>ENA-ORUW01000293-ORUW01000293.1-human-gut-metagenome-genome-assembly--contig:-NODE-293-length-56677-cov-65.556886_pt1 | contig 56677 bp, 48 predicted proteins | sample MGYA00242088_ERZ509227 | MGnify/ENA primary metagenome ERZ509227 (study PRJEB26280, sample SAMEA2338816) | human gut metagenome | biome: human gut; feature: human-associated habitat; material: faeces... | reverse complement strand
TTCACTGACATGAACCTCTCTTTTCGATAATGTTGTGGTTGCCAGACCATCTACATTTTATCATGAGAGGTTCTTTTTTTTACTATAAGAAAATTTACTTACCCCCAGTGTAACTGGGGGTTTTATCATGCCTATTCGGCGCCAACAAAAAAGTCATGGATCTTAGATAATCTAAGATCCATGACCTTTACTATGCAGCGTATGTAGTTGTAATCAGGAAAAACCGAGCCTAAACAATTGCCTTTTTTCAGCCATCTGCCTCGTTTTTCTTCTCCTCTTTCGCCGTTTCGCCCTGTACGGTCTGCCAGACTTGGGCGATGAATTTGCTCGTCGCCGGCGACAGTTCTTGAATATCGGGAACGGCAATGCCTAAGGAGATATGCTGGGCCGGTTCAAAAGGCCGCAGGACGACGCGACCATTCCAGCGTTTGGTCGTCAGGCGATTATTCAAACTGATGCCCAGGCCTTCTTCGACCATGCAGTAGGCCGTATAGGGATCACTCGTCGTAAAGCGGATGTCCGGTTCGAGGAAGTTCGCCGATAAAAAGCGGTCGATGTCGGTATCGCGGTTCGGAAGGGGGATGACGAAGGGGGCGTCATCGAGGTGGGCTAAGGTGATGGATTCTTCCTCCGTCCAGGGATGATCCGGCGGCAACCAGACGACGAGTTCGTCTTCATATAAGGGAATCCAGTCATAGGTCACGCCGCTGCCAAATTTTGCTGACAGGCAGCAGTCGATGGTCTTTTCATCGAGCCATTGAGCCAGTTCCTTATTGGTCCCCTCCATGAGATGGACCGATACGTTGGGGTAGAGTTCCTGAAACTTACTGAGAATTTTCGGCATCCAGGCGGCGGCAATGCTGTAGTAGCAGCCGACGTTGAGGACGCCGGCCAAGACACCTTGAATGGCAGCCCCGAGGTCGACGGCCTTTTGAGAAGCCCGGACGACTTCTTGAAAGACGGGCATCATCTGGCGGCCGTTGGCTGACGGTTGAACACCTTGATTGTTCCGCACTAAGAGGGGAAATCCGATTTCTTCTTCTAACGACTGAATCATGCGGGTTATACCCGACTGGGTATAGCCGAGTTCTTTAGCGGCAGCGGTTAAACTACCGTGTTGAATGGCCAGGAGCAAGGCCTGGCATTTGATACTGTCCATTTTGTTCACCCATTTCGTCATGACGAATATGATAAATTACAACTTGTGTCATACCTTATTGTACCGTATAATGAGGCCATCCGTAAAGAACAATTATCCACAGGAGGACCATTATGAATACCTTATTGCCCTTTGCTTCCGACTATATGGAAGGCGCCTATCCGGCCATTTTAGAAAGACTGACTGCCATCAATACGATTCCCCAGGACGGCTACGGGACCGACGGCATCAGTGAAGAAGCCCGCAAAAAAATTCTCGAAGCCTGCCACTGCCCGGACGGCGAAGTCCACTTTTTAAGCGGCGGCACCCAGACCAACGCCGTCGTCATCGATGCCATCCTGCGCCGCTATGAAGGCGTCATCGCCGCCTCGACAGGCCACGTCAGCATTCACGAAGCCGGCGCCATCGAATACACGGGACACAAGGTCATCGAACTCCCCCAAGATCAGGGAAAACTTTCTGCTTCCGACATAGCCCGCTTCATGGAAAACTTCGAAGCCGACGCCTCCAAGGATCATCTCGTGCAGCCCGGCATGGTCTATATTTCTCAGCCCACGGAATACGGTACTCTGTACTCGAAACAGGAACTGGCAGAACTTTCCGACGTCTGCAAAAAATATAATCTCTCCCTCTACGCTGACGGTGCCCGCCTGGCCTATGCCTTAGCTACGCCGGAAAACGACGTCACCTTAGCCGATTTGGCGACGTACTGCACGGCTTTTTATATTGGCGGAACGAAATGCGGCGCCCTCATCGGTGAAGCCGTCGTCCTTCCCAAAAAGGGGCTCATCCCCCATTTCTTCACCATCATCAAACAGCACGGTGCCCTCTTGGCAAAAGGCTGGCTCCTGGGCACCCAGTTCGATGTCTTATTTAGTGACAATTGCTATGAAAAAATCGGAAAGACAGCCATTGAATACGCCGATGCCATCCGAAAAGCCTTAAAAGACACAGGCTTCAACCTCTACTTCCCGACGGCAACCAATCAGATTTTCGTCATCATGGATAATCAGAAATTAGCCGCCCTCAATAAAAAAGTCGCCTACAGTATGTGGGAAGCCTATGATGCCGATCACACTGTCATCCGCCTGGCAACCAGTTGGGCCACTACGAAAGAAGATACAGACAGCCTCATCGAAAGCCTGAAAGAACTCTAAAATCCGAATCACACAAACAAGCCGAGCTCCGTATATGCTGTGGAGCTCGGCTTGTCTCGTTATGATTTTAAATGAATACCAAATCCAAGACCCTTCCGACTTGATCCGAATAGCGTAAATTTGTCTTGCAGTAGATGGCAAAATGCTCACAATTATTCGATGGCAGCGAATAGCCTCCCAGGGTCTGACTTTCAGCACAAGCATATGCCCGCTGTACCGTTTCTTCCGGAGTATAAATATGATAATTTTGCCATTCGAGTCCTTGCCATACGGCATCGACAATAGAGGCATTTTTTTCCTTGGCACGAATCAGCAGCTTAAATTCTTCAATATCAGCGGGAAAATGACGCACAAAAAAATCCTTGTCCCCATCTAAGAAATCTTCCATCGTCGTTTCATGGATACGTGTTTTTCTAATGATTGTTCCCTCAACCGGGGCAAAATGAACGACTTTTCCATTGCCGGTATAGACCCCATAATGACAATAAGAAGGAAAAAGAAAATTCTTCCGGTGAACATAAATAACGGATCCCAACGCAGGTAATCCTCTCATAATCCATCATCCCTTCCCTTGATATCTCTTTATATTTCGAAGGCAGCCGATATAGGAAACTGCCGGGACAGTAATCCGATAAGCCGGACCGGCAATATCAACAATCGCCCAGCCTGCCGTCAGCGCCCAACCGATAGGGCCCGCAAGAATAGCCGCCGCCCGTCCTAAGGTAAACCCCGCAGCAGAAGATGCAATAGCACCAGTAACCAAAGGTTTAGCAAGCGCTACTGCCGCGAAGGAAAGGGATTTATTTAAAGTTTGCCGCACCACGGTATTGGCGACGACAATTGATATCTGATACGAGGCCAAACTATTTTCTCGCAACAAGGAAAAAAATAACTGGGGTCCTACCGCCTTTAAGACAGTATGATCCTTTTTACCGTTATATCCCCAAGTTTCAAGGAACGCCCTTTGTGTATCTATCGAGAGCGTTTTCCAAGTTTCACCCATAATATGAGCGCACATTTTGTCTTCTATCTCTTCGGCTGAATCTGACGAACTACAAGAGACTCCTAATTTTTTACATGCGTCTTTAGCAACGGTGTGATAATCTTCTCGAAACCATAAGGTATTGCTGCCAAAATCAAGAAGCTCTTGAGCTAAAAGATCGACGTATTGGCGGTAATCAGCACCATATTTCTTGTATTCCTCACTGCATGTAATAAATTCAGTCTTTGCTTTTATCAAAAATTCAAACAAGGATTCTAATTCCTCATTCGAACACCGCACAAGAAATGCTAAGTCTTTATCCATAACCCGACGCCTCCTATCAATTCACGACACATCACATCATTCTACCAATAGAATACCATCTGACAAAGACAGATATTGTCATTTCTAAAAATCTTATTCTATTAACACGATACTATCGTACTTTTATAGTAGAAATATCGTCTTAAACATAATGAAAGGAGCGCTTCTGCTAACCACATGAACAAAACTAAAATTCCAGATTAAAATTCGCTGGCTCACGCAGCCATACGTTACATAGAATATAGTTTTCGCCCTCTAATTTAAAAGTAAATTCCGTAAAGTATCCTTATTTCATTATATTTTTATATACATTTTATGTCAATGATGGTGAAGCAGTCTTTATTTTGCACAAATTTCCGAACCGACGCTTTTTTTCTTGAAAATACCCAATTACTTCTTTCCAAGAAACAGCCTCGAAGAGGCCTTGTTCTCACGTCTTCTGCTATCCTCCTGCCATTCACAATACCTGTTAAAGAATACATCGTCCCAACAAAAAAAGAGCCCCGGGCAAAATACGTTTCTACTCGCATTTTGCCGGAGCTCTTTAATCGATGTTCAATTAAGCGATATGATATTTCTTTTCTAAGCGGTCTAAGAGATCCAGATAGCCTTTTACGAAGGCCGGGTCTTCTTCTTTTTCAAAGTCTTTGACTGTCTTGTCGATTTTTTCTTTGATATTTTCAGGCAGACTGCGGTCAGCTAAGGGATAGACGACGTTGTTTTCTTTTTCAACATGCATCTGCAGACGGTTGGCATAGGCCATGGCTTCTGCCAAAATCTGAAGTTTGTGTTCCGTTTTCGGTTCTTCGTCGTAGAGTTTCAAGGCTTCTTCGAGGGCACGCACGTGAGCGCGGACGAGGTCGTGTTCGACGAGCATGCCGTGTTTGATGATGATCGATGCGACTTCTTCCAGGTTATCGACCATTTCGGGGAAGAGGACTTCTTCTTCCCGACGATGGTGGTGGTTGTCGGCATAGTTGCGGATAAAGTCGATGATATCAGCAAATTCTTTCTGATCGACTTCGCCGCCTTCTAAGATAGCGCAGCAAGCGGCCTGAATGATTTTAAGCATACGGGAAATATTGGCGTGCTGTTCGACCATGACTTCCGTGCAGTACATCATAATGCATTCCCTCTCTTTCTTGTTAAGCAGATTTCTTTACGATTTCATACTGGCCTTCAGCCGGACTTTCTAAGGCATAGTCCGTAGCCGACAAGAGTCCGTCGACCAAGGCCTGACGCAGGGCATAGTAGCGGTCGCCGTGACCCTGCCAAAATTCACTATGAAGATCCATCGTCCGGTCCCAGGCAATGCGGGCGTCGTCGCTTTCACGGACGCGGTTGACCTGATCGCAGGGCATGCCGTCGAGGAGAAGATCATCGAGGCGATGGAAGGCTTCCGGTGCCGTTGCGGCCTGAAGGCCCTGTTTGGCGCCAAAGTTGTGAGCAGCCTCTTTCAAGGCGTCGAATTTTTCGCCATCGTCACCGGCTGCATCGAGGACCAATGCGGCATAACGGCCTTCGGCATCGTGGATACGAGACTGAAGCCAGCCGTGGATATTGGCTTCGTCGATGACTTCATCGAGTTTGCGGCGGTCGGTGCTGACGTACTGGTCAGCCTTATCGCTCCAGCCCTTGGCCGTAACGTAGGCGACGAGTTCGTCGATCAAATTTTCCTGAAACTGGATTTTATTGTATAACCAAAAGTGAATCGGTCCTAAGAATGCGCTCATCGTCCATCCCTCCTATTATTCAGCTGCCAAAGCGGCGTTAACGGCACCGGCAACAGCTTCCGGATCGAGGCCGTGCACGAAGCAGGCATTAGCCAGGCTTTCCTGCTGAGAAGACGGGCAGCCTAAGCAGTGCATGCCCTGAGCCACGAGAGTATCAACAACCTGCGGGTACTGACGAATGATATCGCCCATAATCATATCTGTCGTAATTTTTGCCATAGTAATTACCTCCTAATATATCTCAATCTATCTCTATGTCAGAGAAGCATTTCTCAACTTCTGAACGTAGTATACCATGAAGGCCAAGAGATAATCCGTTGTTATTCCAACGCGTAGAAAAATTTTCCAAATAAATCGGTTACAGGTGATTTCTAATCAACAACTTCGCCCGTTTCAGCGGGATTTGTTGCTTTTTACGTGACATCATAGTAAAGTTAGAGACAAGAAATGACTCGAAAGGAGTTTCGCTATGAATCCCCTCTTTATGAAAATTGATTCCTTGAAAAATACACTTCACCAACTGCGTCCCTTGAGCAAGGTAGAATTGCAGCGGCTGAGAGAAGAATTTATCATTGAAACGACGTATAATTCCAACGCCATCGAAGGCAATACACTGACCCTCCGCGAAACGGCCTTGATTTTGCAGGAAGGCATTACCATCGCTGAAAAACCGCTGCGTGAACATCTCGACGTCATCGGTTTCAAAGACGCCTTTCACTATATCATCGAGCTGGCCTCCCAAAACACGCCGCTTACCGAAGAAACAATTAAAACGATTCATTCCCTGGTTTTAATGAACGACAGAGAAAATCGCGGCAAGTATCGGAACGTCCCGGTCCGCATCGTCGGAGCACTCCACACACCGCCCCAACCCTATATGATAGAACCGGCTATCGATCAACTGCTCCAACAGTATACCGTCTGGAAAGAGAAGAAGCACATATTGGAAGCCGCAGCCCTGCTCCACCTCGAATTCGAATCCATCCATCCTTTTATTGACGGCAATGGCCGAACGGGACGGCTGCTGCTCAATCTCGAGCTCATAAAAGCCGGTCTCCTGCCCGTCGATATCAAGTTCACGGACCGCCGCAAGTACTACGACTGCTTTGACTCCTACCATTCAGGACACCACAATCCTGAACAGATGGCGTCCCTCATCGCAGCTTACGAACAAGAAGAATTAGAACGATACATCGCCATCGTCAGCCCCTAAAGGCCGCTTATTCCCTCTTTTTCTACAACGCACGACAACCATATTTGAAATTCTGTCTGTATTTTGCAAGTAGACTCTCCCTTTCATTCTTTATATTATGATATAATAGGTATACATTACTCGAATATCTATTATATTGAAAGGAGTGTGATGTAATGCGATACTTCTCAAAACTGATGATGGCCTTCTTCTTTGCCGTCAGCCTCTTTTTCGTCCCTCTTACGGGCCAGGCACTCTATTTCCCGCCTACCCTGTACGACAACGATCAAATCGTCCTCGTCTATGGCCATATGGGGCATGGAACCTATGTCGACAAGACTTCCGTCGTCGTCGAATACTACAATCCTCCTTACTATAAGTTGGCCGCCAATATCCTGACTTATAATGCCGAAAAAGGATATCTTGCCGGCACCCGGACCCAGCATTACAGCTACAACATCGAGACCGGCGCCATCTACAGCGGTGACTACGGCCCCTTGTACGACCGTTCCACCAATCCCATGGCAAAACAACGGCCCGTAGACGTAGCCAAAACCGTCTGGGAAGCCGCTTATCACATGCCTTGGAAATGGTAAAAATCCCCCACTAGAATCAAAACGTAAGGTCGGAACCACCTTGTCTCCCCTTTGTACTGGCCATTACAAAAAAGCAGCGACGCCAAGCCATCATCGCCGCGATAAAACCGAACGCCTTACATAAGAACGATAGAAAAAGCTTCTCCCTCCATGTAAAAACACCATGGAGAGAGAAGCTTTTCTGTTACACAAGATAAAAAACCGATGCTAAAAACTTACCTCTTAGAACTTCCAGGAGATACCGCCGTTGAATTCCCAATCGTTGCTGTAGGTACCGCTGAATTTTCGTTCAAATTCGAACCATAAGCTGTTGGACGGGCTTAATTCTGCCGCGAGGCCGGCACCTAAGTCGTACCAGGTGTCCTTACCGTCGCGGTTGTAATCGATTCGTTCCAAGCCATTGGCTGAGGTCAGCATGATGCCGCCGTCACCGGAGAATTCATGGAGGATGTCGCCCTTCACGTACCAGCTTGTCTTGTCATTCAGCTTCTGTCCCAACCGGAAGCCCAGGCGACCGATGAAGCTGTTGACGCTGTCTAAGTCGTGGTTGATGCCGTCGCTGCTGGTGTAGGACTTGCTGTTCATGTGGGTATACTGCAACTGGGCCTGGGGTTCAAAATACCAGCCGTCTTCCAGATCGTAGGTTTTGCCCGTTTCGACGCTGGCCTGTTGGTACCAGGTTCCGAAAGAGCTGTCCGACTGAGTGCCATTGATCAAGAAGGTATGACTATTGCCCATGACCTTGCCGATGCGACCGACGACGTCTACATACTGGCCGTTATTGCCCAGCCAGGTGTGATAAATCGAACCGGAGTAGCGTTTGTACTTCCCGTTTCCGTCAGCAAAAGAATCGCTGCTGCGAAGGTAGGTAAAGACAGCGCCCTGATGGACGACACTGCCATCGTTACGAGCCATGACAAAGTCTTTGCCCAGTTCAAAGCGGTTGCTGTGACCAGAGTAGGAATCGCGGTCTTGATGGGTATAGGTCGTGCGAGCCCACCAGCCGTCGGGATCGGTATTCATCTGGCGAACGTCGCCCATGCGCTTATTCAAGGTATCGACGTCGGTTACCAGGTCGTACATGATATTCGAATTGATGCGGCCCGTTTCAACGAGCGGGCTTTCGGTATAACCGATGGTCCCGAAGAACCAGTCCGTCGTCGTATCCGTCGCCGCTCTGTCAGCGATATTTTCTGCCGAATCTGTTGTCACTGTTGTTTCAGACGTAATGCCAATCGTGTAATCATACAAGCTGCCCTTAGTTACATTTTGCTGAGTAATGGGACTGGTAAACACAGCGTCGCTGTTGGCCAAAGTAGCGAAGTAGAGGCGGTCATTGACGCCCATGGCATCGAGATGCATAGAAGCTTTGTCACTTACCAGTGCCTGTGTCCCGGTCGCACTTTCCGTAACATTTAGGTAATCGCTGTTATCGGTCTTTTCTTTTGCCCCGCCGTTACTGGTCCAATCGAGGTCCATGAACATGGTTCCCGTACCGGATAAGGTCTGGGCCGTAAGGCTGGTGCCGGTACGATTAGCGTCACTCAGATTGACGAAAGAATCATTGGCGAGATTGGTCAGTGAGCTGTCGCCGGTGACATTCCAGACAGCACCGTTTTTCAGGTCGATATTGATATGCGGCGTTTCTTCGATATACGGGTTTTCTGGTTCTTCCCAGTCATCGTCACTGTCATCGTATTCTTCATCATCGGCTGCATAGGTGTCGACGTCTAAATCCTCATCGTCGTACTCTTCTTCGTCATCAATGACGTAAAGTTTTTCAATATTTTGAAGTTCCGTCTTGCCGGTAAAGGATGAATTTGCCGTGTCAAAGAGGACGTCGATCTGACCATTCAGGGCCTGCATATTGCCCTTGATAACCTTATCGACACCGGAAGTCAAGGCTTGGATACGTCCGGCTGATTCCGTATAGAAGGCATTGTCTTTGGCATCAATAGCAACGCCTTTGTTGAAAACGATGTCGCTATTATATTTGGCACTGGCTCCTGTTTCAGCTTGAGCCATTGCGACATCGCCATCAAAAGTAATCTTTGAAAGATCTTCATTCCATGGATCTGTGTCGGTTTCTGCCAAAGCCCCAATACCGACTTGCGACATAACTGTATTGCCGTTAAAGTTAATTTTGCCGCCTACTTGCGAAAAAGCACCGATACCGGCACCCTTTATAAAGGTGTTGCCATTAAAATTAATATTCCCCAAATACTCTGCATAAGCTGCCGTTGCCCCTTCATTTTCTAAAGTAATCGCACTGGCCGTCAAATCAATGGCCCCATTAACTACACGCAGGCTGGCCTGAGAAGCTTCGTCTGTCGCTCCGGTGGAATGCAAATAAATCGAATCGCCGGCATTAAGAGCAATATCGCCGCCCTCAGCATAGAGCATGGTATGGGGTACACTGATTGATAAATTAATGGCCTTATCGGCCTGTAATTCAACCTTACTATCGCCTCGATAGGCTACGAGCATACTGGTCTTATACGGGTATTGCTCTGCATAATCAGACATATCTCTTCCTTCGGCTACCCAATTAATTTCATTCGCCTTGAGCAGTGCCTGCGAACCATACGTGGTTGACACGATTTGCTGCGTATTCCCCGTAATGGCCTGTGCCTGCAATTCAAGATTCGCCCCACGTTCTGCAGACATAACAGCCATATAACCCGGTGCCTGTTCACGGAAATTAATATTACCCTTAGCTGTTACAACAGCCTTACCACTATACTGCACACCAATTAAATACGCATATTGATTGCGGTTAAAATTAATATCGTTACCGGCCGTTATCGTTCCTTCAGCATTATTCCCAAAATACAAAATCGGCAGGCCCTGTACCGCCGGAGTATTACTATAAGTATGGTTAAAGGTAATATCATGATCTGCTTCCAATTGAACCTTAGCGCCATAATATGAAGCAAGCGTATTAGCCCGCGCATAATTGTTAAACACCAAATCATTGTCGGCGTGCACAGTTAATGCGTTCTTGTTGCCCACGGCAATCATTGGATTATCTTCATAAACTTCCGATTTATTGAAGGTTATATTATTGGCCTGAAAATTAATCGAACTTCCGTTACCTCTAACATCGTTTATAAGATTATGCTTATCAATTGTTGTCTCGATGCTATCCGCATTATGGATATTGATGTTTGTGTTATCTTTCGTTATATATATCCCTGAAGTCTTAGCATCTATGGCTAAGGAATGGCCATTCATATCTAAATCCAGACTACTTCCCGCACTTGTAGTGCTGTTTATAATAGGCCACCTACCGCCTTCTGCAGAAACAATCGAAACATCTGACAATGCCGTGACTTTTTGTTCACCATCAAGCACATATAGAGCTTTCAATGTCGGTAACTCATGCTTCCCTTCAATCATATCACCGATTAAGGGATAGTCAGCCGCTGCTGCTCCCAGATATGCCGTACTCAATAAAGCGCTTAATACCAAGACGCGCAATAACTCTCTGCTGCGTTTTTTACCACTCATACATACCACCCCATCATAACAAATAGCTTTCTTTTTCAAGGTAATTCATAACATGTTCATAAATATTACAATTTATTTTATCTGAATCATGTATAAATTATCTCATTTGTAATCATATTTTAGATTTATTTCAGATTGATTTCAAGTATGTTGTATGTCATTTTTAATGCATCATCCGTATTTGACTAAAATCATCATGATAAAAAATCATCTTATTTTTTTGAATCAAAAACGCATTCCACGCACAGAAAAAAGCGACTTGATTCAAGCAAGCCGCCTTTCTGTAAATAGGGTATTTTAGATTTTTGGGACAATGACCGAGATTGAATCCGCCTAGCCTCTTTGGAAAAGGACTGAGCCAGGATATTGGTGTTGCCGTGAAGGCGCGGACTGGTGCCGATAATCAAAACTTTTTTCTTCATCTGCATCTCCTCCTAAAGGGAATACTCAGATAGCGCCCAGGGAGTCCCGCATATGCCGCAGGCCCTGTTCACCGTATGTATCGTACACGGCCTGCAGGCGGTCGATCATCTCCTGCTTCCGGGCCGGTATCTGTCCGTAAATCGCCGTTATGATGGAGGCATTGGTGGCGTCGATGAGGGTCTCTATGGTTAAATCCTTCAAGAATTCCTTCAATTCCAAGATGCGTTCCCCTTCCGTTGCTTCCTGAAATTCGCCGATTCGGACGTCCTTCATGAGCGGTGTATCCGGGAAAATCGTAAGGCCGGCAATGAGGATGCGGTCGGGATGGAGCTGGTTAAAAACGGCAGCCGTCTTTTTGGCATGATCCAAGCCATAGCCCTTGCCGCCGAGTCCGCTCAGGAAGATGACTTCGTAAGGCATGCCGGCCTGATCCATCTTAGACAATTGAGGCACGATTTCATCGGCATGATAGCCCTTTTTCATGTAGGTCAAGACCTTTTCATCTCCTGATTCGACACCGAAGACGATGCCGGAATAACCGAGGTCCTTCAATTCATTCAACTGATCAGCAGTCTTATTGCGCAGGCTGTTGACCCGGCCGTAGCCGCCGATGGTCTTAACGAAAGGCAGGTACTGATGTATGAGTTCGGCAATGCGCTTCAATTTCTCGAAAGTCAGGAGAAAGGGATCGGCCCCCTGCAGCCAAATACGCGGGAAGGGCACACCGTAACTTGCCATTTCCTTCAAGTCTTCGACGATTTCCGATTCCGGCGAAACGGCAAAAGGCGCCTCCTTATAATAAGTGCAGAAACGACAGGCGTTGTGACTGCAGCCGCTGGTTACCTGTAAATAGGCACTGTTGGCTTCATAAGGCGGACGTACGACATTGCTTGCAAAATGCATGGACAATCTCCTCTCTTTCTCCCTTAAACGGCTCTCATGCTGTGACGCCAGCGCGACAATTCAGCTTCCACCTGTTCGTCAAACCGATTGATTGTCTTGTCGAGGGCCGACAGAATCTGTTCCCTTTCCTGAGGCAAGGTCACTTCAAAACGAACGCTGCTGGTAGACGTACCAGAATTGATGGTAATGGGAATCTTCAATTCGGCCAAGAGGGTACGGATTTCTTCGATTCGTTCCCTTTCCGTCGCTTCCGTCCATTCGCCGGCTTCCATCTGATCATACAGCTTCGTTCCCGGCAGGACAGACACGTTGGTCAGCATCATGTAGTACGGATGAAGCTGGTTGAAAATCGCAGCCGACTTCTTGGCGCTTTCGACGAGCTTTCCCTTACCGGCCAGACCGCCAAGGTAAATTATGCGGTAAGTAATGCCGGCCTCATCCATTTTCTTGCCGGCGTCCAAAATATCCTGAGCCGTATAGCCTTTATTGACGAAGGCCAAGACGTCATCGTCCCCCGTTTCAATGCCGATCATGATTTCATCGAGGCCGTGGGCCTTAATCTTTTTGATGTCTTCCACCGATTTCTGTTTGAAGTCAGAAATCGTGGCATACGTCGAAATGCGGGCATCGGGATAATATTTCTTCATCAGATCCCAGACGGCAACCTGTTTTTCCGTACTGAGAACGAAGGGGTCTCCGCCGGAAGCCCAAATGTTCTTAGCATCGGGCCATTCTCGCTTAGCTTCCTTCAAATCTTCCTCAATCTGAGAAAGGGGTGCCACCCTAAAAGGCGTATCTTTATAGAAATTGCAGAACGTGCAGGCATTGTGCGAGCACCCTGCCGTTACTTCAATAAATAAACTATCCGCATCGGTCTGCGGTCTGACAATCGGTCCGTGAAAATGCATGGTAAGATTCCTTTCTTTAAATCTAAAATTCGCTTATTATAGATATATTAATCCTAAGAAAAGGGGGCAAGATTTCCAATGACCTTACCCGCACTTATATTATATCTATTTTTACCTATATGTCAATATATTAATTCGTTTTTTTGTTTTCTTCCTGCTCTCCCCTTTTTGAATCAATCGTCGTATAATAGAGTCAAGTAATCCACATCTATTTTTGAAAGCAGGTGATATTCATGAGTACCGATAATAAAAACGAAAAAGCCATTACGGCCGCCGGCAATCCGGCCAAACCGACAGGAGAAGCGGGCGAACAGATGCTGGCCCGCATGAATGAAAGCCACGGCCCCCTCACGGCCTGGGGCCTCTCCCATTTTACCTGGCGCGGCGATGAAACCGTCCTCGACATCGGCTGCGGCGGCGGGGCCAACTTAAAGCGCATGAGCAGCCACGTAACCACAGGCCATCTTACAGGCGTCGATTACTCCGAGACCTCCGTCCAGACATCACGCCAGACAAACGAAGAAGCTATAAAAGCCGGCAAGATGGACGTCTCCCAAGGCTCCGTCGAAAAACTGCCCTTTACCGACGACAGCTTCGATAAGATCACGACCGTCGAAAGCTTCTACTTCTGGCCCGATCCGCCGGAAAACTTGAAAGAAGTCAGCCGCATCCTGAAAAAAGGCGGCACCTTCCTGCTCATCGCCGAAATCTACGAACGGCCTGACCTCAGCCCGGCCACCCGGGAAAACATCAAACACTACAACCTCTACAACCCGACGCCGGAAACCTTCGAAGATATCTTCCGCAACGCCGGCTTCACGGCCGTCAAGCTCCACATCGAGCCTAAAGAGGGCTGGATTTGCGTCGAAGGAACAAAATAATATCCGCACATCAAAAAAGAGAGTATCCGTCTGCCATGATGGATACTCTCTTTTTCATGTCAGCCTACCATTCTTCGATGAGGCATTCATGAGACCTCGTTTTTTTGTCATAATTGATGCCGACGAGGATGACTTTTCCGGCATAGTGCTGCAGGGCATCGGCGTAGCCTTTTTCCTTTATTTGACTGATAGCCGTCTCGGCATCATGATTCCATTTCAGTTCAACGACTAAGGCCGGTTTATCCCCATGCTGCGGCCGCGGCACGAAAACCAGGTCGGCAAAGCCTTTTCCGGCAGGCATTTCACGAACGATATTGTAATACCTCCTGGCACTGTAAAAAGCCAGGGACAGTGTGTAACTGAGGGCATTTTCATCGTTGTACTGAATCTGACTCGTTTCCACATGGGCTGCCGCCACGCCGAAAGCCACGTCATCCGCCCTGCCGTCAAAGACGGCTTGGAGCAGCTCATCTGACGCTCTTACGGCCTGACTGACGGGCTGCCAGGCGTCGCCTTGCTTGGTGGCATTGACGTATTCCTGTAAAACTTCGTTATTAGGAATAAAGACTTCTTCCCCCTCGCTATCATACCCGAGGTAGCCGAGGTGGACCAAGAGGGTCATGACGTCATCGGCAGAAGTAAAGGTCGTCATGTCATTCTGGAAGGTCCCGGTATTAATTTTTTGACAGCCGCCGCCCATCATCTTGACGACAGCATCGCGCAGGCCGTCTTCATTCAAATCGATATAGACCTGCAGTGCTTCATAGGTCTCGGTCTTGTTCCAATAGCTGCCGAAACGGCCCTTGACCATGGCATCGACGACGCTTTTCGGACTGTACACATGGGGACAATTCGGGAAGGAATAGCCGTCGTACCAAGCCCGGCATTCTTCAAAATCCATACCGTAACGCAGGCAGAGATTCTTCGTTTCGTCTTCCGTAAAGCCGACGAACTGTGCCATCTGATCGGGATGCTCCATGGAAAATTCCGTAAACATGTTGAGAGCCGAATGCGTCCCGTACTTCTTAATCGGCAAAATCCCCGTCATATAGGCCAAGGCCACGTACTCCTTATCCTTTAACAGGTTGCGCAAAAAATCGAGATACAGCCGCTGCGCCCTTTCATCGTGGGGATATTCCCGAAAGATGCAGTCCCATTCGTCCAAGATGATGACAAACTGCCGTCTCGTACCGGCAAAGACATCGCCTAAGGTATCGGCCAAATGGGTATCGTCAAAATAATTGACATCGGGGTAGGCCCGGCAGATTTCCCGGATAACGCGAAGCTGCAGCCGCTCCAACATGGCCGATATGGACAGGCCGGCGCTCAAAAATTCTTGTACATTCACTTTGATGACATCGTACCGTCCGCACTCAGCCAAACCGTCAGGCAGTTTTCCGAGTTTTAAATCGCAAAATAAAGGGCTTCCGTCTTCAGAGCCGTCGTAATAGGCTGCCAGCATATTTGCCGTCAATGACTTCCCGAAACGCCGCGGCCGACTGACGCAGACGAAACGTTGTTCTGTATTAACCATGCGGTTCAGGACAGCGATCATATCTGATTTATCGACATAGATTTCCGAATTCAAAGCCATGCGAAACAGCCCTTCCCCGGGATTCAAATACATACCCATCGTCTGCCCTCCTTTCCTCAATCCTATTCGATGCACACCAATTCAATGGTAATCGGTAAAAGTTTCCTATAGTACACTATATAATTTTATTTTACCATCTTTCAGAACTTTTTACTCCTCTTTTGTGATTTTATTACTTTATAAGTAGTATTTTATAATTCTTAGAGTTACGTCTATATCCATATTTCAAATAATAAAGAAAAAACTCGGTACCGACAAATCGTCACCTACCGAGTTTTTTTCATGCTTCCATATAAAAGTTTCCATCCAAAGACAGCTTTCAGCCAAACCTTACAGCGTCCCTCTCCTTGCCGTCCTCTGAATCCGTTCGTGGCTGGCGTTGGTAATGGCATCGTCCAAGATAGCGATCATCCGCTGTTTATCCTTTTTCAAGATGCCGTCGATGCGGACGGAATCTAAGGGATGGAGGGCCCAGAAGTAGGTATTAGGAAGTTCCAGGTATTCCAGGAAGGTCTTTTCTTCTTCGAGATTTTCTCTCTCTTCGGCCGGGATGAAGACGCCCTTTTTTATGTCGTCGTCGAGTTTCGTTCCGGCAAAGGCCGACATGGTGTTGACCAAGATCTGTGTCGGCTTGATTTCGTTCTCAAGCTTGGCCATGGCCAGGGCATTTTCTTGGCCTCGACCGCTGCCGCCGGTGCCCAGCATCAATAAATCGGAGTGACGGATACCGACGGCATTGAGACGCAGGCACTGCTCCCGGATTTCTTCGATAGTATAGCCTTTATTGAGGTATTCGAGGATATCCGTCAAACCGCTTTCGATGCCGATGTAGAGGTCATTGACGCCGGCCGCCTTCAAGGCCTTCAAATCGTCATCGCTCTTATGGGCAATATTTTCGATGCGGGCATACATGGTAATGACCTTGACCTTGGGAAGGTACTTCTTGATGACGTCGATGCGCTCGATCAAATTCTTTGCCGACAGGACGAAAGGATCGGCGCCGATAAGATAGACCCGTTCCAAGTCTTCCATCTGCCAACCATAGCGTTCTTTGGCACCTTTCATATAGGCTTCGACGTCAGCCGTCGGCCACATGCGAAAGGGAACGTCCTTGTACATGCTGCAAAAATGACAGCTGTTATGGCTGCACCCTTCCGTCAGGGGAATCAAAAACGTATTGGCCTCAATAGGCGGCCGATATATAGTTCCGTTATATTCCATAAGTATCACCTCTTATCAGTATTCACCGGGAGCGCGATAGCCCTGAGATGCGTATTCCGTCCGAAAACGGCGCAGGGCTGCTTCTCCCTGATTATCTATAATATCTTGAATCCCGTCGATGAGCTCCTGTTTATGGGCCGGAATCTCCGTCCGTACGTGGAAAGGCACGGAAATGTGACTGGACTGAAAGATTGTGTCGTTGGTCAGGGCTTTCAAGAATTCCTGCATTTCCTGCAGCCGTTCGACTTCGCCGGCTTCTTCGTACTTTCCGGCCCGGGCCAAGTTCCATAAGCCCGTCTTGGGGATGAGGACCAGCGAAGAAATATCAATCATCGACGGGTGGAGGCCGTCATAAAGGGACGCCGTATCGAGGGCATGTTTAAGACCATATCCCTTCCCACCGAGGCCGTTGATCCAGTTGACGACATAAGAGAAGCCGGCGCGGTCTAATTTTTCCAATTGCTCTCTTGCCGTCGCCCGATCATAGCCCTTGTGCATGAATTTCAACAAATAATCGTCCCCCGATTCGACGCCGATATAGGGATCGGCAAAGCCGGCATCTTTCATGTTTCGAAGCTGTTCTTCTGTCTTGTCGACGAAGTTATCGATGCGGGCATAGCCGCCAATCGTTTCAACGGACGGCACATAGCGGTGAATCAGCTCCGCCGTCTTCATCAAGACGTCGTAATCGGCAGAAAAAGCGTCGGCCGACTGGAGAAAAATTCGCTTCGGTGCGCCAAAGTATTTGGGGATTTCCTTGACATCGGCTTCGATTTCTTCCATGGGTGATCGCTTAAATCGATCGGTCTTATAGTAACTGCAAAAATAACAGCCGTTATGAGAACAGCCGCTCGTTAATTGTAAAAATCCGGAATTGCCTTCATAAGGCGGCCGGTTTATTCCACTGGTAAAATGCATGGTGGCTTCCTCCTGTATGCTGGATCGTATCATCAAAAAACAATGAGGCCTAATATCCGGCAGGCATCGCCCTGCCCTTACTTCTTACCGACAAGATTGTCTTGCCCTTTCTCATCGTATGATGTATTATAACCATGAAGTACGACAATGACAAGTACGCACATTTTTGGTACCTGAAAGGACAGGCTTATGACTCAAAAAAAGAAGGACTACGAAAACCCATATGACGGCCAATGCGCCATTCTCTACGCCATGAATCTCATCGGCGCCAAGTGGAAGATTCCCATTCTCTGGCATCTGACCCATTACGGCATTCTCCACTACAACGAGTTGAAGCGCCATTTAGGCGGTGTGACCAATACGGTCCTGGCCCGCAACTTAAAAGAGCTCGAAGCGGACGGCCTTATCATCCGCAAGTCGAAGGGAACCGTCCCGCCGTCGGTGACGTATGAACTCTCCGACGAGGGAAAGAAATTGATCGAGCCCCTGGACGGCCTCTACCGCTGGGGCGAAGAACACCGCCGCCACCGGGAAATGCCGGTGCCTTAACCGTTTCCGGGAAGCCAAAAAACGCCTTCCGTGACAACAGCCACAGAAGACGCTTAGGCTAAGACTTATATATCATTTTCAATCGTTTGAATCACTTTTGCCGGCACGCCGCCGACGACGCAGTTATCGGGCACGTCTTTGGTAACGACGGCACCGGCTGCTACGACGACGTTATTACCGATGGTCACGCCGGGCAGGATGGTCACATTGCCGCCGACCCAGACGTCGTTTCCGATGGTGACGGGCTTCATGATTCCCAAATGCTGCCGCCGTCCCCGCGGCGACAAAGGATGGTTGACCGTCGTAATCAGGGTCCCCGGACCAATCATGACGTGGTCGCCGATGCGGACCGGACCGATATCCAAGATGGTGACGTTGAAGTTGGCCAAAAAGTTGTCGCCGACATGGATGTTGCTGCCGCTGTCACAGCGAAATCCCGGTGCCGTCCAAGGATGGCTGCCGCAGGATCCGAAGAGGCGGCGCAGGCAGGCTTCGATGGCCTCTTCATCGCCGGAATCGATGGCATTGAGCTTCTTCGTTTCGGCAATGGCCTTCAACTTTCGGTCGTTGACCCCTTTATCCCAAAAATCATAGGCCAGGCCGGCGTCGAGTTTTTCACACTCGGTCATGGTATTCATATCCTTTTCCAAGTAAGACACCTCCTCTTTGTATCAAGCTTATTAAAATTCCCCTCGCCTACCGCGAAAGCATGGCCTCACTTATAGGCTTTTTCAAAGATTTCAAGGTAATCTTCATCGGAAAGGGGTACTGGATCGGCCGTAATATCGCCGCCCAATACGGCGTGTATCCGCTGAGGGTAGGTCTTCAATTCGTCTCTCGTAATGCCGACGTCGCTCATGCGCAAATCATGGCAGTCGACGGCTTCTAAGAGTTCATCCAAGGCCTTGATGAAGTCTTTGCCCGACGTCGGATTGGCGACGCCCATGGCTTTGGCCATCTTCATCATCGGTTCTTCAGCCGCTTTTCGTTCGGCAAAGAAATCGTAGTACGCATGAGAAAGCATAATCAGGCCGGCACCGTGAACGAGATCATCGTGGTACGATCCCATGACGTGTTCCATCGTGTGTTCCGACGTGCAGAGCATGTAGTAGCCGGCCAGGGTGTTGGCCAAGGCCATATAAGCCCGCGCTTCCTGGTCGCTGCCGTCGCGGTAGGCCCGAGGAAGATACTTTGCGACGAGTTCAATGGCCTTCAAGGCAAACATTTCCCCCATAGGATGTTCGTTCTTGCAGATCATCGATTCGGCAGCATGGAAAAAGGCATCCATCCCCTGATACGCCGTAAACTTCGGCGGCACGCTCATCATCAGATTGGCATCGACGACAGCCAACACCGGGAACATGGACGGGAAGAAAATCCCTGTCTTTTCCTGAACGTCATCCTTACTGATGACCGACGCCATGTCGACTTCACTGCCCGTTCCGGCCGACGTCGTAATGGCTACCGTCGGTGCCGCATCGGCAGCCGGCTGTTTCTTGCCGCCCTTTTCAGACCGGCTGTAATCCCAGATATGGCCGTCGTTGGTCATCATCAAGGCGATGCATTTGGCGCAGTCCATGACCGATCCACCGCCGAGGGCCACGACGAAGTCACACCCCGTATCCCGAGCCAGCTTAGCTCCGTCCATGACGTTGTAATCCGTCGGATTGGGACGTACCTGGTCGAAGACTTCATAGCCGACGCCGGCTGCATCCAATTCTTTCTTAACGGCCTCTAAATAGCCGAAGCGCTTGGCCGACGTACCGTTCGACGTGACGATCAAGGCCATTTTGCCCGGAAGCTGCTCGTTGTGCAAGTCCTGAAGCCGACCGGGGCCGAACAAAACCTTCGTCGGCATATAGAAATTAAAGTTATACATAAAAAAACCTCCTCAGTCAATAGATACCCTTGGCGGTCGGAATCTTGTGACCCCGCCGCTGTTGTTATCAGTGTACCCTGTTTGACATCTGGAAACAGCGCCATATGATAACTTATATAGTGGCATATATTAACCTGAAGGAGGCTGCATCCGATGACAGATCCTTTATGTTTTGACAGCAGGTGATTCTCTTGAATGACAGAAAAGAACAGTTGGAACAGGCCCTGACCGTGCTGGGAAGGGAATTTCCCCTCCTCAACTGGGACTTTCGCCCCGACCCGTCATCTGGCCGAACGGAACTCATTTCCCAGTGGCTCGGCGATCCGGCCGATGAAATCATGCTCTGCGCCTTTACGGGCAGCCATATCGACGAGCGCTTCCATCGCCAGGACTTCTTCTTTGTAAACTTCGCCTACCAGGGAAATTACGAGGCCCTCAGCGCTTCCAGCCAAAATAGGATTTCCATGAAAGAAGGCGACGGCTACCTTGGTCAGCCTTACAGCGGCTACGCCTTGAAAAAAGACGGTGACGAAACGATCATCATCGTCGGCATCCTCATCAAGAAAGAAACCTTCCTCCGAGAATACCTTTCCGTCCTCGGTGCCGACACGGACCTGCTCCACTTCTTTTTAGAGCCCGCCGTCAACCGCTATGCCGACGGCATCATCCGCTTCACGCCGGGAGCCGATTCCCCGATTTGGTCCATCCTCGACTTGATGGTACTGGAATACGTCCGGCACACGGACCAGAGCCAATCCATCTTGAAAGCCCTCTTCCTCTCCATGGCCATGTACATGTCCGAAGCCGTCCGGGCCCAAAACCAGCCGGCCCGAAAGGCGTCGGTCACAGAAGAAATCATGGCCTACATCGAATACCATTCCGACACGGCGACCCTCAAGAGCACGGCGGCCCGCTTCGGCTACCATCCGGTCTACCTCTCGCGCCTCTTGTCCGAAAAAGAAGGCCGCACCTTTTCAGAGATTCTCCTGTCCATCCGCATGAAAAAGGCGGCCATCCTCCTAAAGTCGACGGATCTTTCCATCGAAAAAATTGCTGCCATGCTGGGGTACAGCAATAACAGCAATTTCTACAAAGCATTTAGAGAGTATTACGGGACGTCGCCCAAGGCCCGCTTCCGATGAAAGTCCTCAGCTCAGGCGACTGGCAAAGTCAAAGAGCAGCTTCAAGCCATAAAAACAGATGACAGAGCCGCAGATAATATTGATGGCCCGCAGGATGCGCGGACTGAAGCGGCTGCGGAACAAAGAAACGAGGCCGCTCAAGAAAATAAACCATACGCACGAAGCGAGGAGAACGCCGCTGAGAAAGGGCGTCTGCTGAGATGCGCTCAAGGTCACCTGAAAGGATCCGAGGAGCATCGTTCCGTCGAGGATGGCCTGAGGATTAATCCAAGTGACGATACCCGCTTCAGAAATAGTCTTGCGAATCGTCATGGGCCGATACTCGCCCTGCGTCTCCGCCTTGGCCCGAATGAGTCCGGCGCCGATATAGAGAACCAGCAGGCTGCCGACGCCTAAGATGACCATCTCTACCTTAGGAAAGAGTTCCATCACCCGGCCAATACCGAAGAAACAGGCCAGGGACAAGGTAATATCGAAAAAAAGGACGATGAGGGCCGTCAAAAAAGCCCGTCGCCGCGTATTATTCAGTGCCGAATTGATGATAAACATATTTTGCATGCCAATGGGGGCCACATAGGCCAAGCCCAACGTCAACCCTTGTAGAAAAAAGCTCATATAAAAAAACTCCCTTGCCAATATACAGAAGAACAACATCATCGAACGCACCAAACGGTGTTAATTTTTTATTATACAGTAAAAAAAAAAGGATGACAACAAAAAAAACAGCGGCCATTCCCGTAAGGTAGTTCCAATAAATTTTCCATAAAAGCTGCACCGCCTACGATAGCCGCATCCAAAAATGCCACATGGTTCCCCTTGCATCAAATAGCAAAAATGGCTGACTACTATCGCAAGTAGTCAGCCGGAAAAAAGCACCTTGACGGTCACCGCTCGGGGCCAAAAAGTATTTATTCCTCGATATCGTAAAAGGTAAAGCCTTGTGCTTCTGCTTGTTGTATCAATTTTTGCCGTAACGGAATTGCCTTCTTACCGGCAATCTGTTTCGTAAAGGAATCTACCCGTCGATTCGTATCACGCAGATCGTAATATTCTTCCATTTCCGCATCGTAATCTTTCAACAGTTCCAAATAAGAATCAAATACCCGATAGGAGTCCTCAAAGACGTTGGCTTCACGAGGCATACGCGGCTTTAACTGCGGTTCCTGATTCGGTATCCCAATGCCGACCCCCACTACGGGGAAGGTTAATTCCGGCAATTTCAGAAGTTCAATCATCTTAGGTGCATTATTTAAGATACTGCCAAAATAAACCGTACCGAAACCACTGAGTTCAGCAGCGGCCACCATATTTTGAGCGGCTATGGCGGCATCCGTCCAGCCTTGGAAGAAACGATCGCTATCGCGTTCACCAACACTTTCTACCCCTCGTTCGCGAGCGATACGGGAGTTGCGGTACCCATCGACGATGAAAATAAACAGATCCGGTACCCGTGCTACATATTCCTGGTTGCAAACTTCTGCAATAGCCCCTTTCAGTTCCGGATTCACAATGTGGATGATACTGAAACTTTGCATCCCCATGCTGGTAGCCGTTCTTTTGGCTATATCCAATAATAGGCTCAATTGCTGCGGCGGCATAGGATCGGATTTAAACTCACGAATAGTGCGATGATTCAATAACACGTCAATAGGATTCATGGGATCAGCTCCTTTAGCAAAATACATTGAGTACACGACGCTATTCACTACACGCTTCCTTGCACATAATATCGAACTTTTTTTCTACAATAACACTAAATATCACCTTGTCTAGTCAGTACCATGGTCCGGTTTCCATGGCTTACGCAAATTTGTCAGCCCCTCTTCATCCTATAGGTAGAGGGCTTTTCGCTGTATATTCCTTGGTGCTTGACGCAAAAAAACAGGTTCTATAATAAATGTTGGGGTCTTGTGGACACTCTAGTTCACAAGACCCCTTGTTCTATATAAAATCCAACACTGCCAGTTAGCTCAACCACCACGAAGAACCGAAAGGAGTATATAGATATGTCTCTCCCTTCTCTTTTCCGTTGTGTAGTTCAAACCATGTTTCCTTGTATAACCATCATGGGAGACCGATTCCATATCAAAAGGCTGGTCATCTGGGCTCAGGAACGAGTGCGGAAAAAGGTTCAGAACCATTTTCGTGAGAAGCGAATTTAAAAGTGTGTTGAAAACCTTTAAAGATTGGAGACAAGCGATCTTAAATGGACTGACACAAGTGTATTCGAACGGATTTACGGAAGGGATGAACAACAAGATAAACGTATTGAAACGAGTCGCTTTTGGATTCCGGAATTTCGAAAGATTTCGCACCAGAATCCTCTGGGCGTCTTTAAAAGAATAAAAAAAGAAATGGACGAGAGCAAGAAAAACTCACTCACGTCCATTCGCGTTGGATGATTTAGTTGGCACCCTAACATTTGACAAAGAGCCTAAAAGATGTCGTAACCATCACTTATCCGTTCAAACGGTTCATGATATCCTGCATCTGTTTTTCGAGGGCTTCGATGCGTTTGTCCTTGGCTTCGTTTTCCGCCTTCATGGTGTCGATTTCCTGCTGCTGCTCGGAAATGACGCCGACCAAAGCGTCTTTCGAGTAGCCGGCATAGGGGCTGCCCTGGCCGAACTTGAAGCTGACGCCGGCGTTGAACATGTTTTCCCCGCCGCCCAGGCTGGTTCCGATGGAGAAGAGAACGTCGTTCGTCGGCCGATAGAAGGCGCCGATAGAGACGGCATTGGCCGATTTGTAATTACCGTAGCCGGCTGCAAAGTCCCACTTCGCGCTAGGATCGTAGTCCTGGGGATGGAGGGCTGCCAAGGCTGCTGCCCCGGCACCGACGCGGTTGATGCGCGTATCGAGCTTGCTGACCCGGCCGTTCAAATTAGTCACGTTACTGGAAATATCCGTCACTTCATTGGTGAGGCTGGTAATCTTGTTGGTATTGGTCGTGATCTGCGTCGTATTCGAAGCTACCTGGCTGTCTAAAGCCGTTAAGTTATCGCCCGCCGACTTCGCTTTCTTCACATAGGTACCGTCTTGAGCGACTCGCGTTTCATTGTATACCGTACCGCCGGTGACGATGCCCGTGTTGCCCGAAGCGACCTTGCCGTCGGTATTGACCTTGATCTTGTATTCCGTCCCGCCAATATTATTCTTTCCCGTGCTGTCGATAGAAATCGTATTATCACCGTCGGCATTGGCAATGGTATTTCTCGTGTCGATTGCCGAGGCAATGGTCGATAAATTAACGCTGCCCGAAATAATTTCGGTCCCTTCCGAATTCTTAATGGACAGGCCTAATTTATTGTCTTGGAAGGTCAAAGCGTCTGTACTTTCTTGCAAGCCCGTGCCGGCTGCATCTACGGCTGCTTTAAGCTGGGCCACGTTGACGGCATCGGTATCATTGGTACCGGCTGCGACGTTGGTGATTTGACGTGTCATACCTAATTCACTGTCACCGACGGAAACCGCAGCGGCATTGGACTGCCATGTGGACGTAATTTTATTCTTTTCCGATACAGCTGCCGTGTAGGCCTTATTGGCATCGTTCATGCTGGATTCGGCCACATCCATAGCCTCTCTGGCAGCATCATTGGCAGCCTTGGCAGCATCCATCTGCTCTTTAATTTTTCGACCTTGGTCTGAATCATGGTCAATGTTGTTATAAGCATGTACGGCCTGCACATAGTCAGCGTTCTTGGCCAAATAATCGGATACCTTGGTATCATAATCAGCTTTGGCTGTCGAAAGAGCCGATTCTAAATCAGGGATACTGTTATTTAATTCGGCAAAGCGAGCTTCTTTGCCGGCAAAGGCTACGATAGCCGCTTCATTTTCAAAGGCTTTGCCGGTAATCGGGTTATACCCAAAAGCCCCTTTGTCAACAGAAGATACAGCGTTGCTGCCAATCGCCACGCCGTCATCATGCTCTACGTCCGTATTATAACCGACCATGACGGCGTTGCTGATGTTTTCCGCATGTTCGCGTAACGGTTTTTGCACCTTTACCACATAGTGCAGCGTATCTCCAGTCCACTGCAGCTCTCCTGTCGTATGAGCGTAACTCTGGGGAGTATAGGTCTGTTCTTCATAGCCATCTGTTGTCCCCATCGTTCCCAAAATGACGTTATTTTTGCCGCCCGATAAGGTATGGTAATCACCGATGACGACGTCCGTCGCCGCATCGCTAAGCTTATTACCCGTCCCCATGACGGATACGTTATTCACATTGGTTGCCTTATTCTGATAGCCGGTAACCAGATTATAATCACTGGCCGCAGCTTCGCTGCCGTTTAAAGTGTTGCCCGTCCCAAAGATAGAGGAACGTCTTGCATAATCCGATACGTTGCCGTTCCCTAGTGCAAAGACAGAACCGCCGTTAAGCGTAGCATAATCACCCATGATTTCAGAGAAATGATCCTTATACCCGATATCATCACCGCCATGATAGAGCAGCTCGCCCATACGGCCGCTCATAAATCCGCCTTCAATACCTTCGTTTATATTACCGAAGGCATTGGTCACCCGGTTGCCGGTACCAAAGACCATGGAGTTAAAGGATGAGTCAACCTTATTCAACATGCCGAAAGCACCGGGAGCTATCGATGCACCAAATCCAGTGTCACTTTCAGTACTGATTTTGTTATCGATACCATAGAGAGTCGCATAATAAGTAGTTCCCTCGACGGTCGAACGAATTCCCACAGCTGCACTTGCAGGCCCTAAGGTCTTAACTCTACTCCCGATTGCCATACTGCCATCGCTGCCAAAGGCATGATAGCCGATGACAACCATATTTCTTGCCCGAATATCATTGTCATCCGAGTTCTTTTCATCGGGAGATAAAGAGCCGATAATAATAGAATCTGTAAGCTCCGTATTGTTTCGATTATCCCCAATAACAATCCCGGCAGCCGTACCTCTGATATTATTATTATTACCGATAACCGTTAAAGCGTCCCATTCATTGCGATACGTATCGTTACCGGTAATCACATTGCCGCGGCCAATGGTTAAGTCGGAAATATTCGGTTCACGGCCTTCCGGATGACCATAGTCAGTAACCGTACCGACATCTCTAGCAATTATCTTGTTATTATCGCCGATGACGTTTTGCTTCCGACTGCCCCGCACTTCGTTGTTATTGCCAAAAATACGCGTATCAAGGCTCGCTTCATATCTTGTTCCGCCATCGTAAGGATAGCTCTTTGTCACCTTATTATCATTGCCGACAATATTGACACCATTGCTGTTTTCAACTGTATTCGTGTCACCCATGACATTTGCATCTTCACTGCCGGTTACAGTATTTTCCGTCCCCACAACGCGAGCTGTTTTATCATCCGTCACGGTATTGGTCGTCCCCGTCGCCGTTCCGCTGTCGACGACAATATTATCTGCTGCATAGGCCGACAGCCCCATTCCGGACAGGCTCAATCCTGCCAAAACCATGGCTGCTAAGGCCGTCTTTTTCACGATACGACGGCTATGGCTCTTGGTCCGGCTTTTTGCCATTTCTGACACGACGACATAGCCGTTCTTTGCCCGACTCCAAATAACCCGATACATCCTGTTCATCAAAGAATCTCCTTTCTAATCCATTAACCATTCGTTTTCACCTTACAATATAAGTATACATTTATTTTATATAATCGTAAAGTTAGTCATTTTATGGCCAATATTATGTATTTTTATAGTCAATTTAAACAGCATGACGCAGTTTTATCCTGCCGTCGATGATGGGCCGCTAAATATGATACAATAGCCCTAGAATACATGGAAAGGAACGTATGCTTATGAAGTTCAGCTCCACTTATATAAGGCCTGTAAAATGGGCATTTTTAAGCGCCTGTCTGCTCTCGTTGATTCACGTCGTCAGTGCCCTGGCCGTGCCGACTTTAACGGCCAGCATCATCAACGAAGGCGTCCTGCAAGGCGATATCGACGCCATCAGCCGCCTCAGCGTGGCCATGCTGGCCGCGTCGTTGGTAACCCTCATGGGCTCCCTGGGCGCCGTATACTTTAGTTCTCATATCGCCTCCCGCGTCAGCCTCCGTATGCGCCAACAATTGGTACAGGCTTTGCAGGACTTTTCCCTGTCCGATTTTTCTAAATACGGCACGGGAACCCTGCTCATGCGGGCCACGCGAGACGTCGAAAAAATCCAGTCCGTTCTCGCCGAAGGCATCAATATGATTCTTCCCATGCCCCTCATGATCCTCGTCGGCCTGGGCCTTACCTTTTATAAAAGTTTTGAAATGGGCCTCATCATCTTGAGCCTGATGATCCTCATGGTCGGCCTCATGCTCGTCATCCAAAAAAAGGCCCTACCCATCGTCATGGCCGTCCAGCAGCAGTTGGACAAGCTCACCGATCTGGTCCGTGACCACATCATCGGCATGTCCGTCATCCGGGCCTTTAACCGCAGCCGCGACGAAAAAGCCGCTGAAATCCGGATGTTTTCCGATTTATCGGCTAAAGAAACGAAGCTGGCCCGGACCTACGCCATCGGCCTGCCCAGTATCCTCATCATCTTCAATATGAGTACCGTCGTCATCTTGTGGCTCGGCGGCTACCAAATCGATTCGGGACAACTGCAAATCGGCGATATTATGGCCATCATCGAGTACGCCACCCTCATTTTGATGAACCTCATCATGGCCGTTTTCGTCCTCCTCGACGTTCCCGAAGCGGTCATCTGCTACGGCCGGATTCAGGAATTATTAGTACACGCCGAAAAGAGGCTGGCCTCACAAAAAACGATGAACCTCCCCTCTGACAGCAAGCAGATAAATAAAGACGAGCAGGAAAAAAGTACCGCAGCGGAGACCGGTAAAGAGCCGCCGCTTTTAGAATTCCGCCACGTCACCTTCCGCTATGACGACGCCGAAGAAGCGGCTTTAAAGGACATCTCCTTTACCCTCGAAGCCGGTGAAACCTTGGCCGTCATGGGCGATATCGGCTCCGGCAAAAGTACCCTGGCCAAGCTTATTTTAGGCTTATACCCCATTGAATCGGGGGACATTCTTTTTGACGGAAAGTCTATTTTCAAGCAGCCCATAGAATCCATTCGTGCCCAAATCGGCTATGTACCGCAAAAAGCCTATCTCTTCACGGGCTCCATTGCCATGAACTTAGCCTACGGCAAGGCCCAAGATTCAGACGCGTCCTTGTCGGAAGGCAAGCTAACAGAAGCCGCCGTCCTCGCCGACGCCGATGAATTCATCAGCCGGTTTGAAGACGGTTACGATCATCCCCTCTCCCAAGGCGGCACCAACCTCTCCGGCGGCCAGCGCCAAAGGCTTGCCATGGCCCGGGCCTTAGTGAGAAAGCCGCGGCTGCTCATCTTTGACGACAGTTTTTCCGCCTTAGACGGCATTACGGAGCAGCAAGTCCGAAAGGCCGTGGCCAAAGAAATCAGAGACGGTGCCGACATCAAAGAGCCGTCAAAAAACAAGAGCCACACGGGGCGAGCCTTCATCTCCATCGAGCAGAAGGTCAGCGCCGCCCGAAAAGCCGATAAAATCCTGGTTATCAATCAAGGCCAAGCCGTCGGCGTCGGGACTCACGATGAATTATTGGCCCGCTGCCCCATTTATCAGCAAATCGTGACGTCACAGGAGGTGGCCTTATGAACCTCGTAAAACGCTTTCTCTGTGACTCCCGCAGTCAGTGGTGGCGATTGGCCGTCCTGACCTTGGCCCTCATTTTAGCGGCCAGTTTTGAAATCATCGCCCCGCGCCTCTTGGGCAACATCGTCGACGCCATCGTTCACGGCATCGAACAGCAGCAGGAAATCACGGCCATTTTAGACGACACGACCAACACCGTTCTGCTGCTGGTCTTCTTCTACAGCTGCCACGCCGTATTTACCTACGCCAGCGAATTCATCATCGCCGGGGCATCGCAGCACATGGTCCTGGCCCTGCGCAGCCGCGTGAGCCACCAGCTCCACCACCTGCCCATGGCCTATTTCAACCAGCACAACCGCGGCGACATGCTGAGCCGCCTGACCAGCGACTTGGACTCCGTCGGTGAAACCCTGCGCGAAGGCATTCCCGGCCTCATTTCGTCCTTCATCGGCATCGTCGGTGCCGTGGCCATGATGATTTGGATCAGCCCCCGTTTGGCCGTCATCATCCTCAGCGTCATCGTCGTCGGCGTCCTGGGCCTGACCTTCACGGCCAAAAAGGCCCGCACCATTTACCTTCGTAAGCAGGAAGCCTTAGGCGCCGTTAACGGCGGCATCGAAGAGCTGATTTCGGGCAAGCAGATCGTCCAAGCCTTCGGCCTTGAAAAAATCACGACGGATAACCTCAGCGACCTCAATACCCGCCTCTTCACCCGCGAGCGGCAGTCTGGCTTTATGGGCCAGCTCATCATGCCCCTGGTCAATTTCATCAATCAAATCGGCTACGTCCTGGTCGCCATCCAAGGCGGACTCCTCGTCCTCCGGGGCCAAATCACCCTCGGTGACATTCAGGCCTTCTTCCTCTATGTAACCCAGGTATCGGACCCCATTTCCCGCAGCTCCTACATTTTGACGCGATTCCAGGAAACACACGCCGCCTTAGGCCGCATCTATGAAATTTTAGACTATCCCATGGAAGACGATTCCGGTGCCCTAGAGGTCCTGCCTGATGAAAAGACAGGTCGGCAAGAACCGTCTTATGATGAAGCACGGCGACAACCGGCGACGGCCTCAAAGGATAACGCCATTGAATTTAAACACGTCACCTTCGGCTACAGCGCCGACAAGCCCCTCATGGAAGATGTCAATTTTGAGATTCCCAAAGGCCACGTCGTCGCCATCGTCGGCCCGACAGGTGCCGGAAAAACGACGATCATCAATCTCCTCATGCGCTTTTACGAAATCTCCGGCGGCGCCATTACCATTCACGGCACCGATATCCGTGACCTTCGCCGTGAAACCCTGCACCGACAGATTGGCATGGTCCTGCAGGATACGTGGATCTTCACAGGCACCATTGCCGAAAACATTGCCTACGGCAAACCGGACGCCTCCCGCGAAGAAATCATCAAGGTCGCCAAACTGACCATGGCCGACCATTTCATTCGTACCTTGCCTCTCGGCTACGACACGGTGCTGAAAAACGGTGCCGACGACTTGTCCCAAGGCCAGCGGCAATTACTGACCATTGCCCGTGCCTTCTTAGTCAATCCCAGCATCTTGGTTCTCGATGAAGCGACGGCCAACGTCGATACCCGCACCGAAGTAGAAGTGCAAAAGGCCATGAATCAACTGCTGAAAGGGCGGACGGGCATCGTCATCGCCCACCGCCTGTCGACCATTCGCGACGCCGATTTTCTCCTCGTCGTCAACCAAGGCCGCATCGTCGAACAAGGGACTCATGGCGAACTCTTGGCCCGCGGCGGTTATTATAAAGAATTGTACGAAAACTACGCCAAAGGAATGAGCGTCTAGCTGCCAATTCCGCATCCATAGAAAAACGGGACTGCTCCAAGGTATTTACTACCTCGGGACAGTCCCGTTTTGTCTTGCGCAAAAGGATGTTGATTACGTGTTATCCTTCGGCCTATTTATTGGCCAACTGGCGCAGGATGTCCTGAACCTGTGTGCGTAATTCGGCATTTTCCTGAGCCTGTTTTTCAACCTGTGCCCGCAGAGCTTCATTTTCCTGCTCCTGCTTTTCTACGCGAGCATTCAAAGAGCCGATCGTCGAAGCCTGTTCCGATACGACCGTTGCCAAAGAAGCCTTGGAGTAGTTTGAATATTCATTGCTGCTGCCAAACTTGAAGCTGACGCCGGCGTTGAACATGTTTTCTCCGCCGCCCATGCTGGTGCCGATGGAGAAGAGGACGTCGTTCGTCGGCCGATAAAAGGCTCCGATAGCGACGGCATTGGCCGATTTGTAATTGCCGTAACCGGCAGCAAAATCCCACTTCGCCGTCGGATCATAGTCCTGGGGATGGAGAGCCGCCAAGGCTGCCGCACCGGCACCGACGCGGTTGATGCGCGTATCGAGACTGCTGACCCGGCCGTTCAAATTGGTCACGTTACTGGAAAGATTGGTGATGGCATCTGTATTGCTGTCGACCTTGGCATCGACCGTTTTCAACTGGCCTACGTTGACGGCATCCGTATCGGCAATCCCGTCGGCAACATCGGTAATACGTTGGTTATTGGCATGGATTCCGGTATCGTCAATATACGTTTTGCCGCCGACAGACAGCTTACCGTTAACCGAAAAGTCGCCATTGGTCGTAACGTCCCCATTAATAATAGATCGCCCATAAACAAAGGAATCGCCCGACGTGGCATAACCACTGCTGATATAGGAATTTCCGCTTCCCGGATAGCCACTATACCAATAGCTGGCATTGGAAAGCTCGTTTTCCTCTAAGGTATAGAGTACTCCCTGGAACAAGGCCCCATCATAGTCCCCGGTATTCGCATAAGATTCCCAGGCAGATTCAGGAAAATCCGAAAATGAATCATCATTGTCCATCGCTGCAATATTCTGATCTAACTTAGCCCGCAAATCCTGTACTAACTGTGAGTTTTCCTGAATTTCCTTCAGCGCCTGTTGGGCAAAGGCCAACTGATTTTTGACAGCCCCGTTCTGCGTGTCGTCAGCAGCCAAAGCCGGACAGATTGACGAAGCCGTCATACCGGCCGTTAAAGCCGCCATTACTAATTTTTTCTTCGTAATTACCATATAATCACCTCAACATATAATTTAGGGAATGTCTCCCCTATAAACAACGAAAGGGCATCAGCAAGCCGCTAATGCCCTTTCGAGGTTAACAGTGTATTGCTATCGTTTTGCCCATAATCGGCCCATGATGTCTTGGACCTGAGTCCGGAACACTTGGTTCTAAATAACACGATGGCCTTTCTCGTAAAAATACCTTTACGAATATGTTATTATTTTCACTTTATGTTATAAGTATATATTATTTTCATATAATAGTAAAGCTTATTGTTATTTGTCAGTACGATTAATTTTTTAAGTCACTTTATCCGTATTACAAGCAGTCCTCCAAATCCGTTTACGCGTTTATGGCTATATAGATTGGAATGCCATCTACGAGCGGCGGCCATGAATATAAAACAATTCATGCCATTTTTGTTTTTACGGCTCAATACATTACATCAAAACAAAGGCCTTTAGAACAATGAAAGAGCACCGGCAAATTGCCGGTGCCCTCTCGAAGTGAACTGTCTATTCATTTATCGCTGTGCCGATAATTGGCGCATGATTTCTTGGACTTGAGCCCGTAATTCCTGGTTTTCCTGCTCTTGTTTTTCAACTTTGGTCTGCAGGGCTTCAATCGTCGAATGCTGTGCTTCCAACTGTTTCGACTGTTCCGATACGACGGCGGCTAAAGAATCCTTGGAGTAATTCGAATATTCGTTGCTGCTGCCAAACTTGAAGCTGACACCGGCGTTGAACATGTTTTCCCCGCCGCCCATGCTGGTTCCGATGGAGAAGAGGACGTCGTTCGTCGGCCGATAAAAGGCACCGATGGCGACGGCATTGGCCGATTTGTAATTGCCGTAACCGGCAGCAAAATCCCACTTCGCCGTCGGATCATAGTCCTGGGGATGGAGAGCCGCCAAAGCGGCTGCCCCGGCACCGACGCGGTTGATGCGCGTATCGAGGTTGCTGACCCGACTGTTCAAGTTGGTCACGTTATTTGAAATGTTGGTGATAGATTCCGTGTTGGTTTTCACCTGACTATCCAAGACCGATAAGTTTTCAGCGGCAGAATTAGACTGTTTTACGTATTCACCGTCTTTAGCCACGCGGGTTTCCTGGTACACCGTGTCGCCGGTGACGATGCCCGTATTGCCCGATTCTACCTTGCCGTCAGTCACGACGTCGAGGGTGTATTCCGTGCCGCCGTAGTCATTGGCTTTTTCCGTGTAGTCGATGTGTTTTCCCTTGGCAATGGTGTTCTTGGTATCAATGGCCGAACCGATTTTATCCAACTCGACGCTGCCCGATACCTTATTGCCGGCTGTGTCTTCGATCTCCAGTTTCAACTTATTGCCGTTGAGGCTGAGAGCACTGTCGGAGTCCTTAAGTGTCGTATCCTTCGCGGTAATCTTGTAGCTGTTTTCCGTAGAGCCTTTTTCAACGGTAATATTGTCGCCGGCTTCAATAGTTGTCTTACCTTCCTTCACAGCATCTGAAATAGACTGTTGAACCTGTTTCAGCTGGGCCACGTTGACCGCATCCGTGTCAGCACTGCCGGCAGCAACATTGGTAATCTGGCGAGTTGCTTGCCCGGTTGTTCCATCACTATAATTAACTTGTCCACCGACAGATACGGCACCGAGAACGGATTTCCAAGCAGCCGTGTTGCTGGTGGATTCTTTTTTAGTCAACGGATCATAGCCCAAAATACCACCGGCTCTATCAGCCGTGCTAAAGGAACCTAAAGCCACACTGTGTCTAGCCTTGGCCGTAGCTCCATAACCCCCAATAGCCACCGATTGACCGGCTTCTGCCGTTGAAAAAGCACCTACCGCCAAAGAAAAGGCTTCCTTAGCTTGAGCCACATTCCCGAACGCCGTGGCACGCTCACCATTAGCAATACTGTAACTGCCAACTGCCGTCGCACTCTTACCGGTAACTTCACTATAACTACCTATAGCCGTAGCCCAACCGCCATCAACGGTTGTAGCTGTACCCATAGCAATGGAGCTCTCACCTTTAACCGATGTTGTCTTTTCTTCATCATGGTTATTGTTGCCGATAGCAATAGCCCAGTCACCGTCCACCTTGGCTGCGTTACCGATGGCTAAGCCCATTTCACCTTTTACCGTCAAATAGTTACCCAAAGCGACGCGCCACTGGCCGCCTTCCAGCATACTGCCTTCAATGGAGTTCCCATGTCCAAAGGATGTACCTAAGGTATTTACATGGGAACTTGTACCGACAGCAATACTGCCGCCGCTTACGGTATTCAATAAACCGACGGCAACGTTCTGGTCGGAACCATAATCATTCTTGGTATACGTCCATTCATTACCATTCTGAACTGCCGTATAACCAACTAAGTTGCCGACGCCGAGAACGGTATTCTGCTCACCAAATACTTTAGTCGCTTTATAATCGCCATTTTCGTAATCCGTCGCAAAAACGGCATTATGCGTACCGTCGACATCGATATTTTGACCGACGACGATACTGCTGTTAAAGTTATTCTTATCTCCTACGACACTGACATTATTGCCTAAAACAGTACTGTTATTCCCGCTCGACTTAGAAGAAATGCCGATAACCATACTGTCCGTACCGGTTGCACCGTCATTTAAATAGTTCGTGCCGGTAGAAGTTTGAGAACTCTTGGTAGAGAAGTAATGAACGGAGTTAGAATCAAGCTGTGTCTGAACTTTCTTCAGCTGAGCTACGTTGACGGCATCCGTGTCGGCAAACCCGGCTGCGACATTGGTAATTTGGCGAGTATAGCCACTGGTGCCGCCACCGACGGATACGGCTGCCCGAGTCGCTTTCCAGGTACTCGTCGTGTCTGTGGAAGCAGCACTCGTAGACGGGTCATAACCGGAGATACCGGCCGCCGTATTTGCCACCGAATCAGAGCCTAAGGCTACGCCATTGGCTTCGGAGGCATTGGCATTAGTACCGATAGCCGTTGCATTCTTCCCGGTTACTATACTCTTAAATCCTAAGGCTAGAGCATTTTCATCTGTCGCTTGAGCTCTAGAACCAATAGCCATAGCATTTTTCCCGGTAACTATCGTTCTGTTCAACCCAATTGGATCGTTGGCACCAATACCAATAGCACCCCAGGCGTTGACATTGACGCCATTCCCGATGGCCACGGCTTTGTCACCTTTAGCCGTTATATAGTTACCAACCGCAACGCGCCACTGTCCGCCGGTATACAAATCGCCTAAAATATTATTTCCATGACCAATGGACGTGCCTAACGCTTGTACTACAGAATTGGTGCCAATGACAACGCTGCCGCCACTTACGGTATTCGTTAACCCGACAGCCACATTCTGGTCGCTGCCGGAGTTATTCTTGGTGTAAATCCAATTATTGCCATTTCTCACTGCCGTATAGCCGACTAAGTTGCCGACACCGAGAACGGTATTCTGTTCACCGAATACTTTCGTCAATTTATTGTCACCGTTATTGTAATCCGTTGCAAAAATGGCGTTATGCGTGCCGTCGGCTTCGATGCTGTGACCGACGACGATGCTATTGTTTCTGCCGTTCTTAACCCCAGTAACGGTCGTGTTATTCCCTAAAACGGCACTGTTGTTTCCGTCTGACTTGGAAGAAATCCCGATAACGATACTGTCCGTACCGGTTGCTCCGTCATTTGCGTAGTTCGTGTCCGCCTCTGTTCTAGAGCTCTTGGTCGAGAAGTAGTGAACGGAATTAGCATCCACCTTCGTCGCAATACTCTTTAACTGAGCTACGTTGACGGCATCCGTATCTTCCGTACCAGCTGCAACGTTGGTGATTTGACGCGTCATTCCCGTTTCTCTGTCACCAACGGATACCGCAGCAGCATTAGACTGCCAAGCGGATGTAATCTGAGTCTTTTCTGACACAGCTGCCGTGTAGGCTTTATTGGCAGCATTCATAGCTGTTTCGGAAGTATTCATTGCTGTTTCAGCAGCATCTAAAGCAGACTTAGCAGCTTCCATCTGCTGTTTATACTTTGCTTGTTCAGCTGATCCCGCATCTGCAAAGTTGTAATATTGAACTTTTTGACTATATTCATCACTCTTTGTCAGATAATCGTTAAGTTTACTTTCATAATCAGCTTTTGCCGTTGAAAGAGCCGATGCTAAACCGGGTATACTGCTATTTAATTCGGCAAATCGATCCTCTTTGCCAGCGAAAGCCACAATAGCCGCTTCACTCTCAAAAGCTTTGCCCGTAACCGGGTTATACCCAAGGGCACCTTTATCTACAGATGCAATAGAATTGCTGCCAAGAGCAACGCCGCCGTCATATTGCACATCCGTATTATAACCGACCATGACGGCATTACTAATGTTTTCTGTATGGGCCTTTACCGCTGTTTTTACTTTCATTGTATAAGGAATGGCTGTGCCAGTATACGGCTCACGGGTGTTAATATCCATCTTTGGAGTATATAATTGTGTCATAACTCCATCTTTTGTTTCCATTGAGCCGATAATAATGTTATTACTTCCGCCAGACAATGTATGATAATCACCAATGACGACATCCGTCGTCACATCACTCAGTATATTGCCGGTCCCCATGACAGAAGCATTATTCACATTAGTTCCTGTATTTTGATAGCCTGCAATGGTATTATAATCACTTGCCGCGTTTTCAGTCCCATTCAAAGTATTCCCCGACCCTATAATGGAAGATCTCCTTGCATAATTTGATGTATTGCTGTTCCCCATAGCAAACACGGATCCACCATTAAGAGAAGCATAATCTCTAAATGTCTCGGACATATGATCTGAATATCCGTCATTATAGCTGGCATGTAACAAAAACTCTATATAACGGTAATCGCTAAAACCCTTTGCTACCACATCAAGCATGTTCCCACCAGCATTTGTCACCCAGTTTCCGGTGCCCCAAACCATAGAGTTCGATGAATAGTCGACCTTATTCATGGTACCAAAAGCACCATTAACCATTGTCACGGGAGCATCTTCAGTACCAGTAATTTTATTATCAACCCCATAAATCGAAGACCAGCTAGTGTACTTATTGCTGGCTGAATTAAAACCTGTGACGGTGCTATAAGCTCCAATACCTTGCGCTCCCCAACCTAGTGCAGTACCGCCGGCACCCCCTTGTGCATGATTACCGACGACAGTCATGCTCATTCCTCTAACATCAGTATCGACAGCTTTCTTTTCTTCAGGCGTTAAGGAGCCGATAATAACCGAATCATTAAGATCATAATTTATCTGATTATCGCCAATAACAATACCTGCATTCGGAGTTTTAAAAGTATTATTATTGCCAATAATCGTTAAACTTTCATACCCCTTCATATAGGTATTATTCCCACTAATCGAATTTCCTTTACCGATTACTAAGTCGGATACCGTATCCGTTCTGATCTCTTGTTTTCCAGAAACGGTACCGGAGTTTCTCCCCGTAATGCTGTTCTTATCGCCGATTACGGTCTGACTCTTACTATCGGTTACCGTATTCCCATCACCAAATACTTCAGCATCTTTACTGTTTGTCACTTTGTTGTCAGTTCCCACAACACGAACCGTCGTATCATCCGTTACGGTATTGGTCGTGCCAGCAGCCGTCCCGCTGTCTACGATGATGTTATCCGCCGCATAGGAAGGCATCCCCATACCGGACAGGCTCAATCCGGCTAAAACCATGGCTGCCAAAGCAGTCTTTTTCACGACGTGACTGCCGTTACTTTTAGTCCGACTTTTGGCCATTTCTGATACGACGACGTAGCAATGTTTGGCCCGACTCCAAATGACGCGATAAATCTTGTTCATAAAAAAGCTCCTTCCCATTCCGTTATTATTTTCACTTTACTTATAAGTATATATAAATTATAAAAAATAGTAAAGTTTGTTATTATTTCGTCATTTTTATATTATTTTCGAGTCGTTTTGCTCATCATCAAAGGATATGATCTAAATACTTTCACTTTTCCCCAATTTTTCAAAAAAAGAACGACAGAAACTTCACTCTTTCCAGTGACGATTCTGTCGTTACTTTATACGGTTTCCCTTCAATCATAAAACATGTAACACAGCCTTAATCCACGTATCCGCCAAATTAACGGCCCCTTACGCCGGTCTCATCAACAAACGAAGTGTCGCCATCGACGCGGCTGCATAGGATGCCGGGCATAATATCGCGATTTAACTCCATTTATCACAGTTCAGCCCTCGTAGAATAAATTGCAGGATTCTTTTTTGCAGGCGATACCACTCGTTTTCTTTTAGTGCCAATAAATTTCGGTTAACCGCACTGCTTCCATTGACGATAAATTGAAAAAGGAGTTCTGCCTCATCTTGGCTCATATGCAGCTCTTTCATGAGTACCGGAACAATTTTAGGACTTTCATGCTGATAGATTTTCTCAACGATCATCGGAGCTACATCCCGATCCTTTACCAGAAAGCGATAGTCTTCAAGTTCCAAATATTTATGGCAGGGAGGGAACAGCGACCGATCCCTCGGTAATTCGGCATCATTCGTTTGGTTTAACATGGCTTGCAATTCTTTAAGAGAACCCTTCTTTTCATTTGGCGTCATATGATCGATGAGATGGAGGCTATCGTTAATAATCTCCTCTAATAAGTCATCAATCGTGTTGTAATATAAGTAGAAAGTACCTCTGGCAATATGTGCTTCTTGGCAAAGGACGGTAATACGGATGTCCCGGAAAGGCTTTGTTTTCAACATACGCAGTAATGTTTCTTTTATGTGATTTCGAGTATAGCTGGATACGTGTCGTTTCGTTTCTGTCTTTTTATTTCGGCTTTGAGTCAATGTGTTTCTCCTTACTGTTGAAATCATAGATGAATGATTATCTTTTATTTTATCACGGAGAATAGGGTTTCTGTGAAAATAGAGACCAACTCTAGACACATTTCAATTTCTGTATATTATTTTGAGAACCTATCATCTAACTATATACATATTCCAATTTCTGTATATTGTTTTCGAATATAGCCATTATTATAATCAAGGTGTAAGGCTTACTTATTGATGGTTGTTTTAGACGAAAGGAGATTACTATGGAACTTTACAAAAACTTTGATGGAAAAGCCCCCATGATTGACGTGAATGATGCGGCCATGCTGCTCATTGACCACCAGAGCGGTTTATTCCAATGTATTGGCGATATTGATTTCCTGCGCATTCGTGACAGAGCTATTGCGCTGGCTGAAGCGGCGACGTTAGTAAATATGCCCGTTATTACCACCGCTTCCGTCCCCCAAGGTCCAAACGGTCCGTTGATTCCGGAACTCCATGAAGCCGCTCCCCATGCGGTATATGTAGCTCGCCGCGGAGAAGTTAATTCTTGGGATTGCAAAGAATTCGTAGACGCCGTAAAAGCAACCGGCAAAAAGACCTTAATCATTGCCGGTACGGTAACCAGCGTATGCATGGCCTTACCGGCTCTTTCTGCGGTAAACGAAGGATACCGTGTATTTGCAGTGCCAGACGCTTCCGGTACGTATTCACAAGAAGCAGCTATCGCTACCATGATGCGCCTTACCCAAGCGGGTGTCGTTGTAACAGACGCCGGTGCCGTATTAGCCGAATTACAGCGTACCTGGCATACACCAAAAGCCGACGCCTGGGCTCAGATTTGGGGCCGTATTTTCACCAACTATCGGCTGCTGTTAGAAAGCTATGCCAAAGCCGTAGAAGTAACGAAAACAGGCGAACCGATGGATAACGAACGGGAAGACTAATCTTTTACTCGTTCACCATTGATTGATAAAATGTAAGCCTCTCATAAAGTAAGGCCGACGGAGCTAGTTTGTACTAGTTCTGTCGGCCTTTTGTGTCTTTCTGCTACTCCTTGAGCAGTCCTTTCGATACTAAGTACGCCCGCGCTACGTCGGCGGCCGGCTTGCCTTCGATATCGACTTCGTAATTCATCTTGAGCATTTCTTCCGTCGTAATCATGTGGGCCAGCTTATTCAACACCGGCACCAATTGAGGATACTTTTTGATGGTGTCGGCCCGAAGGAGAGGTGCTCCCTGATAGGGCGGGAACAGGCCTTTGTCGTCTTCCAGCATGACTAAATCATGAGTTATGATTTCCGGGTCCGTCGAGAAGACGTCGATGACGTCGACATTGTCCTTGTCGATGGCTTCATAACGAAGGCTCGGCTCCATGGTGACAACGGAAAGATTCAGGTCGTACAGGGATTTCAGGCCCTTATTGCCGTCTTCGCGGTCGTTAAATTCTAAGGAGAAACCGGCTCTGGCCGTGTTTTCCACCTTTTTCAAATCGGAAATCGTCTTGAGGCCGTACTGCTCGGCATAGGAGCGTTTCACGGCAATGGCATAGGTATTTTGGTATTCCATCGGTTCCAGCAGGATCAAGTCATCTTGTTTCAAGATTCCCGCTTTAGCCGCTTCATAAACGGTTTCCGGATTGTTCGACAAGCCCGTCATAGGCGGCTTAATCAAGGACGACGTGACCGTTCCCGTAAATTCGGGGTACATGTCGATGGAGCCGTTTTTCAGAGCTTCATATAAGAAGCTGGTCTTCCCGAAACTGGGCTTTACCGTCACCTTGATATCCGTTTCGTCTTCGATCAGGTCTTTGTACATGTTGATTAAAATTTCCGGTTCCGAGCCTAATTTTCCGGCAGCGATGAGGGTATTCCCGGACAGGCCGCCGATGTTGACTGTCGATAAGACCAAGAGGGCCAAGGCCGTCACGAAGGACAGGCCGATGACTTTTAACGAGCGTTTTTCCAAGAACTTGATGAGGGCACTGACGACGACAGCCAATAAGGCCGCCGTAATGGCCCCGATGAGGATGAGTGCCGAATTGTTCCGATCGATGCCGAGGAGAATGAAGGTCCCCAGTCCCCCGGCACCGATCAAGGCTCCGAGGGTCGCCGTCCCGATGAGCATGACCGACGACGTGCGGATGCCGCCGATAATAGACGGCATGGCCAGGACGAGTTCAAATTTTTTCAGCTTTTCCATACGGCTCATGCCGAAGGCTTCGGCCGCTTCCTGAAGGAGGGGATCGATGCCCTGAAGGCCCGTAATGGTGTTCTGCAAAATGGGAAACAGGCCGTAGATGACCAGGGCCACGATGGCCGGCACCTTGCCGATTCCCAGGAAAGGAATGAACAGCCCCAACAGTGCCAGGGACGGGATGGTCTGTAAAATCCCTGCCAGCTGCAGGGTTACTTCCGAGGCTTTCTTATACTTTACGACGAAGATGGCAAAGGGCACGGCCAGTAAGATGGCCACAAAGAGGGCAATCATCGAAATCTGCACGTGCTCCAACAATAATTGTACCAATTCGCCCTGTCGTTCACTAAATGTACTCATTAAGTTTTCCATAGTTTACCCCTCGTAGAAAAAACGTTTGACAACTTCATGGGCCGGATGGTCCTTGACCGCCTGCGGCGTGTCGAGCTGTACGACTTCACCGCTGCTCATGACGCAGAGGCGGTCGCCGAGTTTTACGGCTTCGGCCATATCGTGGGTGACAAAGACGATGGTCATTTTAAAGGTTTCGTGGAGGTGCTTGATGAGCTCCTGCAATTGATTGCGGCTGATGGGATCGAGGGCGCTGAAAGGTTCATCCATGAGGAGGATGTCCGGTTTGGCCACGATGGCCCGCAGGATGCCGACGCGCTGCTGTTCGCCGCCGGAAAGGTCACGGGGATAGCGGTTCATATACTGATCGGCATCGAGGCCGACCAAGGACAGATAGGCGCGGATTGTCTTCTGCCGCTCTGCCTTGGGCCAGCCTTTCATTTCCGGGATGATTTCGATGTTTTCATAGACCGTCAAATTGGGAAAGAGGGCCCCGGTCTGGAGGACGTAGCCGATGTTCATGCGCAGCTTTCTCGGCTCGAGCTGACTGATATCGCTCCCGTCGATGAGGACCGTCCCTTCCGTCGGCGTCAAGAGTCGGTTGATCATCTTTAGGGTCGTCGTCTTGCCGCTGCCGCTGGTTCCGACGATGACAAAGAACTCGCCGCTCTTGATGGTTAAGCTCATGTGCTGTAAGGCCCGTTTCTTGTCGTAAATCTTACTCACATTTTTAAATTCAATCATGGTAGTCACCTATATTCCTTGCCAGTGCATCATTAAACTTACGACTAATGCGTAATAAGAAATCTCGCTCATCCGGTGTGAGTTCACTCATGGCCAGCATTTCTGCTTCTTCCAATAAGTCCAGGACCGACGCCGCATAGGTCCGCCCCTCTTCCGTCAAAGTAATCAGTTTCATCCGCTTGTCCCGGGAATTTTCTTCAAAGCGAAGGTATCCCTTTTCTTTAAAAGATTTGATCGTCGCATTGACGACCTGCTTCGTCGAATAGGTCTTCTGGGCGATTTCATGTTGAGGGATGCCCTCGGGATGATAGTAAATCCACATCAAGATGAGCATAGACTTGCTCTGAAGACCCCGTTTTCTGGCGTAATTTTCAAAAATCGACAGCAGATTGTCCCTGATTCGCGAATAGTCTTTTGTCTGTTTATAGATATCATTCATTAACTACAACCACCTTACCGAAGCTTTCGGCACTGTCCAAATAAGCCTGAGCCTGACGAATGTCGGCTAAGGAGAAGATTTTCTCCGGCGCCGCATCGATATGGTATTTCGCAATCATATCGAACAGGGCCTGCAAAGACGCTTCATCGACGAGTCCGGAATAGAAACCTGTAATGTACTTGCCGCTCCCAAGGTCCGTAATGATATCGAAATTGTCGATCGTCCATTTCCCGCCCAAGAGGCCCGTATTGCAGAGAATGCCGCCATCTTTCAGATGGGCCAAACTGTCGGCCATGGCGGATGGACCGATTAAGTCGGCAATTTTATCAAAGGATAATTCCGTATCGAGGCAACCGCTATGGTCGACGATGACTTCGTCAAATCCGGCTTCCATCAGCCGGTCGGTCTTGCCGGCATTGCGCGTCGATCCGTACAAGTGCGCCTTTGGGTATTTCCCTTTCAGGAGTTTTGCAAAGGCCACGCCTACGCCGCTTGAAGCACCGCGGACGAGGACGGCATCGGAGTCTTCGATCTTCAAATTTTTCAAGGTTCCAAAAGCCGTGTGGTACGTTTCCGGAACGGCGGCCATGGTCGGCCAATCTAAGTCGGTCTGCACCTTGTAAATCTGTTCGTTCGGCAAAAGAACGTATTCAGCATAAGAGCCGTCAAAGGCCCGCCCCATTTCCCCCATAATAGACACGACTTTCGTCCCTTCGGGAATCCTTTCCGGCTCCGTGCTGTCGGTGACGATGCCGACACATTCAATGCCTAAAATCCGCGGAAAGCGGACCGATTCCGAATAGCCCTGACGGGTAAAAATTTCCGAGCGGTTGATGCCGAAGCCCATGACCTTAACTAGCTACCAACCCGGTTTTACCGTCGGCGTCTCGACATCCTGATACATGAGCTTATCGACGCCGCCGGCTTCATAGATGACGACAGCTTTCATCCCATTCCCCCCTTATGTTCCAAGCTATCCCGACGCCTTTCATCACCCGGATTTTAAATCTGAGTGGATGAGTCCAACATCGGGATATAATTAGTCAAAACTTTTTACTATTTCATCATAAAACAAACGGGCCTAATAGTCAAATATTTTGACCAATTGACCCGTTGATTCTTTTACGGACGATGAAGTCATGGCCTTCATCAAATCCAGCTTTCACCTGACAGAATAAGTCTTTTTTTATAGAACATTAGCCGTATCGTCAGTATATCGCTGAAGAAACTGCGGCTCTACCCTTTTTGTCAACCAGACGCCGTTGACGGAGCGGTAAAACACAATCCCTTTTCGATGCATGTCGCCGCTGTGGACGCAGAATATGACCGGCCTTCCGTGGCGGCGGCCGACGTTTTCCGCCGTCTTCACGTCTCCCGAAAGGTGGACGTAGAGCCGTGACTTCGGTACCAAGCCCTCCCGTTCGATGGCGGCGGCGTATTTCTCTCCCGTCCCGTGGTAGAGGATGTCCGGCGGCGTTACGACGGGAAGCTCGACGTCGACATCGATGGAGTGGCCCTGATTGGCACGTATCTTAGTCTTATCGTCGTTGAAGGAATACCGCTGCTTGTTGTCTGTCCTGACGATTTCTTCTAACATCTGCCGGTCGAGAGGATATTTTTTCCCCACGCCCTGTATGAGTTCATCCACATCGGCCCAGCCGTGCTCATCAAGGCGGATGCCTGCCGCCCAAGGTTTATGCCGCAGCACGAGACTGATAAAGCGGCTGGTCTTAGTCAAATCCATGATAGAAACACTCCTTTCCCTACAGCTAAATTATAGCAAAGATGGGCATTTCCTGCATTCCCCTGAAGAGCGTCTATAACAAATAGATCTTATACTGTCCAATTTTTGTCGTCTATGCTACAATGGAAAAAATTGAAATATTTCTCGTTTCCGAAAGGAGCAGGCCTATGAAAAAAGGTTACGAATTATTAAATGATCCCTTTTTGAATAAGGGTACGGCATTTTCCATGAAAGAAAGAGCTGAACTCGGCCTTATCGGCCTCTTGCCGCCGACGGAGCAAACGATTGAAGTACAGGCTCAGCAGGTGTACGGCAATTTCCAGTCGAAGCCCAATGTCAGTGAAAAACGGCATTACCTCATGAACATTTTCAGCCGCAACCGGACGCTGTTTTATTACGTCTTCAAACAGCACATCGCTGAATTCATGCCGATTATCTACGATCCGGGCATTGCCGAAAGCATCCGCGAATACAGCCAGTTCTTCATAACCCCGCAAAATGCCGCCTACCTTTCCGTGGAACATCCGGAACAAATCGAAGAGTCCCTGAAAAATACCGCCATGGGCCGCGAGATCGAGCTCATCGTCGTCACCGATGCCGAAGCCATCTTGGGAATCGGCGACTGGGGCACCAACGGCGTCGGCATCTCGACGGGGAAACTCATGGTCTATACGGGAGCTGCCGGCATCGATCCGGCCAAGGTCCTGCCCGTCGTCATCGATGCCGGTACCAACCGTCAGAGCCTCCTCGACGATCCCCTTTACTTCGGTCTGCGTCAAAAACGCGTCGACGACGACACGTACTACGCCTTCGTCGATAAATTCGTAAAACAAGTTGAATCGATGTTCCCCCGCCTCTACCTCCACTTTGAAGACTTCGGCCGCGGCCATGCCGCTGCCCTCCTCAAAAAATACGTCGATACCTATCCTGTCTTCAACGACGACATCGAAGGAACGGGCATCATCACCTTGGCCGGCGTCCTCGGCGCCCTGGCCATTACCAGCGAAAAACTGGCCGACCAGCGTTACATGTGCTTCGGTGCCGGCACGGCAGGCTGCGGCATTGCCAAACGGATTTATCAGGAAATGATCGATCAGGGCCTGTCAGAAGCCGACGCCAAGAGCCGTTTTTACCTCGTCGACAAAGAGGGTCTCCTATTCGACGACATGAGTGATTTGACGCCGGAACAAAAACCTTTCGCCAGAAAGCGTGACGAATTCGCCGACGCCGCCTCCCTTACGACCTTAGAGGCTGCCGTCAAGGCCGTTCATCCGACCATCCTCGTCGGCACGTCGACCAAGAGCGGTGCCTTTACCGAAGCCGTCGTAAAAGAAATGGCCTCAAAAGCCGATCGGCCCATGATCTTCCCCCTCAGTAACCCGACAGAACTTGCCGAAGCCAAGGCCGAAGACCTCATCCGCTGGACTGACGGCAAAGCCTTAGTGGCAACGGGCATCCCGACCGATCCCGTCACCTATAACGGCGTCACCTACGACATCGGCCAGGCCAACAACGCCCTCATCTATCCGGGCCTAGGCCTCGGCGTCATCGCCTCAGGGGCAAAACTCCTGACCGATAAAATGATCTCCGTCGCCGCCCACGCCATCGGCGGCATCATAGATACAAATAAACCGGGCGCCGCCGTCCTGCCGCCGGTAACCAAACTCGACCAATTTTCAGAAACCGTCGCCATCGCCGTAGCCAAAGAAGCCGGAAAAGAAGGCTTGAATAGAAACGACGTCTCCGATCCCGAAGCCTGCATCAAAGCCTATAAATGGGAGCCGGCTTATAAATAAGACGACAGATAGTACAGAATAAGAAAACTGAATAAAACGAGATAAAAAAAGAGCCATGGATTCATGTACAAACACAAATCCATGGCTCTCTTCTAATACACTACTTTACGTTTCATCCGTAATTACTTTTCTGCCTTCATAAATGTCCATGTCCATCTTGCCTAAGCGTTTGCCAATAATCGCTGTACCGACGAGATCACTCGTATTATTCAACAAGGTGTGCGGCGGATCAATGACCGGCCAAATAGCTGCAAAGATGGGGATAACATCGAGAGGCATACCAATCGCCTGTAAGAGTACGGTACTCATTACGATACCGGCCCCTTTTACCCCAGCAGCGCCAACAGAAAGGATAATTCCTAAGAATATGTAGAGAACTAATTTAGCAAAAGTAATTTCAACCCCATAAATATTGGCACAAAAGATGCATGCCAGACCAATAAATACAGCAAAACCATTCATCCCGCAAGTATTACCCAGAGGCAGTGTAAATCCATACACGTTTTCCGGCAAGCCCAATTTTTGCCCTGCAGTTTTAAGAGATACCGGCAAGGTAGCTGCCGACGATGTCGTAGTAATGGCAACTATCATAGGCTGCGAAATCTTACGGAAAAAGCGGATAGGGCCTAATCCGGCAAGACCTTTCAACATGGCCGGATACATGATTAGGAAGAAAATGATGCAGGTAATGTAATCAGCGGCAATCAGAGCGATTACATCCTTTACCGTAGCCCCACTGATAGTCGTAACCATCGTAGCCATGAGGGAGGCGATACCTATGGGAGAAAATGCCATAACAAAATCAGTAATTTTCAACATGACGAGAGCACCCTGGTCAATGATTTTTACAAAATCATTAACCTGCTTGCTGAGGAATAAGATTGCAACCCCTAAAAATAAGGAAAAAACGATAATTTGCAACATATCTTGTTTGACAAAAGACTCGAACACATTCGCAGGAAACCAACTAACTACATTATTAATAAAATTATAGTCAACATTTTTGACATTAGCCCCAGCCTGGAGAAACTCGGTGGTTCCCGAACCAATGCCTAAGAACATTCCAACAAACGTCCCTAAAGCAGCTGCTAACCCGGATGTGATTAAGATATAAGCAACAAATCGAAGTCCGATACTGACTAATTGCTTGACATCCCCCATCTTACAGACACCACTGGTAATACTGAAAAAGACCAAAGGGACAATAAGCATCTTCAACATGCGAAGGAATACTTCACCTAAAGGGGACAACATTTTTGTTAGATCAGGAGAAGCAAAGCCGATAATAAAACCGATAACGATACCAATGAGAATGCGGGTACCTAACCCTAGTTTTTTGAGTAACATATTGGATTGCTCCCTTCTATATAATTACAATATCAGAGCTATAAAGCAGCCACTTCTTCGGCAACTTTTAAGAAAGTTACGATATCATCAGCACTGTTAACATGAAGAGGTGAAATACGCAAAACTCCTGGTGAATCAAACTGTTTCAACATGCGCCCGGAATAAATACTGGAGGCAAGGCGTTCAAAGGCAACGACACCACGCTTTTCCATTTCTTCTCTGGCCTTATCTGCTGACATATTATCGAACTCAATCCCTGTAATAAGGTCACGTTTCGTAAGATCAGGATCATCCATCTTAACCGTTACACCTTTCATCTGGCGTAGGCCCTTCATATCCTCAGTTCCATCAAGCAAAATGGAAAGAAGAGCTTGTTCATGGGAGGCAATGCGATTCATACCTGCTTCGTACAAGGTTTGCCGATCCATTTCATCCGGCAATACGTCTTTACCAATAGAGCAGACATAATCGACAATCGCTGAAATGGCTACAAACTGTGCTGTAGCCGGGCTGCCAATTTCCCAGTCATCAAGGGGTTTTCCGGCAAGTTTATGGTGTTCAAAGTCCTTTACCCTATCAGATAGATACATAGCGGAAAAGCCGCGTATACCGAAAAATTTATACGGTGCAAAATTCATAACATCTACGCCCCATTCTTCCGGATGGAGAGCTCCATGTGGAGCATGTTGTACCGCATCACTTATGATAAATATGTCCGGATTGATTTCGCGAGCTTTTTTCGCAATAGTTTCGATATCCTGAATATGTCCGGATATATTAGAGGCTGTCATGATGCTAAGAATGGCCGTATCTGCATCGACATACTTTAATACGTCATCCGTATCAATAGCACCCGTTTGTTTATTAGCTGGAACCACTCGAAGGTCACGATCATATTTGGCGGCATACATGCTTAAAGAATCAAAAGATGACGGATGTTCCAATACTGAGGTAACAATATTTGTACCCTTGGCATGTTCACTAAGAATTCGCACCGCATCCATCATCAATTGGGAAGCAGTATAGCCGGTAGCAATAGCCCCTTTTTTTGCATTAAAGATAACTCGCAAATCCGAACGACCTTTATCTTCCATTTCCAAAAGCTTCTTGGCTAATACGTTGGCATGTTCCGAAGCATCTGGCATCGCATCAATTTGATAAAATACGTCCTCCGCCCGAATCAATCTCAGAGAACCGCCAGCGTTATCAAAGAACAGCCGTCGCTGTTTATTGCAGTCGACATCCACATATTTAAATTGACTGCGTAATTGATTCAATGTTTTGTCAGTAAATAACGTTCCATACTTTGTTTCCATAAACACATACCTCCAATATAAATTAATTATCATTAATACTTTTTCAATTATCCGGATATATTTTTCATCTTATATATTTTATATTTTACATAATTATGTTTTTAATCATTAATTCAAAAATTTATTTATATTTACTTTTACGAATATCTATATTGACATTATAGTATGAATTGTATTAAACTAAAAATTAATTATATTATTATTAAATATTAATTTTACTTATATTTTAAAAATCACATTTTCCAGAGGTATCTGATTATGGACTATCCGTTAATTGAAACCTTCATCGTTGTCAGTGAAGTTCGCAATCTAACCCAGGCTTCGCAAATTCTATATAAAACCCAACCAACTATTTCCAACCGTATCCGCCAACTCGAAAATATCTTAGGATACTCCCTTATCGTCCGCGACAAAGGGTACAAAGAAATTACACTGACAGAAAGAGGCCAACAATTTCTTCCCCAAGCCCGAAAACTCTACGATGCATATCAAGAGATGCAAAATGACAATGATATGATTGCTCATACATTACTCATTTCATCAATTGCCAGCTACCAAATCCCGCTTGTACATAGGACATGCGAAAAACTATTATCTCGTACTTCTGCTAATTTTTCGATTTATACCTATCAAACATCTGACGTCTACAATATGATTTCCAACAAAAAATTGGATTTAGCACTAGTCTCTGCAGCCCATAAAGTCCAAGGGGTAACTTGTGAGTTTTTGCTTAATCAGAAGTATTACGTCGTTATGCCGAGCAATAGCAACACTGATATCAGCTCTATTTCTACAACAGATTTAGACCCTGCCAAGGAAATATATCAACCGTGGGACGATGAATTCTTCTATTGGCACGAAAAAGTCTTCCACGGTAAAAAGGCCCGCATCATAGCAGATTCCTATGCCTTGCTACGGGAATTTTTTAAGAGTGGTAAATATTGGGCTATACTTCAGGAAAGTAACGCCTACGCCCTGCGTCAAGAAATCCCCCTGCAGATTTGCCGCCTGCTTGACCCACCGCCATTACGTCAGGGATATCTTCTGATTAATCGCTTCACCGACCGAAGCATTCGAAACCTCATCGCCGAATTCAAGGCGACCTTGATAGAAACAGTTGAAGAGTATAGGATAGAATAACGACTGACTGATATTCGCTTTATCTCTGCCATTAGATTAAATTGCATTTTAAAAACATCTATTTCATAAAACAAAAAATCTTGAGAATAAGGGATTTTCAAGACTTCAACATCGATTTTAGCTAAAGCACATACAAAGAACCCTGGGTTCATGTAAAAGCATAAATCCAGGGTTCTTTCGCGTCTAAAAGCAGGTACGATCAGAAATTGAGAGCTTTAAGGCAAAAAATTGTAATGGCCAGTACAATACAGTTTAACAAGCAATGCGGACAGGGGTAATTCCATGGGAGCCAATTAAAATCAATCGCCATCGTCTTCAATGCCAGCCATTTTTTCTTGTAAGGTCTTCTCCAAGAAAGCAAAAGCTGGAACAAACTCATCTCGAATGAGGACTAACAAGGCATTGATTTCTTCTTCATTGTAGATATATACCGAACGATTCCGTTGTTTCAGCATGAGCAGCCATGTCGCATCATCTTCTAAAAAGCCGATTTTATAGGCAAGCTGCAAGATTTCTCTGGGAGAACCGGTTTCAGCTTCAAAGACACCGTGTACTCTCAACACCTGTTGCAAGGCCTTCCAAGCCAATTCAAAAGTCAAATTGAATTGACCGACAATACCCGTCCGATAGATTTCATCATTATGACCTCGCATGAAATCGGCATTCTTCAGGATACGAAGACAATTTGAAAAATTATCCAACTTTTTCATACAGCGTAACCCCGTCCCTTTCCAATTCCCGTTTCAGCCCTTCAGAAACACCGGCGTCCAAATCCACAACATCAATCATCAAAAGAGAGTGTACATTCTCTTTAATATCCCAGTAAAAGCCGTCAAAATCCCCGCCACAAACGGCCAGATCAATATCACTGCGCTCCGTCTGCGTCCCCCTGGCACGGGAACCGAATAAGAGAACGCGACGAATCCCGTGCTTCTCAGCAAACCGAGAAATATCCTGCAAAACAGCATCCGGCAAGTTATAGGCCATATCCTCACCTCATTCGCCATCATGATACCTTTATTCTATCACATCGAATCAAATTAACGAAATCTCAATCAAATCGTCCCATAGCGGAAACGTCCCTCCTTATTATTTCGTGGCAAAGGGCAGGATGATGCCGTCATTAACGGTGGTATATTGGCCGTTTTGATAGGTCAGGAGAATCCAGGCCGGGGTAGCTCCGCCGCCGGCACGACGAACGACGATGCCTTTATGACCGTTTACGTTGTTGCCGGTCAGCAGAATCGGCGTATGGACGAGGGTCCATTTTTGCTGAATCTGCCACTTTCCCCTTTTGTCCGGCGAGAGCCAAAACATGGTGTTGCCGCCGCTTCCGGAGGTATAGGGGCCTACGGCAAGGACTAGGGCGTCGGTAACTCCATCATCATTGAGGTCAACATAATGATAGTAATAGGAGGTCTCTTTTTGTTCACTTGCCTTCAGCTGAAGTTCATCAGCAATAACGTTTTCAATGGCCTTATGGGAGAGGGCCGGCACACTTTCTCTATGGAGCTTCTCAGAAAATACTCTCGTTCCCTGGGTCGGCTGCAGCCCTGCTGTATGGCTGGCGAAGGCAACACCGGCCGTCATCATCAGACCGACGGTCCATACGAGGGGAATGAATCGCTTCATTTTCATAGTATCACACCTTTTTTAGTAAATAGAATTTCTCTCGAGTCATCGTTTCCGGTGCCGCGACACGAAATGGAGAGTCTCGACAATTTAGCCTTATCCTAAAAATAATTTCGTTACTCTCTCCGCAGGACACGCCCCATTTAGCGTAACCGTCCAAGTTTTATGACTCAAGAGATGTTTGTATGGTCATAGGATTCCTATTTAAAAATGCCTTTTCAATCCTTCCCAGTCTTTACGAGGTTATCGCAAAAGATATGCTGCGGCTGCTTTTTTGTATTCGTCCCACTGTTTATGCCAATCGTCGTGATCTTTCTCGGTAATGGGCCGAATGACGCGACAAGGGTTTCCGGCAGCGATGACGTGACTGGGAATGTCGCGAGTTACGACGGAGCCCGAGCCGATGACGACGTCGTCGCCGATGGTGACGCCTGGGTTGATGACGACGTTGCCGCCGATCCAGACGTCAGAGCCGATGGTGACAGGCTTGGCATATTCGAGGTTGGTATTGCGCACTTCGGCATCGATGGGATGGCCTGCCGTATAGATACTGACATGAGGCGCCAAAAAGACGTTGTCGCCAAAGGTGACGTCATGTTCATCCAAGATGGTGAGACCCGTATTGGCAAAGAAGTGGCGGCCAAAGCGGATTCGATCACCGTGGTCGAAGTAGACCGGAGCCAACAAGACCATGTCGTCAGGAGCCTCGGCAAAACACTTTTTCAGCGCTTCGAACGCTTCCTTATCATTCAAGTCATCGGAGGCATTGAAACGGCGCTGGGCTGTATGGACGCGCTCGAAACTCCCGTCACCGACGTTAAAAGGATTATATAGTTTTTGAGCCATCATGCGATCCCATTCCATCTGATTCATCGGTTATCATTTCCTTTCTCTTTTTCAGCGCCTTGCAATGGGATTACAATTTCCCCAAATCTTTCAGGGCATAAAAACCGCAGCTGGCCAACACTTCCATATGAGACGGCTGCTGCACGCCAAAGGCCCATTGATGCCAATGGTCGTCGTCTTCCTGTTTCCAAAACCCCCAATCCGAATCGGGACGATTGTCATAGACGAAGGTATAGACAGCGCCGTCGTCATCAATAACATTAATGGCCGAACGGCTGTAAGACTTGACCATGCCGAGATTGACGGCCGACGTCAGGTCGGCATGATAGGCTGAGGCCATGCTCCCGATCAGTAAGGCCGCCGAAAATACGCAGGCCCGGAATATATTTTTTATCATAAAGTTTCCCCTCACTTTCAAAAAGTGGACGAGGCCTAAAAGCTCCCTCGTTCGGTAACGGCGTCTTGCCGCCGGACATCTCACGGCCGCTGGGTCCCGACGTAGTCATAGCCTATCCATTGATCGGCTTCGGACCACTTCAATTTATAATAAACCGGCGGCACCTGTGATCTTACATCCCAATCGATGAACCACACATAGAGTGATCCGTCTTTTTCAAAAAGGCCCGATTGCAATTGTAAATCTCGGTGCTCCCTGAAATTATCGCTGTTGATATATTCATTCATCTTGGTTCGGTCCTTATTGAGGCCCAAGAGGTAGCTTCGATAGCGGGTATCCATCGAGTTCCAACATAAGACTCCATAGAAATACCGTCCCGTCTCTTCATCCTGATACTGGACGATGGTAAAAGCGCGATAGGCATCGGACGATTCTAAGGGCGTATCCATAGACCACAACGCAGATCCGCCCTTATTGACGCACATGAAATGAACGGACTTATCGCCATAGACGCGGCCGCCGGCAAAGCGCACCCTCTGTTTCCCTTCATAAAAATCAACGTGCGTCGATAGATTCGCCGTCTTGGGAATCTTCAGCACGGCCCGATCCACCTCAACCATATTCCCGGCAAAAACACTCGCACAGTAAAAGGCCAGCATCATCAACAACAAGACAATTTTCCGAAACACCATCATCCACCTCTTTCTCAAAAAAAAATAAGCCGTTCTCCCTCATTCCATATACCTCACAATTTCGACAGCCACTCGTAAAATCCTGCCCAAGGTAAATTGATATTTACGAATCGATGCGGGTTACTTAAATCTTTTCGGACTTTATAAAAAAGAGTCTTGCGGCCATCGGTTCACAAAACTTTTTTGAATGCAATGTCGGGACGCTCTGTCATCATGCCAATCACATCCTGTTTGAAAGCAACTCGGCTTTACCGAGAAAGGGGCTGTCATCCCTATTTGACAAGAAGAAAAAAACACTTTATGCTTGAATTACGATTATCATTGAAAATATGGGTATCTTCATCCGAAACTTCAAGTTCCACAGCAAGGGCTGCCGGGCCGAACAAAAAATGCGTGCCGATCATGGAGTCCCCCTAAGAACCCCGCCATAAAGCCAGCGGTGTCGGCTATACGCCCTGCAGCACTGCATCCACTAACCTGCAACGCAATCCCGATAACAATTGTCTGCCACTAAATAAACGGCAAATAACGGAAAGAGCGTCCTCGCCAGATATCGACAGCGAAAAAGCTGACCGTGTTCATCTAAATGCAGCAAATTCACCGATTACAACAAAAAAAGTAACATTGTAAATTGTACGTTTTTTACAATCTCCGAAAAATGAAATTGTAAAAATGGCCATTTTTACAATCTCACCAAATTGAAATTATAAAAAACGTACTTTTTACTATTTGGAGGTCTTGATATGGACTATGTCAGCTTAACTAAACTATACTATAAATCACCTGATTCATATGAATCGGAATATGAATCTCGCTTTAATAGCCCCTCTGCCAGACATATTCCGATTTCTATAAAGCAATTCGGCCATAAAAAATCTTACCCTGTGTTTTACTGCTACACCGAGGAAATAGCAAACCTTCAGGATAAAATTATGACTGAATTCCTTCAACTATACAAGCTCATTGAGATAATCCCCGGCGCCGGTATAACCCAATTTCTTTATAACCGTTTGATTGAAGAAATAAAATCTAGTAACGATATTGAAGGCGTCCACAGTACGCGAAAAGAAATTAAATCGGCCTTAGAAAGTACTGAAAAAAGGCGTTTTTTTGGTATCGTGAATAAATACCAGAAAATCATCAAAGATGAAGATATTCCCTTGCAGACCTGCCAAGATATTCGCAATTTATACAACGACTTTTTGGCCGATGAAATCGAAATGGATGATCCGGAAAATTTGCCCGATGGGATTTTATTCCGGAAGAATAGTGTCGATATCGTTTCGGAAACACAGAAAGTACTGCATAGAGGCCTGTATCCCGAATCTGCCATCATATCGACTTTGGAGTCAGCATTGAAACTATTGCACGATTCATCGGTTCCTACCTTTATTCGCATTGCTATTTTCCATTATTTATTCGGATATATCCACCCCTTTTATGACGGAAACGGCAGAATGTCCCGCTTTATTACGTCATATCTTATCTCCAAGAGCTTACATCCGACGATTGGGCTGCAGGTTTCTATTTTGATAAAAAAGAATAGGAAATCCTATTACGGCCTGTTTGAAGAAGCTGACTCGGAAATAAATCGAGGAGATTTGACCCCCTTTATCATCGGAACGCTAACCTTGATCTGCACCGCCATTTCCTATACAAAGAGTATTTTACAGAAGAAACGAGAACAATATCGGTCTTATCAAAAGCAACTCTCTGCTTGGGAAATCGATAACGAAACGACGTACAAAATATATGACATCCTGCTTCAAGCCGCAGTATTCTCCACATGGGGAGCTACCATCGATGAAATTGCCGATACGATTCAAAAAACAAAATCGACCGTTTATTCGAGATTCAAGACGATTCCTACGGAGCGATACATCATCTCGAAGGATACTCGCCCTTATCATTACCGGTTGAACTTAAACAGCCTGAATACCAAATAGAACCTCTGCCTTTCATTTCACACAGAAAATTTTCTTAATGGTATCGGCCATTACAAAAAATCCCATAGACGCAAAAACAGCACCTGCCCAATTTGATGTGCCCCCCGAAAGTTAGACCCTAGCCACCGTATCAGAAATGTTACGGTGGTTTTTCTATGCAGCGGCATGGTAAAGTCGGTATTTTACCGGACTGCACCAACCATTACTTTCCTTCTGCGCTGCTTCTTCCTCCTCTAAGCGCAGCACCCTCACTCCTTTTAAACAGTCCAATTTCTTCAGATACACTTACTGTTCATTTTGCAGTTTCTTAGGAGTGGATTGTTTAACCATTTGGGGATACCAGCCCTTCTATTGTACTTGGAGACCTCCTATACCGACCGCCCGGTAGCGGCTTCCTCAGCTCGCAAAAATCAACAGTTCTTTCATATCCAAGTCAAAGATTAGATTTGTATAGCTGGTCTCTGTGCTTAAGTATAATTCTACCGCACAAAGTTTAAACTACAAAAAGCATTTTACCGTTTGGCGAGAACGGCGAAGGGCGTCTTTGCCATTGACCCGATAGGCGGTTGCTCACTTTCTGATATTCCGAAGGATAGAGAAATGATATTTTTGCTAAAGTCTTTTATCCAATCTCTCCTTGTAGATATTCGAGAACAATTTCTCTCTTGAATTCGTAACTATATTTTTTCCAGTCGCCTCCACCCGTAAAACGGGTGGCTCGACGGGCGGCTATAAGCCTTTGTTGCTGAAAGCCAGCGTCTCAAGGCGCTGGCTTTCACTTCGTTCAAGCCACTGTGCATTTCACACGTCACGTATCCCTAAAGGGATTTCCCCCATCACTGCTCTGGTGACTTGAACGGGTCCTCATATTCTTTTACACTTAATTTATCCTTCATAATATCTGCCGTTTCTTGGTCCTGGATATATTTTCGAATCGTTTTTTCGTTCATCCCTACCGTCGTTACATAATACCCTTCCGACCAGAAATGACGATTCCAAAATTTATACTTGAGATTGGCGTGCCTGTCGAACATCATTAACGCTGATTTTCCTTTTAAGTATCCCATGAATGAAGAAACGCTCAATTTCGGGGGAATACTTACCAACATATGCACATGGTCGGGCATGAGATGCCCTTCCAATATCTCAACACCTTTATAGTTACACAATTGCCGGAGTATCTCTCCCAGATCCCGTCTATATTGATTGAAAATAATTTTTCGTCTATACTTAGGTGTGAAGACGATATGATATTTGCACAACCATTTCGTATGTGCTAAGTCATTGGCTTTCTTCGCCATATGAATCACCTTTCCTTTTTATGTAATAGTGGCTTGGACACCTCTATTATACTGGAAAGGTGATTTTTTTTGTATAACTATTGGAACACACCCGCATAGCGGGTGGATTATTGTTTCGCAGGCGTTGCCAGCTCAACAGGGTAAACCCCATATAATCAAAACCACCAGTTTAACTAGTGGTTTGCTCAGGCCCTATAAGGGCCTATCTCTTGTGGTTGCACTCTAAAGAGT
>ENA-ORUW01000286-ORUW01000286.1-human-gut-metagenome-genome-assembly--contig:-NODE-286-length-57267-cov-6.420506_pt1 | contig 57267 bp, 45 predicted proteins | sample MGYA00242088_ERZ509227 | MGnify/ENA primary metagenome ERZ509227 (study PRJEB26280, sample SAMEA2338816) | human gut metagenome | biome: human gut; feature: human-associated habitat; material: faeces... | reverse complement strand
CATCTTCTGCAATATGATTCTCTGGCGCTCTGCACGCTTAAAGTCACCACTCCGTTGCCGCATTGTGCGTCACACAGAATTAGAAATACCCGCAGGCTATACCCTTGTCCATTGCCCCAAAGGAATTTCAATCCATGCGCCACAAGGCACACTCCACTGTTCCTACAACAAGCAAGGGGAGAAAATCATCTTCCGGAAAGTAATGGAAATCAAAGAGAAACTCATTCACCGTAATGACATTGTCACTTGGAACGAGAACCTGCGGAAATGGGCTGATACATGCAATGAACAAATTATTCTCAAAAAACAATAACCATGAAACAAAACATGCTATTCTTAATGGGGGTATTAGCACTTTTACTAGCATCCCCCAATGTAAATGCCGATGACAAAGAGAAATACAAGCTCTTTGCAGAAGAAACAAGAAAAGAAGTCTGGGCGCTCGAACTGCCTGAATTTGCCAACACCGCCGTCCCCGAAAAGTACAAGGACGAGTCTGCCGTCATTCTGGCTGCACACAGCCGGCTGGAAGTCACTAAAAAGACCCGCTTCAACGTAGGCGCTTTCCTCGGCGGTTTCCACTACATAGATCGTGAGGTAAACTGCCGCGACTTGTACCGCATGTTAGTGCAAATCAACGACAAAGCAGCTTTAAAGGAATTCTCCGAATTCGATTATAAAGCAGAAATCCGGAAAAAATCATGGCGATACGACGAAAGTTACCAACAAGTATTAGGAGTGCGCATCATCAAACCGGACGGCACTATAAACGAAGTGAGTACCGATGAATACATGACTGCCACCGAAGGCAAAAACGACAAAGAGCAACGCCAGAAACTTGCCGTACCGGGATTGGAGATCGGCGATAAGATAGATATTTTTTTCTTCAATTACACCTCATTGGAAAACCATAACCTTGATCCGTTCATTTTCCGTTTCCGCCAAAGCCATCCGATGCTTTCCTACACCGTACATTGCGAAATAGACGATAAGCTCACCACCCAATACCGCACCCTGAACGGTGCGCCTGACTTCAAGCAAAGCACAAATGAAGAAGGAAACATCCTGCTTGACGTGGCGATGAAGGATATAGAACAAACCGAACCCGATTTGTGGTACAACTCCATGCAGCAAACGCCGACCACATTATTATATATCACCAACAGCCAGATGAAAAAATACACCTACATACCCAAAAGTACCAAGAAAAAAGGGCTGCAACCCAATCCCGACGCGGCTTCCATACAGGAAGACGACTGGGAATTCATAAAACAAGCGATACGGTATAACGGCTACGGAGGAGTGAGCAACGTCAAAAAAGGCATACGGCTTCTCCGCAATGTTAAACAGATAAAAAAGAAAGACTGGACAGATGAGACAAAAGCAGACTTCATCTATAACTACTATCATTTTGCACTGATGACAGACCCTAAAAGCGATTGCAACAATGAGCTGTTCATCGTCTATTTTCAAAGATTGCTAAATTGGGTGGATGTTCCCAACCTGCTTGGAATAACCACCAACGAAAATAAAGAACCGCTTGACAAACTGGCAAGTTACCGCAATACAACCTGGTTTATCGCGCTCCCGGAAAGCAACAAATATTATCTCCCGCCTACGAATTATCTTATTCCCCATGAAATTCCTGCCTGTTATCAAGGCCGGCAAGCCATTTTGGAATCGGATAAATCGAAAGCCAAGGCCGGACGAAAACATTTCAACTTTCCCATGAGTACGGCTGAAGACAACAGAAATGTCACTACCATACAAGCCGACATCAATAATACCCTGCTCACCATCCACCGTAACGAATATCGTACAGGAACACAAAAAGAACGCATGCAGACCGCATTAGCCAAAATGGAAGATGTAGACGCAGCCTATCGCCGCCTGCTCAGCATCGACAAGGAATTTGCAGAAGAAATAGGCAAGAAATATGCAGACGATCTTCAGGAAATGTTCCGGAAAGGACGTGAGCAGGAAAAAGATGACTATAAATGGGAAATCAACTTCTATCATGGCGAGGATGCGCAAGAACTGCTTAATTATCAGATGCAATGCTTAGGCAACCGTCCGGACAGCGCCGCTTTTGTTTATGACGTCCGTTACGCAATGGATGGCTATGTCAGAAAAGCCGGGCCTCACTATGTGCTTTCCGCAGGGAAACTACTTGGCGAACAAACTCTGGTTGAGGGCAAGGAACGCAAGCGTTCGGCTGACATATACATGTCGGCTCCCCGCACTTTCCAATGGAATATCACCGTCAACCTTCCGGCAGGCTATGAAGCAGCTGCCGAGGGAGTGGAAAAATTGAATGTAAAGGTAGAGAACGAATGTGGCGCTTTCATTGCAAAAGCCGTTGCTCAGAACGGAAAACTTATACTGGACATCACCAAACGTTACAACCACAAGACAGAACCAGCTACCAACTGGGACAAACTACTTGAAATCCAAGATGCTTCCAAAGCATACGAATCACTTTCCGTAGTATTGAAAAAATAGAAAGCACCATCGTAAACCTTACATCATTACATGCCCTTAACATATTAGGAAGCACAAATGAAGCCGGCCACAAAAGCATTGCTAATCCATTATGGATTAGAACAAGTATATATGCAAGCTGTGTTGTCTCGTCACTGAGAGCATACAATTTAAGAATCCACGGAAGTCCTAAAATAATAATAGTATTTACAACTGCCGTAAACCCATATGTCATACCCATAAGCTTTTTAGTATAGTATTTTACCTGTTCACTGTCGCCTGCACCGACGCATCTTCCTATAACTGCAATCATCGCAAGATTCATAGCCTGTCCCACAATACATCCCATACCGTCAAGACTGTTTGCCACTCCGTTTGCCGCAATCTGTACTGTCCCAAAGCCTGCAATAATACTTACCACAAGTACTCTGCCCAACTGAAAAATTCCGCTTTCAATCCCATTAGGAACTCCAATATAAAAAATCTTCTTTATAATATACCAGTCAAACTTAAATTTTTCTTTTTGTAAATGTATAATATGCTTTGGATTTTTTAACAATATGTAAAGCACAAATGCCGCCACTGCACGCGATATAAGCGAAGGTATGGCAACACCTGCAACACCTATCTTAAATACATACACACCAAGCGCATTTCCGCAGACATTTATAATATTCATTAAAATCGATACTTTAAGCGTAATCTGGGAATTTCCCATTGAACGAAACAGTGCCGCACATGAATTATACATTGCAAGAAATGGAAATGACAAAGCTGAAATCACAAGATATATAACTGAATTATTAAATACATCCTGTTCTATTCTTCCGAAAAATAATGAAATTATTCCATGATTAAATATAATCATAAGTACAGAAATTATTGTTGTAATAATAATCGAAGAATATATAAGCTGCTTAGCCGAACGACACGCACTCTCATTTTTCCCGGCTCCTATAAACTGCGATGTTACAACCGCACCTCCAGTTGCCAGTGCCGCCAAAACACTTATAATTAAATTATTTAACATATCTACAAGCGACACGCCTGACACAGCTGCTTCTCCGGCCGATGATATCATCATTGTATCGGCCATACCCACGGTAATAGCCAGTGTCTGCTCAAAAATAAGCGGCACAATAAGTTTCTTTAAATCACTGTTTGAAAATAATCTTACCTTATTTGTATTCTCTGATACTACTGACATAATAATCCTCTATTCCTAATATTAATCCACTATCAAACCGTAGTTGTCAATGCCCCAATATTTTCCGAACTTTCTTCCAGCCTGAGGTATCGTTCCAAAAAATGTAAACCCAAATTTCTCATGCAGCCTTACACTGGCCTCATTTCCAGATGTAATAACGGAAAGCACCAAATGTATACTCTCATCATTTTTGGCATAGTCAAGAATCTGTTCCATAAGCTTTTTAGCAACTCCCATTTTCCTGTATTTTACATCAACATAAACCGAGAGCTCCACTGTAGCACTATATGCTTCCTTTTCTCTATATGATGACAGACTTGCATAACCTACTGCTTGTCCGTCCATTTCTGCCACTATAAGCGGATGATTACCTATATTATGCTCATAAAACCACTTTTTTCTCTCACCTATAGTTTTCGGATTTAAATCAAATGTCGCTGCTGTATTTATGACTTCATAATTATATATTGACAAAAGATTTTCTAAATCTTTAAGCTCTGCTTTTCTGATAACCATAGTATCCTCATTTCTTTAATAAAATAATATTATAATCACAGGTTAATTTTATATATTCTCCCCAAAATATTATACGTTTCTTAATTGACTTGTAAATAATTTTTTTAATTTTTTTGCCTTATACACTTTTAAATATTAAATGATTTAAAATTTAAGACGTTTTTTATTGATTTTATTAATTAATTATGTATAATATATAGAGGATTGTTGATTATTTCACATTCTCAAAAAGATAGCCTGTTTCCTGCTTTTGCAGGCAGTTATCGCTAACACTATGAAAGACAAGAGGTAAATTAAAATGTCAGAACTTAATTTAAGCAAGTACGGTATTACCGGTACAACAGAAATCGTACACAACCCTTCTTACGAATTATTATTTGAAGAAGAGACAAAGCCTGAACTTGAGGGATTTGAAAAAGGTCAGGAAAGCGAACTCGGTGCAGTTAACGTAATGACTGGTGTATACACAGGTCGTTCTCCTAAGGACAAATTCATCGTTATGGATGAAAATTCTAAGGATACTGTATGGTGGACTTCTGATGAATACAAAAACGACAACCATCCTGCTACACAGGAAGCTTGGGATGCAGTTAAGGAAATTGCTTTAAAAGAGCTTTCTAACAAGAAGCTTTACGTAGTGGATGCATTCTGTGGTGCAAACAAGGATACACGTATGGCTATCCGCTTTATCGTGGAAGTTGCATGGCAGGCACATTTTGTTAAAAACATGTTCATTCAGCCATCTGAGGAAGAGCTTGCAAACTTTGAACCTGATTTCGTTGTTTACAACGCTTCTAAGGCAAAGGTTGAAAACTATAAGGAATTAGGCCTTAACTCAGAAACTGCTGTATTGTTCAATATTACAAGCCGCGAGCAGATTATTGTTAATACATGGTATGGCGGAGAAATGAAGAAAGGTATGTTCTCTATGATGAACTACTACCTCCCATTAAAGGGTATCGCTTCTATGCACTGCTCTGCAAACACAGATATGAACGGTGAAAATACAGCTATTTTCTTCGGTCTTTCAGGTACAGGTAAGACAACTCTTTCAACAGACCCTAAGCGTCTTCTTATCGGTGATGACGAGCATGGTTGGGATGATAACGGTATCTTCAACTTCGAAGGCGGCTGCTACGCTAAGGTTATTAACCTTGATAAAGATTCTGAACCTGATATTTATAATGCAATCAAGAGAGATGCTCTCTTAGAGAACGTAACATTAGATGCTGACGGTAAGATTGATTTCAATGATAAGAGTGTAACTGAAAATACTCGTGTATCTTACCCAATCAACCATATTGAAAAGATTGTTCGTCCTGTTTCTGCTGCTCCTGCTGCTAAGAACGTAATTTTCTTATCAGCTGATGCTTTCGGTGTACTTCCACCGGTATCAATCCTTACCCCAGAGCAGACACAGTACTACTTCCTTTCAGGCTTCACAGCTAAGCTTGCAGGTACAGAAAGAGGTATTACAGAACCTACACCTACTTTCTCTGCTTGCTTCGGACAGGCTTTCCTTGAGCTTCATCCTACAAAGTACGCTGAAGAACTTGTTAAGAAGATGGAAAAGAGCGGTGCTAAGGCTTACTTAGTAAACACAGGCTGGAACGGTACAGGTAAGCGTATCTCTATCCGTGATACTCGTGGTATCATCGATGCAATCCTTAACGGTGACATTTTAAATGCACCTACAAAGAAGATTCCTTACTTCAACTTTGAGGTTCCAACAGAACTTCCTGGCGTAGATTCAAATATCCTTGATCCACGTGATACTTACGCTGATGCTTCTGAATGGGAAGTTAAGGCTAAAGACTTAGCAGAAAGATTCGTTAAGAACTTCTCTAAGTATGAGGGTAATGACGCAGGTAAGGCTTTAGTTTCTGCAGGTCCACAGGCTTAATTTTATAAATAATTAAAATAAAGACAGCATGAAAATTTTTATATTTTTGTGCTGTCTTTTTTATCTTCTCAAATCCTAATTAAAAATATACAAGCTATAACAGCACTATTTTTTAATAATTATTTAATTTAAATATTATTTTCAGTTAATTGTTTTATTATAAAATAATATTCAAAAATCTATTGTAATCGTAAATACTCAGTGCTACTATGTAATTATAAATTTCATCATGAAAGGAGAAAAGCGTATGAAGAACATTTATGAGCCATTATTTGAACCTCTGATAATCGGAAATGTTGAAATTAAAAACAAGTTTTTCATGGCACCTATGGCAACAATTGTCGATGTCGATGAAAATTATTGTTACACTCAACAAAGTATTGATTATTATGTTGAAAGAGCAAAAGGCGGAGTTGGTTTAATTATCACCGGAGCTAACTGGGTTGAAAATGATGTTGAACCACATGCCATCTGTAGTTTCCCATGCCCTAATATGCTGCCTTTGAAGTATGAGCATAAAGCAAAAGAAATGACAGACCGTACCCACGCTTTTGGAACAAAAATCTTTTTACAGCTGACAGCCGGTTTAGGAAGATCTGCCCTACCTAATTTTGTTGATGCAAAAGATTTTGTTGCTCCTAGTCCAACTACTAACCGTTGGATTCCCAATGCACCTTGTCGTGAATTAACAACCGAAGAAATTGAGCATATTATTGAAAAATTCGGTGACGCCGCACTGATTGCCAAAAATTCCGGATTTGACGGGGTTGAAGTTCATGCTGTTCATGAAGGCTATTTATTGGATTGCTTTACAATGACATTATTTAACCAAAGAACTGATAAGTATGGCGGCGACTTAAAGGGACGTTTACGTTTTGCCACTGAAATTGTTGAGACAATTAAGAATAAATGCGGTAAAGATTTCCCTGTTATTTTACGTTTTTCAATTAAGAGTTACATAAAACAATTACGTCAAGGTGGTTTACCTGGTGAAGATTTTAAAGAATTAGGCAGAGATGTTGATGAAGCTGTTGAAGCTGTAAAAATTCTTCAAGATGCAGGATACGATGCTTTTGACGCTGATGCCGGAACTTATGATTCTTGGTACTGGGCTCATCCGCCAATGTATTTCGAAAAAGGAATGTACCTTCCATTAGTAGAAAAAATCCGTGATGCTGCTAAGGTGCCTTTACTTGTTGCCGGAAGAATGGATAATCCGAAGATGGCAGTAGATGCCTTAAATAAAGGAACTATTGATGGTGTTGGATTAGGACGTCCTCTATTAAGTGATCCTGATTACGTTAACAAATTAAAGGACGGTTCAGAAGATTTAATCAGACCATGTCTGGGATGTCACGACGGATGCTTCGGACGCTTATTACAATCAGGTTTAGGAAGCTGTGCAGTTAATCCTGAATGCGGACGTGAAGATACAGTTGGTGTTGTTCCTGCTGTTGACAAGAAAAAAGTAGTTATTGTCGGCGGCGGACCTGCCGGACTTGAAGCAGCCCGTGTATCTGCTCTTCGCGGTCATAAAGTTACTCTCTTTGAAGCTTCTGACAGACTTGGCGGAGAATTATTAGTTGGCGGTATGCCTAAGTTTAAAGAAGATGATTTGGCTTTGGCTTCTTACTATACGAACGAATTAGACAGACTTGGTGTAGATGTCAGACTAAATACTTTAGCTGATGAAGAAAAAATTGATGCTTTAAAACCTGATAGCCTGTTTATATGCGAAGGCTCTGTTCCTGTAGTTCCTCCGATTAACGGTGTTGAACACGCTGTACTGGCTAATGAAGTATTCACAAATAAAGTACCTGCTAAAGACAACGTTGTTGTTATAGGCGGCGGTTTAGTCGGCTGTGAATTAGCATTACACTTAGCCCAGAACGGTAAGAACGTAACAATAGTTGAAGCTTTGCCTGACATCTTGAAATCAGGAATTGCCTTGCCTCCAATGAATGAATGGATGCTTCGTGATTTGTTAACTTTCAACAAAGTTCAAATTATCGGTAACGCCAAAGTAAGTGAAATCCATGCTAATGAAATTAAAATCATTCAGGATGACGCTGAAAAAACCATTTCAACTGATCAGACTGTTATTGCTGTCGGCTACAAGCCTAAACATGACCTGTTTGATAAGTTAAGAAACAAATATACTCATGTATATAATTTAGGTGACGGTAAAGAAGTCAGAAATATCCGCGCAGCTATTTGGGATGCTTATGAGGTAGCACGTAATCTTTAAGCTATAATTTTAATCTATGATTAAATAACACCTCCGGCCTTATGTAATATAAAATTACTAAGGTTGGAGGTGCTATTTAATTCACCTATTTATGATACGGTTCATTCTTTATTATCCTATAAGACCTGTAAATCTGCTCCATCAAAATCACTCTCATCAACTGATGAGGAAATGTCATTTTTGAAAAACTCAGCTTAAAATCAGCTCTGTCCAACACATTTTTTGACAGTCCGAGAGAGCCTCCTATAACAAATGTTATACTGCTTGTGCCGCTTATACCGAGCTTATCAATTTTTTCTGATAATTCCACAGAATCAAGCATTTTGCCCTCTATCGCAAGAGCTATCACATAATCATCCGGCTTTACTGCCGATAAAATACGTTCCCCTTCTTTATCCTTTATAGCAACATTTACCTGCTCGCTTGCATTATCAGGTGTTTTTTCATCAGGAAGCTCAACTATAGCAAGCTTACAATACCTTGAAAGTCTTTTTGTATATTCATCTATTGCCTGAGTAAAAAATTTTTCTTTAATTTTTCCGACACACACTACTGTAATTTTCAAAAAACACCTCTGTTTACGCTTCTACCACAAAATAATATCCGTTTTCCAGTTTAAATACTTCAAGCTGCTCCTCTAATTCCTCATCGGACATATCATCGACATCCATACCCTCTTCTTTAAGATATTCCCTCACCTCACCGATATTTTCAAATACCTGTGCAAAGCAATCTTCGAGAAACTCTTTCGCCTCCTCCAGATCAAAAACTACCGGCTCATCAAAAAGCTTTCCCTGCTGTTCTAAAAATACTTGTGCACATTCATCTATATATTTATCCATACTAATCTCCACTCCACTATATTATCCTAAAAATATTGTCTTAAAATTTTTTCTACATTTGCAGTTATATAATTTGCATGTGCCTTAACCTCAGACACCGCTTTTTCCATTGCATATGAGTATGTCACTTCATCAAGCATTTCAATATCATTAAAATTATCCCCGAATGCCATACATTCATCTTTCGTTATACCAAAATACTGCTGAACCTGTTTTACAGCCATACCCTTATTTACAGATTTGTCCATAAAATCTATATACAAATCTCCTGATACTGTAACCGCTGACAAATCCCTCCACTTACTCATAAAATGGTCTTTGGAATTAACTATTCCTGACAAATCGCATACGGCTACCTTTAATATATCTTCATCAATTTGTGAAAAATCATCCACCAATGTCGTGTGATAGTTAATAACCTTAGTCATACGATATCTATACTCATCTGACTTAGGCTTTATATATGCTGTTTTCTCGCCCGAAACTAAAACCTCACAATTTGGCATATTAATCACATCTTCGATAATATCCATTGCAAGCTTCCTGTCAATCGGCGTCTTTGCTATAGTTTCATCCTTATATTTTACAAGAGCACCATTCTCAGCTATATAAAGCAGTTCATCTGCAACAGGTGCAAACAGCCTTTGCAGACTTACCATCTGTCTTCCGCTCGCAGGCGCAAAAATACATTTTTTGTAACTTATTTTATCAATAACATCAAAAAACGATCTATCTACTTCCTGCGCACCGTTTAAAAGTAATGTACCGTCAAGGTCACTTGCAATGAATTTTATCATTAGATTAACTGCTCCTTTTTAAGTTCATGATAGAGCCTTGCAGCCGGAAGCCCTACGACATTATTATAATCACCCTCGATTCCCGATACATATGCCGCAAAGCTTCCCTGTATACCATAAGCTCCTGCTTTGTCAAAACAGTCTCCCGTTTCTATATAATTCTTTATTTCCTCATCCGACATTTCATAGACCTTAACCTTTGTCTGTTCTGCAAATGAAAATGTCTTTTCTTCTGTCATAACCGTAACACCCGTATACACGCTGTGAACCTTACCTGACAGGCCTTTTATCATTTCAAATGCTTCATCGGCATCGTGAGGCTTTCCCAAAAACTTACCATCTGCATATACGATTGTATCCGCACCGATTACAACACTCGCTCTTTTATCACATTCTGAAAATTTTTCAAATACAGCTTCTGCCTTTAATCTTGAAATTTCTTTCACCACCATATCAGGCAATTTTTCGTTAGTTTCTTCTTCTGCGTTACTTGTTATAACATCAAAATCAAGACCAATCTGCTCCATAAGCTCCCTGCGTCTCGGTGAACCTGATGCCAAAATAAGCTTTTTCACGATAATCCTCCGTCATAACATAAATTTAATTTAATCCGCCATACTTCTGTTCATAGCAGACTCTAAAGCATCAATAGACGCTCTTATAATATCATGGTCAATTCCTACCCCATAATATTCTTTTCCGTCAGTTCCCGTTATACCTACATAAGCGATAGCGCTTGACTCTGAGCCCTTATTATTCAGCGTATGTTCCTCATACACACAAATGTTGCAAGGTTTGCCGAAATACTCTTCGAGTGCGTTGCTTACCGCATCAAGACGTCCGTTTCCAGATGCTTCAATGTTAACTTTCTCACCGTCTTTCTCAATAGTTACAACTGTCTGAATACCGTTTACCTGCTTGAAATGCACCTCTGTAATTTTAAATACAGGAGTAAATTTCTTATATCTTTTCTCAAATATCTCAAGCACTTCACCCGGCGCAAGCTCCTTGTGATTAACATCAGAAACATCCTTAACTGCGTACCCCAAATCCTCACGCATTTTCTTTGGAATAATCATTCCGTAATTATGCTCAAGCACATAAGCAACTCCGCCTTTACCTGACTGGCTGTTGATACGTATAACATCTGAATCATATGTACGACCGACATCCTCAGGATTAATAGGAAGATAAGGTACTGTCCAATGCTCAGGGTCTGTCTCAACACGATAGTGCATACCCTTTGAAATAGCATCCTGATGCGAACCTGAAAATGCAGCAAACACAAGCTTTCCGCAGTATGGGTGCCTGTCATCAATTTTCATCTGTGTAAGTCTTTCAAATACTTCTGCAAGCTCAGGCATATTTGAAAAATCAAGACACGGATTGACCCCCTGCGCATACATATTCATTGCAAGTGTAATTATATCTACATTACCGGTTCTTTCACCATTTCCAAATAAAGTTCCCTCGATTCTGTCAGCTCCGGCAAGAAGTCCAAGCTCAGCGTCTGCCACACCTGTTCCTCTGTCATTGTGAGGATGCAAAGATATAATAACATTTTCTCTGTTATGAAGATTTTTATGCATATACTCAACCTGACTTGCAAAAACATGCGGAAGAGACATTTCGACCGTTGCAGGAAGATTTATTATACACTTATTATCAGCTGTAGGCTCCCATACATCAATAACTGCATTACATACTTCAAGAGCATATTCAGGTTCTGTTCCCGTAAAGCTTTCCGGAGAATACTCAAATGCTATATTTCCCTCTTCCTTTGATGCGAGCTCCTTTAACAGCTTTGCCCCCTCAACTGCAATTTTCTTAATCTCTTCTTTGGATTTTCTGAATACCTGCTCGCGCTGTGCTAACGAAGTTGAATTATACACATGTACAACTGCTCTCGGAGCTCCCTTTATCGCCTCAAAAGTCTTTTTAATAATATGTTCTCTTGCCTGTGTAAGAACCTGCACCGTAACATCGTCAGGAATCATATCTTTCTCAATCAAGGTACGCAAAAATTCATATTCTGTCTCAGAAGCAGCCGGAAATCCCACTTCAATTTCCTTAAAACCAACTTTTACAAGAAGCTTAAAAAATTCTAATTTTTCATTAAGGCTCATTGGCTCAACTAAAGCCTGATTACCATCTCTTAAATCAACTGAACACCAAACAGGCGCTTTGTCTATATACTCCTTTTTAACCCAGTCATTACATTCTTCCTTTGGCATAAAATAACCTCTCTTATACTGTCTGTAATCAAACATCGCTCTCTCCTCCAAAATAAAAAATATTGCGTATTCGCGCAACGTCAAAAAAGTCTTTCGCCCATGACAAAAATCTGTCAAGAGACGAAAGACTATAATCTCGCGCGTTACCACTCTTATTCACGACATAATCGTGCACTCACCAGAATACGGATAAATCATCTTATATTCTGACCACTATAACGGTTGGTTTTCCGTCTATGCCTACTCGTATATCTAAGCTTTAACCCTTTTATACTTTCAGATAGCAGCTCCGAGGCGAGTTCAATATCTTCCTTCCACTGTCTTGCACCATACGACAGTTCTCTTATGCCGGTTAATATCTAATATTCCTCTTCATAGCCTTTGAATTATTATTGATGTTAATATACATTATTAGCAATTAAGTGTCAAGACAAATTTTTCATAATATTTATTTCTTCTTCAGTTATTTTTTCCTGTGAATAACGTGCCTTTTCATATATTCCTGTTATCTTCATTGCCTTGTCATCATCACCCGTTATGGTATCCTTTGTAAGCCTGATAGGTGTGCTCGTCATATCCGGAAGCTTTCCCTTTGTTCCCTTTAAAACTTTTGCTTTATACAGCTTCCTTACTGATTTTTCTTCCTTTGACAACCTGACATTCTTTAATTTTCTATCATTTGAAATACTGCTCTTTTTATATTCCGGCTTTATATACTCTATCTTATCTGTTCCAAGCTTTCTTACCCTATTAAAATTTCGTACATAAACACGCAGACAATAAATCAAGCCTATTATTATTCCGATAACAAGTACAAATACAAATACCTGAATAAGTGCTGTCATAACAGCAGATGGCTGATAAGCTTCTCCTCCGATAAGCTGCCCTGCGTCCGGCTCCTTTGGAGGCTCCTGCGGTATATTATCGGATTCTTTTCCGAAAAGTCCTAAAATAAACAAAAATATTCTCCCGAATATTTTAGCTATGCTTGCGCCTATACTTCCCATAATCGCAAAAATATTCCCATATTCTCCATTATAAAAAATAAGCATTCCGACAAGTATAAGAATTATTGCTGCTACTGTCATAAATGAATTTACGTTTTTTAACTGTCTTGCCGGAAATTCCGTTTTGCCGCTATTTAAAATAAAAACCTGGTTGATTTTGCTCATATTATTATAAAGTATCTGAAGCACAATAAACAGTATGCAAAAAATAACTTCCATATTCATTATAATTATTCTGTGTGACAGTACTCCAACAAAATATCCGACAATAATAACAGCCACCATAGCCATCGGAACACGCTCTGTCTGAGCCATAAGGCTTAATGCCTCATTTTCGGTGATATTTTTGCCGCTCTCAAGTATCTGTTCCTTTTTGCTGTCATAAGCCTGCTGTGCTGAATTTTTTATTTTTATTGAATAGCCGCAGAACGCAGTCATTATAAGAGCATTAAATACTTTTTCATCTGTTCCGCTTCCAACTATAATCCCAAGCAATACCAGACATATATTTGAAAATATAAACAGATTAAAGTTATTAATATATTTTCTTAAAAAATACGAAATAACAACGGGGACAACAATATAAAAGCATGTATATAGCTGTTCGTCCGGCTTTCCTACAGCTCCGAAATAAGCCGCAACCGTGACAGCCGAAAAGGTTATGCACTGTATAAGTATCTCAAGCAGTGAAAGGACACCTCTTACGCCGATTTGCTTAGAACTGCTTCGCATGATGCTTCACCTCCCACTGATAATACTGTAAATCGCTGTATTCAAGTTCTGCTTCTTCCCCCTTAAAACACGGAGCTATCCACATGCAGCCTGAACTGTCATTAATATATTGGCTAAATGATTTCTGCAAATCTGCTCTCCTGTTTTGAGAAATCATACAGTATATCACATTATTATTTGATACTTTCGGTACATATTGCGACAATATGTCTTTAAAATCAGGCTGCCCCTGCCTAAGTTCAATTCCTGCCAATGAAGTATTTATAGTATTTATATGAGAAAATCCACTCGCACCATAAACAATAACCGGCTCCTTTGAAAACGTATTTACTCCATTGCTGATTAACGACACCACAATACCTTTTTCTATGAGCATTTCTGCAAGCCCTGATGCTATCGAAATTGAAGTTTCTGAGAGTTCTTCCCTTATAAGCATACCCTCTGGTTCTACATTTAACAAAATACATACTTCCTGGCATACGGTTTCATTATATTCGTTAACCATAAGATTTCCTGTTCTTGCAAAAGCTTTCCAGTTAATTGAATTTAATGAATCATACTCCGTATATTCTCTTATCCCCCTGAATGCAAAAGGATCCTCATACATATGGCTGTTATTTTCCACCATACCCATAAGCTTCCTGAATGCAACATTAATACTGCCTGTATCAAGCTTTTTAGGATAAACAACAATCTGCGCATTTGATGGTGTGACCATTACAAGCACGTCCTTCATAAACATTCCTGTCGAAACAACCTGCATATCACTTATCGTATATATACCTCGTTTTGTGCACAGCACCGAAAGAGTTCTTGTAGCCTTCTGATACATAAGCAGCGAAAATATATCGTTGCGGTATGTTTTATCCGAAACGAAGGAATTTTGTGTTCCATCATCAAATATCAGGCTTTTATCTATCTGAAATTTCACATTTATATATGACAACGGAAGCCATTTCCTGTTAGTCACTATCTGAACAAGTTCAGCAGTCTCACCTGCCCATACATGTTTTCTTGAAAAATCAATATTTACCTCTAATCCCCTATTCCACATTTTGCGGTAAATATTTTCAAGAAGCAGATATACAGCAAGCCCTCCAAGCAACATTACTACTATAATCATTTATTCCAATCCTCTGTAGGCACATTGACTGTGTCAAGTATTTCCTTTATCAGTTCTTCTCTGTTATCGCAGCTTGTCATTCCACGCTTTAAAACTATTCTGTGTGCAAAAACAGGAACACTGAGTGTATAAATATCCTCCGGTACCACATAGCCTCTTCCCTGGACATATGCGTATGCCCTCGCCGCATTTACCATGTTTAAAGTACCCCTTGTACTGACACCGACAGATACATTTTCATTATTTCTTGTCGCATTTACAATATCAGTAATATATCCCATAACAGCTTCATGCACATATACATTTTTTGTCTCTCTTATCATCTCTGTTATTTCCTGTTTTGAACAAACAGGACTTACTGTATCTATAGGACTGTCAAAAAGAACTCTGCTTATTATACTGATTTCTTCCTCTCTTTTTGGATAACCCATTGAAACCTTTAATAAAAATCTGTCAAGCTGTGCCTCAGGAAGCTGATATGTTCCGGCTGTCTCGATAGGATTTTGTGTTGCAATTACAATAAACGGGCTCTCAAGTCTGCTCGTCTTACCATCCACTGTAACCTGTCTTTCCTCCATACACTCCAGTAACGCCGACTGAGTTCTCGGAGTAGCTCTGTTAATCTCATCAGCCAGTATTATATTGCCAAATAACGGACCTCTTCTGAATACAAAATCGCCCTCTTTCTGATTGTAAAAATTAATACCCGTTATATCTGAAGGAAGTAAATCAGGTGTAAACTGTATTCTCCTAAATTCCGAATCCAATGTTTTAGCAAAAGTTTTCGCAAGCATTGTCTTTCCTGTTCCCGGAACGTCTTCCAGCAAAACATGTCCTCCTGCCAGTAAAGCAGTTATAACTAAGTCTGTTACATTTTCTTTACCTACAATAACCTTTGATACATTCTCTCTTATTGATGATACTTTATTCTGATACTTAAATTCTATATTACTCATATACATTCTCCATATTAATCTTAATTTCTTAAGCAAAAAACATCTCCTAATAATGTTTTTTTACAACGATTTTATTTACCAATTATAACAAAAAAGCTGATATCTCACAATAAGACATCAGCTTTTTATATTATTTTAATCAATTATTCTCAACCGGCATATCTGCATTTACATCAATACCTCTTAACTCAACAGGTGTCGAAAATACTATCTGCGTACTCGTTCTTCCGAATTTCTGCAGCTGCCCTATAAATGTATCAAGCTCCATAGTACTTGGAAATACCACCTTAAGAAGCATTGAATAATTTCCTGTAACACAGTTACATTCAACGACATTAGGACATGACTGCACAAACGGATAAAAATCTTTTTTCTGAACAGGTGCCACCTCAAGATTTATAAATGCAGTAATATGATAACCAAGCTTTATTTTATTGATTTTAACCTCATAGCCCTCAATTATCTGCTCTCTCTCAAGACGCTCCAACCTTGCAGAAACTGCCGGAGATGATAAAAACACCTGCTCTGCCAGCGCTTTTAAAGGCATTCTTGCATTCTGCTGTAATAGTGTAATTAACTTTTTATCAATCTTATCCATTTCTAATCTCCATTCCACAGACGCATCTACGTCACATAATCCCCATTACTCAAACTATATATCGCAAATAGCTCATACAAACAATAAAAATAAGTACTATCAATTAATCACAATATACACTAATTTTATTAATTGTACAAGCCATTTTCCCATTAAAAAATTAAGTAAGTCATATAAATTATTTATTTAATTTACAATATTGCTTTTTATCTGATAATTTGGTACATTTTATATGTAATTTTTGCTGTACAATTTATTTACAGCACTTGAAAATGACAAAATGTGTCTGCAGAATGGAGGTTAATATGACAAACTCAAACAATCAGAATGAATATTCTACTGTTACCCTGTCTTTAGATGATGGTACTGAATGTGAATGTGCCATATACAGAATTTTTCCTGCCGGAGAAAATAATTATATCGCTCTTATCCCATTAGAGGATTCTGAAGATGATGAACAGGACATATATTTGTATAGATACACTGAAAACGAAAACGGTGAACCGCTTCTTGAAAATATTGAAACTGATGAAGAATATGAAATTGTTTCAGAAGCATTTGATGAAGAACTCGACGCTATGGAATATGAAGAACTATATGCTGAAGAGGATGAAGAATAATAAATAAAAAAATAGGAATTATTTTATATTCTTTAATTTCTCATGCCATGCAGTTCCCTTATAAATCTTGAGGGCTGCATGGTTTTATTACTTTTCTCTTTTACACAGCATATTATAAGCTTCTTCTTTGCTCTTGTTACCGCAACATAAAACAGTCTGCGCTCCTCCTCTATGGAATCATCTGTCAATGCTTTGGAATTGGGAATTATACCTTCATTTACATCGGGAATAATAACAGTGTCAAATTCCAATCCTTTTGATGAATGCATTGTACAAAAGCTGACCCGGCTTTCCTGTCTTTGTCTGTCGTATTTGGACTTCTTATCTTCATTATCCATATTCCTGCACATTTTTATATACTTAAGCCATTGTTCATATGTATCAAATTTTAATGATAAACTTTGAAACCGGTCAAGCACACTATAAAAATCCTGCACTTTAACATTCTGTTCCTCTGCATGTTCTTTTAAATACCGGTCATACCCAACCGCTTTTCTTATATAATTTATTCCTGCAAACGGATTTAGATTCTTAATTATCTTTATATGACACAAAAACTCCTTAAAAACTGATATTAACTGAATTTGATTTAACTGCTGCATCTGTGATACCACATTTTCAACATCTACAAAAGACTCAATAAAAAAGCTTCTGTTAACATACCTCATAGGTTTATTTATAATCCTTAAGAAATATTCACGCTTATTATCCCCTAATGCAATACTTATATACGATATAATATCTTCAATAATCCAATGTGAATAAAAATTTGCAATCTGACCGTTAAATACCGTATCTATCCCTTTTTTCTTAAGTAAACATACCAAATCCAAAGAAGCAGTATTAGTTCTTGTCAAAACAGCAGTCTGACAATCACTGCCGCATATATAATCAGCCAAAAAACTATTCTGTGATAACTGATTATCAAAAGTATGATACTCCACATCACAGCCTAAATCACTATATGGCATAAGCGCCTTATAAAACCTGTCCCTATTACAGTCAATTAATCTTTTTGCCGCATATACTATATTTCCTGCCGACCTGTAATTTACATTAAGCTTGTAAATATCACAGTCCTTGTAACTTTCGGCAAAGCTTTTCATAACCTTAGGCGCCGCACCCCTAAAACCATATATGCTCTGGTCATCATCTCCCACTACAAATATATTCTTATGGATATCCGACAACATTTTCATAATCTCAAACTGAATAGACGAAGCATCCTGAAACTCATCTATAAGTATAAAATCATACTTATTCTGCCACAACATAAGAATCTGCTCATTATTCTTTAAAACTTCATATGTCTTTATCAGCATATCCTCAAAATCAATCATCCTTTGAGCTTTAAGAAAATTTTCATATTCATTGTAGATTTGCATAAAAACATTCTTTTCACAGCTTGACGGAATATATGTGTCAAAATCTGTATTTGCAATATTGGATTTTACTTTCGCAATCTCAGATAATATATCAGAAATAACAGAACTTTCATCATACACTATAGATTGAGTACACAAAAGCTGCATTTTTACAAACTGACGCTGACTCTTAAATTTAATAATACTCCCGGAATTATAATTGTATACTGACTTAAGTATCATAAAAAACACCGCATGAAATGTACCAAACATCACTGATGTACTTTCCTGTCCATGCAGCTTAAGAAACCTTTCCCGCATCTGTATACATGCAAGCTTCGTAAAGGTAATTACCATAATCCTTTCAGGAGGCACATTATGCTTTTCTATAAGATTACGTATCCTATGCGTAATAACCGTAGTCTTACCGCTTCCCGGCCCTGCAAGTATCATAGCCGGCCCACTATAATGATTTACAGCTGCTTCCTGTACACTGTCTAATCCCACACAGTCCCCCATATAAAATCAAATTTATATATCATATTTTGAATTTCTTTTGATTTTTTAATTCCCATGCTCTGATTTGCATCAATATATTATACTCAAAATATTATTTATATATTTGTATTATATATAAAAAATTATATATTGTCAATATAACATTTAAACTCTCCAAAATATTTCTTAATTCTTTAATAAAACACATTCCTAAAACGACTGTATTACATCATCACTATCATCTGTTTTCTTAATTGACTTTATCTGTATATAATAGCTTATGCTTTCATTTACACTTACCAAAACTCTGTCGCCGACCTTATGACCTAATATGGCTTTGCCAAGCGGTGACTCAATACTTATAAGTCCCTCCAGTGAATCTCCTCTGACTGTCGTCACAAGCTTTATTTCCTCTGTAGTTTCATCATCTTCGTAATATATTTCTACAGTATTATTAACACCGGCCTCATCCTCTGCTGATGAATCATTTATTATTGTGGCAGTTTTAATCATTCTCTGCAGATATCTTATTCTGCTCTCATTTTGATTTTTAACTTTTTTTGCTGCGTGATATTCAAAATTTTCACTTAAATCACCATGCGCTCTGGCTGTCTTTACTTCCTCCAAAGCTTCTTTTCTTACTACCAACGTTCTGTATTCTATTTCCTCACGCATTTTTTTAATATCATTCTCAGTTAATTCATTATACATATTTTACCCCTTTCAACTACTAAAAGCGCCGGCATAAATACCGGCGCCTTTGTATTAATTTTTATCATTCCACTTTACAAAACCGTAACTGTCAAGAATCTGAAAGTACTTTGCCAGTCTTTCATACAGAGGATTTGCTTTTTCTTTAAAGTGTTCCTCAACCTTCTTTCCAATTTCTATTATATCAGTTTTACCATCTATAAGGGGCCACACAAAACTTCCCATCTCATCAAGATGAATATGTGATACCTTTGGTTTTTTAAACAGCACCTGCGCTATTTTATTAAAAACACCCTTATTTTCAATATCAAGAGTTATAATACCTTTTTCATTTGCAGACCATGTTATATGTTCCGGCCTTACAGGTATTTTCTCAAGATAATTACGTGAAATCACCTGTTTTTTATTTTTCATGGTTATTATTCCTTAGCAGCGGATTTTTTCTTGCGCATTGAAAATAAACAAACTACCGCAATTATACCTGCAAATAGAACTAAACTTAAAATGTCCAAGACACCCTTAGGCAAAGAAATAAATCCTGAAATATCAATAACTTTGTTAATACCAAATACAGCAAACAATGCCAATAAAATACCAACAAGACCTTCTCCGGCAATCATACCTGAACAGAAAAGAATACCATTGCTTACAGAATTCTTTCTCTTTTCCTCATCCTTGATAAGCTTATCAAATGCAAGACGTACAAGACCACCAACCATGATACAAGCACTAAGCTGTACAGGAAGATAAACACCGATTGCAAAAGGAAGAACAGGAATTCCTACTATTTCTATTGCAATAGCAAGAAATACACCAATAAATATAAGTCCCCATGGAAGATTACTGTCCATAACACCTTCTATAATCATCTTCATCAAAGTAGCCTGAGGAGCTGCAAGTTCTTCTGTACCAAAGCCCCATGCACTGTTAAGAAGATAAAGTGTACCGCCGATTGCAAAAGCTGCCGCAACAACACCGATAACCTCAGCAATCTGCTGCTTTACAGGTGTAGCACCAAGCAAGTATCCTGTCTTTAAATCCTGTGATGTATCACCTGCGATAGCTGCTACGATACAGATAATTGAACCTATTGCTATAGCTCCCTGCATACCGTGTATACCGCTGTCACCTGTAAGCTTTAAAATTACAGTTGTGATAAGAAGTGTTGCAATAGCCATACCTGATACAGGGTTATTAGAACTTCCTACAATACCAACCATTCTTGAAGATACGGCTGCGAAGAAGAAACCGAATACAACTACTATTATAGCACCTACTAATGTTACAGGAATTGCAGGAACAATCCAGATAAGTAAAGTACATGCTGCAACAAATACAAGAACAAGTCTCATATCAAGATCTTTAGATGTTCTGTCTGTGCCAACACTCTTTGCAGAAGCCATGCTCTTAATCGCATCTCTGAAGGTTCTCACGATAAGAGGAAGTGATTTAACAAGGCTTATAATACCGCCCGCTGCAAGAGCACCTGCACCGATATAACGTATATAAGAGCCCCAGATTCCTGCTGCACCATTTTTTGCAAAAATTTCTCCGATAGTTGCCTCGCCCGGATATAAAATTATTGAAGAACCAAACAATACGATAGCAGGTATCATAACAAGCCAGCTGAATATACCACCTGCAAACATATATGAAGAAATACGAGGTCCGCAGATATATCCAACACTCATTACAGCAGGATAAATCTGTGTTCCAATTTCTCCGGCAAAGCCCTTAACACGCAAAGAAACTTCTCCCGGAACCGCTTTAAGACCATCAATAACAAACTTACATACAGCTGCAAATCCCATTCCGGCAAATACTGTAGAAGCATTAGCTCCTCCTTCTTCACCTGCAAGAAGTACCTCTGCACATGCTGTACCTTCAGGATAAGGCAATATACCATGCTCCTTAACAATTAAAGCATTACGAAGCGGTATCATAAAGAATACACCGAGTAAACCTCCAAGTAATGCAATCAAAGTAATCTCGACAATACTTGGATTGTCCATCTTACCCTCTTTTGCCCATAAGAAAAGGGCAGGCAAAGTAAAAATAGCACCTGCTGCCAATGATTCACCAGCAGAACCAACAGTCTGAACAATATTACTTTCAAGGATTGAATTCTTACGCATAATAACGCGAATTACACCCATAGCAAGTACAGCTGCCGGAATAGATGCTGAAACAGTCATACCTACTCTCAAGCCGAGGTAAGCATTGGCTGCACCAAACACTACTGCAAGAAGAACACCCATAATTACAGAAGTAACCGTAATTTCAGGAGTGATTTTCTCTGCAGGAATGTATGGCTTAAATTCTTTCTTTTCGCTCATACAATTTTTCTCCTTTTTAAAATGTATTCTAATTAATAATACCTAAAAATAAGCCAAAATTCAAGTATACATTTGTTTGTTTTTTTATAAAATACAGATTTCTTGCCACATTTTGTAATTATCACTTAATTTTATCCATCATAGTATATAAATTATAGTATTCTCCTTTTTCGGCCATAAGTGATTCATGATTTCCCTCTTCTATAATACCGTCATCACTTAGAACTATAATTCTGTCTGAATTTTTTATACTTGATAATCTGTGAGCTATTGTAATTGTAGTACGTCCTTTTGAAAGCTCTTTTAATGAATTTGCAATATCCCATTCACTCTGGTTGTCAAGTGCAGATGTAGCTTCATCAAGGATCATTATAGGCGGATTTTTAAGAAATACTCTCGCTATGCTTATACGCTGTTTCTGTCCGCCCGAAAGCTTGACACCTCTTTCTCCTATATAAGTATCATATCCGTCCTTTAATTCAGATATAAACTGGTGTGCTCCTGCTTTTTTTGCTGCTTCTATTGCCTGTTCTCTCGTGGCATCTACACATCCGTATAAAATATTTTCCATAACGGTACCTGAAAACAGGTAAACATCCTGCTGAACAATTCCCACATTGCTTCTTAAACTCTTTAATGTATAATTCTTAATATCTTCACCATCAAATGTAATCTTTCCTCCGGTTACATTATAAAAACGAGGTATAAGATTGCAAAGCGTTGTCTTACCGCTTCCTGACGGCCCTACAATTGCAAGCTTTTCTCCTGGATGAACCGATAAATTCAGATTATGAAATACTTTATTATGGTCATCCGGATATTCAAAGCTTACATTTTCAAATGCTATTTCTCCCTGTTTTTTAGGCATTTCTTTTGCCTCCGGCTCATCAAATATTTCAATATCTGCGTCCATTATCTGTAAGAAACGCTCTATTCCCGTCATTCCGCGCTGGAACTGCTCTGCAAATTCAATAATTCTTCTGATTGTTGCAATAAGCGTAGTGACATACATTATATATGCAACAAGATCACCTGATGTTATGTACCCATTAATAAGGAACAATCCGCCTGCCATAATTATGACGATATACATAAGTCCGTCAAACGCTCTTGTTGCAGTACTGAATGCCGCCATATATTTATAAGTTTCTTTTTTAATATTAAGAAATTTACTGTTTCCTTCCTCAAATTTATCTATTTCTGTCTGCTCGTTTGTAAATGCCTTTACTACCTGCTGTCCCAAAAGGCTGTCCTCAATGCTTGCGTTAAGCTCGCCTATCTGAACTCTCTGCTTTGCAAATGCTCTCCTGCTTCTTCTGTTTAATTTTATACATGTATATGCCATAACAGGAACTATCAAAAATATCATAAGAGTAAGCATCAGATTTATTCTCGCAAGAATAATAAATGAAACTAAAGCCTTAACACCTGCTATAAAAAACTCTTCCGGACAGTGATGTGAAAATTCCGTCACATCAAAAAGGTCATTTGTAATACGCCCCATTATCTGTCCGACTTTTGTATTATTGTAATAATTAGTTGACAGCTTTTGCAAATGTGCATATGCATCGCGCCTCATATCTGTCTCAATCTTTGCTCCCATTACATGTCCGGTATTTGACATATAATAATTAGCAGCACAATCTATAACTCTTAATATAAGATACAAAAATGCCAGTTTTCCTATAACTGACACTGTAAGCTGTGTTATATCCTGCATACCCGTATTTGTAAGAAATCTTATAATCATAGGCAGCACAAGCTCACATACAGTAGTTAACGCTGCACAAAATAAATCCAATATAATTATTTTCTTATGGTTCCTGTAATATGGAATAAACCTTTTTATAAGTTCTTTAGTTTTATATTCCTTTTCATTCATAATGATAACCTTGCCTTTCCGTTAAGTTACAAAATCTTTCACTACTTACTATAATAGAATTCCAAAAGAATTTCATCACAATTTCCTATTACATAAAAAGTACCGCAGTCCTTAAAACTACGGTACTTTAAGTGTCTTTCGACTATTTAGTTTGACAAAGTAATTTAGAACTTACCTTCTTCAGATGCCTGCTGTATTGATACGGCAACTGCAACTGTCATACCAACCATAGGGTTGTTGCCGGCACCGATAAGACCCATCATCTCAACGTGAGCAGGAACTGAAGATGAACCTGCGAACTGTGCATCTGAGTGCATACGTCCCATAGTATCTGTCATACCGTATGAAGCAGGACCTGCCGCCATGTTATCCGGGTGGAGTGTACGTCCTGTACCGCCGCCTGAAGCAACTGAGAAATACTTCTTGCCTGCTTCAAGTCTTTCCTTCTTGTATGTACCTGCAACAGGATGCTGGAATCTTGTAGGGTTTGTTGAGTTACCTGTGATAGAAATATCTACATTTTCTTTCCACATGATAGCAACACCTTCTGTTACATCATTAGCACCATAGCAGTTAACCTTAGAACGAAGACCATCTGAATATGCGATTCTTTCGATTTCCTTAACTTCGCCTGTAGCGTAGTCCATTTCTGTCTCTACAAATGTAAATCCGTTAATTCTTGAAATAATCTTTGCAGCATCCTTACCGAGACCATTTAAGATAACTCTTAACGGTTTCTGACGAACCTTGTTCGCTTTCTCTGCGATACCGATAGCACCCTCAGCAGCAGCAAATGATTCATGACCTGCAAGGAATGCGAAACACTCTGTATCTTCTTCAAGAAGCATCTTACCTAAGTTACCATGTCCTAAACCAACCTTACGCTGGTCAGCAACTGAACCAGGAATACAGAATGCCTGAAGGCCCTCACCGATAGCTGCAGCAGCTTCTGAAGCCTTTCTTGCACCCTTCTTTATAGCGATAGCTGCACCTACAATGTAAGCCCAGCATGCGTTCTCAAAACAAATAGGCTGAATACCCTTTACCATGTTATATACATCTAAGCCCGCATCCTTAGTAATCTTTTCAGCCTCTTCTATTGAAGAAATACCATAGCTGTTTAATACTGCATTTATCTGTGGGATACGTCTTTCATATGATTCAAATAATGCCATTGAACTGTTTCCTCCTTATTTAACTTCTTCATCTGTTCTTGGGTCGATAATCTTAACAGCATCATCAACTCTTCCGTACTGTCCACAAGCCTTCTCGTATGCTGTGTTAGGGTCATCACCCTTCTTGATGAAGTCTGTCATCTTGCCAAGACTTACGAATTTATAACCGATAATCTGATTGTCTTTATCAAGAGCAATACCTGTTACATAACCTTCTGCCATTTCAAGGTAACGAGGTCCTTTTGCAAGAGTACCATACATTGTACCAACCTGTGAACGAAGACCCTTACCTAAATCTTCAAGGCCTGCACCTACTGCAAGACCGTCTTCTGAGAATGCGCTCTGTGTTCTTCCGTATACAATCTGTAAAAAGAGCTCTCTCATAGCTGTATTAATAGCATCGCATACAAGGTCTGTATTTAATGCTTCCATAACTGTAAGTCCTGGTAAAATTTCAGATGCCATAGCAGCTGAATGTGTCATACCTGAACAACCTATTGTTTCAACTAATGCTTCCTGAATCACACCTTCTTTTACATTCAATGTAAGCTTACATGCGCCCTGCTGTGGTGCACACCAGCCAATACCGTGTGTAAAACCTGAAATATCCTTAACTTCCTTATTCTTTACCCACTTTCCCTCTGTAGGAACTGGAGCTGCGCCATGATGAACGCCCTGTGCCACCGGACACATGTTTTCAACTTCGTGTGTATAAATCATTTTCTTACTCCTTTCGTAACTTAAAGTAAAAGTACTTACTCTAATCCGTACTTTGATTATTCTCTCACAAACATTTAAATTAGTCAATTATCTTTAAAAAAAATTACTGCTTTTAAATTTTAAAAATTTACATTTTTTCAACAACTTCATTTCTGTTTTTATAAATACTTTTTGCAGGTACGAAGCCTCTTACACTCGAAAGAGGATATATGTTTGATTCTCTTGCGACTATTGTACCCGGATTAAGAACACTGCCGCAGCCGACTTCGACATTATCTCCCAAAAACGCACCGATTTTCTTAATATTTGTATCTATATTTCCATCAGGTCCTTTTATGGTTATAAGCTTTTTGTCTGATTTTACGTTTGATGTTATAGAACCTGCTCCCATATGCGCCTTATATCCTAATATTGAATCACCGACATAATTATAATGAGGCACCTGCACTTTGTTGAAAAGAATTACATTTTTAAGTTCTGTGGAATTTCCCACAACTGCCCCCTCACCGACTATGGCATTTCCTCTTATAAATGCACAATGTCTTACCTGTGCATCTTTTCCTATTATACATGGTCCGTTTATATATGCAGTCGGATATACATCTGCACTTTTCGCAATCCATACATTCTCGCCGCGTTTTTCATATTCATCATCTGACAATGTATTCCCAAGTTCAACTATAAATTGTCCTATCCTTGAAAGCACCTCCCAAGGATATGTGCAGCCATCAAATATCTTTGCTGCGATAGTCTCATTTAAATCAAATAAAGAACTGATTTCTATACTGTTATTCATATTAACCTCCATTCCGGAGCGTAAGCGACAGGGGCAAATTCTGCCATCAATGGCTATTTGTGACGCTCCGGCACAAATAGCTGTGTGAAAAATCATCGTATCGACATGATTTTTCACACTATCTCCTGCTTATTTTTATTTCCTTGCTCTCTTACTCTACTGTTACCGATTTAGCAAGATTCCTTGGTTTATCAACATCATTTCCTCTAAGAACAGCTGTGTAATATGCAAGAAGCTGCAAAGGTACTGCTGCCACCATAGGCATCAAAAGCTGATCGGTTTCCGGAAGTCTTATAATATAGTCAGCAACGTTATCTTCAACCTTTAAGTCATCTGCACATATTAAAACAACCATGGCACCTCTGGCCTTAACTTCTTTAATATTGCTTATTGTTTTTTCTGCAAGATCTTTCTGCGTTGCAACAGCTATAACAGGCATATTTTCAGTTATAAGAGAAATGGTTCCGTGCTTTAATTCACCGGCTGCATATGACTCTGAATGAATATATGATATTTCTTTTAACTTTAATGAACCCTCCATACTAAGCGCATAATCAAGTCCTCTTCCTATATACAAAAGACTGTCTGCATTTATAAGCTTTGAAGCAACAAACTGACACTGCTCATTTAAACCTATTGCATCTTTTACTGCATCCGGTATATTCTCAAGTTCCTTTGTAAGTCTTATACACTCTTCCTTTGAAATCTTGTCATTACCGTATGCCATTGCAAATGCTATAAGATACATCACCGAAACCTGAACCATATAAGCCTTGGTAGATGCAACTGATATTTCAGGGCCTGCATGTGTATAGACTACCATATCTGCCTCTCTTGCTATTGAAGAACCTTTGACATTTACTATTGCCATAGTATCGGCGCCAAGTTTCTTTGCAAGTTCAAGTGCGGCCTTTGTATCTGCAGTCTCACCCGACTGTGAAATTACTATAACTAAATCCTTGTCTGATATAATAGGATCCCTGTATCTGAATTCGGATGCAATATCAACCACAACAGGTATTCTTGCTATTTTTTCAATAACACATTTTCCTACTGTGCCTGCATGCATTGCAGTTCCGCATGCCACTATATAAATTTTTTCATACTTATTAAGCTTTGCGGCATCAAACCCCTCTGCCTTAAAATCAGGCATATCATCTGAAATTCTCGGCTTGATTGTCGTACTTATCGCTGTCGGCTGTTCATTAATTTCCTTTAACATAAAATGTTCAAAACCGCCCTTTTCGGCTGCATCAACATCCCAATCAGCTGTATGTACCTTCTTATCAATAAGCTCTCTGTGTATATTATATACTTTTACTCCGTCCTTTTTTACTACCGCAATTTCATCCTGCTCAATCAGAATATAATCTCTTGTATATTTCATAATTGCAGGCACATCAGACGCTATAAAATTCTCATTTTCACCTACACCTACAATAAGAGGACTGTCCTTTCTTACCGCATAAATTCTGTCCGGAAAATCTCTGAACAATATTCCTAATGCGTATGAGCCCTTAATTTCACTTATTACTTTTGTTATAGTTTCAATAGGGTCATCTGTATAATAATAATCGAGCAGCTTGGCAACTGTCTCCGTATCAGTCTCACTTACAAAATTATAGCCCTCTGACGTAAGAAATTCTTTTATCTGTCTGTAGTTTTCTATAATACCATTGTGAACGATTGTAACTCTCTTATTTCCGTGAGGATGTGAATTAATATCAGACGGCTCCCCATGAGTAGCCCACCTTGTATGTCCTATCCCGCAGCTTCCGCATGGTTTTCCGTTAACAAGCATTTTTTCTTTCAGATTGGCAAGTCTTCCTTTACTCTTTTCAACCTTTATGACTCCTTTTTCCAAAACAGCTATGCCTGCTGAATCATAACCTCTGTATTCCAGCTTTTCCAGTGAATCAACTAAAATATCAGCACAATCTCTGTCACCTATATATCCTACAATACCGCACATATAAATCCTCCATTTTTAACAGTCATCTTAAAAATAATAATTTTTGCCTAAAAATCATTTGTAATTTTGGGATACTTCATCAAACAGTTTTTTTAACCCATACTGGTTGTTAAGATTTTTAACAGCCATTGTGCGCCTGCCCACAAAGCCCTCAAGCTTATTCATATACTCTTCTTTTGTTATATCACCCTGTGCCACATAAGTAAGGCCTTTTTCCCAGCTTGCCGTAAGCTCAGGATTCAGCAGCTGCTTTATTGAATTATCCACAACATCATAAATAATTTCTCCAAGCTGTGTTGGCGTTATAATCTGAGTTTTGTGATTAGTAAAAATATATTTTATGTTGTTGAGTTTTTTAAGTATTTCTGCTCTTGTGGCACTTGTTCCTATACCACTTCCCTTAATCTGGGCTCTTAACTCCTCATCTTCAATAAGTTGTCCTGCATTTTCCATTGCAAGAATTATCGAACCTGAATTGTATCTCTTTGGCGGAGAGGTCTCGCCCTCTTTTATTTCAAAAGCATTTAAGCTTACTTTATCATTCTTTTTACACTTTTTAATTTTTTCTGACAACGATGCACCGTATTTCTCATTATCCTCACCGTCTGACGATTTCTGCTTTGCAAATGATGCTTCCGCCACTTTTAAATATCCCTCTTCTTCAAGTGCCTTAAACGAAGCTGCAAAACATTCATTTTTGCATTCTATCAAAATAGATGCTTTGTTATACTTAGCCGCCGGATAAAATATGCTTAAAAATCGCCTGACAATAATCTCATAAACCTTGCACGCTGTCTGTGAAAGTGTTCTTAATGATGAAAGTCCCTGCCCTGTAGGAATAACTGCGTAATGGTCAGTTATCTTTTTGTCATCGCAATATCTGCTCTTTTCTATTCCTACATACTTTTTCTCATTAAGAATATGTTCTGCGTACTGCTTTACAGGCTCATAGTTTTTAAGCCCGCCTATATTTTTATATATTTCCTTAGCAACTGCAGTTGAGATAACTCTCGCGTCTGTTCTTGGATATGTAACAAGCTTTTTTTCATATAATTCCTGTATTATATTAAGCGTCTGGTCAGGGCTTATCTTAAAAAGCTTTGAACACTCATTCTGAAGCTCTGCAAGATTAAATAAAAGCGGCGGATTCTTTTTTTCGGTTTTTCTTTCAACATGGCTTACAATGCCCTCAGCCGGAAGAGTATCTGATAAAATCCCAATCAGCTCCTGAGCCTTCTGCCTATCCTTAAATCCATTATCTTTATAAAGGTACGGTGTATTAAAATATCTGCTTTTTTCACAGACCTTCCATTCAGCCTCAAATTTGTTTTCATCATCTAAATATACATCAGACACAACTCTGTAAAAAGGTGTTTTCACAAATGCACGTATTTCGCGCTCACGCCTTACTATCATTCCAAGAACGCAGGTCATGACGCGCCCCACCGATATGACCGTCCTGTCAGTCTTTAAATATGATGATATATTATTTCCGTATTTTAATGTTAGTACTCTTGAAAAATTGATGCCCATAAGATAGTCTTCTTTTGCCCTAAGATATGCGGCATCACTCAAATTATCATATTCTGATAAGTCCTTTGCATTCTTTATACCCTTTAATATTTCCTCTTCTGTCTGAGAATCTATCCATACTCTTTTCTCATTTTTTCCTTTTACATCTGCCATCTGATGAACGAGGCGGTAAATATATTCACCCTCGCGCCCGGAGTCGGTGCATACATATATAGTACTTACATCTTGTCTGTTTAAAATGTTTTTTACTGTATTAAATTGTTTTTCCACCGAAGGAATAACCTCATATAAAAACTCTTTAGGAAGAAACGGAATCGTGTCAAAACTCCATCTTTTCAGCCTCGGGTCATATTTATCGGGATAACTCATTGTGACAAGATGCCCGACACACCATGTAACAATATTATCCTCCGATTCCATAAACCCGTCTTTATTTTGAAATTTCCCCTGCAATGCCTTTGCAAATTCCTTTGCAACACTCGGTTTTTCAGCAATAAACACTGATTTTCCCATTATAATCCTCATTTCTGATTTTCAAAAATCATATTATTTATCAGCTTCTTTAGCACCAGATTCATCAATAGTAAGGCTGTACGCCGGTATAAATTCCTTCATATAATAATCCACCTCCGGCATATGCATATTTTTCAATGCTTCTTCTATAGTTTTTTGTGCCTTGGCAAAATCAGAATTTCCCATCTGCTGCTCCTCTATGCACTTAATCAAGGCAGAAAGCTTATCAGCAGCCTTAACATATTTCCAAAGCTGTTCTTCATCTGATGTCTCTGCAAGAACTTTTTCGTATTTATATGCAAGTTTTTCCGGCAATCCGCTTAAAAGCTCATTTTTAGCCACATTTTCAACTTCCTTGTAAGCCTCTCTTATAACAGGACTGTAGTATTTTACAGGTGTCGGCATATCTCCCGTTATAATTTCCGTAACATCGTGATACATACCAAGAATTGCAAGCCTTTCGGCCGGAATATCCCCTCCAAAAATCTCATTATTTATAATTCCGAGCGCATGCGCAACAAAAGCGACCTCAAGGCTGTGCTCACACAGATTTTCCTCTCTTGTATTTCTCATAAGTCCCCATCTGTTAATATATTTCATTCTTGAAAGCATAGCATAAAAATGTTTATTTTTCACTGCACTTATCTCCTTAAAAAGGCCGAATTTGCAAAAATTATGCAGATTCGGCCAGTTACTTTATATATCTGTAATTACTTTGCTGTAATATATCCCTTTGCCTTAAGAAGCTCAGCGATAAGAACTGCGCCGCCTGCTGCACCTCTTAATGTATTATGTGAAAGTCCCACAAATTTGTAATCAAATACACTGTCTTCTCTTAAACGTCCGAGTGATACACCCATACCATTTTCATAGTTAACATCAAGCTTAACCTGCGGACGATCATCTTCCTCAAGATACTGTATAAACTGCTTTGGAGCACTTGGAAGATTTAATTCCTGAGGAGCACCCTTAAAGTTTCTCCATTTTTCTATAATCTGCTCCTTTGTAGGCTTCTTCTCGAAATTAACAAATACAGCCGCTGTATGTCCGTCAAGAACCGGAACTCTTATGCACTGGCATGTGATAACAGGCTCTGCTGCAGGAACAATCTGTCCGTCCTCAACACTTCCCCAGAGTCTCAATGGTTCTTTCTCGCTCTTTTCTTCTTCTCCGCCGATATACGGGATAATATTTTCAACCATCTCAGGCCACTGCTCAAATGTCTTTCCTGCACCTGAAATAGCCTGATATGTTGTAGCAACTACAAGCTTTGGACCAAATTCCTTTAACGCATTAAGTGCAGGTGTGTAGCTCTGTATTGAACAGTTAGGCTTTACACAGATAAATCCTCTCTTTGTTCCGAGTCTCTTTTTCTGTGATTCAATAACCTCAAGATGTTCAGGATTGATTTCAGGCACTACCATAGGAACATCAGGTGTCCAACGGTTAGCACTGTTATTTGATACTACTGGAACCTCTGCCTTTGCATATTTTTCTTCAAGTGCCTTAATCTCATCCTTCGGCATATTTACTGCACAGAATACGAAATCTACTTTTGATACAATTTCATCAAAATCCTTATCCATATCATAAACTGTCATTTTCTTTACAAATTCAGGCATAGGTGCTGTCATTTTCCAGCGTCCGTCAACAGCCTCTTCATAAAGCTTACCTGCTGAACGTCCGCTTGCGGCAACAAGAACCACCTCAAACCACGGATGATTTTCAAGTAACGTAATAAAACGCTGTCCCACCATACCTGTACCACCAAGGATACCAACTCTTAACTTATCACTCATGTTAACTTCTCCCTTTTCTCATTGAATAGTCAAACAAATATCTTTTGTCTTTCTGCGACGGACATTTGTATTTTTATGATATGGATAATATCATACAATACGATATTATGCAACACATTTCTTGCACTTTTACAAATAATAAACACTAAATTTCTATAATATACCTGTCATAACCATTGACTATCATAGTATCTTTATATTTTGACTCTCTTACAAAATTAGATTGATAATTCTTATGAATATGACCGTGCACAAAATACTTTGGCTTATATGTGTCAAGCACATCAATAAATGCCTCAAAGCCTTTATGTACATGATCATCACCCTCATTTAAACCTGCTGCCGGAGCATGTGTGACAAAAATATCAATTCCTTTGTTAATCTTAAGAGGCAGCCACATTTTCCTCAGCCGCCTTTTCATCTGATTCTGTGTATACTGATTTTTACCGCCATTATATCTTAAGCTGCCGCCAAGTCCCATTATCCTTATACCGTTGTAAACGTATATCTTATCTTCTATACTTATACACCCGTCAGGAGGCATATTATCATAACAGTCATCATGATTGCCATGTACATATAATACAGGCGCTTTAGTAAATGAAGCAAGAAAAGACAGATACTGCGGTTTTAAATCTCCGCATGATAAAATTAAATCAATCCCGTCAAGTTTGCTTTTTTCAAAATAATCCCACAGATACTTTGATTCTATATCTGCTAACAATAGTATTTTCATAACTTACCAGTCCTTATTCAGAATTCATCAATTTGTCTTTTCCTGAGCAATTCCCTGTGTCATTACTATAGCCTTTGCGCTATCGTCAAGCTCATCAACTTTAGGTATACTTCCAACCACATTATCAAGAAGCCAATCCATTGTAACTATATCTTCCGGTGTAAGTTCATTCCCCTCATCATTTCTTAACTTACCATTCTGGTCATAAAGCTTCCCTGTAAATGGTTCAAACTTTCCTTCACATATCAATGATTTTAATGTTTCTATAAGCCTTAATGTTTCTGCCGGAAGTTTTGTTGAACATATAATATCAACAGCCTTTGATGACATTCCCCACCAGTAATTAAGTGCTTTTGCAGTATCTGAATTTTCATCATATTTCCATGAGCCGCTCATAATGCTCTGTATAAGCTTCTCATAAAAAACACCCCAATGCCATACAGGCATAGCCAGATTCTGCGTGTTATTTTCATCTTCCACATACAGACCGAATCTTCTTAAAGAACACCTCGGTGTTATCATATCCTGATCTGAAATATATTTTATATTTTCTTTCTTAAATTCAGCCATAGGATCAGAATTTTTCCTGCTAGACCATTCAAGATATATTTTTGCTCTCGGATTTACAAGCTTTGCTCCAAGCGCAAATGAATTAATATTTGAAATTGTTCCATAAACCGGATACTGCGCAACATACCCGATTTTATTTTCATCAGCAAGTGCGCCGGCCAAAACACCTGTCAAGAATTTAGCTTCATACATTCTTGCGTAATACGTTCTGATATATTTATGCGATGCATTAAGTGAGCAATTAAGAATTTTAACCTGAGGATGTGCAATCGCCATTTTTACGCTTGCCATAATCATAGCCGGAGAAGTTACAAAAACAATATCCGCACCATTATGCACCATATCACTTATTGCTTTCTCATCATCAATATTCGGCCTTACATTGGATATACTCATTGTCTCTATCTGTTTTCCGAATGTGTCATCAATATACTGTCTGCCGAGTTCGTGCGCATAACACCACTGTGAATCTTCCGGTGTATTCTCATATATAAATCCTATTTTCAGTCTTTTAACAGATGGTCCCGGTATCGGCAAAAGATAATTAAGAATATTTTTCTTAGGCCCTGTTGATGACGGATCCATACGCAAATCCACTGCACTGTCTTCTGAGAGCAATTCAAATTCATCCCAGGTTTTTGCCACATTTTTAGCCATCTGTGAAGGAGCCATTTTTTTAACAGAATCATATCCGTGAATATGGATAAATCTAAGATATGCATCTCCTACAGGATAATCAAACTTTTCACCGCCTCTCTGGTCAAAAGCATTTCTAAAATTTAAAAAGCTTGATACGAAATCCTGTAATTCCTCTTCAGGCATTTTCTTGTCCTTTTCAATACCAACCAGTTCCATAAGTGACGGAAAGCTTCCTACTTTACTGAAATAAATATCATTTAACCTTGTGCATTTATAGAAATCCATAAACTCATAATAAATCTTTACTTCATCAGTATTTGCTGCTTTAGGCACTTTTCTTATTACTTCAGCGTTTACCGTAACTGCTTTAAAATACTTAAGCACGCTCACACGTTTATTTCCCTCAAGCACATAAAATTTATTCATGTACTCATAAACCTTTATAGGGTCTCTTATTCCCTCATTAACCTGACTGTCACTTAAGCTTGCCCATTTTGCAGAAAATTCCGTTCCCCATTCAAGTATAGGCATAAAATTTCCTGCAAAAGCGTTGGTTCTTGCCGCATTACATGTACCGACCACAAGTCTTAAAGGTATCTGATCTATACCAAGACTTACCTCAGAATCAATATCATCATCCGACACAATATTTTCTAAGACAGGTAAATACGGATATGATCCTCTGTTTACACTTGCATTATATTCCCTTTTTCCTATCTTTAACGCACTCATATAATCCTGTACTGACATATTCTCACCTCTTCATTTCATATTTTATATTGTTTTAAACTTTTAGTCCCTATTTTTCGTATAAATCCACAAACTTTTCAAGATTTCCCCTTATATCTATATGCTGAGGGCATATTTTTTCACACTTTCCGCACTTTATACATTCTGAAGCCAGCCCATGTCCCATCTTGTAACGCTCATAATACATATTTGTCTTATTTCCCGTTACGCTGTAAAGGTTATAGAGTCCGAAATATGACGGAATATTAATATTTTTAGGACACTCCTCCATACAATATTTACAGCCTGTGCATGGTATGCTTATAGATCTGTCAAGCTCTGCTTTTATTTTAGCAATCGTATCACGCTCATGCTCAGTCAATGCAGAAAAATCTTTCATATAAGAAACATTGTCTTTCATCTGTGACATATTGCTCATTCCGCTTAAAACCATAAAAACATTTTCAAGAGAAGCCGCATATTTAATTGCGTAAGATGCAGCAGATCCTGTAGGATTGCTGTTATCAAATATCTCTTTAGCTGCCGGTGTAAGATTTGCCAAAGTTCCTCCCTTTACCGGTTCCATAACTATAACAGGCTTATTGTGCGCGGCAGCAGTTTCGTAACAGAGGCCCGACTGAGTTACCTGACTGTCCCAGTCGAGATAATTTATCTGAAGCTGAACAAAATCAACTTCAGGATGCTCGGTTAAAATTTTATCCAAAAGCTTTGCATCATCATGAAAAGAAAAGCCTATTTTAACTGCGTTGCCTTTTCTTTTTTGTTCCTCAATAAACTCAAAGCCGCCGAATCTGCACGTATTTTCGTATCTGTCCTTACCCATATTGTGAAGAAGATAATAATCAAAATAATCAACACCGCATCTTCTTAACTGCTCTTCAAAAAACATCTGATAATCACTTTGCGATTTAACTCTCATAATAGGCATCTTGTCTGCAAGAACAAATTTATCTCTCGGATGCCTCTTTACCAGACATCTGTTTACGGCATCCTCTGACATTTCCTCGTGATACGGATATGCTGTATCAAAGTATGTAAATCCGTTATCCAGAAAATAATCGACCATCTCCTCGGTCTGTTTATAATCTATACTCTTTGCATTATCTGAATCCAAAAGAGGAAGTCTCATTGTTCCAAAACCTAATTTTTTCATAATTAATCCTCCAATCAGCTTAATATACTGTTTCTGCTATTTAAATTTTAAGCTAACCAACAAAAATATGCAACAAAAATGATTTTACACACTATTGAAATATTGGGATTATAATATTATAATTTTAGGAAATAACTTTTTATATAATATGGAATTCACAATCGAACGATTTAATATTTAATCTAAGGAGTAATTTTAATGCTGACAATTGAAAAATATTTTTTCTGGCTTATGATTTATAGCATAATAGGCTGGTTTTATGAATCTTTTATCACTTCTGTTGCAAAAAGAAAGTTTGTCAACAGAGGATTTTTAAACGGTCCTTATTGTCCTATCTATGGGTGGGGATCAATTATTGTTATACTTGTACTCGGAAGAATAGAAAATGTCTTTATTTTGTTCTTTTTAGGTGCTTTTTTAACATGCAGCTTAGAATATGTTACTTCTTTTGTTATGGAAAAGCTTTTTCATGCAAGGTGGTGGGATTACTCAAAACGCAAATTTAATATAAACGGAAGAGTCTGTTTAATCGGAGCTGTCGTTTTCGGTGCATTTTCCGTAATTCTAATAAAATTAATTCATCCTGCTGTAATGAAATATACAGATTTAATTCCAATGCCGGTTTTTCACACAGCATGTGCTGCACTGCTTATCCTGTTTGTTGCTGACAACATTGTAACCTTCGGTGGTTTCTCCGGCTTTAACAAAACTCTTAACGAAATTTCAAAGCTTTTTGAAAATGCCAAAGATAAGATTAAAGAAGAAGTCAATGAAGTTGTCATTGATGGTTTAAACAGACAGCAGCGCAGAATGATTAAGGCCTTTCCTAACCTTAAATCTTTAAAATATGAAAACGAATTAAGTGAAATCAGAAAAAATCTTGACAAAATTAAGGAGCTTCGCAAAAATAAGAGGAATCCTTCTTAATCTATTTTCTTGAAAGTAACTCAAGCAATCTCCTTGCAGCTTCTTTTGTGTCTTCTGGTGAACCAAAGGTGGAAAAACGGAAATATCCTTCACCGCAGGCTCCAAATCCTTCACCGGGTGTGCCTACTACCTGTATCTGCTGCAAAAGATAATCAAAGAATTCCCAGCTTCCCATGTTATCAGGGCATTTCATCCAGATGTATGGTGCATTCTTTCCGCCGCAATACCAAATTCCAAGCTTATCCAATGCATCCATAAGACATTTTGCATTCTGTTTATAAATCCTGATATTATCATGTATCTGCTTCTGCCCGGAATCCGTAAAAATTGCAGATGCGCCTTTTTGAATTATGTATGACACACCATTTGTCTTAGTTGTCCGGTTTCTTACCCACATTTTATTAAGAGACATCCCGTTACGTTCCAGTTGTTCAGGTATAATGGTATATCCGCACCGCGTACCTGTAAAACCCGCTGTTTTAGATAATGAACAGATCTCTATGGCGCACTTTTTTGCTCCATCAACCTCATAAATACTATGCGGAATATCATCATCCTCAATAAATGCTTCATATGCCGCATCGAAAAGTATTATTGCATCGCTGCTTTCTGCATAATCTACCCATGCCTTAAGTCTCTTATAATCAAACACAGCACCTGTCGGGTTATTTGGAGAACATATATAAATAATATCTGCCTTTATACTGTAATCAGGCTCGGGCAAAAACCCGTTTTCTCTGCCTGCCGGCATATGAATAATATCATTTCCGGCAATAATATTTGCATCTACATATGCAGGATATGCCGGTTCCATAATCAAAACAGTTTTATCTGCGCCAAACAAATCAAGAATATCTCCCAGCTCATCGCTGGCTCCGCTTGAAACGAATACTTCCCCGTCGGATATTTCCACGCCTCTTTTACTGTAATAATCCGCAATGGTTCCCCTTAATACAGGCTCGCCGCACTCAGGCATATAGCCGTGAAATGTATTCTTTTTTGCCTGATCATCGACAGCTTCATGAAGTGCCTGAATTACAGCATCACAAAGAGGTAATGAAACATCTCCTATCCCCATTCGATAAAGATGACTGCCCGGATGTGTTTCCATATATGCTTTTGTTTTCTGCGCAATATTATAAAATAAGTAAGAATCCTTTAAATTTTTATAATTAGTATTTGGTATCATTATTTACACCTCACATTTATATATGATATCAGCCATCCTTTTCATAATGACTGTTTAATTCGTTTCGGCTTCATCATGTTATAATTGAAACTCCTATGGTTATCTCTTCCAAAACGTCAAGTAATACCCTGACTGTATCAAGCGATGTGAACATGGTTACATTATTTTCTATAGCTGTTCTTCTGATTGCCAGACCATCCTCATAATGAATGCCTGATAAAACAGCACGAGTATTAATCACGTAACTTACATATCCTGAACGTATTGATTCAAGAATTTCATTACTATTTTCACTAAGCTTCCTGCGTATACGTGTACGAATTCCATGTGCCTTTAAAAACTCGCCTGTTCCGACCGTAGCTTCAATATTAAAGCCCATGTCATAAAATCTCTTTACTATTGACAGAGCTTCTTCTTTATCCTCATCTGCCAGAGTTACCAATACTGTTCCATAATTGTGCATTTTAACTCCGGAAGCAATCAATGCTTTGTACATAGCACGCGGCAGTTTCTCGTCATATCCTATTGCCTCACCTGTGGATTTCATTTCCGGTGATAAATAAGCATCCATACCATTTAATTTTGCAAAAGAAAACGCAGGCGCTTTCACATACCATTTCTTCTTCTCTTCCGGATAGGTAAAATCAATCCCCTGTTGCTTAAGTGTTTTTCCAAGAATTACTTTTGTTGCAATGTCTGCCAGAGGATATCCCGTAGCCTTTGATAAAAACGGCACAGTTCTTGAAGAACGTGGATTCACCTCGATAATATACACATTTTCTTCCTTATCCACGATAAACTGTATATTAAACAACCCCTTAATGCCTATTCCTATTCCAAGCTTTTTTGCATACTCAAGTATAGTTTCTTTCACTTTATCTGAAATACTGAAGCTCGGATATACACTTATAGAATCTCCGGAATGAACTCCTGTTCTTTCAACAAGCTCCATAATTCCCGGAACAAATACATCATTTCCATCACAAACCGCATCAATTTCCACTTCCTTGCCGCATATATATTTATCTACAAGCACAGGTTTGTCTTCAGCAATTTCCACCGCAGTCTTTAAATAGTGACGCAGGTGCTCTTCTTTAGCTACAATCTGCATAGCCCTTCCGCCAAGAACAAAACTCGGACGCACAAGCACGGGATATCCTATTTTCTCTGCTGCTTTTACACCGTCTTCAATATTGGTAACCGCTTCTCCCTTAGGCTGAGGAATATCAAGCTTTAAAAGCAATTTTTCAAAAGCATCTCTGTTCTCTGCCTTTTCGATAGCTGCACAGTCCGTACCTATAATCTTCACACCGCGCTCCTCCAGCGGTTTTGCAAGATTTATGGCAGTCTGTCCTCCTAATGATGCAATAACTCCATCCGGCTTTTCCAGTTCAACCACATTCATTACATCTTCCACGCAGAGCGGCTCAAAATAAAGCTTGTCAGAGGTCGTATAATCAGTAGATACAGTTTCCGGATTATTGTTTATAATAATGGACTCAAATCCTGCCTCCTTTATTGTCTTAACAGCATGAACAGTAGAATAGTCAAATTCAACGCCCTGTCCGATTCGTATAGGTCCTGAACCAAGCACAATAATTTTCTTTCTGCTTTCCGCAAAAGACTCATTCTCAGCTTCATAAGTCGAATAAAAATACGGAACATAACTGTCAAACTCCGATGCACATGTATCAATCATTTTGTAAACCGGAAAAATACCAGAATCCTTGCGAAGTTTAAATATATCTTTTTCCTTTTTATCCCATAATTGTGCGATTTCTTTATCAGAAAAACCGGTTTTTTTAGCCTGATATAAAACTTCCATGTCACCGGCACACTGCTTCAATTTATTTTCCATATTGACAATCTTTTTCATTTTATCTATGAAAAATCTGTCAATTCCGGTCTGTGTGCAAATAACAGATGTTTCGCAGCCACGACGCAGCAACTCGGCAATAGCATAAATGCGATCATCCGTACCTATTTTTATATATTTTATCAAACTATCTGTTTTTTCTGAGTTGAATTTTTGCATGTACAAATGATTTACACCAATTTCCAAAGAACGTATGGCTTTCAGCAAACTTTCTTCAAATGTTCTGCCTACACCCATAACTTCTCCCGTGGCCTTCATCTGTGTCCCCAGCTTATGATTTGCATCAGTAAACTTATCAAACGGAAACCGAGGCATTTTTGTAACTACATAATCCAATGCCGGTTCAAATGACGCAGGAGTATTTACAAGCATGATTTCATCCAATGTCATTCCGACACTGATTTTTGCAGACACTCTGGCAATCGGATATCCGCTTGCCTTTGATGCCAGCGCTGACGAGCGTGATACTCTCGGATTAACTTCAATAAGATAGTACTTAAAAGATTTTGGGTCCAATGCAAACTGCACATTACAGCCGCCTTCTATTTTAAGCGCACGAATAATTTTAAGCGCGCTGTCACGCAGCATCTGATATTCTTTATTCGTAAGTGTCTGTGACGGACATACTACTATTGAATCTCCTGTGTGTATCCCAACCGGATCAATATTTTCCATATTACATACTGTGATTGCCGTATCATTTGCATCTCTTATCACTTCATATTCAATTTCCTTAAAGCCTTTTATGCTTTTTTCAATAAGTACCTGATGAACAGGTGATATTGCTAAAGCATTTTTTATAAGCTCCATTAATTCATGCTCGTTATCTGCAAATCCGCCGCCCGTTCCTCCAAGAGTGAATGCAGGTCTTAATACTAACGGATAACCGATTTTATGTGCAGCTTCCAATGCCTCGTCTACAGTATTTGCAATAGCCGAAGGAAGAACCGGTTCTCCTAACTCTTCACAAAGCTCTTTAAACATTTCACGGTCTTCCGCACGTTCAATGCTGTCACTGCCTGTTCCAAGCAGCTCTACCTGACATTCCTTTAAGATTCCTTTTTTCTCAAGCTGCATCGCCAGATTAAGACCGGTCTGTCCGCCAATCCCCGGAACTATTGCATCGGGACGTTCATAGCGGACTATTTTAGCTGCATATTCCAATGTCAGCGGCTCCATATATACTTTATCTGCAATACTGGTATCTGTCATAATCGTTGCCGGGTTGGAATTACATAAAATCACCTCATAACCTTCCTCTTTCAAAGCAAGACATGCCTGTGTACCTGCATAATCAAATTCTGCTGCCTGACCGATTACAATAGGTCCCGAACCAACGACAAGTATTTTCTTTAAATCAATTCTTTTCGCCATATTCAGCTTCCTCCATCATTTGGATAAATTGTTCAAATAAATATAAGCTATCCTGCGGTCCCGGCGCGCTTTCCGGGTGATACTGCACAGAAAACACCTTATCCTTCATGCAGGCTGCGCCTTCCACTGTATTATCAAGAAGATTAATATGTGTCACTTCAAGTTCAGTATTTGCAATGCTGTTCATATCTACCGCATAAGAATGATTTTGTGAAGTAATTTCAATCTTTCCTGTCAAAAGATTTTTTACAGGATGGTTTCCTCCTCTATGACCAAACTTTAACTTATAAGTTCCGGCACCATATGCCAGCGAAATAATCTGATGTCCGAGACAAATACCAAACATGGGATATTTTCCAATCAGGTTTCTGACAAGCTCAATAACAGGTCCCACATCTGCCGGGTTTCCCGGTCCGTTTGACAAAAAAATTCCATCCGGCTTTAATTGTTCTATCTCCTGCAAAGACACATTCCATGGCAAGACTGTGACATTACATCCCATTCGGTTCAAACTCCTGATAATATTATGCTTAATGCCGCAGTCTACTGCCGCAACATGATACTTACCGTTTTGTATAAAAAATTTCCTGATGTTTCTTCCGCTTACACGTGATACCGCATCTTTTGGAATATCGTATTCCTTAAGCTTTGCAATCCCCTCATTTAATGCTGTTTCGATCCCTGTCATTAAAACCTTCCGGCTTCCAGAATCTCTAATAGAGCGAACCAGTTTTCTGGTATCCACTCCGTATATTCCCGGAATATTATATTTTTCCATTAATTCTGACAATGTGCATTTACTGCGAAAATTGGAAGGCATATCATTATAATCCCTTACCACCAGACCTCCGATTGTCGGTATCTGTGTTTCAAAATCATCCTCTGCAATTCCATAATTTCCAATTAACGGATATGCCATAACAATAGTCTGATATGTATAAGATGGATCTGAGATAATCTCCTGATATCCCACCATTGATGTATTAAAAACTATTTCCGTTATCCTGTCTTGCGTACAGCCAAATCCGTATCCGTAATATTCACTGCCATCTTCAAGAATCAGTTTTCTATCAAATTTTTTCATAATTGGTCCTTTCAGAAAGTTTTCTTTCAAACCTGTCCTTGCATCGATCCGCAGGGATTACTGTAGGATAATCTCCATTAAAGCAGGCTGCACAATAATCCTGACTGTCTGCAAGCTCATTAAGCTTCTCAATAGGTAAATACCCAAGAGAATCAACGCCAATAATATGTGCAATTTCTTCCATACTATGGTGACATGCAATCAGATTTTCTTCTGAATCTATATCTGTACCATAATAGCAGGGGTGCAAAAACGGCGGTGCAGAAATTCTCATGTGTATCTGCTCAGCACCTGCATCCCTCAATAGTTTTACAATGCGCTTACTGGTTGTACCTCTTACAATTGAATCATCTACAAGCACAACACGCTTTCCCTCTATCACACTTTTTACCGGACTCAGCTTAATTCTTACCTTATCAATTCGTTCATTTTGTCCCGGAGAAATAAATGTTCTTCCTATATATTTATTCTTAATCAGGCCTATTCCGTATGGAATACCCGAAGCTTTTGAAAATCCCAATGCAGCCTCCAGACCGCTGTCAGGAACTCCCATTACAATATCAGCACACGCCGGATAGTTTTCTGCCAATAATTCTCCTGCACGTACACGAGACTTTGACACTGAAACACCATCAATCACGGAATCAGGTCTGGCAAAGTAAATATACTCAAAAATACACGTTTTTTTCTTTTTCTTACAACAATGCTCTTTTCTTGATTCGACACCATTTTCACTAAACACCAGAATTTCACCCGGAAGTACATCTCTTACAAGCTCTGCTCCCACTGCGTTCAGTGCACAGCTCTCAGATGCAATTACATAAGCTCCGTCCGGCATTTGTCCGTAGCATAAAGGCCTGAAGCCATATGGATCTCTTACTGCAATCATTTTTGCAGAAGACATCAGTATCAATGAATATGCACCTTCCAAAAAATTCATTGCCGCACTTAATGCCTCCTCAATGCTTGGTTTTACAAGTCTTTGTCTTGTCACCTCATAAGCAATCGTTTCCGTATCGCTTGTTGTATGAAAAATAGCACCTGACAATTCCAGCTTATCGCGCAGTTCCAGCGCATTACTAAGATTTCCGTTGTGAGCCAGTGCCATCTTTCCCTTCTGATGATTCACTTCAATCGGCTGACAATTGTTTCTTGTAGTACCTCCTGTTGTTCCATATCTTACATGACCTACCGCCATTCTGCCATAAGACAAATGCATTAATGTGTCCTTAGAAAATACTTCGCTGACCAGTCCTAAATCCTTATATGAAGAAAAAACTCCATCGTCATTTACTACAATACCACAGCTTTCCTGCCCTCTGTGCTGCAATGCGTATAAGCCGTAATAGACAAGTTCCGCAACATTTTCTCTTTTTGTACTCATCACTCCGAATACACCGCATTCCTCATGAATAGCCATAATTTCAATTCCTCCCTTTAGTCGTTTTTATTGTTTAATGAAGCTGAAATAAATCCCTTAAACAAAGGATGCGGCTGATTGGGCCTGCTCTTAAACTCAGGGTGAAATTGTACACCTACAAAAAACGGATGCTCTGCTATTTCTATGGTTTCTACCAGTCTGTTATCCGGAGAGGTTCCGCTAATCACCAGTCCGGCAGCTGTTAATTTATCACGATATTCATTATTAAATTCATAACGATGACGGTGTCTTTCCGAGATTACATCTTCTTTGTAGCACTCCTGCATTCTTGTACCCTGCTTAATACTGCATGGATAGCTTCCAAGACGCAATGTACCTCCCTTATCAATCTCATTGCTCTGACCCGGCATAAAATCAATAACCTTATGAACACACTGTTCATCAAATTCTCCGGAATGTGCATCAGCTAAACCAGCCTTATTTCTCGCAAATTCTATTACCGCAATCTGCATTCCCAGACAAATACCAAAATAAGGCATCTTATTTTCCCTTGCATATTTTGCCGCCAGAATCATTCCTTCTATACCGCGGCTGCCAAAACCTCCGGGAACAATTATTCCGTGTAATCCACGAAATACCTGTTTTACATTTTCCTTTGTTATTTTTTCTGAATCAATCCAATGGATTTTTACAAATGTATTCAATTCATATCCTGCATGACTCATTGCCTCTGCAACAGAAAGATATGCATCATGAAGCTTTACATATTTGCCTACCAATCCTATATGAACCTCTTGTGAACGATTTCTAATCTTTTCTGCCATCTGTTCCCATTCTTTTAAATCAGGTTTTGGAGCATCAATACACAGTTCTCTGCACACAACAGAAGAAAAATCAGATTTTTCCAGCATAAGAGGCGCCTCATAAAGATTAGACAAAGTTCGGTTTTCAATCACACAATCCGGCTTTACATTGCAAAAAAGTGCTATTTTCTGAAATACAGACTCTTCCAAAGGCCTGTCAGAACGCAGAACAATAATATCCGGATTAATCCCCATTCCCCTCAATTCTTTTACCGAGTGCTGTGTCGGCTTTGATTTATGTTCCCCCGAACCGCTTAAATACGGAACTAATGTAACATGAATAAAAAGACTGTTCTCTTTACCCGCCTCCAAAGAAATCTGGCGCACAGCCTCCAAGAATGGCTGTGACTCAATATCTCCGATAGTTCCTCCGATTTCCGTAATCACAACATCTGCTTCTGTCTGTTTTCCGACACAATATACAAACTCCTTTATTTCATTTGTAATATGCGGAATAACCTGAACCGTAGACCCAAGATACTCTCCTCTGCGCTCTTTATTTAATACATTCCAATAAACCTTTCCAGCAGTAAGATTTGAATATCTGTTTAAATTCTCATCAATAAATCTTTCATAATGCCCCAGGTCTAAATCTGTTTCCGCACCGTCCTCAGTAACATATACTTCTCCATGTTGATATGGACTCATTGTGCCTGGATCAACATTAATATATGGATCAAGCTTCTGTGCTGCAACCTTGAGTCCTCTCGCCTTTAACAGACGTCCGAGAGAAGCTGCTGTTATTCCTTTACCAAGACCGGATACCACGCCTCCGGTCACAAAAATGTACTTAGTCATCTCACCGTATTGCCTTTCTTATAACACCGTATTATGTGCATTATTTTACGCTGAACAATAAATCTCCATAAGTTGGAAACGGCCAATATTTTTTTGCTGTTATAGTTTCTGCTTCATCACAGGCAACTCTGAGCTCACCCATCCTGACAAGCACAGAATCCCTTATCATATCAGCTTCTGAAATAATTTCTTCTGCATTATGAAGTTCTACCAACGCATCTTCAAGTTCTTCTGTTTTAATTGCAATCCTGTCCGTCAGCGTAGATAATCTCTTAACCAGTCTGCTTTCATAAACACAGGTCAATGAAGAATCAACTGCCTTTTTTGCTGCAATCGTCTTAGCAATCTCCATTGTATAAACATTCACTGCCGGACTTATTTGCGTCCTTGCCATTTCGACCATTGTATTTGCTTCAATTACAACAGTTTTGCAATAATTATCCAACATTATTTCACATCTTGATTTTAATTCTGCCTCTGAAAATACTCCGTGAGAGGTCAGCATCTTAACATTTTTCTCATCAAGCAAATGCGGCATACAATCCGGTGTGGTGCGATAATTAAGAAGTCCTCTCTTCTCTGTAGCTTCCTTAATCCATGTATCATCATATCCGTTTCCGTTAAAAATAATATGCTTGTGTTCCTTTATCGTTTTGCGCAGCACTTCTGTCAACGTATCCTCGAAATTTTCGGCATTTTCCAATCTGTCAGCATAAATTTTTAAGCTTTCTGCAACTGCACTGTTAAGCATAATATTCGCACATGCAATACTGTTGGAAGAACCAAGCATACGAAATTCAAATTTATTGCCTGTAAATGCAAACGGTGATGTTCTGTTGCGATCTGTTGTATCTCTGTTAAATTTAGGAAGAACATCAACACCAAGCTTCATTTGTGTCTGCTGTGTTCCCGTATAAGGTGTATTATTTTCAATAGCTTCTAGAACCTCATTAAGTTCATCTCCTAAGAAAACAGATACAACTGCCGGAGGAGCTTCATTTGCTCCAAGACGATGATCATTTCCTGCTGTGGCAACTGAAATACGAAGCAAATCCTGATAGTCGTCAACAGCCTTGATTACTGCACATAAGAAAAGTAAAAACTGAGCATTTTCATATGGCGTTTCACCCGGTGAAAGCAGATTTATGCCTGAATCTGTTGCCATAGACCAGTTATTATGCTTACCGCTTCCGTTTACCCCTGCGAAAGGTTTTTCATGAAGCAGGCAGACTAATCCGTGCTTTTCTGCAACCTTCTGCATAATCTCCATAGTTAATTGATTATGATCTGTTGCTATATTTGTGGTTGAATAAATAGGTGCAAGCTCATGCTGTGCAGGAGCGACCTCATTATGCTCTGTCTTGGCAAGAATTCCCAATTTCCAAAGCTCCCTGTTAAGCTCCTCCATATACTCGGCAACTCTCGGTTTAATCACTCCGAAATAATGGTCATCCATTTCCTGTCCTTTCGGTGACTTTGCCCCGAAAAGAGTTCGTCCCGTAAAACGCAGATCAGGTCGTTTATCATACATTTCCCTGTCTATCAGGAAATATTCCTGCTCTGGGCCTACAGATGTACGTACACACTTAACATCATCATTTCCAAACAGTCTTAGAATACGAAGTGCCTGCTTATTCAAAGCTTCCATAGAGCGAAGCAACGGAGTTTTCTTGTCCAGAGCTTCTCCGCCATATGAACAAAATGCAGTGGGAATACACAATGTTTTTCCTTTAATAAAAGCATAAGAGGTTGGATCCCATGCCGTATATCCTCTTGCTTCAAATGTAGCTCTTAATCCTCCTGACGGAAAAGAAGATGCATCAGGCTCTCCCTTAATTAACTCCTTTCCGGAAAACTCCATAATCACACCGCCATCAGGTGAAGGAGAAATAAAACTGTCATGCTTTTCTGCGGTAATTCCGGTAAGAGGCTGAAACCAATGTGTATAATGTGTTGCCCCATTAGCAACTGCCCAGTCCTTCATGGCTGCCGCCACAGCGTTTGCCACACTAATATCAAGCTGTGCACCTTCATCAATAGTCTTTTTCAGTGATTGATATACCTTTGATGACAAATTTGCCTTCATCACTCTGTCATCAAATACCAAACATCCAAAATATTCCGAAACATTACTCATAATAATTCCTCCCTTTTAATTAAAATTTTATATAAAGAAAGACGCCCTTAATGCTCAATGCATCAAAGACGTCTTTGCCTTTATCTGTTTAATTGTTAATTTAAATTGCTTATTATTATTAATAAAAAAAAGACAAAACATCTCCGAAGTATCTGCTTCAAAGACGCCATTGCCTTCATGAGAGTGATAATACACCAGTGAAAAATAGTTGTCAACATTTTTTTATTTTTTATCTGCAAATTTTCACATCAATTTTATTGAAAATAATTATTGACAAAATTTTAGTTTAGGGTTATAAGTATTGCATATGAGCAAAGGTGTTCATTTTTTGAGCAGAGATTTTCTGCCCTGAAAATGAGCACCTTTGCTTTTTTTATTATTTTTTTGAAAGGACGGTAATAATATATATGAAAATTGAAGGTGAAGTACGAATTCCTTCCGGATGTGCTATTTCAGCAGTAATTTCCAAAGACGGAAATAAAATGTCCGGTGAAATGATTACTAATTCCATGAAGCCGATGCATGACCGCTCCAACGGATTGGGAGGAGGTTTTGCTGCTTACGGCATCTATCCCGAATATAAGGATTTCTATGCGCTGCATATGTTTTTTGACTCTCGCTCTACCAGAAAAGAATGTGAAGCATTCTTAAAAGAACGCTTTGAAATTGTACAGTCTGAAATCATGCCTACCCGCAAAATCCCCGCTATTACAGACGAACCCATTATATGGAGATATTTTGTAGCTCCGCTGAAATCAATGGTTATATCCATGCAGTTAAATGAAAAAGAATTTGTTGCAAAAACCGTTATGAAAATTAATACAGAAATGGCCGGTGCATATGTATTTTCCAGCGGAAAAAACATGGGAACTTTCAAAGCTGTAGGTTTTCCCGAAGATGTCGGAATTTTCTATAAGCTTGAAGAATACGAAGGCTATTCATGGACAGCTCACGGACGTTATCCCACTAACACTCCGGGCTGGTGGGGCGGTGCCCATCCCTTTACCCTGCTTGACTATTCTATCGTACATAATGGCGAAATATCTTCATATGACGCTAACCGGCGATTTATCGAAATGTTCGGTTACAAGTGTACACTGCAGACAGATACAGAAGTTATAACATATATAATGGATTATCTTCTGCGTATACAGGGACTTACACTTAATGAAGCCGCAAGTGTAATAGCCGCTCCTTTCTGGAGTACTATTGCTGAGCAGACTGATTTGGAAGAGCAGAAAAAACTGACATACCTTAGAACCATGTTCCCAAGCCTGCTTATAACAGGCCCTTTCTCCATCGTATTCGGCTTTAACGGCGGATTAATGGCACTAAATGATCGTTTAAAACTGCGTTCCATGGTAGTCGGTGAGAAGGATGACAAGGTATTCATTGCCAGTGAGGAGGCTGCAATACGTACTATGGAACCATGTGTACAAAATATCTGGTCTCCTGCCGGCGGTGAACCTGTAATCGTAAAAGTAAAGGAAGGTGTGTACTAATGAGTGTTGAATTTATCTATCCTGAATTTGAAGTCATAAGAAATGAAAGTAAATGTATTACATGCAGAATCTGTGAGCAGCAATGTGCTAATGAGGTGCATTATTTTGATGAAAAACATCACATAATGAAATGTGACGAAGCAAAGTGTGTAAACTGTCACCGATGTGTCTCTGAATGTCCCACAAGAGCATTAAAGATTGTAAAAAGCGACTGTACATTGCGTGAAAACGCTAACTGGCAAAATGATACAATTAAAGAAGTGTATAAACAGGCAAACAGCGGCGGTGTACTGTTATCTTCAATGGGTAATCCTAAACCATTGCCTGTATATTGGGATAAAATCCTTATTAATGCCTCACAAGTAACCAATCCTTCCATAGACCCTTTACGGGAGCCAATGGAAACGAGAGTATATCTTGGTAAAAAGCCACAAAAAGTACAACGTGATCCAGATGGCAGACTAAACTGCAAATTGCCGCCGCAGCTTGAACTTTCCATGCCTGTTATGTTTTCTGCCATGAGTTATGGTTCAATCAGCTACAATGCACATAAAGCTTTAGCACTGGCTGCTACTGATTCAGGCATTCTTTATAATACCGGAGAGGGTGGTCTGCATGAAGATTTTTATTGCTACGGAGAAAATACTATTGTTCAGGTAGCTTCCGGACGTTTCGGAGTTCATGAGGAATATCTGAATACAGGAGCCGCAATTGAAATAAAAATGGGACAAGGTGCTAAACCTGGTATAGGCGGACATCTGCCCGGAACAAAAATTGTAGGTGATATATCTCGTACCAGAATGATACCTGAAGGCTCTGATGCCATTTCTCCTGCTCCGCATCATGACATTTATTCTATTGAGGATTTGCGCCAGCTTGTTTTCTCTTTAAAAGAAGCTACTGAATACAAAAAACCGATTATTGTAAAAGTGGCAGCCGTTCATAATATAGCAGCCATTGCAAGCGGTATCGCCAGAAGCGGTGCCGACATTATCGCTATTGACGGTTTCCGCGGCGGTACCGGTGCCGCTCCTACCAGAATCCGTGATAATGTCGGTATTCCTATCGAACTGGCATTAGCTACTGTTGATCAGAGACTCCGCGATGAAGGTATACGTAATAATATTTCTCTTATTGTAGGAGGAAGTATCCGCAATGCAGCAGATATAGTAAAAGCAGTTGCTCTGGGGGCAGATGCCTGTTATGTAGCTACCGCTGCGCTTCTTGCACTTGGCTGCCACCTGTGCCGGACATGCCAGAGCGGCAAATGTAACTGGGGTATCGCAACTCAGCGTCCTGAACTTGTAAAAAGGCTTAATCCCGAAATCGGAAGTCAGCGTCTAATAAATCTGATGACAGCATGGAATCATGAAATTAAAGAACTCATGGGCGGTATGGGCATTAACTCTATTGAAGCCCTGCGTGGAAATCGTCTTATGCTTAGAGGTATTGGATTAAATCAAAAAGAACTCGATATTCTCGGCATCTCTTATGCAGGTGAATAAATTTTATTGATTTTTTCCAAAAAATATAAACATATTTGTGGAGGTATAGTATAATATGAAATTGATTGATGTTACAGATTTAGATTACAAAGCATTAAATGAAAAGCTGCGTGAGACCGACGAAGATTGTACTATCGAGGGGTGCTGCGGTCAAAGATTTATTGCTGCCGGCATGTCAGACAAAAATCTCATAATCAACGGTCTTCCCGGTAATGCACTTGGCGCATATCTGAACAACGCAAATATTACCGTAAATGCAAATGCGCAGGATGCAGTAGGCGATACCATGAATGAAGGAAAAATCATAATTCATGGTAATATCGGTGATGCTGCCGGCTATGCCATGCGCGGCGGTAAAATATATGTCCGCGGCAATGCAGGCTATCGTGCCGGAATTCATATGAAGGCTTACAATGAAAAAATTCCCGTAATGATTATCGGAGGCTGTGCCGGAAGCTTTTTAGGTGAATATCAGGCAGGCGGTATTATAATTGTACTCGGTTTAAATTGTGATAAAAATAATATTGTCGGCAATTTCCCATGCACAGGTATGCATGGCGGTAAAATGTATCTCCGCGGTAATTGCGAAAATATTAAATTTCCCGAACAAGTCACTGCCAGACCTGCTTCTGCACAAGACTTAGCTGAAATACGGACTTACCTTTCTGAATATTGTTCTTATTTCAAATTTGATTTTGACAATATTTTATCTGATGTTTTTACCATAATTACACCTGACAGCAAAACTCCTTACAAACAAATGTATGTAGCGAATTAACATTTTCACTAATTTACAGAAAGTAGGTAAAATTATGAAATATTCAAACCAAGAAGTTATGCAATATATCCATGAAGAAGATGTAAAATTTATTCGTCTTGCTTTTTGTGATGTATTTGGAAAACAAAAAAACATATCAATTATGCCTGAGGAACTTCCCCGGGCTTTTGAATATGGAATTGCCATTGATGCTTCTGCAATTGAAGGCTTTGGCGATGAAACACATTCCGATTTGCTTCTTCACCCTGATGCAGACACTCTTATGCCGCTTCCGTGGCGTCCTGAACACGGGAGTGTTGTTCGCATGTTCTGTACAATTTCTTATCCTGACGGAAAAGCATTTGAATGTGATTCCCGTTCTATTTTAAAGCAGGCTGTTTACGATGCTCAGCAGGCCGGTTATCAGTTCTTCTTTGGTTCAGAGCAGGAATTTTATCTTTTTAATCTTGATGATAACGGTAATCCGACAAAGGAGCCATATGACTGCGCCGGTTACATGGATATCGCACCTGACGACAAAGGTGAAAATATCAGACGTGAAGTATGTCTTACCCTTGAACAGATGGGTATACAGCCGGAAAGCTCTCACCATGAAGAAGGCCCCGGACAAAATGAAATCGATTTTCGTTATTCTACCCCTCTTAATGCTGCCGACAACGCAATGACATTCCAGACAGTTGTAAAAACAGTTGCGCGCCATAACGGATTATATGCCGATTTCAGTCCTAAACCACTTAAAAACAAGCCCGGAAACGGATTCCATATAAATATGTCTGTTAAAGCATCAGATGATAATTCCGATAATATGCCTTTTATAATTGCCGGTATACTTGAAAAAATTTCTGATATGACTGTTTTCCTGAATCCACTTGAAAATTCTTATAAACGCTTTGGCCACAACAAAGCACCGAGATACATTTCATGGTCCGGCCAAAACCGTTCCCAGCTTGTAAGAGTCCCTGCTGCCTTAGGAGAATACAAACGGGCAGAGCTGCGTTCTCCTGACCCGTCAGCTAATCCATATCTGGCATTTGCATTAATAATATATGCCGGTTTATATGGCATTCAAAATAAGCTTGAACTGCAAAAACCCGCTGACATTAACCTTTATACAGCTGACTCAGATACACTTTCACAATTTAAACAGCTGCCTGTGAATTTAAAATCTGCCTGTGATGCGGCATCCGGCAGCCAGTTTATAAAAGAACATATTCCCGAAGCCATACTTAACATTTATTGCAGCAGATAATATAAAATACAAAAAAGGAGGTGCCATATGAGTTTAAAAGAACGTGTTTACAGTATACTCATTGTGTCTGCAGCAGACAGCTTCACCTCTGCCTTTACCAATCTGCTACCAGAATCAAGATACAGTCCGGTTTACACTGTAACAAGTATCAGCATAGCCAAAAGAGTTATGGCAGAAAAAACATTTGATTTTGTTATTATTAATTCTCCATTGCCGGACGACTCAGGAACCTGTTTTGCGATTGATACCTGCACAAATAAACAATCTGTTGTACTGCTTCTGGTAAAGAATGATATACATCCCGATATACATGACAAAGTTGCTGAATATGGCGTTTTTACTTTACCGAAGCCTATTTCTAAAGCAACAATAATTCATGCACTGAACCTGCTTGAAAGTGCCCGTGAAAGACTGAGACAATTTGAAAAAAAATCAATATCCATTGAAGATAAAATGAGTGAAATCCGCCTGGTTAACAAGGCTAAATGGCTGTTAATCAGTCAGCTTCATATGAGTGAACCTGATGCTCACAGATATGTGGAAAAGCAGGCAATGGATCGGTGTACTTCCAAAAAAACCATTGCAGAAGAAATCATAAAAACTTACACTTAATACACAAAAGGCAGCTTTTTACGAATTTAATCCGTAAAGAGGCTGCCATTTATTTTCTTATTAAAACATTATCATCATATACTCTGATCCTGCTGCTTATAATCTTTACAACTTCAGCGCTTCATTTTCATATCTCCGCCTTTTTCACCACCTTTTTCTCCACCTCTTTCCGGTACCATATTCATATCAGAGCCGCTTCCATAAACAAGACTGTCCATAGTAATGTTCTGCTTAAATCCACCTGCCGCAATCGTATATGTTTCACCTTTCTTAATTTGCGGACAGCTTATAATAACAGAAGAATATTGTTTTTCGGAAAGCCATGACATTATTTCCGTTCCTTCTGCACCGGAAACAGAAATCTGTGTCTGCGCCTCCTGTGTACCGGTATTAACCATAATCACACCCTGTGTAGATGAACTGTCAAAATTTTGTGCCATGCCTGAAGAACCTGCCGCTGCAAAGATTCCGCCTGTAATCACCGCAGTTGTGCTGTAATCCAAACTCCCATTTCCACTGTTAACAGGTCCCGACAGATATGTTTCGCCTCCTGAAACCTCAAAACTACCGTTAGAATCTATTCCGTCACCATATGCATTTATATTAATAATTCCTCCTGAAATACATATATAAGCGCCTTCGGCTGAAGCAAACTGGTCACCTCCGAATCCCGGACCATTAAAACCACTGCTGTCATTTCCTCCGGCTGCATTCATACCATCATCTTCAGCCATTAAAGAAGTTTCACCTCCTAAAATATCAATACTAAGGCCCTCAATTCCTTCATAGCTCTGTATAATATCAATATTTCCGCCAGAAATTATGACACTTGAGTCTGCATGTATACCATCATCACCGGATGATAAAGCATAAGTGCCCCCGCTAACAGCAAGCACATCATCAGAATGAATAGCATCATCTTCAGAATCTATCGTATAATTTCCTGCTTTAAGTATCATCTTAGTACCTGCTTTGATTCCCTTTATACTTACAGAATCCTCCTCCGATATTTGTGAATACTCCTTTTGTCCCGGCATTTGTTCCGGAATACGTTCCTGCACATTTTGACTTCCTGCATTATCACTGCCGCTTCCTGTTGTTATTGTATATGTGCCTGACTCTGCATAAAGCCAGCTTCCCGCACTTATACCATCCTGCTGTGATAGAATTTCAAACGTTCCTCCTGCAAGATAAACAAAGCCTAAACTTGTATCATCAGTATTTTCTGAGTGAATACCGTCTTTCCCCGAAACAATTTTATAAGAGCCATCTGCTATACGGACGCTGTCTTTTCCTGAAATACCATGCTCTGCCCCTATAATCTCATAAGTACCACAGGTAAACACACAATCATCCTTTGATACAATTCCATGTCCTGCATTTGCTTTAACAGTAAGCTTTCCCTCTCCGTTAAAAGTCAAATCAGATTTTGAAAAAACAGCCGCATCAATATTATTTTCATCTACAGCGATATACGTTCCGCCATTTTCCACACTGTTTTCCGAAGCGGCTGCTGTAGTGACAAACACTTTATCTGCCGAAATCACGTAAAGGGCCGCTGACTCAGAATTTGTAATATGCACATTATTAAGAACGAGCTGAACTTTATCACTATCCTCCGCCTCCACAACCAGCATTCCGTCTGTAAGAGTTCCCGTTATAACATAGGTTCCCTCATCAGTGATAGTAACCTTTTTCTCTTCAACTTTCACTGCATCTGATTCACAGACAGAGCCATTATCAGAAAGCTGGATATAAGCTGCTTTTGATTCATCATATCCTGTCTGTTTATCCCTGTCCGAAAACATATTTGAAATATCGATTTCAGATAAATCAATATTCTGCAAATAATTGTCTGCGGAACTTCCCTGCTCATTTATTGTCTCTTCATTTTTGACTGATTTGCGGCCGCAGCCGGACAATAATACTGCAATCGCAAGAAATATAATCATTCCTTTCTTTTTATACATAAAATCGCCTCCTTATAATTCTCCTATAACATTTTCCTGCCTGCATATTGAAATCTCAAGATTACCATTACGACATCGCAGTTCATCAATCAACTCCTTTTCTTTCTCTGAATCTTTTAATGTCAGATTATATGTCAATTTAAAAAGACTTCCCATATTTGTGGTTTTAATCTGTACTACCTCATAATCTGATGTATATTTTTTTAAAATTTTATCAAACACACCGCTATAATCTAAATCTTCCGGTATTGTAATATGTAAAGTTCTGTATCTCACTAATTTTTTTGTAATTCCAAAGTCCATTCCGTTATAAACAAGCATGGCGGCCCCAAGAATCACCGCAGATAAAAGCGCATATGCAATATATCCCATTCCTGCAACCAGTCCCGAACACATAGCAAGAAAAATGGCACCAATTTCTTTTGCTGAACCAGGTACAGAACGAAAACGTACCAAGCTAAATGCTCCTGCCACTGCCACACCTGTTCCCACATTTCCATTTACCATCATAATAACAACACAAACCACAGCTGGAAGCAGAGCCAGTGTTGCAACAAAACTCTTTGTGTATTTTGTTTTGCACATATAAGCTGCAGATAAAATAAGTCCGATTAAAAGTGCGCATCCAACGCATAATAAAAAATCTGAAACTGTAATTACATTTGTCATATCTGTATCAAAAATCCCTTTGAAAATTGTATTAAACATTTTAAAATCCTCCTGCTTGTTTATATTCTTTTAACATACTCTGATATGCAGAACCATATTTCGAAAAAGATGTCTTATAAATATGATTCTTTGTAAGTACCCGGCTCATCCACAGCGGGATTCCACCGGCAGTTTTAATCTCCATTAAAGTCATATCCTTTCCAATAATCGGAATCCCATAAATTTCACTTCCAAGAGAAAAATCTTTTCTGCGGTAAAGTATATTTTCATCAAAGGTAACACGAAAATCACTGTCATCTAAGGCATAGTAAGCTTCTCTCTCATATGAAAGAAAAACAACGGGTTTAAGTTTTTCATAATATTCACGAAAATACTGTATTTCTGCTCCTATCTGTGAAACAACCGGAAGCGGTTTTCCATTTTCGAAGCTTTCCATCACTTCATATTCCGGCAGCTGAAGTCTGCGTTTATAAACTACAGATTTATATTTCTTTTTGATTTCAACAAACACCGGGTCATTTTCACATACCGGCTTATAGCTGCGTATGCGAAGCTTTTCCTTATATAGCGGTTTTTCCAATGAACGGCGGATAAGCCTGAAATTATCTGTATCAAGATAAATGTTTCGTATCGTCGTTCTGCCATAAGAATCCAGCTTCATATACGGTTTCATGGTATCAATAATCTGTTCCTTTTCCTGCCTGCTAAGCAGATATTTTAGCTCATAACGTTTAAAAGTCATCTGATATGCCATAAACTTCCTCCCATCTTTTTATTTAATATGTTTACTATAAAGTGATTACCTTAAATTAAACTTAAAATTAAAAAATTTCCTATAAAGATTACAGTGTCAAAAGGTCTGAACCCACTTGTGCTTGCAGGGTAGTGGGGGAATGACCTTGGGACACGCCCCAAAATGAGCATAAAAGTGGAGCGTAAGCT
>ENA-ORUW01000281-ORUW01000281.1-human-gut-metagenome-genome-assembly--contig:-NODE-281-length-58021-cov-7.799020_pt1 | contig 58021 bp, 58 predicted proteins | sample MGYA00242088_ERZ509227 | MGnify/ENA primary metagenome ERZ509227 (study PRJEB26280, sample SAMEA2338816) | human gut metagenome | biome: human gut; feature: human-associated habitat; material: faeces... | reverse complement strand
TAGTAGCTGCTAAAAAGGAACTTTTCAACTTAAGATTCCAGAACGCAACAAATCAGTTAGATAACACTAGCAGAATCAAAGAAGTAAGAAAGAATATCGCTAGAATTCAGACTGTAATTGCGCAGAAGAATGCTTAATTAAATGTATTTATTCCTAAGAAAGGAGACTGAACTGTGGAAGAGAGAAATTTGAGAAAAACTCGTACAGGCAGAGTCGTAAGCGATAAGATGGATAAGACAATCGTTGTTGCTGTAGAAGACCACGTTAAACATCCACTTTACAATAAGATTGTTAAAAGAACATATAAGTTAAAAGCACACGATGAAAACAATGAATGTTTAATCGGTGATGTTGTTAAGGTAATGGAAACAAGACCTTTATCTAAGGATAAGAGATGGAGATTAGTTGAAATTATCAGTAGAGCAAAATAATTAAAATAAAGTTAATAACATTAACATTTCAATATTACTGAAAGGGGTAGTATTATGGTACAACAGGAAACCAGACTTAAGGTTGCTGATAACACAGGTGCTAAGGAAATCCTCTGCATCAGAGTTATGGGCGGATCTACAAGAAGATATGCAAATATCGGTGATGTCATTGTCGCTTCTGTTAAAGAGGCAACACCAGGCGGCGTTGTAAAGAAGGGCGATGTTGTAAAGGCCGTAGTTGTTCGTTCTGTTAAGGGCGCACGTCGTAAAGACGGATCATATATTAAATTTGATGAAAACGCTGCTGTTATTATCAAAGATGACCAGACTCCAAGAGGAACTCGTATCTTTGGACCAGTAGCAAGAGAGTTGAGAGATAAGAAGTTTATGAAAATTGTATCTCTTGCACCAGAAGTATTATAAGGAGGAGCCACGATGTCAGCTGTAAGAATTAAGAAAGGCGATACAGTTAAGGTTATCGCAGGTAAGGACAAAGGCAAAGAAGGCAAAGTAATGTCTGTCAATGCAAAAAACCATACAGCATTAGTTGAGGGCGTTAACATGGTTACAAAGCATGCTAAGCCAAGCGCAGCTAATCAGCAGGGTGGAATTCTCCACCAGGAATCACCAATCGACATTTCCAACATCATGTATGTTGTAAAGGGAAAGACAACAAAGATTGGCTATGAATTCAAGGATGGTAAAAAGGTTCGTGTTGCTAAGGCAACAGGCGAAGTAATAGACTAATACAAGGAAGGAGGCAACATAAATTGAGTAGACTTAGAGATTTATATGATAGCGAAATCACTAAAAAGATGACAGAAAAATTCGGTTACAAGAATCCTATGATGGTTCCAAAGATCGATAAGATAGTAATTAACATGGGTGTTGGTGAAGCTAAGGAAAATTCAAAGCTTCTTGACTCAGCTGTTAAGGATCTTGAAATTATTTCAGGACAGAAAGCAGTTCTTACAAGAGCTAAGAATTCTATTGCCAACTTCAAATTAAGAGAAGGTATGCCAATCGGATGTAAGGTTACACTCCGTGGAGAAAAGATGTATGAGTTCCTTGACAGACTTGTAAATCTTGCTTTACCTCGTGTACGTGACTTCAGAGGTGTTAATCCTGATTCATTTGATGGCAGAGGTAACTATGCAATGGGTATCAAAGAGCAGTTTATCTTCCCTGAAATCGAATATGATAAGATTGATAAAGTCAGAGGTATGGATGTTATTATTACAACAACAGCCAAGACAGATGAAGAAGCTCGTGAATTGTTGACATTATTCAACATGCCATTTAAAAAGTAATATAGGAGGGAAATTCAATGGCTAAAACTTCAATGAAGATTAAGCAGCAGAGAGCACCTAAGTTTTCTACAAGAGAATATACACGTTGTAGAATCTGTGGCCGTCCACATGCTTATTTAAGAAAATACGGAATCTGTAGAATTTGCTTCCGTGAATTAGCATACAAGGGTCAGATACCGGGTGTGAAAAAATCATCTTGGTAATCTGAACCGGTACTTTGTACCAGTTTCAATTTAACGTAGTCCCGCAAGGGAAACCTGTTAATTATTTAAGGAGGAACATTTAAATGACAGATCCAATAGCAGATATGCTCACAAGAATCCGTAATGCGAACACAGCAAAGCATGATACAGTTGATGTACCATCTTCAAAGATGAAGCTTTCAATCGCAAAAATCCTTTTAGATGAGGGTTATATCAAGGCTTACGAGCTCGTTGATAACGGTAATTTTAAAGATATCCATATCACATTAAAGTATGGTAAGGATAAGAACGAAAAGATTATTTCTGGTCTTAAGAGAATTTCTAAGCCAGGTCTTAGAGTTTATGCTAACAAAGAGGAACTTCCAAGAGTTCTCGGAGGTCTTGGCGTTGCAATTATTTCAACAAACCAGGGCGTTGTAACAGATAAGGAAGCAAGAAAGCTCGGCGTTGGCGGCGAAGTACTTGCATTTGTATGGTAATCTTCGTAAACAGATAAAACAAACCCAATAACAAGCAGACATCAAAAGATGTCTTACTATAATTAGGAGGTGCACGGCATGTCACGTATAGGAAAAATGCCTATCGCTATACCAGCAGGTGTAACTGTAGATATAGCAGAAAATAATAAAGTGACTGTAAAGGGTCCAAAGGGAACACTCGAAAGAGTATTGCCAGCAGAGATGGACATTAAGATGGAAGGTTCTGAAATCGTGGTTACAAGACCTAATGATTTAAAGAAGATGAAGTCTTTACACGGTTTAACAAGAACTCTTATCAACAACATGGTAATAGGTGTTAGCGAAGGCTACGAAAAGAAGCTTGAAGTTAACGGTGTTGGTTACAGAGCTCAGAAGCAGGGCAAGAAGCTCGTATTATCATTAGGATATTCACATCCAGTAGAAATGGAAGATCCTGAAGGTCTTGAAACAGTTCTTGAAGGACAGAATATCATTTTTGTAAAAGGTATCGATAAAGAAAAAGTTGGCCAGTACGCTGCTGAAATCAGAGCTAAAAGAGGACCGGAGCCATATAAGGGCAAAGGTATTAAGTATGCTGATGAAGTTATTAGACGTAAAGTTGGTAAGACTGGTAAGAAATAATTAAAGGAGTGAACAATAATGGTTAGTAAGAAGTCAAGAACAGTAGTTCGTGAAAATAAACATAGAAAATTACGTAATCGTTTTAGTGGTACAGCAGAGAGACCACGTTTGGCTGTGTTTAGAAGCAATAATCATATGTACGCTCAGATTATTGACGATACAGTTGGCAAGACACTTGTTTCAGCTTCAACATTAGATAAAGAAGTTAAGGCTGAATGCGAAAAGACTAATAACGTTGAGGCTGCTGCAGTAGTAGGTAAGGTAGTAGCTAAGAAGGCATTAGAAAAAGGTATTACAACTGTTGTCTATGATAGAGGCGGTTTCATATATGAAGGTAAAGTAAAAGCATTGGCAGAGGCAGCAAGAGAAGCTGGCCTTGAATTCTAAGCGGAAGGGAGATACAGTATGAAACGTACAATAATTGATGCTAGTCAGTTAGAATTAAATGATAATGTAGTATCAATCAAGCGTGTAACTAAGGTTGTAAAGGGTGGACGTAACTTCAGATTTGCAGCGTTAGTAGTTGTTGGTGACGGCAACGGTCACGTTGGTGCAGGTGTTGGTAAGGCAGCTGAAATTCCTGAAGCTATCCGCAAGGGAAAAGAAGATGCTATTAAACATTTAGTAGAAGTTCCAATTGATGAGAACGGTTCAGTTCCACATGATTTTATCGGTAAGTTCGGAGGCGCTACAGTTCTTCTTAAGAGAGCTCCTGAAGGTACAGGTACAATCGCCGGAGGTCCGGCTCGTTCAGTACTTGAGCTTGCAGGTATTAAGAATATCCGTACAAAATCACTTGGTTCAAATAATAAGCAGAACGTAGTTCTTGCAACTATCGCAGGTCTTCAGGCTATGAAGACTCCAGAAGAAGTAGCAAGACTTCGCGGTAAGTCAGTAAGCGAAATTCTCGGTTAATTGACATCGTGATAGCGAATGGAGGAATTTAAAATGGCAGATAAGAAGTTAAAAATAACTTTAGTAAAGTCTCCAATCGGTGCTGTTCCAAAGCATAGAAAAACAGTTGAAGCTATGGGTTTGACAAAGCTTAATAAGTCAGTTGAACTTCCTGACAATGCTGCAACAAGAGGACAGATACAGCAGATTGGTTATATGTTGAAGGTAGAAGAAATCTAATTGATTTAGATAAAGGAGGTGCAGAATGGATTTATCAAATTTAAGACCTGCAGAAGGTTCAGTAAAGAGTGATAATTTCAGAAGAGGCCGTGGACATGGTTCAGGAAATGGTAAGACAGCCGGTAAGGGTCATAAGGGTCAGAAGGCACGTTCAGGTGCTCCAAGACCAGGCTTTGAAGGTGGTCAGATGCCATTATATAGAAGAATTCCAAAGAGAGGTTTCAAGAACAGAAACAGATTGGAAATCATCGGCATTAATGTTAGTGCTTTAGACAGATTTGATGATGGTGCAGAAGTAACTGTTGATACATTAATCGAGTCAGGCATTGTTAAGAACCCAAGAGACGGTGTTAAGATTCTTGGAAATGGAGAAATCACAAAGAAGCTCACAGTTAAAGCAAACGGCTTTAGCGAGGCAGCAAAGGCAAAAATCGAAGCTGCCGGTGGAACATGTGAGGTGATTTAATGCTTAAAACACTTGTCAACGCATTTAAAAATAAAGACATACGTAAAAAGTTGCTTTATACACTCATGATGCTTGTTGTAGTAAGAATAGGAAGCTTGCTTCCTATTCCAGGTGTTGACACAGAGTATTTTAGTACCCTTCTTAGCGGTATTAATAGCGGCGACTTAAGTTATCTTAGTGCATTTACAGGTGGTTCATTTGAAAAAATGTCACTTTTTGCATTGAGCATAACACCATACATTACATCTTCCATTATCGTACAGCTTCTTACTATTGTAATTCCTAAATTAGAGGAAATGCAAAAAGAAGGAGAAGATGGAAGAAAGAAAATTGCAACAATTACCAGATATGTGACAGTAGGACTTGCTTTAGTAGAAAGTATTGCTATGGCAATCGGATTCGGAAGACAGGGTCTTATTGTAGGTTACGGAGAATATAGTACACCTCACTATATTGCGTGTGTAGCTGTAGTTGTAGCTGCATTGACAGCAGGTTCGGCAGTACTTATGTGGATTGGTGAACGAATTACAGAGAATGGTGTTGGTAACGGTATTTCAATCGTATTGTTAATCAATATTATTTCAGGTATACCGGCAGATTTTGTAACTCTTTACAGTACATTTATTGCAAACAAGACTGTTGCAAAGGGTATACTCGCTGCAGCAATTATAATTGCTATTATTGTAGGAGTAGTAGTACTTGTATGTATTTTGCAGGATGGCGAAAGAAGAATACCGGTTCAGTATTCACAGAAAATCACAGGAAGAAGATCAGTGGGCGGACAGTCTACAAACATTCCTTTGAAGGTTAATACAGCCGGAGTAATGCCAATTATCTTTGCATCCTCAATAATGCAGTTCCCATGTATTATAGCACAGTTGTTCTTCACAGAAACATTTGAATGGACTAAGTACTTAAGCTCATCATACTGGTGCAGAATCGAAGCTCCTAAGTATTCACTTGGACTTCTTTTATATATTGTACTTGTTGTTGTATTCGCTTATTTCTATACATCGATTACATTTAATCCGGTTCAGATAGCGGATAATATAAAGAAAGCAGGTGGAGTAATTCCTGGTATAACACCGGGTAAATCTACAAGCGAGTATTTAAACAGAATATTAAATTATATCGTATTTGTTGGTGCGGTTGGTTTAATGATTATTGCTATAATTCCAATCCTGTGTACAGGTTTGTTTAATGCAAGCGTATCCTTTGGCGGTACATCGATAATCATTATTGTTGGTGTTGTTCTTGAAACAATGAAGCAGATTGAATCAATGATGTGCAACCGTTATTATAAGGGATTTTTGAGCGAATAAAGATATAAATAAACAGGACTTGCCCGGATATTTTTTCCGGGCGAGTCGTTTGCATATTGTGGATTACGGAAAGGTATGGATAAAAATATGAAAATTATTATGTTAGGTGCACCTGGAGCCGGTAAAGGAACTCAGGCTAAAAAAATCGCGTCACAGTATACAATTCCACATATCTCAACAGGAGATATTTTCAGAGCAAATATTAAAAATAATACAGAACTTGGACAGAAAGCTAAGACATATATGGATAAGGGAGAGCTTGTTCCGGATGAACTTGTTGTTGACCTTATTATGGATAGATTTAAGGAAGCTGACTGTGCAAACGGTTACGTTCTTGACGGTTTTCCAAGAACAATACCACAGGCTGAAGCATTGGATAAGGCTTTAAATGCACAGAATGAGAGTGTAGATTATGCAATTAATGTAGAAGTTCCTGATGAAAACATTATAAACAGAATGTCAGGAAGAAGAGCCTGTGTAGGATGCGGTGCAACATATCATATAAAGTACAATCCTACAAAGGTTGATGGAGTATGTGATGTTTGCGGACAGCAGCTTATATTAAGAGATGATGATAAGCCAGAGACAGTAAAGAACAGACTTGCGGTATATCATGAGCAGACACAGCCATTGATTGATTACTATTCAAATAAAGGTGTGTTGGCAGAGGTTGATGGTACTAAGGATATGGAAGAAGTATTTAATGATATCGTTGCGATATTAGGAAAGTAGTAAACATGGCAGTATCTATCAAATCTAAAAGAGAAATTGAAATAATGAGAGAAGCCGGCAAAATACTCGGAAAGGTTCTTAACGAACTTAGTGCAGAGATAAAACCCGGAATGACAACTCACAGAGTTGACCAGCTTGGCGAGGAAATTATCAGAAGCTATGGCTGTATTCCCTCATTTTTAGGATATGGCGGCTTCCCTGCATCAATTTGTGTCTCAGTAAACGAAGAGGTTGTACATGGAATACCTTCAAAGAAGAGAATACTTCAGGAGGGTGATATAGTGAGCATGGACGCTGGAGTAATTTATAAAGGTTATCACTCGGATGCAGCAAGAACTGTTGCAGTCGGAGAAATAAGTGATGACGCGCGCAGATTGATTGAGGTGACGAAGCAAAGTTTCTTTGAAGGAATAAAATTCGCAAAGGAAGGATGTCATCTGCATGAAATTTCTAATGCAATAGCTGCATATAATGAAAGTCATGGGTACGGTGTGATTCGAGATCTTGTAGGACACGGTATCGGAACACAGCTTCATGAGGATCCGCAGATACCAAACTTTACACAGGAGCGCAGAGGCATAAAGCTATACGAAGGAATGACTCTTGCGATAGAACCTATGGTAGCCGCAGGAAATTATGCAGTCAGATGGCTTGACGATGATTGGACAGTTGTTACTGCTGATAAATCATTGGCAGCCCATTATGAAAATACAGTGCTTGTAACTAAGAATGGCCCTGAAATTCTTTCGCTTGTTGAGTAAAAGCTTATAGAAAAATCGCTGATATAAATTAAAGAGAGGTTTCTATGAATGAAAATATAAAGGGATGTTTTGCAAAATCGATTGCCGGACATGATAAAGGCACAGTATATGTGATTATAAATGTATATAACGGATATGTATATCTTTCGGACGGGAGACTAAAAACAGTTGAAAATCCAAAAAAGAAAAAGTTTAAGCATATTCAGATTACTAATATAATGGATGACAATATAGAGTCGAAACACGATAAAAATATTAATATAACAAACGAAGATATTAAAAGAGCAATCAAAAATTATATTTCCAATTAATAAGGAGGATGACATGTCTAAATCAGATGTGATTGAAATTGAAGGAACTGTTGTTGAAAAACTTCCAAATGCCATGTTTCAGGTAGAACTTGAAAACGGACATCAGGTGCTTGCACATATCAGCGGTAAGTTAAGAATGAATTATATTCGTATCCTGCCAGGTGATAAAGTTACTATAGAGCTTTCACCTTACGATTTGAGCAAGGGCAGAATCATTTGGAGAGATAAATAAGTTATCAGGAAAAAATTTCAAAAATATATTTAATTTTTTCTTGCAATAAGAAATACAGTTTGATATAATATCAAGCGAACTTGTCTGAAAGGAGGCTTTTGCAGTGAAGGTTAGATCATCAGTTAAACCAATTTGTGAAAAATGCAAAGTCATTAAAAGAAAGGGTAGTATCAGAGTTATCTGTGAGAACCCAAAGCACAAGCAGAGACAGGGTTAATTCCTATTATTTAAAAGGAGTAGAGATACTTCTTTTGTTTGTGCGTTCTGAATATGTATTTAACAGGTACAGATACATATTCATGTAAGAATCTCAAGTGTTTTACGCTTAAATCAGCAGTAGGATACTTATGGGATTATAATATTGCGGCTGCAGTGAGAACGCCCGGCATAGTTGTCGATGCGTAATCACTATTTTATATAGTAGGAAGGGTGGCAGCGCACACATTTCAGGCGTCATGAAAATGACGAGCTGCGTATGTATTCGGACTACATTTATTTCTATAAATATTTATATTTGATTAACGGAGGTTAAAGAACACATGGCTCGTATTTCAGGTGTAGACTTACCAAGAGAAAAACGAATTGAAATCGGACTTACTTATGTATATGGTATAGGCCGAGTTAGAGCAAATAAGATTCTTCAGGAAGCAGGCGTTAACCCTGATATCCGTGTAAAGGATCTTTCAGATGAAGATGTTGCTAAGATTGCTAAGGTTATCGACGCAGACACAGAGCATTTAGTAGAAGGTGACTTAAGAAGAGAAGTTGCCATGAATATCAAGAGATTAAAAGAAATCGGATGCTACAGAGGAATTCGTCATAGAAAGGGTCTTCCATGCAGAGGACAGAAAACAAAGACTAATGCAAGAACATGCAAGGGTCCAAAGAAGACAGTAGCAAATAAGAAGAAGTAATTTATGGACTATAAGTAGGAGGTTAGTTTAGAAATGGCTCAAAAAGTTACAAAAAAAGTGACAAAGAAGCGCGTTAAGAAAAACGTAGAAAGAGGACAGGCACATATTCAGTCTTCTTTTAACAATACAATCGTTACATTAACAGATGCAGAAGGCAATGCTTTATCATGGGCAAGTGCCGGCGGTCTTGGTTTCAGAGGTTCTAAGAAATCAACTCCTTATGCAGCACAGATGGCAGCTGAAACAGCAACAAAGGCTGCATTAGTTCACGGATTAAAGTCTGTAGACGTTATGGTTAAGGGACCTGGTTCAGGCAGAGAAGCTGCTATTCGTGCGCTCTCAGCTTGCGGTCTTGAAGTTACAAGTATTAAGGATGTTACACCTGTTCCACATAACGGATGCCGTCCACCAAAACGTAGAAGAGTTTAATTAGGAGGTAGAATTACAATGGCAGTTAATAGAACACCTGTGCTCAAGAGATGCAGATCTCTTGATTTAGATCCTATTTATTTAGGAATAGATAAAAAGTCAAGAAGAAAGGCAAAGAATGCCGGAAGAAAGATTAGCGAATATGGTCTTCAGTTAAGAGAAAAGCAGAAAGCTAAATTTATCTACGGTGTATTAGAGAAGCCTTTTAGAAATTATTATAAGAAAGCTGAGAAGATGAAAGGTATGACTGGTGAGAACCTCATGGTTATGCTTGAGCTCAGACTTGATAATGTTATTTACAGATTAGGTTTTGCAAGAACAAGAAAAGAAGCAAGACAGATAGTAGATCATAAGCATGTATTAGTAAATGGTAAGTGCATTAACATTCCTTCATACTTGGTTAAGGCTGGGGATGTAATCGAAATCAGAGAAAAGTCTAAGTCATGTGCAAGATATAAGGAAGTACTCGAAGCTACTAACGGAAGACTTGTTCCAGAATGGCTTGAAGCTGACAGAGATGCTCTTAAGGGTTCAGTTTTACAGGTTCCATCAAGAGAAGTTATCGATGTTCCAGTTAACGAAATGCTTATCGTCGAGTTGTATTCAAAGTAATTTGAGTTAAACTTATTAAACCCAAAAAGGAGGGGCTATACATGGTTGATGCAGATTTTAATTTTAAAATGCCAAAGATTGAGATGGTGGAGCAGTCTTCTGACGGCAAGTACGGAAGATTTGTTGTAGAACCGCTTGAAAGAGGTTACGGTTTGACACTTGGTAATTCTCTTAGAAGAATTATGCTTTCATCATTAGTTGGTACAGCTGTAAGCAGTGTAAAGATTGAAGGCGTACTTCATGAGTTCAGCTCTGTTCCAGGTGTAAAAGAAGATGTTACTGAGATTATCATGAACATTAAGCAGTTGGCGATAAAGAATAATGGCAATTCTTCAGAGCCTGTTGAAGCTCATATTGACTTCACAGGAGAAGGTGTTGTTAAGGCATCAGATATAAAGGTTGATCCTGATATCGAGATTGTTAACCCTGACCTTGTAATCGCACATCTTAATGGTGGTGCAGATTGTAAGCTTGTTATGCAGCTTACAATTACAAATGGCAGAGGTTATGTAAGTTCAGAGAAGAATAAGAATGAAGACCAGCCTGTTGGCGTGATTGCTGTGGATTCAATCTACACACCTGTAGAGCGTGTTAATATGGCAGTTGAAAATACACGTGTTGGTCAGGATACAGATTTTGATAAACTTACACTTGATATATTTACTAACGGAACTATTGCACCAGACGAGGCATTAAGCCTTGCTGCAAAAGTTCTTAGTGAGCACTTGAAAGTATTTATCAATCTTTCAGAAAATGCTGCTAAGGCTGAAATTATGGTTGAACAGCAGGAAGATGAGTCAGATAAGGTACTTTCAATGACTATTGAGGACCTGGAATTATCAGTTCGTTCATTTAATTGTCTTAAGAGAGCAGGTATTCATACAGTTTCACAGCTTTGTGAAAAGACACCTGATGACATGATGAAAGTACGTAATCTTGGTAAGAAGTCTCTTGATGAAGTGCTCTTAAAGCTTAAGGAGTTAAATTTAAGTTTAAGTCCTAACGAAGAATAATATGAATTTGTAGATTTAAACACGCATACAGTAAGTCCGGATGAGCATGTATGCGCGTTACAAATGGAGGTAATTTAATGGCAAAGTATAGAAAGCTTGGAAGAAACTCAAGCCAGAGAAAGGCTTTACTCAGAAGCCAGGTAACAGCATTAATCGAGAACGGTAAAATCGTTACAACAGAAGCCAGAGCTAAGGAAGTAAGAAAGCAGGCTGAAAGACTTATTGCACTTGCAGTCAGAGAAAAAGATAACTTTGAAACAGTTACAGTTACAGCAAAGGTTCCAAAGAAGGATGCTGACGGTAAGAGAGTTAAAGAAGTTGTAGACGGTAAGAAGGTTACTGTTTATGATACAGTTGAGAAGGAAATTAAGAAAGATATGCCTTCAAGACTTCATGCAAGAAAGCAGATGGATAAGGTTCTTTATAAGATTACAGAAGTTCCTGCAGAAGCTGCTGGTAAGAAGAAAAACACAAAGGTTGTTGACCTTACAAATAAGTTGTTTGACGAAATCGCTCCAAAGTATGCCGGTCGTCAGGGCGGTTACACAAGAATCGTTAAGATTGGCTTAAGAAAAGGCGATGCTGCAATGGAAGTACTTCTTGAATTAGTTTAATTATTGATTGTACTTTTGGCGTGGATATTAAGAAATCTTAATATCCACGTTTTTTGATTTAATAGGATTAGAGTGTGGAAAAATTAGTATGGGAATTGTAAAGACAGAAAATCTTACATTTGAATATATAAGACGGGATGAGGAAGGAAATGTCGAGGGAATAACGACTGCTGTTGATAATGTAAATATTGATATAGCAGCCGGTGATTTTATTGCTGTTCTGGGACATAACGGTTCTGGAAAATCTACACTTGCAAAACATTTTAATGCACTTTTGTTTCCGACAGAAGGAAGTGTATGGATTGACGGAATGGACACAAAAGATGATAATAATCTTTTGAAAGTGCGTCAGAATGCAGGTATGGTTTTTCAAAATCCCGATAATCAGATTATTTGTACATTGGTTGAGGAAGAAGTGGGCTTTGGCCCTGAAAATATAGGAGTTCCGACTGATGAGATATGGCAGCGCGTGGCAAGCAGCCTTGAGGCTGTAGGTATGCAGCATTTTAGGAAAGCGTCGCCAAATAAACTTTCAGGGGGACAGAAGCAAAGAGTTGCAATAGCCGGTATTGTAGCTATGAAACCTAAGTGCATAGTTCTTGACGAGCCTACAGCTATGCTTGATCCTGCAGGACGAAAAGAAGTTATAAAATGCCTGCATGGTCTGAATAAAAAAGAGAAAGTAACGGTAATTCTTATTACGCATTATATGGAAGAGGTAATAGATGCAGATAAGGTCTTTGTAATGGATGACGGCAGGGTAGTTATGGAGGGAACCCCCAAGGAAGTATTTTCAAGGGTCGAGGAGCTTAAAAGATTAAGACTTGACGTTCCGCAGGTCACAGAGCTTGCTTATGAATTGCAGAAAAGCGGAGTTGCACTTCCGGACGGAATTCTTACTAAAGAGGAGTTTGTAAGAGAGCTTCGTTTAAAATCTGGTTTGTGATTCTAAATATGAGCTTAAGAAATGAGGATTCAGATGTCAATTATTATAGATAAAATTAATTATACTTATGAAATCGGAACAGGCTTTGAAAGGCATGCTTTGGTGAATGTAAGCTGCGCCATAAAAGATGGTGAATTTATCGGACTTATCGGACATACAGGTTCAGGGAAATCTACGCTTATACAGCATCTTAACGGTCTTGTGAAAGCAACTTCTGGTACCATTTATTATAACGGTGCTGATATTTATGATAAAGATTTTGATATGAAGCAGTTAAGAAGCAAGGTTGGACTGGTATTCCAGTACCCGGAGCATCAGCTTTTTGAAACGGACATTTTTAAAGATGTTTGTTTTGGTCCTAAAAATCTTGGGTTGTCAAGGAAGGAAGTTGAGCTTAGAGCTTTTGAGGCACTTCGTCTTGTAGGAATGCCGGAGGAGCTTTATTATCAGTCTCCTTTTGATTTATCAGGCGGTCAGAAAAGACGTGTGGCGATAGCAGGAGTGCTTGCAATGAAGCCGGATGTACTTATTTTGGATGAGCCTACAGCCGGTCTTGACCCGAAGGGCAGGGACGAAATTCTTAATTGTGTGAGCAGACTTCATGAGGAAACAGGAATAACGGTAATACTTGTTTCACACAGTATGGAGGATGTTGCAAATTATGTTGACAGAATAATGGTAATGAATGACGGTGTTCTGACCTTTGATGATACACCAAAAAATATTTTTATGCATCATAGAGAACTTGAAAAAATCGGGCTTTCGGCACCGCAGGTGACCTACATCATGGACGATCTTAAAAATGCAGGATTTGATGTGGATACAAGTGCAATTACTATTAGCGAAGCAAAAGATTCGATTTTGAAAGCAATTGGCAGATAGAGGATAGTGTGAAAATCATGTTGATACGATGATTTTTCACACAGCTATTTGTTTCTGAGCAAAACAAATAGCCTTTATGGCAGAAGAGAAATCGCCTATGCGAATTTCTCTTCGTCTCTTCGCAACAAAGTTGCTCAAGAAATGAGGATTAGTGTGAATGATATATTGTTGAGGAATTTGTCCGGTATGAAGGAATATAAACCGGAGCTGTATGAATTGTGTACAAAATTGCTGTATGATAATGAGGCTGGCGGGTTAATTGACACCTGGCAGTCTGATTGTGTTTTTATGTCGTCATCTGTAAAGGAAGAACCGATAATAGGCGTTATAAGAGATGGCAGGGAATACTATCTCGCGAGCAGATATGATGCTGATGAGGCTGCTGATATATGGTGCAGACAGTTTAAAGATATAAATTATAAAGCCATAATAATAATAAATGGAATATCTAACGGACTACATATAAAAAAAGCGCAGAAAATTACAGGCAAAGACAACAGGATAATAGTTTATGAGCCTGATATTGATATATTTATGACCTTAATTTCAAATATTGATATAAGTGATATTATAAGCGATAATCGAATTGGGATTTTTGTGGACGGACTTAATATGGGCAGCTTCAGAGAACAATTTAAGATGATTTATACATATGAGCTTGCAGAACTTGTGTTTCTTATGGAAATTCCGGGATATTCAAGGCTTTATTCGGATAAGATAACTGAATTTGCAGAAGATTACTGTCGTAAGGAGATGCAGACTGCATATGTTGAGAAAAGCACGATTGAGCAGTATGGTGCTGAGATTGGTGATAATATAATTATAAATATGTGGGAATTGTTTAAAGGTTCATCAATAGACAATTTAAAGCAATATATGGTGGAAAAGAAAGTGGATTTGGAGAATATTCCTGCAATAATAGTTTCAGCAGGTCCGTCACTTGATAAAAATATTGAAGAGCTTAAGCCTGCAGTAGGAAAATCAATGATAATCGCTGTGGATTCTGCTGTTCCAAAGCTTTTACAGCATGGTATAAATATTGATTTAATTATAACAGTGGATTCTCATAAACCGATTTCTTTGTTTTCAGATAAAAGAATGCGCACAATTCCGTTAGTAGTGTGTGGTCAGTCGAGACATGAGGTACTGCAGAATCACGAAGGAAAACTTATGGCATTTTCGGGAGATTTGTTTATGTATAAGTTGTTTATGAGCGTCGGAAAGAATGTTGAGGGAATGCAGACAGGCGGCTCGGTAGCCAATAACGCATTTTATTTGGCGGAGTTTCTTGGCTTTAGAAATATTATTCTTGTTGGTCAGGATCTTGCATTTACGGACAACAAAATACATGCAAGCAATGTTTACAGAGAATTAAGTATTGAGGAAGATACAGAAAATGAATATACGTATGTTGATGGTCAGGACGGGAGCAAAATGCTTACATATGTAAACTTCAGACTGTATAAGGAATGGTTTGAGCACAGAATAAAAGATAATTCAGACATTAATGTTATAAATGCTACGCAGGGCGGAGCAAAAATATATGGTGCAGTGCATATGAGTCTTGAGGATGCGGTAAAAAAATATTGTGTATATGATTTTAACCATGAAATAATAGAAGAAGTTCCGTATTTATTCAGTGATCAGCAGCTTGATGAAGTGTATCAGTGTATTTTAGGTTTAAAGGAAAAATGCCTGGAGTTGTCAGAAAGGTTTGAGGATGGAAAATTAAAATATGAAAATCTTGCAAGGCTGATAAAAGAAGGCGCACCTTTGGAGCAGATAGATGAAATTAGTGCACAGATAGCACAAATAAGCAGTCTTGATGAAAAAGAGCCGCTGATTGATTTGCTTAGTATGTACTCAAAAAAAGAGGAATCAGAAATCCTTACGGGAATGTATGATGAGGATGATGGACTTGACGGGGCTGTAAGAGTGACAGAACATGGTATAAAGATATTAGATGTGTATAAGAAATGTCTTTGTCATATTGCAGACGAAATTGACAGACTTATAAAATATGAGATATCAAAAGATATTTATGACATAAGTAAGTATAATGTAATATTCGTTAATTATTGATGTCAGACTACGCAGAAGAAAGATTAAATATTATTCAGCAGATTATATAAGGCGTAAGGAGGAGCGGGTATGAATCTACTTAAAGAGCAGATAATTATTGATTTGATTAACAGGCAGTTTGATGGCTTTTTGGAAAAAACAGCTGATTATAAAAAACTTTATCCGTACGATACAGATATTTTTCTTATTGAGGGAAGTTACTATTTTTTCAACAGTCAGTTTAATAAAGCAGAAGAAATATTTATAAAAAGTCTTGAGGCTTACCCATATGATGTTGATGTGTACTTTATGCTTTCAAATACATACTTTAATACAGGCGATTATTTTGAGTGTATAGAATATGCGGCAAAGGCTCAGCTTTATGCATCGTATTTCAAAAGTGAATATCTTTTCTATAACGACACTGAAAATGAGGCTATCATTAATTCATCTTTTGAAAATATTGATAAATTAATTGAAAGTCAATCAGATAAAGAAACAAAGCTTTATTATAAAGCTAAAATGAAAAGGCTCAATGCAGGACTTAATGAGAAATTTTCGATATTTGAAGATATGGTCAGAAATGGAAGAACATATGTAGGACAATATTTTTATCATGATGATGAGCCTGACAGATTTGCCGGTTATTACAGTACAACTGATGCTTATTATTATGAAACTAAAGATGATAAGAGCATTATGGATGTAAAAACGGAATTTTTAAAGACAGCGGCAGATGGTAACATTTGTGTCATTCAGACAGACGGTCCGACTCTTGTGCCTGTATTGTCTAAACAGCCTGATACTGCAATGCTTTTTAAAGATAAAAGTCATGGTGAATATTATATCGGGCATTATATGCCTAATCATTTTAATTATTACAGAATTTCAGAAGATACGGCAATTAGAGCTGATAAGCCGATTGTAGTGGGAGAGCCTGTAAAGCTTAACATGGACGATAGTAAGAAAAAGCTTGTTATAAGTCTTTTTGTGGATGGGTTTGCTCAGGTTGTATTAAAAGAGGAAAATCTTGAAAATATTATGCCTAATACTTACAGGTTTTTTTCTAAGGGTCTTATATGCAATAATTTTTTTGTAAATGCTGACTGGACATATCCGAGTATTGCAAGCTATAATTGCGGACAGTCAATAATGGGACATAAAATGTTTAACAGTCAGATGAATCAGTCATTGCCAAAGAATGTGACAACACTTTTTGAACATATGAAAAATGGCGGGTATTACACTGCAATGATAAGCGGTGATTGGCGTGCTTCAGGCTCCTGTGGATATTACAGAGGGCTGGATAGATGTGTTACAAAACACCAGTGGTATGGAATGAGAACCGAACAGGTTATGTGTGATGCAATAGAGCATATAGAGACATTTAAGGAGACTAATCAGTACCTGTGGCTTACTGCAGGTGATTTGCATGATATAGCAGATGAAGTGTCGCTTGTTTCGTCAGTTAATGCGCATATTGATGCGTATGACCGTCAGTTTGAGACAAAATCAGAGACGTCTGTTAAGCAAAGATACAGCGTGTTAAAAAGAGAAGCGTATGTTAAGGCTGTTAAAACAATAGACAGATGGCTTAATATTTTATATAACTATCTTGAAAATAATTATTCGGATGATGAATATGTGTTGACAATATTCGGCGACCATGGGCAGACATATCTTACGAAACCGGGAGAACATCACCTTTCAAGGAGTCATACAAATACGGCGTTTATGGTAAGAGGCACAGATGTAAGAGGAATATCAGAAGAATATATGTCATCAGTAGATTATATAAACATTATGTGCAGGCTGGCCGGATTACCGGCACCTAAGGATGACATCGAGGGCAGACTTCCTAAGACGTTTGGCGGAGATAAAGAAAATGAGTATACTCTGACAGAGACAATTCATCCGGGAGACCCATATATGGCATCAATTCATTCAAAAAATTATACATTTTATCTCACGACAAAAAACAGAGTTACTCATCATTTTAAGCTGGATAAGGGGGAGTATTCCGTAATGCTTTACGATAAGGATAATAATAAAATTCAGGATGAGAACATGGCAGACAGATTTACAAAGATAGTGTTTGAGCATATCGCTCCACTATTTAATTATTAATACCTGTATTTGAAATGGAGTTATATATGATAATAAGAAAGGGCAGCAACAATATACTTTTTAAGGATTGTCGTTTTGTTAAAAAACTTAAGTTAAGAGGGGAAAGTGAGAAGAGCCGTATACATTATTGTTCCAACGGTGATTTGTTGTATTTGGGAGAATTTTTTAAGTATCCTGAATGGAAAGAGCTGTATAGTGGCGATAATGCAGGCAGTACGCTTTATACAAAATATACATACGATATAGAAGGTGAAGTTCAGGGGTTTTTGGGAGAATATGTAATTGATGAAAAACTGCATGATGATGAGGTGGTATTTTTTGATACAGGACTTGTTAAGCTTGTAAAACAAAAAAGGCTATTTACCGTATTTCAGGTAGTCGATGATAATTATATAGAAACTGTAAAAAATATGAGGGAAAATAATCATATTTCTTTTTTATATAAAAATTTTGGCGAACATTCAAGAATCCGGGCGGCTTGTGCAAACAGCAGCAAAAATTTGTATGTTGAAAAGTTTAATAAATACATGAAACAGGATAAACTTATTCGAAAAGAGATAGATTATATAAACGGATTTGCTGCATATAGTCCTAAGAACGGTAAAATTGTATCAGATGAGAATAATTTTGAATTTGAGTACGGAAAGGTGGACAGATTGCTGTGCACGTGCAGTGCAGATAAGGAATATTCTGCAGGGGAGTGTTCTTATGTAAGTAAGGTGGCGGTTATATTGAAATCAGATGGCTATATATATGCAGAGCCTTTTAAGGTTGATTGTGACATAAAAAATTTAAATGTTGTAGCTGCAGCAAATCGAAAGCTTCAGGTGCAGTATTTTGATAATCAGTGCAGTGAATGGAAAATCTTAAAAGATAATGCAGCTTTAAATGTAAGATCAGGGGAAGAGTTTAAGCTTCGTTTAAAAGTAGAATTTGCAGACAGAATCAGAGAAGTGGTGTTGACAGATGGATAATACGAAAATGTTGGGCGGCCGCAGATTTTTTTCATCGGGGGCTTTAAAGATAGTAGCGCTTACTGCAATGTTTATAGATCATTTTGCGGCAGTGTTTTTGTATAATTATATAAGAACAGCAGGTGAGAGCGGAAACGCCGCTTATTTGACAATAAATAATCTTGTCGTGTTTTATTATATATGCAGAATTGTAGGAAGAATAGCGTTTCCTATTTATATATTTCTGCTTGTTGAGGGTCTGACTCATACAAGAAATCAGTGGAAATATGCTTTGCGTATGTTTGTATTTGCAATTATATCGGAAATACCTTTTGATTTGTGTTTTAATATAAGTAAGAACAAGCTTCTTGGAGGGCAGTTTATAGAGTTCGGTTACCAGAATGTATTTTTTACATTGTTCATAGGTTTGCTTGTCATAATAGGAATTAAGGAAATATCCTGCCAAAATTGGAATAATTTATTAAAAGGACTTTGCAAAGCATCTTTTATTGCGGCAGGAGCATTGCTGGCGTGGGTTTTAAAAACAGACTATTCAGTGATGGGCGTGATTGCAATAGCAGTTATGTACATATGGAAAGAACGAAGAATTGCAGGCAGTTTTTTTATGTGTATTGTACTTCTTGCAGGCAGCCTGCTGGAGTTTGCTGCATTCCCTGCGATAATTCCGATATCAATGTACAACGGCAGAAAAGGAATAAGCTGCAAATGGCTGTTTTATGTATTTTATCCGGTGCATCTGTTCATTTTATGGGCAATATGTATGTTTTGCGGGATATTGTAAAGAAAAAGATTATAAAGAAAGCGAAAGAATTAGGTTATGCAGATATATAAAATATTGTGCGAATTAATGGTAAATATAGATTATCTGTCGAAACTGTTTTATTCACAGGATTATTTTGAAGGAAATCAGTTATCGGGTAAAATTATAAAAATGCTTACTAAGCTGCTTTCTGAGATGGGAGACTGCACATTTTCGCGGATGATAGGTGAAAGATTGCCATATCTTTTAGAATATCAGGAAAATAATGATTATATCGGTATGGCGGATTTTTACATTATGTATTTAAAGCCGGCATGCCGTAATTTTATAGAGGAGCTCAGGGCAGATGGTATCTGGCAGGAGGTCAGGGATTTTTATGATAGTAACTATGAGGCTGCTGATGAAGAAATAAGAAAAATGCTTTGCAGTATTGATGCCAAGACGGAGGATATACCTGATGGATATGAAATGCTTGAGACATCTGTTGGAAGTTTTACGCTCCAGGTAAAAGTGGATGATAATAAAATGCTTTTGTCAAGTGCATGTAATCCATATGATGAGGCAGAGATTTTGGCGCAGGAATATTGTGAAAAAGGTAAAAACTCATATGTAGTTTTGGGACTGGGTATGGGATATCTTATGTCAGAGCTTTCAAAGCATCTTGATATACGTGATATTGTTGTTTGTGAACATGATTTGTATGTTATAAAAGCTGTGTTTCATTATGTTGATTTAAAAGAAATATTAAAAAAAGGCAGAGTGCATATTTATTATGACCCTGACCTGAGGATATTTTCAAAAAGTATAGCGGAAAATAGTGATATGGGTATTATTATTCACCGTCCGAGTATGATGAATATTAAAGATTTAAGGATAAGACAGAAGGTGCAGGACTTTTTTATACATGACAGCGGTGTGCGCAGTCAGGGCAAAAAGCTTCTGAGAAATTTTTATATGAATACGTCAGAATCAGCTCTTGAGAGTGTACGTTCGGCTAAAGAGTTAAGGAGTGTATTTGAGGGGCATGATGTTTTATTTATAGCAGCCGGCCCGTCACTGGAAGAAAATATACCATATTTAAAAGAATTGAGTCAAAAATATATTGTTGTGGCAGTAGGTACAGTTTTAAAGAGGCTGACAAGGCTTGGTATAAAGCCTGATTATGTTGTAATGACTGACGCACAGCACAATATGATGAATCAGATAAGTGGTGTTGATACGTCTGAGCTTTCATTAATTTATCTGCCAACGGTATATTATGAAGTGCTTAACGTTTGGGAGGGGGCTAAATATATGGCTCTTCAAAAGGATTTTGAGCCATCAGAGGTTATGGCACAGAAAAACAGCGATATTCTTTTTGAAACAGGCGGTTCAGTTTCAACGCTGGCACTCGATATTGCAATAAGATTTCTTAGCAGGTGCATTATTTGTATGGGTCTTGACCTTGCATATGTGGATAATAAAATTCATGTGGGCGAAAAGGCGTTTCGCAATGATATGGCAGGGCAGTTAAGGCTTGTTAAAAGTGTTGACGGAAAAGAAATTTATACCGCGGTAAATCTTGATAACTACAGATTGTGGATTGAGAGAAGGATAGAGCGGCGCAGTGAACAGGAGAAACAGGTGGAGCTTATAAATGCTTCAGGCGGTGCATTTATAAAAGGAATGATAAATAAGAAACCGGATTGGAAAGGCGGATTATATCAATGAAAGTTCTGTTTTTTGAGTGGAATGCATTTATGCAGAAGGGTATTCAGTCGGCAATGAAGCGTCTTGGTATAAAATATGACGTTTACAGATATATATTCACCGACTGGGATAAAGATGATGCGTTTGTGGATAAGTTTGAAAAAGAAGTCAGGAACGGTGGATATGATACAGTTTTTTCGGTGAATTTTTCTCCTCTTATTGCTGATGTTTGCAATAGCTGTGAAGTTCATTATATTTCATGGGTTTATGACTGCCCTCTTCATATAAGAAGAACTGAAACCTTACAATACAACTGCAATGATATATATTTTTTTGACAGGCAGCAGGCTTTAAAGTACAGAAATGATGGAGTAACGGGTTCACATCATCTGACACTTGCGGTTGATACCGGTTTGTTCGGAGCAGAAAAGACGCTTTCTATGATGCACACTCCGGGTTTTTATAATTGTGACGTTTCGCTCTTGGGTCAGCTCTACAAATCTGATTATGAATACCTTTTGGGGCCGCTTCCTTTGTATTACAGGGGTTATCTTGAGGGGGTGCTTTCGGCGCAGATGAAACTTGCAGGCGGATATATTTTAGATGAAATGATTACTGATTCTTTAATGGAGCAGTTAAATGTTTGGTATAAAAAATCTTATAATATAGATACAGAAAATGCGTCAGAAAAGGTTATGGGCGGACACAGTGCTTTTATAAAGTCAGAGGGTGCCAAGGTAAAAAAAGAAGAACTTACGTATGCGATGTGCTGCGAGGCCACAGGCAGGGACAGATTTATGGCTCTTGCACTTTTGCAGAACAGATGCCGCGTCAACCTGTATTCATCTGACAAAAATGAAAAGCTTAACCTTGTAAATAATATGGGATATGCAGACTATTACACGCAGATGCCGCAGATTTTTGCAGGCAGCAGAGTAAATTTAAATATTTCTTTGAAAGCCATTCAGTCGGGAATTCCGCTTAGAATACTTGATATTATAGGCAGCGGCGGCTTTGTGATATCAAATATACAGACGGAGCTTTTTGAGTACTTTGAGCCTGATGTTGATATAGTTATGTATGAGGATATGAAGGATTTAATTCAAAAAACACTCTATTACATAGAGCATGAACAGGAAAGAATGGCTATTGTAAAGCGCAGTGTGCAGAAAGTAAAAGAAGCATTCTCCTTTGATGAAAGAATAAAGAAAATGCTTCTTGATTAGTATTTATAATGTTTTGTGATTTTATGAGGATTACACGGATTGTTTCTTGCTTTGCACTCCACACCGTAATCTTATAAAAAAACAATATCAAAAATTTCATTGAGGCGCACTTTGTAAGTGTGCCTTTCTTCAACTATTCCATGTCCGTTTGCAGCAATCTGCATGCGTTCTTTTTCGTGCTTTAAATAGTAGGCACATTTATTTATAAGGTCATCCTTTGATTCAAACAAAACCATATCTTCACCGGGAGTAAATACATCAAAAAATCCGGATTGATAGTTTGACAGAAGAAATCCGCCGGAGCCTAAGATATCCATTGCGCGAAGCGGTATACCCTCGCGTATGCTTCGTAAGCTTATGTTAAGGTTGATTTTGCTTTTCTTAAAAATACCCGGCATATCATTGTAGTAGTCAATAGCTCCCATGTTTTTGATATGGGGAAGTGTCGGAGTAGGATTAGGGGTGTAAAGATGTGTGTCGAAATGTTCTGAGACTGCAGAAAGCAAATCATGTCGTTCCATTTCTGCAAGTTTTCTTGCAATAAAATAATATGCGTAAATGTATGAAACAGTCTCGACACCGTCTTTGTTGGGTGCAACAGGAACGCTTTTTTGAAGTTCATTTATGATGTTTTCTGTCAGCAGCTCCTCAATAAAGAAATAGCCATACACCTTGATCTGGGCCTGCATAATTGCATCAAGATATCCCTGTACAAATGCCGGCAGGTTTTTAAAACGCTCAAAAAGGTTATGTTTTTCGTTATACATGGAGCCCACGAAAGAAACGTCACAGTTAAAGCCGTTAAGCTTACCTGTCTGCTTGTTTAACCGGTCGGTGTTTACTGCCAAAGGAGTGTAATATACTGTATTTATTCCTTCTTTTTTTAAATCAAAATATTGTGCCCTGTCAAATATAAATACATAATTGCATGGATTTATTATGGTGTAGGAGTAGAGCGATACAAGCGGGCTGTCATATATAAATGAAATATACGGGATATTTCGCTTGCTGCAGTTATTGGAAATAACAGGGCTGTAATTAAATGTAAATACACAGTCGTAGTGTGCACTCTCAGTTTCTTTTTCAAAAAGTCTGTCAAATTCCGGGGATACGCGCTCGCGAATAAGCTCTGTCTGATTGCATTTGTAAGTGTGGCCAAGCTGTGTTAACGCATCGCATATATCTTCAATTCCAAAATTTTTCCATTCAAATATAAGTACATTCATAATATTTCCATTCTTTGCGGCAGTTTTGAACAATCCGCAAGTCTATTTTAGTGTTTATTTTTTTAAAACTTATGTGTTAATTTTTATGTCAATTTATATATTAATTGGGTGGAAACGCCATGTCTATCATCTGCAGAAGACGCACGTCATATGAATGAAATTTTTTAACTTTTTCATATCCGTTAGAGGCAATTTCCATGCGCTCATCATCGTGTTTCAGGTAATAATCGCACAATTCATAAAGATGCTGCATGCTTTCGTAAGCAACAAGGTCTTTCCCGATTTCAAAAATTTCAGGAAGTTCGGCCTGATAGTTGGTAATAAGAAAGCCGCCGCAACCTAAAACATCAAACACTCTTAAGGAAAGTCCTGAGCGTATTGATTTTGCTGTAATATTTAAATTTATTTTGCTCTGGTTAAATATTATCGGCATTTCTTCAAGTGATTTTGCGAAACCACGGTTGTGTATGTTTGGCATTAAGGATGTGTCGCTTCCAGTATATATATCGACATTAAAATTATCGGAGAGCATTTTTAACACGCGCAGGCGTTCCTGCTCTGCGACCTTTACGCTTAAATACTGCTGTGCGACCAAAGCTTTGTTGTTTCCGTGAAAGTTTTGAGGGAAGCGGTATGAACCAGGTGTATATTTTAAAAAGGTTTCGGCAAATTCATCAGAAATTACATCTTCTATAAAATTGTAACCATAAACCTTTAACTGTGCTTCAATCAGACCATCGGCAAAGCCTTTCTCAAATTCAGGCAGCTTTGTGCGGTTAAAAGGGCACTTTTCTGCATATGTGGAACCAATAAACGAAATATCGCTTTTAAAGTGCTCTTTGGTTTCTGTGTCTGCATTATTGATGACACTGTCGTTTCGTACTGTATTTGTTGCGAGCGGAATATGAAAAATATGTCCTGGGTTTCGCGGCTCAAATTCATTAAAAAGCATACGGTCAAATAAAAATACACGATTGCACGGATTAGTTAGAGAATCCGAATATAGTTCAAGTACGGGGCTGTCAACTATGAGGCTTATATATGTAATATGAGCTATATTGCATAAATCGGAAAGCCATGGAAAAAAATTAATGGTAAAGACAAAGCTGTAAGTTTGTGATAAAAGTTTTTGGGAAACAAGGTTGACGCACTGGGCCGGCAGTATATTTTTGTTGTAAATTTCAGCAATTTCCTCATCCACTTCGAGGCCGAGGCGTTTAAATGCGTCTATGACATCAGGTTCACAAATGCTGCCGTACCTGTAAATATATATTTTCATAATGTTCTCCGTTCTGTAGAAATATATTATATCACATTCACAATATGCAAGGCGGATTGGTTTGCACAACGTGGTTAATGACCGTTTGACTCTGGCATTATAAATATATATTAGTCTATAAAGCTGTGCTTGGCAAATTATTTATATAAGTGCTATAATAATTTTTAAGTAAATTTTTGATGAAGATGCAGAGGTGAAATATGCAGAATAATACAACCTTTTATGAGATACTAAGAGAAAATGCAGTTAAATATGCAGACAGAACGGCTATTTTGTATGATACGTTTGCAGTTACATATGAAAAGCTCTTTGATGATGCGGTGAAAAAAGCAATGCATCTGCAAAGGTTTGAAGGTAAGAGAATTGCTATATATGGGCCATCATCTTATAGATGGATTGTAAATATGTTCGGAACTATTATGGCTGGAAAGGATGCCATTTTAGTTGATTTCTTTCTGCCTAAGGATGTAAGAAAAACGCTTTTAAATAAGGTTGGTGCGGATTATATTCTTTGTTCTACAAATCAGTATATATTGTCGGATTCAGATGCTATTATAATAGAACACGCAGAAAATGATGATGTGGATGGTCTTGAGTATAATACGCAGACGAAGGAAGGAAATATGCTTTTCTTTACTGCTACGGATACGGAAAGCGATAATGCAGTGGTGCTTACAGTTGATAATATTATGAACACTGTAAGAGGCCTAAGCCGGTTCTGTAAATGTGATGAAAATGATAAGGTTCTTTCACAGATAAATCTTGACCATGTATTCGGATTTATATATACACTTATATGGCCGCTTGCTTCCGGTGCATGTGTGTGCGTTGGAAGAGGATTAAGACATATAGATGCAGATACTTATTATTATAATCCTACAATACTTCCGGGAAATCCTTCTATTATAGAGTATTTAAAGAAGATAAAAGGCTTTAATCAGGAGCTTAAAACTATTATAACGGGGGGTGCAACTTGTCCTGCAAGGCTTATGGAAAGCCTTAAGGACAGGGAGCTTGAGGTCATAAATGTATACGGCATGACTGAAACTGCAAGTTCATTTGCAATAAACCGCTCTGCAGATGGTTCATTTGAACCGATAGATGATGGAGCTGTTACAATATCTGATGACGGAGAGATACTTGTAAGCGGTTTAAGTGTTATGCAGGGATATGATAAGGATAAGGCTGCTACAGAAAAGGTTCTTCGTGACGGAGTGCTTCACACAGGTGAAAAAGGGTATTTTAATGAGGATGGGCATCTTGTCATAACGCAGCATAATCCTAATATTATTCTTCTTCCTACAGGTGAAAAAATATGCAGAGCTGTCACAATAAATGAAATAGATGAGCTTAGCGGAATTAAAGAAAGCTATATTGAATTGTTTGATGATAAGCTTACAGCAATAATAGTTCCTATGGATAAAAATCAGCATGAGGATAAATTCAAAAGACTTATTGATAAATATAATGAGAAAAAAGGGTACAGGTGGGAAATACAAAAAATAATTGTAAGACATGAAGCCTTGCCAAAAGATGAGAATGGTAAGATTGATGCAGCGGCTATAAATAGTATAATCTGCTAAGCAGTTAAAATATTCTAAATATAGCCGTTAAACATCATTCCGCTGTAGGCAGACAGATTATATGGGTCTGTAGTTGGTCTTAGCGGGTTTTTATACGCGATGATTTTGTTGTTAACATAATTCATCGGGTTTATATCTATGTCTTCTGCTTTTTTCTGAATTGATTTTTTAAAATCATTGAGTTCTAAGAAAATGTTGTTAAGAGAACCGTTGTCAACAGCGGTCAATATAGACTCTTTGTTTGCGTGGACAAGGCCGTTTTCATCAAGTTCAAAACCGTTGCCGGTCAGCTTTGAACGGTGAGACTTTACGATGCTTAAAAATTCGCGTCTTAAACGTTCATTACCTGCAAATTCTCCGCTGTTGTCATCGTTTACTACAGATAAGAGGTTGTTATAGCTTGACAGTAAGGAGTCAATGCTTTCAACAATAGAGTCTCCGTCTGTTTTAAGAGTTATTAATGCAGGCTCATCCTTTGTGGTATCAAGAAATTTGAGCGCAAATTCTTTATTAAGTGTAAACTCATTGGTTGTAGAAAAACGTTCTTCCTTATTAACGGAAAAGACAGCGTTTGACGGATACTGAGTTACGCGGTCAAGCCCAAGTGTATCAATAAGTTCTTCGTGACTGGAAGAAATACGAAAAATGGTAGGACTTATACTTGAAATTCCGGTTGTGTCAGAAGCTATTGAAATAGCTGTGCTGCCGAGGCTGTCTGTCAGGATTTTAGAAGAAAGACCTATATTTGAGCGGTTTATAAGCCTTGAAATTTTGCTTTGTACATCTTTGTTTGTCTCTTTTTGTGAAACATCAAATTCAAATTCATATGTAAGATTGTTAATGTCAAGGTCGAAAGTGTATGTGCCTTCTTTAAACAGCTTTAAGTTTGGGCGCAGGTAGTTGCTGGTGTTAATCTGGCAGGCGGCTAACTGTGACACCTCAATTTCAAAAGATGAAATATTAGGTTCGTTTGAACTGCCTACATATTCAGCATATACAGCATCAGGCTTACTTGAAAGAGCGGATTTTTTAAATGTTATTTCGCCGCTGGTGCTGTCTGACAAATCATTTGCAATGTTGTTTAATTCTCTTGCGTGTTCCTTTAAGTCAATTGCATATTTCTGCGCAGATAAAGAAAAATCTACCTTATATATTGGGGAATGACTGTTGCTTTTCAGCATTCTATTGTATGAATTTATAAGCTGTCTCTTTGTGTGTGTATCATATTTTGTATTTGCCTTCGGTCCATAATGAGACATATAATAAGTATATGCATTGCTGATCATAAACAGTCACCTCCTTGTGATAAGATTTATAATTTATTTAACATCCATGTAAGGACACAATATCCCACTTTTATGTTTATATTATATATCATACAAATTAGTTTGTCACGTTTTTTATAATGTACTATGCTATATTTTAGCTTGAAACTGGGAAAATGATATGTTATTATATAAAAAGTTATTACGAAAAATTTCTTGGTTAAATAAAAAAGGTATTGACTGTTGAATTGTGACTGTGCTATATTAGACTGGCTATGGAAGCGGTCTTTTTTTTATGCCTAAAAAAGAGCCAATTGGTGTAAATACCACAAAGGTATGTAAACACCTACAAAATAATAAAATTGGAGGTGGAAGTTGTGCGCGTTAAGATAACATTGGCATGTACTGAGTGTAAACAGCGTAATTACAACATGACGAAGGATAAGAAAACTCATCCGGACAGAATGGAAACAAAGAAATACTGCAAGTTCTGTAAGTCACACACATTACACAAGGAAACAAAGTAATTTAGGACAGTGAGGGTAAGACGATGGGTGAAACTGTTAAGGAAAAGAAACAGAAAAAAAGCTGGTTCAAAGGTCTTAAGGCAGAATTTAACAAAATAGTCTGGCCTGACCGTAAATCACTTATGAAAGAAACCATTGCTGTTATAATTGTGTCTGTATTATTGGGTGCAATCATTGCGGTAGTAGACTTCATTACACGTATAGGTATTGAATTCTTGGTAAAGTAAGGAAAGGTGATTTGTATGGACGAAGCAAAATGGTATGTTGTGCATACTTATTCGGGTTATGAGAATAAGGTTAAAGCCAACATTGAAAAGACAGTGGAGAACAGAAATCTTCAGGATCAGGTTCTAAAGGTTGTTGTACCATTGGAAACTGTTGTAGAAGTTAAAGATGGTTCAAAGAAAGCTGCTGCTCCGAAGAAAATGTTTCCTGGTTATGTATTGATTAATATGGTTATGAATGACGACAGTTGGTATGTTGTTCGTAATACAAGGGGCGTTACAGGTTTTGTAGGTCCTGGATCAAAACCAGTACCACTTACTCCGACAGAAATTAAAGCACTTGGTATTGATATTTCCGAATTGGAAGTGCCGAAGAAACCAATTATCCAGTTTGCGGGTAAGGTTGGGGATCGTGTTATGATTCTTGCAGGTGCATGGGCAGATACAGTCGGAGTGATTACAAGCATTAATGACAGTAAGCAGTGCCTTACAATCGATGTCGAAATGTTTGGCCGTGAAATACCGGTTGAAATTGATTTTACAGATGTAAAGTTAATGTAATAGTTTGTCCGCGTGCGGACGTGGGAGAATATCGTAAGATACGATGTTCGCCAAATACCACATTTATATTTAGGAGGTGCCTAAAATGGCAAAGAAAGTAACAGGTTATATCAAATTACAGATTCCTGCTGGTAAGGCAACACCAGCTCCACCAGTTGGTCCGGCTCTTGGACAGCATGGTGTAAATATTGTAGAATTTACAAAGCAGTTTAATGCAAAGACAGCTGATCAGGGTGATTTAATTATCCCTGTAGTTATCACAGTTTATGCTGACAGAAGCTTCAGCTTCATCACAAAAACTCCTCCAGCTGCAGTTCTTCTTAAGAAGGCTTGTAACCTTAAATCAGGTTCAGGTGCTCCTAATAAGAATAAGGTTGCTACAATCAAGAGAGCAGAAGTTCAGAAGATTGCTGAACTTAAGATGCCTGATTTAAATGCTGCAACAATCGAAGCTGCAACTTCTATGATTGAAGGTACAGCTAAGAGTATGGGTATCGTTGTTGAAGACTAATCTTAGGATGATATCCCTTAATAGTTGATTATTATTAATATGTGGGAGGAAAGTCAATCCTTTCCGATAATACCAATAGGAGGTTTTTTATAATGAAAAGAGGAAAGAAATACGTTGAGGCAGCCAAGAATATTGACCGCGCAACATTATATGAAGCAACAGAAGCAGTAGCGCTTGTAAAGAAGAGTGCTGTTGCTAAGTTCGACGAAACAATCGAAGCACACATCAGAACAGGCTGTGACGGACGTCATGCTGAACAGCAGATCAGAGGCGCAGTAGTTCTTCCACACGGAACAGGTAAGACAGTTAAGGTTTTAGTATTTGCAAAGGGTGCAAAGGCTGATGAGGCTGAAGCAGCAGGCGCAGATTTCGTTGGTGGTGAAGAACTCATTCCAAAGATTCAGAATGATAACTGGTTTGATTTCGATGTTGTTGTTGCTACACCTGACATGATGGGTGTTGTCGGACGTTTAGGACGTGTACTCGGACCTAAGGGCTTAATGCCAAACCCTAAGGCTGGTACAGTTACAATGGATGTAACAAAAGCTGTTAATGATATCAAGGCTGGTAAGATTGAGTACAGACTTGATAAGACAAACATCATTCACGTGCCAATTGGTAAGGCTTCATTCACTGAAGACCAGTTAGCAGACAACTTCCAGGCTATTATGGATGCAATCGTTAAGGCTAAGCCGGCATCACTTAAGGGTCAGTATTTGAAGAGCGTTGCTCTTACAGCTACAATGGGACCAAGTGTTAAAGTTAATACAGCTAAGTATGTTGGTTAATTAAAAAACGATTGACAACCTATAGATATGATAGTATACTATCAAAAGCGTGTCAGCACGCATTAAATATTTTGCCTAAGACAGTATGGTCCCGCAAGGGTTAAAGGATACGCCTACCGAGGATGTTAACACAGTTAAACTGTGAATTATGATTTAACAGTCCTTCTGTCTTGCGATGGAAGGACTTTTTCATATGAAAGGAAATTTTGATAGAAATTTCTTTTTACTTGTCCGGGCAGAATTTTATCCGTAATCGGATACAAAATCTAACAGGAGGTAAATATTAATGGCAAAGGTAGAACTTAAGCAGCCAATAGTTGACGAGATAGCAGGATACATCAAAGATGCACAGGGCGTTGTTTTAGTTAATTATCGCGGCTTGACTGTTGAGCAGGATACACAGCTTCGTAAGCAGTTGAGAGAGGCTGGCGTTGTTTATAAGGTATACAAGAATACTTTAGTTAAGAGAGCAATCGCCGGAACAGAGTTTGAGGCTATGGCAGAGCAGCTTGAAGGACCTACAGCTATCGCAATCAGTGCAACTGATGCAACAGCTCCAGCAAGAATTTTAAGCAACTTCGCTAAGACGGCTGATGCACTTGAATTAAAGTGCGGTGTTGTAGAAGGAACATATTACGATGCAGCAGGTATTCAGGTTATTGCAAATATTCCATCAAGAGACGAACTTATTTCAAAACTTCTTGGAAGTATCCAGTCACCTATTACAAACTTTGCTCGTGTTATTAAGCAGATCGCTGAAAAGAATGGCGAAGTTGCTTAATAGGCAGCATATAATCAAACAAATCCTATGGGTATAGACTTTATAGGTTTTATCAGGAAGGTCAAACTTCCGTACTACTATTAAAAATAAAAAGGAGATTATTATAATGACTACACAGGAAATTATTGAAGTTATTAAAGGTTTATCAGTTTTAGAATTAAATGATTTAGTTAAAGCATGTGAAGAAGAATTCGGCGTATCTGCAGCAGCAGGCGTTGTTGTAGCAGCAGCAGGCGCTGGCGCAGCAGCAGCTGACGAAAAGACAGAGTTTGATGTTGAGCTTACAGAAGCTGGCGCAAACAAGGTTAAGGTTATCAAGGTTGTTCGTGAAATCACAGGTCTTGGCTTGAAGGAAGCTAAGGATGTAGTTGATGGCGCTCCTAAGGTAATCAAGGAAGGTGTTTCTAAGGAAGAAGCTGAAGAAATTCAGAAGAAGATCGAAGCAGAAGGCGCTAAGGTTACACTTAAGTAATTTTGTTAAATATAAGCAGAGTGCTTAAATATATAAAAATCCCTGGAAAATGTTTACATTTTCTGGGGTTTTTTTGCGTTTAGGCTGTTGACACTATTTGGGAGTTGTGATATTATGGACAATGCACTATTGTGGTATATGTCTGCCTATTTGGTGGAGATATATTAATAATATTAAATTTTTAAAAATAAACACAAGGGGTGAAACGTCAATGGAGAAAAACAGAATACGACCAGTAAAGTCGGGCAAAAGCATCAGAATGAGCTACTCAAGACAGAAGGAAGTTCTTGAAATGCCTAACCTTATTGAGGTTCAGAAAGATTCTTACCAGTGGTTTTTGGATGAAGGATTAAAAGAAGTCTTTGATGATATCTCTCCAATCGCTGACTACAACGGAAGACTCAGTCTTGAGTTTGTAGATTTTTCATTATGCGAAGATGAAGTTAAATATTCTATTGAAGAGTGTAAGGAAAGAGATGCTACATATGCAGCACCTCTTAAAGTAAGAGTAAGACTTCATAATAAAGAGAGTGAAGATATTAGTGAACATGAGATTTTTATGGGCGATCTTCCGCTTATGACAAAGACGGGCACATTCGTAATTAACGGTGCAGAGCGAGTTATTGTAAGCCAGTTAGTACGTTCACCTGGTATATATTATGATATTCAGAAAGATAAATACGGAAAAATTTTCCTTTACAGCAGTCAGGTAATTCCTAACAGGGGTGCATGGTTAGAGTATGAGACAGATGCTAACGATGTTTTCTATGTAAAAGTAGACAGAAATAAGAAGGTGCCTGTAACTGTACTTATAAGAGCATTAGGTTTTGGAAGCAATGCCGAGATTATTGATATTTTCGGCGAGGAGCCAAAGCTTATTGCAACTATGGAAAAAGACAGTTCTACTAATTATCAGGAAGGTATTTTAGAGCTTTATAAAAAATTAAGACCGGGCGAGCCATTGTCTGTAGACAGTGCAGAGTCATTGATTTCAGGTATGTTCTTTGATCCGAGAAGATATGATTTGGCAAGGGTCGGAAGATATAAATTCAATAAGAAACTCTCATTCAGAAGCAGAATAGCAGGTCATATTCTGGCAGATGATGTTGTGGATAATAATGGCAATGTTATTGCTGAAGCAGGTACAAAGCTTGACAGAGAGACTGCTGATATGATACAGAATGCAGCTGTTCCTGCAGTATTTATTAATGCAGAAGTAAAAGGCAATGACGGAGTTGTTGTTACTAAGCGTGTTAAAGTGCTTTCAAACATGGCTGTTGATATTACAAAATGGGTTGATATTTCAGAGGAAGAAGCTAAGGCACTTGGTGTAAATGAACTCGTATTTTATCCTGTTCTCAGCCAGATTTTAGCTGAAAATGAAGGTATTGACGCTGTTAAGGAAGCAATCCGTAAGAATATTGCAGATTTAATTCCTAAGCATATTACTGTTGAGGATATTATTGCCTCTATTAATTATAATATGCATCTTGAATATGGTGTTGGTACAAAGGATGATATCGACCACCTTGGAAACAGACGTATCAGAGCTGTCGGTGAACTTTTGCAGAATCAGTTCAGAATCGGTATTTCAAGAATGGAACGTGTTGTGCGCGAAAGAATGTCTACACAGGATTTAAGCGGTATTTCGCCACAGTCACTTATTAATATAAAGCCTGTTACAGCTGCTATTAAGGAATTCTTCGGAAGTTCACAGCTGTCACAGTTTATGGATCAGAATAACCCATTGGGCGAGCTTACTCATAAGAGACGTCTTTCTGCTTTGGGACCGGGCGGTTTGTCAAGAGACCGTGCAGGCTTTGAGGTTCGAGATGTACATTATACACATTACGGCAGAATGTGTCCTATCGAGACACCTGAAGGTCCTAACATCGGTTTGATTAACTCACTTGCTTCTTACGCAAGAATTAATGAGTACGGCTTTGTTGAGGCACCTTACCGTGTGGTAGATAAGAGCGATCCTAAGAATCCTAAGGTAACAGATGAAGTTCGTTACTTTACTGCCGATGCAGAGGATGATTACCATGTAGCACAGGCTAATGCTGAGATAGATGAAGATGGACATTTCATTAAGAATACAGTATCAGGACGTTATCGTGAAGAGACTTCTGAATTTGACAAGAGTCTTATTGATTTGATGGACGTCTCTCCTAAGATGGTATTTTCAGTTGCTACATCAATGATTCCGTTCCTTCAGAATGATGACGCTAACCGTGCGCTCATGGGTTCAAACATGCAGCGTCAGGCGGTTCCGCTTCTTACTACAGAAGCCCCTGTTATAGGTACGGGTATTGAAAACAAGGCTGCCATCGACTCAGGTGTATGTGTTGTTGCTGAAGCTGCAGGTACTGTTCTTTCAGCAGAATCTGATAAGATTGTTGTAAAAAATGACAGCGGTGAGGTTGTTGAATACAGACTTACAAAGTTTGCAAGAAGTAACCAGAGCAACTGCTATAATCAGAGACCAATTGTGTTTAAGGGTGACAGAGTTGAGGAAGGCGACGTTATTGCAGATGGTCCGTCTACTTCAAACGGTGAAATCGCACTCGGTAAGAACCCTCTTATCGGTTTTATGACATGGGAAGGATACAACTACGAGGATGCCGTTCTTTTGAGCGAAAGACTTGTAAGAGATGATGTATATACATCTATTCATATAGAAGAATATGAGACAGAAGCAAGAGATACAAAGTTAGGGCCTGAAGAGATAACAAGAGATATTCCTTCAGCTGCAAATGAGGCTATAAAGGATCTTGATGAAAACGGTATTATAAGAATCGGTGCGGAGGTTCGCGCAGGTGATATTCTTGTAGGTAAGGTAACTCCTAAGGGAGAGACAGAGCTTACAGCTGAAGAAAGACTCCTTAGAGCTATTTTTGGCGAAAAGGCAAGAGAAGTAAGAGATACTTCGCTCAAGGTTCCTCATGGTGAGTATGGTATTGTTGTTGCGGTTAAGACATTTACAAGAGAAAACGGTGATGAGCTTTCACCTGGTGTAAATAAGTCAGTGCGTATCTACATTGCCCAGAAGAGAAAGATTTCTGTTGGTGATAAGATGGCCGGACGTCATGGTAATAAGGGTGTTGTTTCAAGAGTTCTTCCTGTGGAGGATATGCCATTCCTTCCAAACGGACGTCCTCTTGATATCGTGCTTAACCCGCTCGGTGTGCCTTCACGTATGAATATCGGACAGGTTCTTGAGATACATTTAAGTCTTGCTGCAAAGGTATTAGGATTTAACATTTCTACACCTGTTTTTGATGGTGCAGATGAAAATGATATTATGGATACGCTTTCATTAGCTAATGACTATGCAAATCTTGAATGGGATGAGTTTGAGGCTAAATATAAGGATGCGCTTTCAGAAGAGGTATTTAATTATCTTGATGAAAACAAGGCTCACAGAGAAGAGTGGAAGGGCGTTCCAATCGGACGTGACGGTAAGGTAAGATTAAGAGACGGACGTACAGGTGAGTATTTTGACAGCCCTGTAACTATCGGTTTCATGCATTATCTTAAGCTTCATCACCTTGTTGATGATAAGATTCATGCACGTTCAACAGGTCCTTATTCACTTGTTACACAGCAGCCGTTGGGTGGTAAAGCGCAGTTCGGTGGACAGCGTTTCGGTGAAATGGAAGTTTGGGCTTTGGAAGCTTATGGTGCGTCATATACACTTCAGGAAATTCTTACTGTTAAGTCAGATGATGTTGTGGGACGTGTTAAGACATACGAGGCAATCATTAAGGGTGAAAATATTCCTGAACCGGGTATTCCTGAATCATTTAAGGTTCTTTTAAAAGAGCTTCAGTCACTTGCACTTGACGTTCGTGTATTGGATCAGAACAATGAGGAAGTTAAGCTTCTTGAGAGTGCTGATTATGAAGTTACAGATTTCAAGAAGGTTCTTGATGATGGTAATTACAACAGAACAAGCAAAGAAAGCGAAGCTGAATATGCAAACAGCGGTTCAATGTCAATACAGACTATGAGTGATGACGGTGAATTAGAGGAAGCCGAAGATGCAGAGTATGGCGATAGTGATATGTATACAGATATAGATGACTATGGCGATGGCAATGCAGATATGATGGAATAATTTTATGAATTAAGAAGGGAGCACGAAGATGGCAGAAGAATCAAAAAACAAGTTATCGGGCAATACAATGAAATTCGATAAGATTCAGATTAAACTTGCTTCTCCAGAAAATATAAAAGAGTGGTCGCATGGTGAGGTTACTAAGCCGGAAACTATTAACTACAGAACATTAAAGCCGGAAAGAGACGGTTTGTTTTGTGAAAGAATTTTCGGACCAAGTAAAGACTGGGAGTGCCACTGCGGTAAATATAAGAAGATTAAGGACAAAGGTATTGTCTGCGATAAGTGCGGTGTTGAGGTAACAAAGGCAAGTGTTCGTAGAGATCGTATGGGACATATTGAGCTTGCTGCTCCTGTATCACATATCTGGTACTTCAAGGGTATACCAAGCCGTATGGATTTGATTTTGGATATCGGTCCTAAAAATCTTGAAAAAGTATTGTATTTTGCAGCATATATTGTTCTTGATCCTGGCAATACAGATATTCCATTTAAGAAGATTCTTACAGAGCAGGAATACAGAGAACTTTATGATCAGTACGGAAATGAGTTCCGTGTTGGTATGGGAGCTGAAGCAATTTTAGAGCTTTTGCAGAATGTAGATCTTGATGCTGAGGTTGAGAAATTAAAACAAGAACTTAGTAATACAACATCTCAGAAGGCTGCAAGACTGGTAAAGAGAATTGAAGTTATAGATGCATTCAGAACTGCAGGAACTAAGCCTGAGTGGATGATACTTACAAGAATTCCTGTAATTCCGCCGGATTTAAGACCTATGGTACAGCTTGACGGCGGCAGATTTGCCACATCGGACTTAAATGATTTGTATAGAAGAATCATAAACAGAAATAACCGTCTTGCACGTCTTATGGATCTTGGAGCACCTGAGATTATCGTTCGTAATGAAAAGAGAATGCTTCAGGAAGCTGTTGATGCGCTGATTGATAACGGACGAAGAAACGGTCGTCCGGTTACAGGCCCTGGCAACAGAGCGTTAAAGTCACTTTCTGATTTATTGAAGGGTAAGCAGGGACGTTTCCGTCAGAACCTTTTGGGTAAGCGAGTTGACTATTCAGGACGTTCAGTTATCGTTGTTGGTCCTGAACTTAAGATATACCAGTGTGGTCTTCCTAAGGAAATGGCTATAGAGCTTTTTAAGCCGTTTGTTATGAGAGAACTTGTAAGAAGAGGAAAGGCCGATAACATTAAAAAAGCTAAGAAGAGCGTAGAGCATCTTGAAAATGATGTGTGGGATGTTCTTGAAGATGTAATTAAGGAACATCCGGTTATGCTTAACCGTGCGCCTACACTTCACAGACTTGGTATTCAGGCATTTGAGCCTATCCTTGTAGAAGGTAAGGCTATTAAGCTTCATCCTTTGGTTTGTACAGCTTTCAATGCCGATTTCGACGGTGACCAGATGGCTGTGCATCTTCCGCTTTCAGTTGAGGCTCAGGCAGAATGCAGATTTATGCTTTTGTCTCCTAATAACTTACTTAAGCCTTCAGATGGTGGCCCTGTTGCTGTACCTTCTCAGGATATGGTTCTTGGTATTTATTATCTTACACAGGAAAGACCTGGTGCTAAGGGTGAAGGTAAATTCTTTAAGGATATAAACGAAGCGCTTTTGGCTTATGAAAATGATGTAATTACACTTCATTCAAAGATTATGGTTCATGTGACAAAGACTGATGAAAATGGTGAGGTTATTTCAGATAATGTAGCCTCTACACTCGGACGTTTCATTTTTAATGAGATTTTACCGCAGGATTTAGGATTTGTTGACAGAAGTATTCCGGGAAATGAATTGCTTCCTGAAGTTGATTTCCATGTTGGTAAGAAGCAGCTTAAGGATATTTTACAGCATGTAATTAATACACATGGTACAACAAAGACTGCCGAAGTTTTGGATGATATTAAGGCAATGGGCTATAAGTATTCTACAAGAGCTGCCATGACGGTTTCCATTTCTGAAATGACAGTGCCGCCTATAAAGAAACAGCTTATAGCTGAGGCGGAAAAGCAGGTTGAAAAGATTACACAAAACTACAACAGAGGTCGTTCAACAGACGAAGAAAGACACAGAAATGTAATCAGAGTATGGCAGGAAACAGATAATAAGCTTAAGGATGCGCTTCTTAACGGTCTTGATAAGTATAACAATATCTTCATGATGGCTGACTCAGGTGCCCGTGGTTCTAACCAGCAGATTAAGCAGCTTGCAGGTATGCGTGGTTTGATGGCTGATACATCAGGTAATACTATTGAGCTCCCAATCAAGTCAAATTTCCGTGAAGGACTTGATGTTTTGGAATACTTTATTTCTGCTCATGGTGCGCGTAAAGGTCTTTCTGATACAGCGCTCCGTACAGCCGATTCAGGTTACCTTACAAGACGACTTGTTGACGTTTCACAGGATCTTGTTATTAGAGAGATGGATTGCAGCGAGGGTAAGACAATACCTGGTATGTATGTTTCTGCATTTGTTAATGACAGAGCAACTGCTGACAGTGATGCAAAGGCTGATGTTCTTGAATCACTTGAGGAGCGTATAACAGGAAGATTCCTTGCTGAGGATATTAAGGATCCTGCTACAGGCGAGGTTATTGTAAAGGCTAATCATATTGTTACACCTAAGAGAGCTTCACAGATAGTTAAGACTGGTGTTGAGAAGGTTAAAATCAGAACAATTCTTACATGTCGTTCACATATTGGTGTTTGTGCAAAATGTTATGGTTCTAACATGGCTACAGGTCAGACTGTTCAGGTTGGTGAAGCTGTTGGTATTATTGCAGCCCAGTCAATCGGTGAGCCTGGTACACAGCTTACTATGAGAACTTTCCATACAGGTGGTGTTGCCGGTGATAATATTACACAAGGTCTTCCAAGAGTCGAGGAACTTTTCGAGGCAAGAAAGCCTAAGACTTTGGCTGTATTGGCTGAATTCGGCGGTGTAGTAAGCTTTGCAAGGACAGAGAAGAAGACAGATATCGTTATAACAGACGATGAGGGTAATTCTAAGGCATATCCTGTATCAAGAGATACACGTGTAAAGGTACAGGAGGGACAGATTGTAGCTAAGGGTGAAGAGATTACTGAGGGTTCAGAAAATCCTCATGATATTGTAAGAATTCTTGGCGTGCGTGCTGTACAGGATTATATGATACGAGAAGTCCAGAAGGTTTATCGTATTCAGGGTGTTGAAATCAACGATAAGCATATAGAGCTGATTGTTCGTCAGATGCTTAAGAAGATTGTAGTTGACGATGCGGGGGATTCTAATTTCCTTCCTGGTTCATCAGTTGATACGATTGATTTTGCAGAAGTAAATGAGCAGCTTGAAGCAGAGGGTAAGAAGACTGCTACAGGAACACCGATTATTCTCGGTATTACAAAGGCATCTCTTGCAACAAACTCATTTATGTCTGCTGCTTCATTCCAGGAGACAACAAAGGTTCTTACAGATGCTGCTATCAATGGTAAGGTTGACCCTCTTATCGGTCTTAAGGAAAACGTTATTATTGGTAAGCTTATTCCTGCCGGTACAGGTATGAAACGTTATCAGAACGTTGAGATTGACACCGGCATTGAATATGTTGAAGAGCCGGAAGAAGATGATATTGCTGAGAAGGCCGAGGCTGCTGATGAGGCAAATGAAGCTATTCATACAGAAGATGATGTGCTTGTTGGCGCAACAGAAACAGAGGATATGGAATAAATACTTGGGATATATAGAATATCACAATGCAAAACATGGATGCTTGCCTGTATTTTACAGGAGAGCATCCATTTTGTGTCTTTTTAGCTTTTTGAATAAACAAAAAATTAGTGGAAATACTTGACACAGGTGTTTCTTGCGTATATAATATGCGAGTGTGCAATCAGGCGACATGTCGTTTGTTATGCACTTTTATTCAGATTTATACTGAATATGCAACCATCAATTATTCTAATTCCGGGAGGTGAAAAAGGAATGCCTACATTTAACCAGTTAGTAAAGCAGGGAAGAAAGACAGCTGCTAAGAAGTCAACAGCTCCAGCTCTTCAGAAGGGTTACAACTCACTTCAGAAGAAAGCTACAAACGTATCTGCACCACAGAAGAGAGGTGTATGTACAGCTGTTAAGACTGCAACACCTAAGAAGCCTAACTCAGCTCTTAGAAAAATCGCCAGAGTTCGTCTTTCTAACGGTATTGAAGTTACATCTTATATCCCAGGTGAGGGCCACAATCTTCAGGAGCACAGCGTTGTTCTTATCAGAGGTGGTAGAGTAAAAGACTTACCAGGTACAAGATATCATATCGTAAGAGGTACACTTGATACAGCAGGTGTAGCTAAGAGAAGACAGGCCCGTTCTAAGTACGGTGCTAAGAGACCTAAGGACGCTAAGTAATTAGTGTTATCAGACATTGTGTTAAACACAATATTTTGTATTTCACAACAATATTTTAAAAAAGTGCCGGAGTTAGATTAATCCGAAGGTTGCAGGTTTAATATATACCGCGCACGTACACAAAAATATTTGTGAGTACCGATGATTTAATGATTATATTAAGGAGGGAAGAACCGTGCCACGTAAAGGACATACTCAAAAAAGAGATGTATTAGCAGATCCTATTTACAACAATAAGGTTGTAACAAAGCTTATCAACAACATTATGCTTGATGGTAAGAGAGGTGTAGCTCAGAAAATCGTATACGGAGCATTTGATAGAGTAGCAGCTAAGGCTGATAAGCCGGCAATCGAAGTTTTCGAAGAAGCTATGAACAATATCATGCCAGTTCTCGAAGTAAAGGCAAGACGTATCGGTGGAGCAACATATCAGGTTCCAATCGAGGTTAAGCCGGAGAGAAGACAGGCTTTAGCTCTTCGTTGGATTACAGCATATTCTCGTGCAAGAGGCGAGAAGACTATGGAAGAAAGACTCGCTAACGAGATTCTTGATGCTGCTAATAATACAGGAGCTTCTGTAAAGAAGAAAGAAGATATGCATAAGATGGCAGAAGCAAACAAGGCTTTTGCTCATTACAGATTCTAATAATCATAGGAGGATTGACCGATGGCTGGAAGAGAATATCCATTGGAAAGAACCAGAAATATTGGTATTATGGCTCACATCGATGCTGGTAAGACAACATTAACAGAGCGTATTCTTTATTATACTGGTGTTAATCACAAAATCGGTGATACTCATGAAGGTACTGCTACTATGGACTGGATGGCCCAGGAGCAGGAAAGAGGTATCACAATCACTTCAGCTGCCACAACTTGTCATTGGACACTTGAAAAAGAAGGTAAGCCAATGCCGGGTGCACCGGAATATCGTATCAATATTATTGATACACCGGGACACGTTGACTTTACAGTTGAAGTTGAGCGTTCACTTAGAGTACTTGATGGTGCTGTAGGTGTATTCGATGCTCAGAACGGTGTTGAGCCACAGTCAGAAAATGTATGGCGTCAGGCTGACACTTATAACGTTCCACGTATGGCGTTTATGAACAAGATGGATAAGCTTGGTGCAGACTTCTTTGGTTCATGCCAGCAGCTTGTTACAAAGCTTGGAAAAAATCCTGTTCTTATTCAGATTCCTATCGGTAAGGAAGATTATTTCAAGGGTATCGTAGACTTATTTGAAATGCAGGCATACATTTTTAACGGAGATAAGGGTGATGATGTTTCTGTTCAGGAAATTCCTGATGATTTGAAGGATCAGGCTGAAGAATATCATAACAAACTTGTTGAGCAGTGCGTTGAATTAGATGAAGACCTTATGGAAAAGTATCTTGAAGGAGAAGAAATTTCTGTAGCAGAATTAAAGGCTGCTTTAAGAAAAGGAACTATTTCAGGTGATGCAATTCCTTGTCTTTGCGGTACAGCTTATAAGAATAAGGGTGTTCAGAAGCTTTTGGATGCTGTTCTTGAATATATGCCGGCTCCAACAGATATTCCTGATATCAAGGGTGTTGATGAAGAAGGCAATGAAATGACAAGAAAGTCATCTGATGAAGAACCATTTGCAGCTCTTGCATTTAAGATTATGACTGACCCATTTGTAGGTAAGTTAGCATTCTTCAGAGTTTATTCAGGTACATTAAACGCAGGTTCGTATGTACTTAACTCAAATAAGAATAAGAAAGAGCGTGTTGGACGTATTCTCCAGATGCACGCTAACAGCAGAAAAGAAATAGATAAGGTTTACTCAGGTGATATTGCTGCCGCTGTAGGTCTTAAGTTTACAGTAACAGGTGATACAATCTGTGATGAACAGCATCCTGTTATTCTTGAGTCTATGGAATTCCCAGAGCCTGTTATTGAGCTTGCTATCGAGCCTAAGACAAAGGATGCTCAGGGTAAGATGGGTGAAGCTTTAGCAAAGCTTGCTGAAGAAGATCCAACATTCCGTGCTCATACAGATAAGGAGACTGGACAGACAATTATTGCCGGTATGGGTGAGCTTCATCTTGATATCATCGTTGACAGACTTCTTCGTGAATTTAAGGTAGAGGCTAACGTAGGTGCTCCACAGGTTGCTTACAGAGAGTGCTTTACAAAGACTGTTGAAGTTGACAGTAAGTACGCTAAGCAGTCAGGTGGTCGTGGTCAGTACGGTCACTGTAAGGTTCGTTTTGAGCCTATGGATGCAAATGGTGAAGAGTTATTCAAGTTTGAATCAGAAGTAACAGGTGGTGCTATTCCTAAGGAATATATACCGGCTGTTGGTGAAGGTATCGAAGAGGCAGCACAGGCCGGTATCCTTGCTGGTTTCCCTGTTCTTGGTGTTAAGGCTGTTGTATATGATGGTTCTTACCATGAAGTCGATTCATCTGAAATGGCATTCCACATTGCTGGTTCTATGGCTTTCAAGGAAGCTATGGCAAAGGCAGCTCCTGCATTACTTGAGCCTATCATGAAGGTTGAAGTTACAATGCCTGAAGAATACATGGGTGATGTAATCGGTGATATCAACTCTCGTAGAGGACGTATCGAAGGTATGGAGGATATCGGTGGCGGTAAGCTTATCAAGGCTTATGTTCCGCTTGCTGAGATGTTCGGTTATGCTACAGATCTTCGTTCAAAGACACAGGGTCGTGGTAACTACTCTATGTTCTTCGATAAATATGAGCAGGCTCCAAAGTCAGTTCAGGATAAGGTTATCGCTGCAAAGAACTAATTAATTAAAAGTTGATTTTTGGGAATGTATATACAGAACTTAGGTTTTGTGCATACTTTCCCTAAATATAAAAATGTAGTTGAAAAATATTTCAAAATGAAATATAATAATTTTTAGCTATGAAAACCACATATCGTGGAAAATTAATCTAATTGATTTTTTAAAGGAGGATTTTAAACAATGGCAAAGGCTAAATTTGAAAGAAGCAAACCACATTGTAACATTGGTACTATTGGTCACGTAGATCATGGTAAAACTACATTGACAGCTGCAATCACAAAGACTCTTAATGCAAGATTAGGTACAGGTGAGTCAGTTGCATTCGAAAATATTGATAAGGCACCAGAAGAAAGAGAAAGAGGTATCACAATCTCTACATCTCACGTTGAATATGAAACAGAGAAGAGACACTATGCACACGTTGACTGCCCAGGTCATGCCGATTACGTTAAGAACATGATCACAGGTGCTGCTCAGATGGATGCTGGTATCCTTGTTGTTGCTGCTACAGACGGTGTTATGGCTCAGACAAGAGAGCACATCCTTCTTGCTCGTCAGGTAGGTGTTCCTTACATCGTTGTATTCATGAACAAGTGTGATATGGTTGATGATCCAGAACTTCTTGAATTAGTAGATATGGAAATCAGAGAACTTCTTAACGAGTATGACTTCCCAGGCGATGATACACCAATTATCCAGGGTTCAGCTCTTAAGGCTCTTGAAGATCCTTCAAGTGAATGGGGCGATAAGATTCTTGAACTTATGCACACAATTGATGAGTATGTTCCAGATCCAGAAAGAGATACAGAAAAGCCATTCCTTATGCCAGTAGAGGACGTATTCTCAATCACAGGCCGTGGTACAGTTGCTACAGGTAGAGTTGAGAGAGGTGTTCTTAAGGTTAACGACGAAGTTGAAATCGTTGGTATTTCAGAAGATATCCGTAAGGTAGTTGTAACAGGTATCGAAATGTTCAGAAAGCTTCTTGATGAGGCTATGCCTGGTGATAACATCGGTGCTCTTCTTAGAGGTGTTCAGAGAGATGAAATCGAAAGAGGTCAGGTTCTTTGTAAGCCAGGTTCAATCACACCACATAAGAAGTTTACAGCTCAGGTTTACGTATTAACAAAGGACGAAGGTGGTCGTCATACACCATTCTTCAACAACTACAGACCACAGTTCTACTTCAGAACAACTGACGTAACTGGTGTTTGTGAACTTCCAGCAGGCGTTGAAATGTGCATGCCTGGTGATAACGTAGAAATGACAGTAGAACTTATCCATAGAGTAGCTATGGAGCAGGGCTTACGTTTCGCTATCCGTGAGGGTGGTAGAACAGTTGGTTCTGGTGCTGTTGCTTCAATCATCGAGTAATTATTTAATATAATTAGATTAGATTAGTAAATAAAAAGCTCCCAGGGGTTTCCTTGGGGGTTTTTTTATTTACATAGGAAAATTCTTTTGGCTCCTATGTAATAGTATAAAATGGTGATTATCAGCAAGCAGAAGTGATGTGAAGAAGCAAATATATTGTACGCAAGAAGCAGTGAAGGAATGAGGAAAAATGGAAAAGACCGATATAAAATACCAAAATTATTTACAGATATTAAAAGAAGAGCTTGTTCCGGCTATGGGTTGTACGGAACCTATTGCGATTGCTTATGGAGCGGCTAAAGCAAGAGAAACGCTTGGAGGATTGCCGACAAAAGTTATAGTTGAGGTCAGCGGCAATATTATAAAAAATGTAAAGAGTGTAGTTGTTCCGAACACAAACGGATTAAAAGGAATAGAGGCGGCAGTTGCGGCAGGAATTGTTGCAGGAACTTCTGAGAGAATTTTAGAGGTAATAGCAGATGTGACACCAAATCAGAAAGAGCAGATTAAAAAATATCTCGAAAACGTGCCGATACAGGTAAGTAGTGCAGATACGGAAGAAATTTTTGATATTATATTGACTCTTTGGAATGGCGAAGAATTTGTAAAATTAAGAATAAGCAGGTATCACACGAATATTGTATATCTTGAAAAGAACGGAAAAATTTTGTACGAGGCAGGTACGGTTTGTGCACAGGAGCCGGGGCTTTCGGATAGAAGTCTGTTAAATGTAAAGGATATAGTTGAGTTTGCAGATATGGTTGATATTAGAGATGTCCGCGAAATAATTATGCGGCAGGTTGAATATAATTCAGCTATTGCAGAGGAGGGGCTGCGCGGCAGTTATGGCGCAAATATTGGCAGGGTTTTGCTTGATACATATGGAGATGATGTTAAAGTAAGAGCAAGGGCAAAAGCTGCAGCAGGTTCTGATGCACGTATGAGTGGATGTGAACTTCCGGTTATAATAGTTTCGGGAAGCGGAAATCAGGGAATGACAGCATCACTGCCGGTAATTGAATATGCAAAAGAATTGAATGTGACTGAGGAGGAAATGATCAGGGCACTTGTAGTATCAAATCTTATTACTATTCATCAGAAAACAGGAATAGGGCGATTGTCCGCATATTGCGGAGCGGTAAGCGCTGGTGCGGGCAGTGCGACCGGAATAGCATATTTATTTGGAGGCCGTTTTGAGGAAATCAGTCATACACTTGTGAATGCGCTTGCGATAGTATCCGGAATTGTTTGTGACGGAGCGAAAGCATCATGCGCAGGAAAAATTGCATCGGCGGTGGATGCAGGAATTATCGGATACTATATGTATAAAAACGGACATCAGTTTTTTGGCGGTGACGGAATTATCAAAAAGGGCGTTGAAAATACGATAGAGAGCGTTGGGCGACTCGGCAAGGAAGGAATGAAAGAGACAGATAAAGAGATTATAAATATTATGATTAACAGATAAAAATATTATCCAAATAATGGTTGTAGTCAGACAAAAATTGTGCTACAATCCGTATTCGGAAAGTGAGATGAAATATAATGCAGAAAATATGGAGAGTACTAAAAGATATCATTAAGGATGCGTGCAGAGCGTATACAACAATAATGGAATAATTACATTACATAATTGGGGAATGGTTTTTGCTGTTCCCCAATTTTTATGCTCATGTTGGGGCGTGTCCCAAGGTCTTTTGCCCACTACCCTGCAAGCACAAGTGAATTCAAAACCTTTTGGCACTGTAATCGTAATAAATAATTGAATTGCACGTTTTGACAATAAAGGCTATAATAATCCTATAAATAAAAGGGGAAACTTATATTATGGAAAATCTTAAGAAAAATCTTATAAAAAGAGGATATGATGTAAGCATATTTGATACGGCAGACGAAGCAAAAGAATATCTTTTGAAAGTTATAGATAAGAAAAGCACTGTAGGGATAGGCGGCAGTATGACAATTAAGGAACTGGCCATAGATGAAGAACTTAAAAATCGAGGAAATAAAGTTCTTTGGCACTGGACTGCGCCTGCAAAGGAAAAGAAAGCAGTGAGGGAGAGCGCAGGAAATGCGGATATATATCTGTGCTCATCTAATGCTGTTACAAAAGACGGTCAGCTTGTAAATATTGACGGAACATGCAACAGAATAGCGGGGATGCTTCACGGAACCGGAAAGGTATATATGGTAATCGGAGCAAATAAGATTGCTAAAGATTTTGAAGAAGCAATAAGCAGGATAAAGAATGTGGCCTGCCCTGCAAATGCAAAAAGACTTGGTCTTAACACACCATGCGCAAAGACAGGACACTGTATGGATTGTACAAGCAGCGACAGAATGTGCAATGCTACGCTTATTCTTGACAGAAAGCCGGGCTCACATCCTTTTGAAATATTGCTTGTTAATCAGGAAATGGGGTATTAGAAAGGCTTGAGGATTAAAATGAAAAATGTAAAAGTTGTAAAGATAGTATTTCTTGCAATGATGGTTGCAGTAGGAGTGGTTATTTCACCAATCTTGCGTGTTGAGGGAATGTGTCCTATGGCCCATTTTATTAATGTTACATGTGCTGTATTTATGGGACCGTGGTACGCATTTTTATGTGCTTTGCTGACAGCGGTTATCAGAATGATTTTCATGGGGATACCTCCGCTTGCTATAACAGGAGCAGTGTTTGGGGCATTGCTTTCCGGTATTTTGTACAGAGCTTCTAAGGGAATGCTTATATGCGCATTTCTGGGTGAGGTTATTGGGACAGGAATTATTGGAGCTATAGTTTCTTATCCGGTTATGACGCTTTTGTGGGGTAAGACAGGGCTTACATGGATGTTTTATGTTCCGTCTTTTATAGCAGGAACATTGATAGGCGGAAGTATTGCGTTTATATTTTTACTTCAGTTAAGAAGGATGAAGTTATTGTCAAAATTTCAGCTTATGTTAGGAGCGAATGTATATGATAAAGGAAATAGCAGATAGAAGTCCGCTGGTACATTGTATAACAAGTCCGGTAGCCATTAATGACTGCGCAAATGTTGTGCTGGCTATGGGAGCAAAACCTTTTATGGCAGAGCATCCTAAGGAAGTGGCTGATATAACAGCCGGGGCGCAGGCTTTGACAGTAAGCCTTGCAAATGTAACAGATGCGAGAATGGCTTCAATTATGATATCGGGAAGTGAAGCACATGACAAAAATATACCGCATATAATTGATTTAGTTGGAGTTACTTGCTCAAAGCTACGCATGAACCTTGCAAAGGAGTATATTAAGAAATATAAACCATCGGTAATAAAGGGAAATGTTTCTGAAATTAAGGCTGTTGCCGGGGTTGATTTTTCAAGTATAGGAGTTGATGCAGGTAAGGCGGATGCTGTGTCTGATAATGATGAAAGTGCAAAATCTTTTATGGCGGAGCTTACCAGGAATTATGCAAAGATAACAGGAGCGATAGTTGAGGCAACAGGTGCTGTTGACATAATATCAGACAGCGACAGGACTGTATTTGCAAAAAATGGCAGCAGCAATATGCCATATATTACAGGAACAGGCTGCATGCTTACATGTATTACAGGTGCATATATGTCGGTATTACCTCCGTTTGAGGCGGCAGTGAACGCAGCAGCGATGTTTGGAATTTGCGGCGAGCGGGCCGATGGGGTTATCAAAAGAGACGACATAATGTCAGGGCTTGGCAGTTATCATGTAAAATTGCTTGATGAGGTTTCTAAAATTACTAGTTTAGATGTAGATAAATACAAAAATATTGAGATATGCAGTTTATGAAGCAAGAGTGAAAGAATTTGCGGGAGGCAGAAATGGAAAAAAGAGAAATTTACCAGTTTACTGAAGATTGTATTATAGGAGTTGATATTGTAGATGAAGAGCATAGAGGGCTTTTTAATCTTATAAATGAAGTATTGAATTCTATTGCAATGGAAAAAGATAGTGCAGAAGTGACTATTGAATTGCTTGGTGAGCTTAAAGACTATGCTGATACACATTTTGCTCACGAAGAGGAATATATGGAGAAGATAAACGATCCTGAGCTTGAATTACAAAGACGTGAGCATCAGGCATTTAGGGAAAAGGTAAACAGTATTGATGTCGGAAGAGTCAAGTCTGAGGATGGAAAAAAGGCTCTGGAGGATATGATGAAATACCTTACAAGATGGCTTTACCATCATATTATAGGAAGTGATATTCTTATAGGAAAGATGAAAAAAGAAAGTATCGGTAAGAGGCGCAAGGTTGAATTTACTGATGAGTACAGAACGGGAATACAGATCGTTGATGAGGAGCATGAGGTGCTTTTTGATATAATACAGCAGGCAATGGATGCTGTATATGCCGAAAATCTTGCTGACAAATACGATGTAATTATGAATATTCTATATGAACTTAAGGAATATACAAATAAGCATTTTTCAGATGAAGAAGAACATATGACTAAAATAGGATATGAAGGTCTGAGAGCACAAAAGCTTGCGCATGAATCGTTTGTTGATAAGTTAAACGATATAGATTTGGACGACATGGATGATAATCAACAGGAATATCTTATAAATCTCGTGGAATTTCTGCTGACATGGCTTAAAAATCATATTTTGTCAATGGATAAATTTATACCTTTGTATTAATTAAGGATTAAAGAAGGGAGGCTTTTATGGAGTATAATATTTTTACATATATATTCTTTTTCTTTGTTTATGGTTTTATCGGCTGGGCAATAGAGGAAATTATAGCAGCTTTTAAATACGGCAGATTAGTGAACAGAGGTTTTATTAATGGTCCGGTAAATATCATGTTTGGTATATGTATGGTCATTATAGTTTTTGATGCTCATGATTTGGCTGAACATGCAATATTTCAATTTGTGATATGCGTTGCAGTAACAGCAGTAATGCAGTATGTAGCGGGTGCTTTGCTTAAGAGAATAACAGGAAGGAGATTTTGGGATTATTCCAATCATAAAGCAAACATTGGCGGTTATGTATCGCTTGGAAGTGTAGCAGTGTGGGGTGGTGCAGCTGCATTATGTCTATGGTTTGTACATCCTTTTGTGTGTATTTTATATACTGTAATACCGTATAATGTTATGAAAATCATACAAATTGTAATTATACTTCTTTTCTTTATTGATTTGTTTGTAACGATTGCGGCATCTTTAAAGTGGAAGACGACAGGCAAATTATATGGAAATGTGGCAAAATCTATAAATCAAACAAAAAATAAGCTTGGAAAAGGAATTTTTGGTATTGTACAAAGAAGAATGTATAAGGCATTTCCTGAACTTGAAAAGCAGGACAAAAGCGAGGCGGTTGGATTTGGGAAGCCTGAGGGCAGAGTGTTTGCCAAAGGTGTTTGTATGGATAAGCTTATTTGGATTTTCTTTATAAGCGCGCTGGTAGGCGATATTGTAGAGACTATTTTTGTGTGGGCAACGTCAGGCGTTATTATGAGCCGAAGCAGTCTTTTATATGGCCCTTTTAGTATTGTATGGGGATTAGGAGGAGCTTTTGCAACGGCATTATTATATCCGTTAAGTGAGAAAAATGACCGATTTACATTTCTTGGCGGATTTTTTCTTGGCGGAGTGTATGAGTACAGTTGTTCTGTGTTTACGGAAAAAGTATTCGGAACGGTGTTTTGGGATTACAGCCACCTGCCTTTTAATATAAATGGAAGAATTAATCTTTTATACTGCTTCTTCTGGGGAATAGCAGCCATTGTATGGGTTAAACTGCTGTATCCGGCTGCAAGCAGATGTATTGAAAAAATACGCCCGGTAATGGGTAAGGTTATTACATACATAATAGTTGTTGCAATGCTTCTTAATATGCTGATTTCGTCAGCAGCAGTTATAAGATATGTTGAAAGAAATCATGGTGAGGGGCCGAGTAATAGAATAGAAGCGTTTATTGACCAGATATATAAAGACAGTTTTATAGAACGTGTTTATCCTAATATGAAGATGACAGATTAGTGTAAAAAAATCTCCCGTTTATTCCTGTCTGTGCGACAGAGAGTAACCGGGAGAAAAACATACTGAGATTGAGATTGCGTAAACGCAATCATTTTTATTTCATCCAGCGTCCGGATGCACCGCATGGAAGAACGAGTCCGTTAGATGAGACAGGCAGACCTACTTCCTCTGAATCAACTGTTCCGTTGAAGCGTTTTAATTCGGTATTTAACATGTAGCTTAAGACAGCAGGCTGAAGTCCTGTAGTGTAGGAATTTATAAGGAAAAACAGAGGCTCATCGCTAAGAAGCTGTGAACAAAGTTTTACAAGAGGATGGATTGCTTCTTCAATTTTCCATATTTCTCCTTTTGGTCCTCTTCCATAAGAAGGAGGGTCCATTATAACAGCATCATAATGGTTGCCGCGGCGGATTTCACGCTGTACAAATTTCACACAGTCATCTACTATCCAGCGGATTGGTGCGTCTGATAATCCTGATGATGCAGCATTTTCTTTTGCCCATGTCACCATGCCCTTTGAGGCGTCTACATGTGTTACGCTGGCTCCGGCAGCGGCACATGCCAAAGTTGCACCTCCCGTATATGCAAAAAGGTTAAGCACTTTAATTTGTCTTTCAGGTGAGTTCTTTTTTGCATTGACAATTTTTTCGCCAAACCAGTCCCAGTTGGCAGCCTGTTCAGGAAAAAGGCCTGTGTGTTTAAAGCTGAAAGGCTTTAAGTTAAATATAAGAGGTTTTTGAAAGGATGGGCTGTTGTAAGTAATCTGCCACTGCTGAGGCAAATCGAAAAATTCCCATTCTCCGCCGCCTTTAGAACTTCTGTGATAATGTCCGTTCATTTTTTTCCAGCCTTTTAAGGTCTTTGGCGTATCCCATATAACCTGAGGGTCAGGGCGCACAAGTATGTAGTCGCCCCAGCGTTCAAGCTTTTCTCCGTTTGATGTATCTATAACTTCATAATCTTTCCAATTATCGGCAATAAACATATTAATCCTCCATTCTTACATACGCTTTCGTCATCATTGAAATATTATATATTAAAATCATAGCGGTGACAACTGTTGTTGTGCTATACTGCTTTTATGGCAGAAGAGAAATCGCCTGCGCGAAAATCTCTTCGCCTCTTCGCAACAAAGTTATTCAGAAATAAGGAGTGCTATGAATATATTAAATGCAGAAAAGGTAAGTAAAACATTTGGAGAGAAAGTATTATTTGACAATGTTACTCTCGGAATAAATAAAGGTGATAAGATAGGCGTAATAGGTGTAAATGGCACCGGAAAGTCGACTTTTTTAAAGATTATTGCAGGGATTGAGGAGACTGATGCGGGTCAAATTACCAAAGGAAAAAATGTTACGGTGGCTTATCTTGCGCAGTCGCCGGATTTTCTTGAAAAGGATACTGTTATGTCGTATGTCTTGCGAGGCAAGAAAAATACGAGTGAGGCAGAGGCGAAGTCTATTCTTACAAAGTTGGGTATATATGATTTTGATGAGGATATTTTAAAGTTGTCTGGAGGTCAGAAGAAAAGAGCGGCTCTTGCAAAGACACTTGTAGAGCCGGCGGAGGTGCTGATTTTAGATGAGCCTACAAACCACCTTGATAATGAGATGGTAATATGGCTTGAACAGTATATAAAACAGTTTAAGGGTGAGCTTATAATGGTTACGCATGACAGATATTTTCTTGATAACGTGACTAATAAAATTGTGGAGCTTGATGGAGGAAAGCTGTATAGCTATGAAACGAACTATTCGGGATTTTTGCAGCTCAAGGTTCAAAGAGAACAGATGGAGCGGGCAACAGAGTTAAAGAGACAGAATACTTTAAGGCGTGAGCTTGAGTGGATAAGGAGGGGCTGTCAGGCACGTTCGACAAAGCAGCAGGCGAGAATAGATCGTTTTGAAGATATGAAAGAAGCTTCGAGACAGGCCAGACTTAATTTTGAAAAGCAGCCGCTTGAGATGAATTCGGTAAATTCAAGGCTTGGAAAGAAGACGATAGAGCTTGATGGAATTTGCAAATCATTTGGGGAGCGGCATATTATAAATAATTTTTCATATATTTTCTTAAGAGATGACAGAATCGGAATTATCGGAAGCAACGGATGCGGCAAATCTACTCTTATGAAAATAATTACAGGAGTGCTTGAGGCTGACAGCGGAAGTATTGAGATTGGAGAGACTGTAAGAATTGGATATTTTATGCAGGAAAATGAGATGCTTGATAACAGTATGACTGTTCTTGAATTTGTAAGAAGCATTGGGGAATATGTCACGACTGCAACAGGCAAGGCTACGGCATCGCAGATGTGTGAAAAATTTTTATTCGGCCCTAAAATGCAGTGGACACCTATCGCAAAGTTATCCGGCGGTGAAAAAAGGCGTCTGTATCTTTTGAGCGTTCTTATGAGTGCACCTAATGTACTTATTTTAGACGAGCCTACTAATGACCTTGATATAGAAACGCTTGAAATACTTGAGGAGTACCTTGATGGATTCGCAGGCATTGTTATTGTTGTGTCGCATGACAGATATTTTCTTGACAGGACGGTCGACAGGATATTTGCTTTTGAGGAAAATGGGGTGCTGAAACAGTACGAGGGCGGTTTCAGCGATTATTATGAAAAACGTAATTCTTCTATATTAAATAGTGAAAAATCAGAAGCTAAAAATGAATTACGAAAAGAAGATTCAGAGAGCAGAACAAAATACATCAAAAACAGAAGTGGTGAAATTAAATTTACATATAAGGAACAAAAAGAATACGAAACGATAGATGGTGATATTGAGAAGCTTGAAAAAAGAATTGCTCAGTTAGATGAGCAGATAGAGGCTGCGGCAACCCAGTATGGAAAGCTTAATGAACTTATGAAAGAAAAGGCAGAGGCTGAGGCAAGTCTTGAATACAGTATGGAACGATGGGTTTATCTTAATGATCTGGCATTAAAAATAGAAGAATCAAAAGAAAAACAGAGATAGAATTATGTCATAATTTGGTATTTTTTTGTTGTAATAAGACTTGCTGGTATGATACTATATTTTAAAGCATATGCATGAAAATGCTAAGCATTAAGTGCTTTGTTATTATACTATATTAACAGATAAAAGAGGAGGAGATGGATTATGTTTTGTCCTAATTGTGGAGCTAAAAATGATGATACTTCTTTATTTTGCGAGGCATGTGGAACTTCACTTGCAGAAGCAGCGAAGGAAATAGCGGAAAGCCGCAATCAGATGGAAAACACAGTAAATGATGCGCCTGTACAACCAGAAGTACAACCACAGGAAGCAGAAGCAGTACAGCCGGAAGCAGCAGTGAATGACGCGCCTGTACAATCGGAAGTACAACCACAGGAAGCGGAAGCAGTACAGCCGGAAGCAGCAGTGAATGATGTGCCTGTACAACCGGAAGTGCAGCCACAGGCCGCACAGCAGGTACAGCCTCAGGCAGTACCTAAGAAGAAGTTTAAGATTCCTGCTTGGGTATTTATTGTGTCAGGAGCTGCAGTTGCCGTTATTATCGCAGCAGTAGCATTTGTAATGATTGGTATTAGCAGTTCTGATTATAAGAAGACGGTTAAGGCATATGTTACGGCTATGCAGAGTGGTGATTACGAGAAAGCTTACGGGTATCTCGGAACACAAAACAGTGAGTTTCTTACAAAGGAAGCGTTTGTAAAGGCACATGAGAATGACGAGAAAGGCAAGATAACAAACATTGTTATAAATGATTCTTATCAGACAGTACCGAATGCGGTGACTAAGAGAGTGGATGTAAATTATGTCCTTGAGTCAGGAGAAGTAGGATATACTTCTGTGACTGTGCAGAAAGCACCTGAAAAGCATATGCTTTTCTTTAATAAGTATGACATAAATACAGAAGGAATTGTTGTGAATGATGCATCAATAACAGTTCCTAAGGGATTTGAATTGTCAGTAAACGACAGTAAGCTTGGTGAAGGTTATATTTCAAAGGATAATAGTTCTTCGTCAACTGATACTTATAAGCTGCCTAAGATATTTGCGGGAGAAATGAAGATTGATGTTAAGTATGCAGATATTGTAAGCCACAGTGAAACAGTTGAGGTTTATAGCGGAAGTCATAATTCTTCAATAGCAAATGTAGGCAGAAGTAAGCTTGAAATAAGTGAAGCTGCACAAAATACACTTAAAGAAAAAGCCAAAGCAGATGTTAAGACGCTTATGCAGGCGGCAGCAGATAAGAAGAACTTCAGCGAAATATCTTCAATGTGTTCAACGAATAAGAAGGATGCTGTACAGCGCGATTATGAAAATGGAATTTTATATGATTTGCATTCATCTTACAGAGATACAACATCACTTACAGTATCTAATGTAGAGTCAAATATTAAATCTACAGCATATTCGTCAGATTACGATACAGGATTACCTAATGTGAAGGTTTATGTATCATATGATCTTGCTGGACAGTATAATACATCATACAGTGATACTCCGTATGAAGGATATCTTAATGTGAAAGGTTTATCATACAGCATAAGCTATATATATGAGGACGGTCAGTGGAAAATATCTGATATATATCTTGAGGCAAGTCTTAGAGCAAAGAATTGATAAATTTTAAATAAAATATTTAAAGGTCTGAATTTGTCGTGATATGATGGTTCAGACCTTTTTAAATAGTAAGTTTGAAACAAAATTTAAAAATCACCTGACTTCTGCAATTTTTTTGATGTTTTTGAAAAAAAACAAAAAAACTTATTGCATTTGTATAATACTTCCTGTATACTATCACTTGCTGTGACATGATAGCTGTGAAGCGTGAGGTTGCTGCTATGCAGGTTTTTCCGTGGAGCGAATGTCAGCCGGATGTGGTTTTTATACCTGCCGGCAAAGAAAATGGCGACAAGTCACTGTACCAAAATCATCTGTAATAAGCAGAAATGACGCGCGTTCGTCGAATGAGACATTATGATACGCGTGGGAGTGTGTACAGTCACCGCTTGTCGTACTTATCAATAAAGTGCGAAGGAGGCGACTTTTTTTATGGCAAATCAGGTATTCAGAATTACATTGAAGGCCTACGATCATCAGTTGATCGATCAGTCAGCTAAAAGAATTATTGAGACTGCAAAGAAGACAGGAGCACAGGTGAGTGGTCCGGTACCTCTTCCAACAAAGAAGGAAGTTGTTACTATTCTTAGAGCTGTTCACAAGTACAAAGATTCAAGAGAACAGTTTGAGCAGAGAACTCATAAGAGACTTATCGATATCTTAGAGCCATCACAGAAGACTGTTGATGCATTATCTAAGTTAGAGATGCCAGCTGGCGTATTAATCAATCTTAAGGTTATGAAGTAATCATGCCTTAGAAATTTTTCATTATTAGAGCAATAATCCTAAGGGTTTAATATAGAAGTAACTTTGACACGCGTGTTCGGAAGTGTAACACACGATGTGAGCAGTGGTGCGGGTTCCACTTATATTAGCTGTTCTAGGATGACAGGATGCGCTTATGCCGGAAGGTGTAATCATCTTGTCCGCTGTAGATTAAACAGGAGGAAAATCAATGAAGAAGGCAATTTTAGCTACAAAAGTCGGAATGACTCAAATCTTCAATGAAGACGGTGTTTTGACACCTGTAACTGTTTTACAGGCAGGCCCTTGTGTAGTAACACAAGTAAAGACTGTTGAGAATGACGGTTACGATGCAGTTCAGGTAGGTTTCGCTGATATTAAGGAAAAATTAGTGAGCAAGCCTGTAAAAGGACATTTTGATAAGGCAGAAGTTCCTTACAAGAGATTTGTAAGAGAGTTCAAGTTTGAGAATGCTTCAGAATATTCAGTTAAGGATGAAATCAAGGCTGATATATTCACAGCAGGCGACAAGGTTGATGCTACTGCTGTTTCAAAGGGAAAAGGTTTCCAGGGCGCAATCAAGAGACATGGTCAGTCAAGAGGACCTATGGCTCATGGTTCTAAATTCCACAGACATCAGGGTTCAAACGGATCAGCAACAACACCTGGTAGAGTATTCAAGGGAAAAGGAATGCCTGGACATATGGGTTCAAAGAGAATCACAATCCAGAATCTCGAAGTAGTAAGAGTTGATGTTGAAAACAACGTAATCTTAGTTAAGGGTGCAGTACCTGGACCTAAGAAATCATTAGTAACACTGAAAGAAACAGTAAAGACTAAGTAAGTAGTTTTTGCTAAGGAAGGAGGACCACACAGATGGCAAACGTATCTGTTTACAATATGGAAGGCAAAGAAGTTGGTTCAATCGAATTAAACGATGCTGTATTTGGTGTTGAGGTTAATGAACATCTTGTACACATGGCAGTTGTAAACCAGCTTGCAAACAAGCGTCAGGGAACACAGAGCGCAAAGACACGTTCTGAGGTTTCAGGTGGCGGAAGAAAACCTTGGAGACAGAAGGGAACTGGTCATGCAAGACAGGGTTCTACAAGAGCTCCACAGTGGACAGGTGGCGGTGTTGTATTTGCACCAAAGCCAAGAGATTATTCATTTAAGATGAATAAGAAAGAAAAGAAGTTGGCTCTTTTGTCAGCTTTAACATCAAAGGTTAACGATAATAAGATTGTTGTACTTGATGAATTTAAACTTGATGAAATTAAGACAAAGAAGTTCGTTCAGGTTCTTGATAACTTAAAGGTATCTAAGGCATTGGTTGTTGTTGGAGATGACAGCAAGAACGTAGTTCTTTCAGGTAGAAATATCCCTGCAGTTAAGGTTTCAAATACAAATGAAATCAACACATACGATGTATTAAAGTATGATACACTCGTTGTTACAAAGGAAGCTGTAGCAAAAATTGAGGAGGTGTATGCGTAATGGCAAACGTACAGTATTATGATGTAATCCTCAAGCCGGTAATAACAGAAAAGTCAATGGCAGATATGGCTGATAAGAAGTACACATTTTTAGTACATCCTGAAGCTAATAAGTCAATGATTAAGGAAGCAGTTGAGAAGATGTTTGCAGGCACAAAGGTTGCAAAGGTTAACACAATGAACAGCATCGGCAAGAAAAAGAGAAGAGGCAGAGTTGAAGGTACTACTGCTAAGACAAAGAAGGCTATTGTTCAGCTTACAGCTGACAGTAAGGACATAGAGATTTTTGAAGGTCTCTAAAATATACGCATTAGTGTAGAAAACAATATTACACAGCTCGAAAGGAGAGAATATAATGGGAATTAAAACATATAACCCATATACACCTTCCAGAAGAAATATGACTGGCTCAGACTTCTCAGAAATCACAAAGAAGACTCCTGAGAAATCATTACTTGCTTCACAGAAGAAGAATGCCGGTCGTAACAATCAGGGTAAGATTACAGTAAGACACCATGGTGGTGGAAACAGACAGAAGTATAGAATTATCGACTTCAAGAGAAATAAGGAAGGTATTCCGGCAAAAGTTATCGGTATCGAATATGATCCAAACAGAACAGCTAACATCGCTCTTATCTGCTACGCAGATGGCGAGAAAGCATATATCCTGGCTCCACAGGGCCTTACAGACGGTATGACAGTACAGAATGGTGCCGGCGCAGAAGTAAGAGTTGGTAACTGCTTACCACTTTCTGAAATCCCTGTAGGTACACAGGTACACAATATTGAATTATATCCGGGTAAAGGCGGACAGCTTGTTCGTTCTGCTGGTAATTCAGCACAGTTAATGGCTAAGGAAGGTAAGTATGCAACACTTCGTTTACCTTCAGGAGAAATGAGAATGGTTCCAATCGTTTGCCGCGCAACAATCGGTGTTGTAGGTAACGCAGAACACAGCTTGATTAATCTTGGTAAGGCCGGACGTAAGAGACATATGGGCATCAGACCTACAGTTCGTGGTTCTGTTATGAACCCTAACGACCATCCACACGGTGGTGGTGAAG
>ENA-ORUW01000268-ORUW01000268.1-human-gut-metagenome-genome-assembly--contig:-NODE-268-length-59707-cov-15.290351_pt1 | contig 59707 bp, 97 predicted proteins | sample MGYA00242088_ERZ509227 | MGnify/ENA primary metagenome ERZ509227 (study PRJEB26280, sample SAMEA2338816) | human gut metagenome | biome: human gut; feature: human-associated habitat; material: faeces... | reverse complement strand
TTGAAGTAAAAGATAAATCTGGAAAAGATTTTATATCTAATATAATGAAAATGGACTGCGGTGAGTATCATCGTAAGAAAAGAGCATTAAGTAGCAGCAAAGTATATAAGACTGTTAACGGATATTGGGGCACATCATATAATGATGTTAAAGAGCAATATGACACAGATGTAGAGTTGGACTGCCCTATAATAACTAATATTGATTGTTTTTAAGTTTAATCCGGTAGCCTTCGAGCTACCACAATATACACGATTATGAACGAAGAGTTTCTAAAATCAGCATACCAATCTCTCAAACGTCAATTTGATGACATTAGCAAAGATAGTTGGATATGGGCTGATTTCTTTGAAGATGAAAAAGTGGGATTTGATTACTTCAAAAAACAAATTGAACAGGACGAAGATTTCGCCTCCCTGCAAGACGAGATATATTACTTGGGCGAGGATTTAGATGAGCTGGCGTATGATATAGCTTATGAAATTGCTTCAAAGTTGAGAGAAAATGATTTTTTTCATCAATGCGGACAATGTATGTTAGAGAACTTATAGAATTGAATGATTATGGATAGAGGTAAAGAAATAGAATTGGCAGCTAATTCTATCATAGATGATTTGAATGGCTTAGAGGGATTTGATAGAACCGACATGATAAACATGTTTGGTTCTGGTGTTACTTGGGCAGAAAAACACCATACAACAGATAATAACGGGTGTAAATTCTGTAAAGGTGAATTGATAAAAGAATGGGGGTGCTTAGGTCGTTCAAGAAAAGGACGTTTAAAATATGGATATAAAGAAAGAGTTAAACCGGTAGATTTTGGTGAAACCTGCGATTTAACAATCTATGGTAGAACGCTTCATGTTGATTATGACGCATATTCGTGTGATTCTTCTTTTAATGATGAAATAGCAATTAACTTTTGCCCGATGTGTGGCAGAAAACTGAATGAAGTAGAAAATATTAGCTTGTAAACTCAATAAACGAAAGAGGTTGCAGCGTATCAAAAACACAACGATATAACCCTTGCCAAAACAGCAAGCGGTATTACCCAATGGAGAACCCGTTCAAAGCGTTCTAAACGTTCCATTGGATAACCCGGAAAAGGCGGCAATAGTCCATGTAAAGGACATTGTCCGCCAATTCAAGTAGTTCGTCTATGTAATCCCTTTTTCGCATCACGTTCAAGTTTTCTACGTTGTTTACGATTTATGCCGTTTGCCGCGGCGAGACTATTCAGCGTTTCCTTCTGTTCGGGAGAAAGCATGCTATATACTTCTTCCCGTGATTTGCCTGATAAGATGGCTTGTACTATTTCCCACATAAGCTACGTCTGCAATGTTCACACAAAAATTTCTTTGCTACCGGAAACATCTTCTGCCCCACATACCCACTAAGATACTGCGCCTCTTCCCCGTACGGGTCGATGCCAAATGCACGTGAGATATGCCGGCATAGATGCCCCTTTTCATGGTCGAAAGAGTTCTGAAACTCTTCCGGCGAAGAAGTAAGAGCAATAACCATTACGGTCTCTCTGTTCCGGATATTGGAATAGGTGATGCCTGTGTTCAGATTACATGCGCGCATGTTCTTATAGGCATTCACCAAATCCAATCCCCTGCATCCTACCCGTTGAAGGTCGGCGATGATGCGGTCGGTATAATAGCAGTCCACTGCGTAATATACCCTCACTTCCCAATCATAGTCCGGTATGTAAAACTCCTGCACTATCATAGATTACATCATCTCTTCCCACATGATAGGATTGCCTGAACCTATACAGTCGGCGTAGAACCGAGTGAAAGGCATTCCATTATAAGCGTCCACGTCATCTATGTAATCCTTGATAAACAAGGCAAGATGAGCTTCGTCCACTATTGAACTCTTGTAGTAATCCGACTTCGCCATGTTGGCCACGTAAACGCAATCATACCCTGCGTCCTTTTCCAGTTTTACGCCATATTTCTTTAGCAGTTCTTCCACCTGCTCTTTACTGATTGGCTCCAGTTTTTCCTCTTTACCCGTAGCTTTATTTTCCACTTTCATGCGGGAAACAGCCCATAAGCACATTTTTTTGCTGAAATGCCAACCATACTGGCTAAGATAATCAGCCATTGCCGGCGGTATCCTGTCGTATGTATCTAATCTTTGTTTCATATTTTTCTGATTTTAAGTGATTGGCAAAAGAGGGGATTACTCCCCTCTCCATTACATGAACTCCCCGTTGGCACGTCTGCGTCTACGTTCGCTCATATCTTCGCCATAAGGCTGTGCGCTGCGGCGTTCGCTGTAAATCGGATATTCCGGGAAGTAACCCGGCATACGGCGTTCGCTCATGTCCGAACCACCGCTATAACTTCCGCCGCGTGAGCCACCGCTATTACGATAACTTATTTCGCCGCCCTGCATCTCACGCATGGCTTTCTCGTAACCATGACGGAAACCCTCTTTGTAGGCTTCTTCCATAGGATTACCGCTTTTCATACCGAAGTCACGGTCATATTCACCGCGTCCTTCTTCCAATATTTCCCACATTCCCATATTATTTTTTTGTTTTAGATGTTTCAGCCACTCCGAGCTGCTCCATAAGTCGTTTATTCAAATCCATAAGGTCTGCCATGTTCTTGTTCATTTCTGCCATTTGCCCTTTCAGAGAGGATATTTCCTGCTCCTGACGCTGTTTCTCTGCAAATTCAGGGTTTAAGAGCGTCAGCATCTTGTCACATCCCGCAATGACAGAGTTATGAAAGTCCATACTGTTGATGATGTCTATGCTTTTCTGCTTCATAGAAGCGACTTCGTTATTCATCGCATCACGAGAGCATGATACCACAATATTGCCGTTCTGCCCGAAATCGGCTATATCCATGCCGGCAGGAAGGTTTTGAAATGTGGTGTTTTGTCCGTTGATGCAGACCACAATATCCACAACCATTTCCATTTGAGGCATTTGCCCCATAGGAGTAGCCATAGGGTATTTCGGTTTGGGAGCTGAAACGCTGACTACCGGGCCGTATTCGATATACGGATTGGCATCCTTATGAAGTATATATAACTGGTTATTGGTACGAAGTGATTGAAACATAATGATTTGGTTTTAATAGACCCCGGACGACAAAATATGTCCCGGGGTCAGGTTAACTACTTGCTCTTTTGAGCGGTTGCTTCTGCTGTCGCCGCTGACGTGGTTGTCGGACGATACCCACCGTTGACAAGAAACAGCTCATTGGTGTACTTGTTATAGTGGATTTCGTAGATACCCGTTCCGGCAAGGTTGCCGACAGTCACCGGCTCATTGTTGTAAGCCAGCAACGGTCTTGTATCCCCGTTAGTCCCTATCAGTATCGGGAGTGTAGCAGTCGTGCCGGCAGGTATTGCCTGACGGAGACTTACATAGAAACCACCGACATAGTTCCTGTTACGGAACGCATGATTAGGAAGTTCCAAAATGACGTTCTCCGTACCGACCGTTACAGCCACCGTAGGAAGAGTATTGTAGTTCACTCTGCCAAGTGACGGGAACTGGAAAGGAAATCCTGTAAAAAAGTTAGGCCACATAATTACCCCCTTTCTTACCGGAATTAACCCCAGTAGTTGTTGCAACCACATCCATAACCGCTACGACCGTATGCAGCATCACCGGCATAAGCGCCAAAGGCGGCAGCGCGGTAAGTGTCAAGGTTTACGCCGACAATGTTCGGATATTGTACCGGAACTGTGTTAGGCAACTTACATTTGATGCCGTCAACGTCGCTTTGCAATGCCTGCAAGCCTGCCGCCAAAGGAGCAATCTGTTGTCCTACCGCATTCAGGATAGTGGCGTTTTGGTTACGTTGAGAGATTTCAGCGGTCAAAGTGGCTTTTTCCGCAGTCAGAGAAGCAATCTTGTCTTGCAGTGCCTGGTTCTGCATGGCATCCAACTTGGCGATGATAGCCTGAGTATTGGCGGTTGCACCGTCACGCAATGACAAAGTGTTCTGGTTAGCCGTGTTAACCAAAGTATTGGTTTGGTTACACATGGCAAGCTGGTTCTCATAGCCCATTGTGGTAATGGCGTTCTGCGTCTTGCAGCAGCAATCTGCCAATTGTGTGAGAACAGCCTGATTGCCGGACTGGAATGCGTTGATGATTTGCTGGGTAGACATGCCCACCTGATTGCCCACATTGGCGATAAGTCCTTGAATGTTACACAAGGCGCTTTGCAACTGCTGGGTAGAGCAGTTCAAAGAAGAGGCAATCTGATTGATGGCGTTACCGTTACCCTGAATGGCTGACATCAGGTATTCACGACCCACATCACCGTTAAGCTCGGCAGGCAGACCGCCGCCATTGCCAAAGCGGTTACCGAAGCCGTTACCGCCCCAACAGAACCATAGCAGGATAATCCAGATGAACCACCACGAGCCGCCCCATTGGTCTTGGCTGCCACGTCCCTGGTTAAGTAAAGCGAGAAGTCCGGGGTCTACACCCTTGCTTCCCATCAAGTTGGGCAACATAGCCATGATGTCGAATTTGCTTCCGCCACCATTTCCGTTGTTCCCGTCTTGATTGAAGACATACGTTCTTTCCATAGAGATTTATATTTTGTATTACGGTCAAAATCAACCGCATCACAAAAGTATAAATACGTAATCTGCCATGAAATCAGTTGTTTCCCAACGATTTCTTTATATTTTCCCAATATATTCTCAACATTTTCCCACCTTCCATACGCTCCTGGAAATTGGAAATCATGTAGTTTATCGCACGCTTGGTCTTATGGATTTGTAAGGCTATTTGAGACGGATACATGCCCCTTTCAACCAACAGCCGGACAAGCAGATAGCGGGCGTCTACGGTCTCCGTATCCTTATCCGAGGATAGTATTCGATTGACTGGAATTTCCGTCTCCTGCGAGACGAGATTGATTGTTTCGGCAAAGATTTCTGACTTACACATAGTTTTTCTAAATTTTATATTTATCTTTGCCCTGCCACATAGAACATGAGATTCAATGAACAAAGCATAAGACAATGCGTTGAAGATATTAAAGCCTCCAACGTGCATTGTCTTATGCTTATCATGTTTTTATGTGGCAATATTAACGTGAAACGTTGGGGGCTTTCTTTTTACTCTAAGCCCCCGAAAGAGCGCCAGCGATAAGCCGACTTCTACATCGTTAATTTCTTTCTTATCTTTATGGCGAGCCAAGCTATCACGAACAAAATACAGGTTAGATTTATCGAAAGACTGGCGCCGCCGTAATTGATTTTAAACTTTTCCCACCATGACAACTCTTTTTCTACGGGATAAGGCTTTGGCACTTCAATCCTTCTTATCCTTTCGATGAAGTACGGTATCTTGACTGTTACCGTTGCATGAGGGTAGATGCCCAATGAATGGTTCAATGTACCGTTACTCCATGAAGCATAGCTATAAGCATACGGATTACGAAGGAATGATGTTGTATCGACTACAGACACGCTGTCCTTGTACGGTATCAGCTTCTCTTGAAATGTAGTGTCATGGTAGATTATGCTGTCAAAAACCTTTGTCTCAACCGGCATATAAACAGTCCTCGTTCTACAAGAACACACCGCCAGAGCAAGCAATATTACATACAATAGTCTTTTCATATCTTTTCCCAATTATCCTTTAACCAAGTAATTTCATCTTCGGTAAAGCTACGGTCGGCGATGATGATTTTGCCATGGCAGCCGATATATGGGTCTTGTGCTTTATCATTAACATTTCTTTGAGCAGCTCCAATAATCAGAACATCAGTATCATCTAATGAACCCGATTTAATTTCGGCACCATTATATGAGTTCTTTGTTTGATATACAATGTTATTATCTGCAAATATTATATTATTATCTCCACCAAAACTAAAAGTCTTATTGGCTCTAAATTCAAACTCAAATGCCCCTAAATTATCTCCGCTTCCGTTTCTTTTTCCTATAAAACAAGATATGTCACGAATATCAAACCAAGTTCTATCAGCAATAATAGTATAATCCGTTAATATAGGGAATTCATAAGCGACCGCACACATACCACCGTCGTAGCAGAGCTGGTCGGGGTAGTCGGGGATTTGGGTAATGGTAAAAACACTTGTGCCTGGAGTTAATCTATAACCAATTTGATAATCATTACTAACCTTAATAGATGTAGGTAATTCATTTTCACCCTCTACAATATTAATCTCCTTTCTACCATTTTCAGTTGCATATTGATACTTAAGAACATTATCTCCTAATCCTATTACTTTTATCTTATATGAAGGGATTTCGACTGAATTGGCATATTGAATAAATAGATAATCAGATGTATTAGGAGTAACTTTAACAACATCAGGTTTTACCTCTGTTTGAACTGAACTTTTTCTCCATGATGTAAAATCAACCTTATAAAGCCCCATACCACTATTCAGCTTACCCTTACCACCATACAAATAGGCGTGGTTGCCGTTGCCGCTAAGGTCTTTTAGGATTGATGTAGGGAGTTGGGTTATAGTGATGTTACAATCATCAGTTATATAAGTTCCAAATCCAACATACAAGTTTCTATTTTTTACAATATAAATGCCATCAGTTGTATAAGTATGTAATCTAACCCATTTATTATCTACATATTGATTAATCGTTAAAGGATTATCTTCACTAATTCCTGTAACATAGATTTTAATATCATCATACGGTGATTTATTATCTTCAATAATATTTTGTGTATTACTGAATGATTTTGTGATGATAATTTTATTTGTAGTAACAGTTGCGCTTCCTCTACTACTAAGATAATTCCACGTTGTAAAGTTCTCCACATAGGCCTCTATCACATCATAGTTAGTCATACCCTGCGAAGCAGGGTCATAGATAGCCTTGATGTGCTCTTTCATACCAGCAGGCCATGAAAGACCGCCACCACCCGAAGCGGACGGAAAACCGACAGACGGTATCCCAATAGTAGGAATACTGATTGTCGGGATGCTGATGTTGGGGATAGTGATTGGGTCCATAGGCTATCCCTCTTTAATCATTTTGGCTTCCAATACTTCGGTAGCACTTCTGATTGTAATGTTTATACCATTTGCTATCCCTACGATGCGAAAAATTACATTAGGAGCACCGCTATTCTGGGATGCATTGGGGTAAAGAGGAACAGGCTCCAAATCATCGATTCCCGCAAATGCGGTAACTAAGCCGCCCTTATTCTTTATCTGTATGGTAACGGGATTGCCGTCGCTGGCAAATGTTGCGTAATACGCGTTCTCGCTTTCGTTCTTTTCAAATGATAAAATTTCTGCTGCCATGATGTTTACTTTTTAGAGTTTCAATACTTGGTTCCTGTTGCCTTCCCTTCGGTGGCTGACGTGTACCCATGAGAAGTTTTTCTCATCAATGACCTGGTCGAAGGGAAGCTTCAATTCTTGTATAAGATTGAACAGCCTTTTGTTCTCTTTCGGGGTATTCGGAGTACCGACAATATCAGCAGCACATCCATTCATGTGGTCGCTTGTTTTAGAGCCGCCTACCGCCTTATTCAAAGCAGGACAACGGTATCCGCTTGTTACTGTGATAGGCTTGCCGTAAGCCTCTCTTAACGGGTCGAGAACATTGTCAACCAACGCTTGTGCATTGGGGAGCAACTCTTTCGGCAGTCTGTTATCTATAGCTTTCTTATCAGCCGTTTCGCTTTTAATCAGTTCTGCAATTGTAAAGTATCTCATATTATTTCTCCTTTCTAAAGTATTTGTCATAAACCACACGAGCCACCCAACCGACAACCGCACCAACACCGAATGACACAACAGTAGTCAAGTTTACCCAAAACGGAGTGTAGTGCATGTAAAGCATAACTCCCACTATGATAGCGATAACAATCGCTGCGATAATCAATTTCTTTTTCATTTTGTTACTCCTTATCTTTAGTTATTATTTCACTCATATCTTCTTTCTCAACATCGAGTACTTTTTTACCGAATAGTCCTAATGCTTTTAGTAAGTTGAAATTATATCCTTTGGGCTTTAGAATGTTACTTATAATAGAGCAGAACTCTATAAAGCAGACAAACAGGCATGAATACACATCAATATTCCACTTGCTTCCGGAAGCGATGTTTATCATCACCACCATACATACAAAAGCGAAGTAAGTCACCATCTTACCCATAGTCCTGCGGATAGCACTGGAAAAGCGCACTTCCTCGCCCATCAACAGGCTTTTCCTCACTCCAAATGCCAAGTCACACACTACGACTGAAAATGTCACTATCAGCCACGGTATCATGTGTTCCAATGACTGCATAATAAAGCTACTCGCTATTACCGAAAATCCCCCAGGTATGCTTTGTGTAATAATGTTGCCTTTCATCTTTCCATTGTTTGTATTACAATTATTCTTATCTTTGTGATGCGTTTTATAAATGTTCAATAAACGATAACCCGACAATAAGCATTATCTGGTAATGATAAACGTTTAGATTGATTCCTTGCATTGTTGTGATAACATAGATAAGGTTTTTTCACGTTGTTTGTTTATAGGGCAGATTTTACAATGTTTCTACTCATACATATATATGCTTATTGTTGATTGAAAGTCTGCCAGTCCCCGCCTTATTCGTGAGAATAGGACGGGTTTTATATCTTGCCGTAATAGTGGAACCACGCTCCCCACTTCCGCTCTTTCAGATAGTTCGGATTGTCTTGGTTGAGTTTGGCTTCCATCTCAAACGCACTTGCACGGTAAGCGTTATTGTTTACCTTGCCGCCATCTATCTTATCATCCGTAAACAAGTGGTACACGAAGCTCACAAACCATTCTGCCAAATACAGAATGTAATAGAATAGCGGGATAAGGAGCAACCACCATGCGCTGACATAGAATGATAATAATGCGGACGGAATAGCCGCTATCTCCATGCACTCGAAGAACTGTTTCTGATGTGTACGCTCATGGCGTTCTGTTTCGGCGGTTATCTCTTTCAGAATGGATAAGATAAAGCCGAAGAACATTATCGTTGTGTAGTTACCAAACAAAATCATTTTGGCGAGCCAGTTGTCTAAGTAGATTGTTTTCATATCAAATAGCATTAAATATTAATAGCACTGTGAAATACTTTGTCCAGTTTATACAATTAAATCCATTTTCAACTGTTACATCTTCAAATACAATTTGGGGATTACCAGCCCCATTGTCAACATGAGCCGATAAACATCTAACGTTTATATCACCGTCATTATAAACATTATAGTCCATTACTTCTGCATTTAAACTATACCATTCTATGTGGCGTGCAGGAATGATAGTCGGAGAGCCTTCTCTTTCAAGAGTTATTCCATCATTATCACTAAAGTTGGCAATCAAAATCCTACTTGCATAGGCTTGATTTTCATAATCAGATGCAATGGTAATCTCCTTTAGTAAATTTGCTACTCCACCACCCAAGATTTCAGTACTACCCACAAACAGCCCAGCCCCAGCCGAACCAACTCTAAGATTACTATTTTCGTTACTCATAATTGTTGTTTTAATCGGTTACACAATATGCTGTATTGGCATCCTTATTAGTAATGGCTGCATACTCCTCTGTTGACTTCTTAGTAACAGTCTTGAGATTATCGGAACTAACGATATTTACTATTATAAACTTTGCATCATCAGTATTCTCAGTGATTCTTATTGAATACCTTTTTGTATGTAAATTTCCATCACCAAATCCTGTTAATATAAAATGTAATTCATGTTCAGTGTTTCCCGTATTTTTCCAAACATTTAAGCAACCTAATTCTCTGCAATCATTGCCATTATGAATAAAATATCTTGTATGATTTTCTACTATATCCTGAACCACACTTCTAAAATTAGCAAGATTACCAAAATACCTCATAACTCTCTCTTCTGCATCTATACCCGTTAAATTTGTACCATTGGCAACTAAATCATTGGAAATAGTTCCACTATCCGCATTAATTATTTTTCCATAGATAGCAGTATCAACATACTTCTTTGTTGAAGGCTGATAATCCTTAGTCGGAGTATAAGCAGAAGTATTGGTCTTGGTAAGAACATCGGAAGAACCTACAAGCTCCTTAGCAGCAGAAACATCGATGTTATTGTTGATTTCTTCGTTGAGGATAACTTCACCGCTTCCGGTTTCTTCAAGATAAGGAACCCATGTAAGCAAAGGAGGACGGTCAAAATAACCTACGAAATTCTTAATATCAGCTTCACCGCTAACCTCAATTTGCAGAGCAGTGTAATCCTTGTTGTTATAAATAACAGTTGCGGGTGCCACACGGATGCCGGAGGAGCCTTTGGCATATATGAAATCAATTTCATTATTTTCGTCACTTTTTCTGAAAGAAGCGAACATTGAAACCAAAGGTATAGTTCCTGTTTGAGTAATGCCGTTCAAAGGAATAGTACAAAGGCTACCCATCATAATGCCTCTGTAAACAGTTGCGTTATATTCATCTTTCTCGGCTTCCCATAAAAGGAGTACTCCTGTCCGGTCAATAACATTGAGGTCTAAATCGTACACTTTATACAGACTGGAAGCATCCGCATATTTTTTGGTGGCAGGATGGTAGGCTTGCGTAGGCGTATATTCCGTCTCATTGTCTTTAGTGAGCACATCTGACTTTTCGGGAACTTCCACCCAATCTTTATTTTTACGACCGTAAGTGTTGCCGTCAGAGGGGGCTTCGGTCATAAGTGGTGTAGATATTTCATTATAGGATGCAATACCATCAATCACTTGGATTATCATTTGCGAAGTGACATCTACACTCCAAGAAGCCAAGCCAAGTATCAGGTTATTGTCATTAACATAAGTCGCATTTACTACCGAGAATGTTTGTTGCAACACGGCATTAGGGTTATCATCGGTTTTCGCTATGACAACGCAATCTTCATCTTTTACTTTTTTTATTATATCTATTAAATTCTGCTTTCCACCAAAGGCATTAAATATCTCATCGGATGTTGCTTGGTCGCTTAGGCTCATCGCAGCAGCAGGAATAACTACCACGTTCCCCGAACCGCCGCCCGCTATCTTCCCTTGATTAACCCACTCCCCGTTTACCCATGCGTAGTAATCGTAAGGAGCTTCAGTACCTACGGCCATGAACCCGTCAACTGCCGAACCGTCGGGAACGGCGGATTTCAAGGCTTCAAGGGTGGCGTATTCTCCGGCAACACGGAAAGAACTTCCCGGTTCGCCCTTGCAATAAATACCCGTCTTGTCGAAGCTATCTGTTTCTTTGTTATACACATAGACATAATGGTCTGTTCCTATATAGGTCGGATTGTTGGCAACCTTTTCGGCATCTTGTGCGGCTGTATTAGCGGCTTCTGCTTTTTCTTCAGCATTTGAGGCGGCGTTGTTTGCGGATTGAGTAGCTGCTTCCGCTTCTTCTTTAGCTGCGGTGGCATCGGATGCAGCTTGTGCCGCCTGTTCTGCTTTCTCATTGGCGGTATTTGCGGCTGTCTGTGCTGCGGTGGCATTACTTTCTGCTTTATCGGCGGCTTCGTTTGCCTTATCAGCAGCTTCCAAAGCAGGAGCGGCTAATAATTCAAGTGGAGCACGTACAATAATCTCCTCTCCATCTTTCTCTTGATATGCAGGTAATGATGTGATACCGTCCAAACTTTCCGCTTCTGGTACATCACCAACGCCTTGTGAATCTTTTTTTAATTCATCTTCTATTTCTCGTAAATCCTGTTCAGTCCAAGCCATAACGCAAATTATTTATTTAGTATTTCGACAGAGTCATTGATTGCATTGTCAAATATCTGTTTCATTTCTTCTGCTGTCAATTCATTATTCTCTCTAAAAGAAAGCCCTAAAACACCATTGGCGGAAACATTGTAGAACCCCACAATAGTATCTCCCTTTACTATATTGGCTGTCATAGCACTAACTTTTTCAGATTTATCTACAGACATGTTGTATTTGATACGTATGTCATCAGAAACTCTTGTTGTTCCTTTTTTATTAACATTTGTAATTTCCATTATTTCCCCTCAATTAAATTAATTACTTGTACATAGCCGCCGGGATTAAGAGATGCAACTGCCTCTTTAATCATTGCTGCTTCTTCGATGTTTAATTCCATTTCGTCTGTAGCTTTATAAATACGTATACTTAAATCGTATGCCATAACCTTTTCTTCCGGCTTAGCATTTGCTTTTTTTTCAAGCCATTTCCCGCTAAATAACAATGCGGAAACTACATTTTTAATTAATTGCGGAGTACCATTATCTTCTATAATAACTTCTCCTTTGTAATTTTTGAAGGGTTGATTAAAATTGACTTTCATATATTGTAAAGTTAAAGTGTTTAATAATATCTATCTACAGAACCATCAGAGTTGTAGAAAACCAAACCGTCTGCTGATAGCTTGCAATAAGGAGAGGTAAGTCTTACGAACTCTCTTATTATTATATACCCACCATAAGTATTGGATACCGTTTCAGTTCCCATTTCAATTGCAGCACCTAAATCCGTGTTTATACGAAATCCTTCATAATCTATTTTCACCCTACCTCTCCCATCAGTTAACCCGGCTTCTAAAGTGTCTACCTTTATGAAATTAGAGTTTAAATACCCGCCAACAATGATAGTACTTCCTAATTGAGATGCTTCAACTGCATCTTCGTATGCAAGTCCGCCAAGAGAGGACGATGAAACCTTCTCATTAATAGTGTTTTGTAAGGTGCTATTCAAGGAGTCAAATGTAACAGCTCCGGATATATCTATTTTTTCTGCATTAATCTTAATTCCTTCATCTCCGAAATTTATAGCAGCGATAACCCCATCTTTGGGAGTGTACGCTTCTAAATTGATTTTATTGGCGTTTATAACTATTCCTTCATCACTGACGTTTATAGAATTAATGATGTCGTCCTTTTTAACGAATAATGAAATTTCATCATTTATTCCGTCAATCTTAATACCTAACTCCTTTACGCTGTCTCCAATTTCTTCAACAGATAATGCAATGCTATCAGCCCGCTGTTCTATTTGTGAGAACTTTTGATTATTGCTCTCCGAAAGCTCCTTCACTTCCAGTCTAATGCTTTCTGCGGTCTGCTCTATCTCTGAACTTAACTTTGTGTACAAGTCCTCATAGGCGTTGTGGGTCAACGCCAACGAATGTATGTATATGTCCCCTGTAAACTTCAACTCAAAATCACCAGTTCCGTCCCATGTGCCGGAATACTCCTTCATTGTATATTCTTCACCCGGTTCGAGTTGTTCGGTGAAATGCAGGTTCTGACCGGGAAAGCCTATCGTAAGTGTTCCGGCTGTAACTACCTTATACCGGAAAGAGATAAAGAACTTCTTCGGTTCTTCTCCTTCCTCATAGGTCGGCTTATTGGCTAAATCAGCATTTAACTGTTTTATTCCGGAAGAAAGGATACGAAGCACGTTTCTGTCTCCATATCGTACTACTGCCGCCATAGCATCCTTACGGGAATAGAACTCCCCATTCACCAATAAGAATTTTCCGTTTACGGTGAAAAAGTGAATGTCGTTCTTCGCTTCCCAACCGTTCGTATTGGATGCGAATGCCGAGTTGTACAGGTAGTTATCCTCTGCCTGTATTTCGTCAAGCACTTTGGAGATTTCCGAATAAATAAGGTCTTCCAATATCTTGAACTGGGTCATAATATTTATGCCGGTCTTCAAAATAAAGTCACCCATGAACTTGTTACCTTGCGGACTGATAACCGTCACTTCCTTGCCCGCCATTGAATAGGAATCTATTCCGGCGTATTGATGGATACTTGGCGCATCATCACCATACACAGACAATGTTATTGCATTCTGACGCTTCTTGTCTGTGCGGTTGCCGAGCTGTACAAGACTGTCGCCTTCTTGCGGTGTGTCACTGTTGGCGTCACAGTCCGTTTTGCTAAGGTCTATATAATCCTCGCCGACACCTACGCATAGGCGCCAATAGTAACGGTTGGATACATTCTCGTAGACACCCGGCTTGATATTGAAGTCTTGAAACCGTACCTGGTCGCCTTCATTGAACGGGTTTTCAATAGCCGTTTCACCATCGTCAACCAACAAATAGCAACGCCAAAAATCCTCGTGTTCCTCAACTTTGCCGCATTTCATTCCGGCAGCGGTGAACATGTAGTTTCCGCCTGCATAGGAAAGCTTCTTTATCTCCAATTCGGAGAACATGGCTTTTATGCGGACAAAGAGTTCGTCCACTTCAATGTAGGATTTACCCGTCTTGCTGTCTACTTTGATGACAAACCCCTCACCGAGCGCACCGGAAGAAAAGTTCATTGATTGGATGTAGTCAGAAAATAATCCACCTAAGAACTTTATTAAAAATCCTGCTTCGTCCGGCCTGTCCTTTCTTATAAAGAACTTTGATAGAGCCTCTATATCAAGAGCCTTAAAGTAGACAATCCGGTCGGCAGAAGTTCTGATAAACAATGCAGGGTCGGCATCTGCAACACAGATATATATTTCCCCAAGATTTAACCCTTGCAGATGCTCTTCGTCACTCGGAGATAAAGCAGGGGGTATCGCCTGATGGTTTTCATCAAGTGCGTCACCAAACCACAATATTTTACTAAGTCTTTTTTTCATACCCCAAGCTTATCTGTATTAGTGAATGCCGCCTTTCCTTTATCGTATTGCAATACTTCCCCATCTTTGGCATGGTCTATCAGAAATGCAGGGAAAGAGGCGGAAGAACCCGCTTCAGGAGAGCCGCCGATACCCGCAATGTCGTTATTCTGTAATTCAAGAGCCATGCTTATTTGGAACAATTGGCTATCTTCAATAACTTGCGTCATTTCAGGCACAGAACTTTCCGAACGGACATATCTTGTTCCATCAATTTCCACCATAGAAAGGCATAGGATACGGTTTATGTGTTTTGCGAACCAATAAGGAACACCGCTCGAATTCCCTATCGTAAGATTATACACATCATAGGGCACTGCATATAATTCTTCTATTTCCTGCATTTGATTACGGTATTGCTCGTTATCTATCTGAGGCGAATATCCGTTCGGCTTAAAACCAGCTTCTACACGAAAATTAAATATCTGCTGAATATCATCAATCCAGAATATATTATCAAAAGAGGAATTGTTGCTTTTATGAGAATAACGAATAAGTACTGTTTCCTCTAATAGAGTGTCAGAGGAACATACAATAAAAGGTTCTGAGGTACTTCCATTGATTGTTACTGTATATATGGCATCTTCCAAGTCTCGGAGAATGGTGTAATACATCACTACGTTACCATTGTGATTATATGTAGAAAGTGGTATTGATGTGGAATTGCCTGTTGCAAGGTCGTTTAGGCTCGCTGATACTTCCTCTGAAGCATTAGCAAATACCTGTATATGGATTTTGTCAGAAGAGTGAAACTTCTGAATATAGTCCATATCAAGCCCAAACTCATATTTTATAGGTGAGAAAAAAAGAGGGCAAACATCACCAACTTTTACCATGTCTTTTCGTCCTTTTTACAGTGACGTGTAACTTCACACATCTTGCGCAAATATACGTACTATTTAGACTAATTCCAAATAATTATTTTGAAAATAATCAATTCACATCCTTTACTATCAAAATATATTTTACCGCTTCCGGTCTGCCGTAGTTATAGCTTGCACTTTTTACATAACCTTTATAAATATGCCCGTTCTTCTCTACCCGAATATAGCCGGATAAGTCGGAAGGAGTTTCCAAATCGCCAGTTTCAACGGACAATTCACCCACCGAGAATAATCTGCTGCCTAATACAAAATCGTCTTTCACGCTCTCCCCATTGAACGAGACATCGCTATTCCCGTCAGATGAAGCGAAATTGAGTGTCTGGGCAAATGCAGCTAAAAAAACTTTATTGGCATCAATCATATAGAAAGGCGCATACATAACGTTAAACATAGTGGAAGGCGATATAACCCCTGAAACGTTCCACCGAATAAGCTTGTACTTTGAATCGCTAAGTAAAGCTCCTACAAAGAACACGTCGTTATCACTGTCGCTATCGGTAGTCTTTTCTCCCTGTTTTGCAGCAAGGAACTCAATTCCGTATGCATCTGCACGGTAAGGGCTTATCATCTCAAAAACATTATCAGTCAGTGTAACTCCCGTAGTGTATTCATTTGTAAAATGAAACTCATCACGCCCATTTACGCTGTCATAATCCTGCTTGTCATATCCGACTTTTACCCTTGAATAAACCATTGATGAATCTACATTATATGAAAAGTCTGTAACAGCATCCCCTAAATCTTTAACTTCCCTGTCTTGAAATAGGGTATCACGAGGCACAAATGTAACCTTGTTCTCACCGATTACAGGCACAAACCCGAAAACGGCACTCATCCAATTTGCAAATTTCGTGTATGAGGTATATACCTTTGCTTTTTCCAACCCTCTTATACTTTCTGCCGGAACAATCAATGCGTTATTTATACCGATATATAAATTGGGATTATCGGGCACAGCTATTTCTCCTATGACACCCTCCTTATCGTTGTTTATAGACCGAAGCAATCTGTTTAATAAAGTAACAGGCTTAATTACATCCACATCTATCGGCTTATCCCTTGCAATAAATTCTATCGTCATTGGAATAGTCATGTTGGATAAGGTCACGGTTACATTCCCGCCGGTAGTCGTTTTTACCGCATGGAAAAATAAGGATAATTTTTCTCCCGGTTCCAATGTAACCGTCTTGTCTATATCAACAGTATGTACAGTCGGGTTTCTATCAGGAAGAGAGAGATTGTATACATTTGTGTGATTTCCGCTTTTATCTATTTTATGTAATACCAATTCTGATACGAACAATCGATGCGCTATATCAAATTTACACTTAATGGAAACAGTCAGCGGCCTTGCGGATATATTATCAAAGAAATAAGGAAATTTATTTTTTACACTGAGTTCATTCTCTTTTTCTGTTATCTTCTCATATTCCACATCATAAACTTCTATTATGTTTTTTGTAGCTATTTCTGAAGTTTTTATATAAAGCGGAACCATATAAAAATCTTTCCCGTTACTTGCCGTAAACTCATAGACAATATCACTACTGTCGCTTTGGCTGGGTATAAGCCATTCTATATGGCTTGTCATTTCCAACCTATCATAGTAAAGAGGGGTACTATCTTTCAATTCACTAACCGGATATTCATACTGCGTACCTTTCTTGGACTTAATCAAGCTTGCGAGGCTGTTATCAACGGCATTTATTTCGCACGTCGTATTGCTATATGTGAATGTAGAGAAGTCAAGCGCACATCTGAACTTTTCGTTGAGAAGCCATGAGTTATTACGTATATAGAACACTATTGTGGCGGAAGAATTTAAATACTGCTCCAGATATTCTTTCAGCAACAATGAAAAAGCCCCGTTAGCAAACTCAAATTTTGTGGAAAAACTGCGGACTACCCCGTCATAGTCTCCTCTTTTGAACGACATTTCCACATCAGCCCAATTTACAAGCTCATTCGTGGCATCATACGCTATTCCGTTTACCAATAACTCACATCTGTAATACATACTTATTTCTTTTTTGAAGTTGAACGTATCATAGCATCTATATCATCACACATACGCCTAACCATATAGGCATATTCTTTAGCAGAAAACGTACTCTCGTCAATGTGCATTTTTACATAAGACATCAACGAAACACGTTCTTTGGTAAAGTATTCCCTATCCATTTTTGTTTTTCCCATATCGGAAGATGTTTCAGCTAATTTTACAAGGCGATATTTATCAGAGGCGGAAACGCTGCTTATCCGGTTTCTTATCTTATCGTGTTCGTCCTCTTTGAACTTATAGCCTAAAGTAGACATAACATCTACAACATCACTCCAATCACCTGATAAAATCAGCCCTTCGCATACAGCAAGGCAGTTTAATCGAATTTGAATTTTAAGAATTTCGTTTCTCCGGCTTATCAAGGAAATTGTAGATTTTCCGCCGACTATTGACAGATATTCGTTACACAGTTTCTCGGCGGCTAAAATCTTCTCTTTAGTACTATATTTACCACCTTGCACCACTTTATCAATGTTTCCCAAGAATATGTCTATAAAACGGGAAAGGCATATTTTATCCAAGTCATTATATATCATATCTTATACTCTATTTGAAATCCAATTATAATCCGCACGTTGATTGGCTTTTTTCATCATTCTTCCGATACTTTGCAATTGTTTGGTATTGCTTTCCATCTTCTTTTCAAGTCGGCTGTAATCGTTGCTTACATTGACTACAACCCCTTCTTCTCTCATATTCTTTAGTCTTTGCTCCAATAGTCCGTAATCAGACGCAAGACCTCTGCGGTCATAGATATATGACAAATCAGGTATCACCTGCGCATGTGCTGGAAGGTCTACCAATGTCGGCTTGTCGGGGGTGATAAAAAGACCGTTATCAGTTACAATGCCTTCTTTCTTGCCACCGTCGCCGACAATGGCTAAACCGCCCGGATGGTCTTTTGTTCCTTTAGCGTATTTGGGGATAGGCTGGGCTATGATAGTTGCAAGACTGATTGCTCCTTGTGCGATTATCAATGGGATTATGCCAGGAGCTGTAAACGGATTAGTCCATGCTTTCATAATGGCTAAAGATGTAGCCATTATTGTTTGTATTATATTATTGGCTTTATCAAATTTTGCCTGCTTTTCTTGTAACGCAGCTTTCTTTTTCGCAATTTCTTCTTCTTTTTGTTTTGTTTTATCTTCTGCCGCACGTTTACGGGCTTCCGCCTCTTCCGTAGAAATGGCTCCGTTCTCCTCAAGCTTTTCTATTCTTTCAATTTCTCTATCATAAGCTTCGTCGTTTGCATCTTGTTCAGCTTCTATTTCTTCTATTTTTCTTTCAAAAATGGCAGTTCCCAAATCAGCAAATCCACCTAACAAATCAGATATGGCCTGAATGGTCTCTGCTATTTTATCCATTTTCTTTTTAGTTACTTCAGCGGATTTATTAACGGCATTTTCTTCTGCATCCCTGACCTTTTCCGCGAGAGCTATTTCCGCTTCCGCTATCTTTTCCTTCAATTTTAACCTATCCTCTTCCGATAGACCGGGCGTGTTTAGTTGCTCTTTGGCTAAATCAACTGCCAATCGTGCTTGTTTGATGGCGTATTTTTCTGTTATCTCCTGTTTCTTTCTTTCATAAGCTTCTTTTTGCATCAATCCTTGAGAGTATTGCATAGCAACTCCATCCAACTCCTTAGACATTTCAGCGTTTATTATCACGGATTGAGAAGAATAAGATTCTTGTATTTTCTTGTTCTTTTCAGCAGCATATTTTTCTTCTAAATCTAATTGTTTTCTTTTGTATTTTTCATCGACAAGAAAAACATCTTCTCCATTTCTTACGGCTGCATTTATGGCTTGTTCCCTTTCGTTATCAAGTAATTTTAATCTTAATCTATATTCTTCTTCGCTTCCTTTTTTTACAATGTCTAATTTTGTTTCAATTTGAGATTTCTCCCTGTTAAGGCCGTAAGAAATCTGTTTCTCTTCTAATGCTTTTTGCATTGCTTCTGCGAGGTTCTCTCTTGTTTTTTGCTCTTCTTTAGAATTGCCTTTGATTGCCGCTATCCGCTTACTATAATCTAATGATATTTTAGCAAGTTCTTTCTCCAACCCTTCATCCATTAAATCCAGTTCAGATTGTTGTAAGGCTTCACGGATGCGAAGCCGTTCTTTAGCAGCTTTCTCTAACGCTTTCTTTTCTTTATCTGTTAGCACTCCACTCTTTCCGGTTGTAGATATATCACTCCCCATTAAATCAATTTTATTAAGTTGATTTATCAATGATTCTGTAATAGATGATATTGCTTTTTTCCCAGCGGCGGCTTTAGTCGCAATATCAATCTCATCTTTGATAACGCTGTTTGTTCTTTTCCATGAAGTTAGAATAGTGAAAAATCCTCTATTTTTTAATTCGTCTTCCAATTTATTGCGTTTGGTAATAGCTAATTGATAGTCAGTGTTTTCAAATTCAAGTCTTGATTTCAAGGTTTCAATATATTCTTCTTTTGCCTTTTTTGCGGCTTCGTCAGCTGTTATACCAGAGTTGATATATTCTTGGTACAAGTTTTGCATGTTATTGATGTTCTTTTCAAGAATACCTGATTTAGCCATTTCATTTTGAGCCATAGCAACAGCTCTGTTGTTATAATCATCTTGCAGTTGATTGGCGTCTTTTAATTGGTTGGCGATATTTCTAATACCTCTTGTAAAGAAATCTATCACATCCTTAGCCGGCCCCGCAGAACCCATAAAAGAGAGCATAAAAGCTTCCCATGCGGAAGACAATCCGAGTATTGCCCCTTGTACATTGTTACCCATTTCATCAGCCATATCACCCAATTCCTTATTTACCCCGGTTATCTGCTCTCTTAAAGGAATAAGCGCATCAATATTGGTAAGCAATGTGTTGAATTGGGCAACACTTCTTTTGTCCGTCAATTCAAGTGTAGTATTCAAATCTACACCTTGCTCTTTCAACTTCTTTAATCCTTCTACCAGTTCAGGCAACGTTTTAACTGAACCACCTAAAGATTTCGCCAATTTACCATTACTATCAGCGAGATTAAGAAATATATTCCTTAAAGCTGTTGCAGCCATAGACGCATCAAATCCAGAGTCGGCCAACTTCCCTAATAATGCCAAAGTGTCTTCTATCTGAAAATTAAAAGCCTTTGCCACCGGGCCTACAATTGGCATTGCTGTCTGCAAATAAGAAAACGATAATGCACTTTTGGTTGTAGCAACTGCCATCGCTGATACATACCTTTCTGTTTCTGAGGTGTCAGCATTAAACATTCTAAGGGAAGCACCAGCAAGAGCAGCTGCTTCCGGCAATTCAGAACCGGTTGCTTGGGCGAATTTTAAAACATATTCTGTTGATTGTAAGATTTCAGTTTTGGAGAATCCCAATTTAGCCAATTCTATTTGTAAATCAGTAGCCTGTGCTGCTGTATATTTGGTTGCTGCGCCTAATCGTTGAGCGTCGGCCGTTAAATCTTTTATATCTTTAGATGTGGTTCCCAAAATTGCCGCCAATTTACTATTTGCTGCTTCAAAATCAATAATAGATTGCACGCCTGATTTAAATAAGCCTATTAACTTTTGAAACCCACCAATAACAGCTTGCGCTCCAATCATCCCTTTTATCATAGAACCAACGCCAACTCTAATTTCATTGATTCCGCCTGCGACATTTGATCTTAAAATATTTCCATATCCTTTTGCGACAATTCCTAAATTTTTAAATGCGTTATTTCCGTTTTGTAATTCAACTATTGCAGCTTTTATCTCGTTCCTATACGCCCCAATAGCCATCTTTTGTTTAGTATATGAATCGGAATTTCTTCTTATATATTCTGTATTCTTGACTATCTGATTGTTAAGTTGTTGGCGTATTTTATTATCTTTATCTTCCGCATCGGTAACTTGGGAAACCGCAATACGAAGTAGTTTATTTTGTTCTTTTGCCTCATTAATAGAATGAACTTCTTTATTCGTCAAAGCGATAGCTTCCTGCGTGGTAATTTTAAGCTTCCTCTTTTCTTGATTGAGCATTTTTTGTTGCTTCAACCTCTCGGTTTCAGCTTTGGCAGCTTTTAATTCTGCCTGCGCATTCAAATTGTTAGCTCTTGCTTGCTCTAAAGCTTCTTTGGTTGCTTTCTTAGTTTCCTCTGCAATATTTCTTAAGAGCGTCTTATATTCATTTTGAATGTTGTTAAGTTCCTTCTCTGTTGTGATTAGCTTTTTTTGAGTTTCTTCAAATAATCTCGCCTTATTAGTCAAGTCGTCATAATTAGAAACCGGAATACTGTATGATTTCGCCAGCTCTTTAGTAAATGCTACATAAGTACCTTTTGCCTCATTGTACTTAAGGATAAGCTTGTCTAATTGGTCGAAGGCTTCTTTCCTTACTACGTCGGTAATTACAAATTCGTTTGCCATAAGTCCTAATATTGGGTGTCATGCAACATTACATGATAATGCAAAGATATAAAATTATTTAGAATTTGTCTAAATTACATTCCTATATTTGCAATCTCTTGCAAGTACAAAAATAAGTACCTATATTTGTACTAAACAATAGATACAAGTAGATTATGAGAACAGCTAACTATTCAGAGCTAAGGAATAACCTTAAGCACTATCTTGATGGTGTGATAAATGACAGTGAGCCGTTGCTGGTGCACCGTGCCGGCAATGAAAGCGTTGTCGTCATATCTTTAGATGAATACAACTCCATTAAAGAAACTGAATATATAATGAAATCTCCGGCAACGATGGAAGCTATCAGAAAAGGGGAAGAAGATATTAAGAATGGGAATTACGTTTCTCAACATGAGGGAGAAAGTATGTCGGACTTTTTAAATCGGGCTATATGTACAAAATAACACTTTCCGCACAAGCAAAAGAAGAATACCAATATTTTGTACTAAGCGGTAATAAGGCTATAATAAATAAAATATTGTCACTGCTTGAAGATATAGCCAAACACCCTTATACCGGAATAGGCAAACCAGAATCTCTGAAATATGACTTGTCCGGCAAATGGTCTCGGCGCATAAATTCGGAGCATCGCATTATCTATTCAGTTAATGATGAAATAATCACAGTTTATGTGCTCTCTATGAGGTATCACTATGGTAAAAAATAAAGCCCTAAACCATCCCGCTTAGGGCTTTTATTCATTTCTCCATAAACTCTTTCAATCTATACAGCCTGTCAATCGCCGGATTGTAAAACGGATCTGGAAAATGCTGGTTTATATCGTGTATATTCGCCTGTATGTACTTTTGAACATCTAATATATTCTCCGATTCGCTCAACTCTATTTGAGTGGGTAATTGAGCCGTTAAAGCCCAATGAACGATAGCCTTTACACTATCCTCATCGTATGCGTATTTACTTTCTTGTGCCATAATAAGAATATTTTTCAGCAAAGATATATTTTCTCTAAATTAGAACCAAACATATTCAATCAGTTTCCCGTTGAACGTTTCGCCTCTCGGGCAAAAATTGAAAACCCCGTCTTTCTCATAAAGGATATATACTTTCCCCTCCATCTTTGCGGCTTTTCTTGCAAGCGAACGCATCTTAGCTATATCTGCCATTCTCTTTTTGTTTTCACACGCACAGCCCATTATAAACCGAATTTTCTGAAATACTCTGCAATACCTTGCTTTATATACTTTTCTATAAAAACCTTTCTTGCATAAGAACCGACCTTGTAAATTGCCTGACCGTATTTCTTTTCTATATCATTGCTAAAACTTATTCCTACACTTTCAATCCTTAATCCCTTATCTGTTGGTACAGCTGTAATAGAATTGTGAAAATCTCCTGTTATCACAAGATTTGGGGTTCCCTTAGAACTTACCGGAGCATTTATTAATGAAGAATACATAAGCGGGGCTACCCTTTGCTTGAAAGCTGCATAGCCTTTGGCATTCTTGTACCAATGTCCTGCTTCTTTGGTGTTGAAATACGGGTCATTGAGGTAAGTGGGGCGTAATGGCTTATCATTGCCATTAATACCAGACCATAATTGCTCTACGATGTATTGCGAAACTTCCTCTTTATTTTTTACCATAACATCTCGTATCATCGGCTCGAACCCTGTAACAAAACGCCTGATATTTTCTTCTGCTTCAATAATATTCGCCATAACAGATATAATTTAGGGGCGAATAAACGCCCCTAATTGAATGCACAACACAGTTACAATATATAATCATCCTTCTTTTGCTTGGGTGCATTAGAGGATGTTATATCGTCATAGATGGACGAAAGGGTCTTCTCCCTTTCTTCGGGCGGGCGGTCAAGAAAAAATACGTTCTTATGGGCATCTATGAAGTCCCTCTTCTTCATTTTCTTTACCCTGTCTTCATTGAACGTTACACCTTCTACTATCATACCCAAGCCTCGATACCTGTAATTCCGGATTCTTGCAATACAGAGGGAGATGCAAGAGTAATAGAACCTTCTCCAACAGTAGTAATAACTCCGTCAGCATAAGAAGCACTTGTTGCTCCAATCAATACTTCTTCTGCATTTTTTGCCAGCAACTCACCGTAGTACTCCGTAATATCCAGCTTCCCGAAGTGCTCAATCAATTTATACTTATTTGATTCCGTTAATACCAAATCGACATAAACCAATCCTTTCAATGCATCAACAACATCAAAATCATAGGCTCTCACATCCTCATTTTTGACATATTTCTCGTAATCCTTGAACATGGTTGCAATAGTTAGATTGGCTTCTGTGCCGGAGGAATCCCAATCTTGCCCACCAGGATAAACGCCTGACAAGGGAATACCTGCCAAATCTTCGGTGCCGTCATTCATTCCGTAAACAACATTGTTTTCGTCAACAAAATAAGCATCAAATGCCACATTCTTTGCAGCCATTATATTTGCTTTCAAACTGGCATCGTAATCCTGTAAAGTCCATACATCATTTTTTGCAGAATAGCCTGTGACTTTTGTAGGGCCGTATCCTGTAGCAGAAGTTTGCGCTTCTCCACCGGAAGGAGCATATTCCACAATTGTTTTAATAGGGAATATTCTTCCGGGACGGTCTGCATGACAAGCCTTCTCAAAGGCTTCTGCTGTTTTCTCTGTAGGTATCTTATGACCGTGAATAGTCAATATGATAGCTTTTATTTTACCGGGGTCAAGCACGCATACGGAGCTACCTGTATTAAAAGTTGCAACACCCGGACATTTTCTATAATCTGTTGCCATAACATTTTACTTCTTTAATGGTTAAATTTACATTCTTCATTTCAATAGCATCAATAAAATCGCTGAAAGGTTTGCCGTCTTCACCTATAACACCAACCCTGCCATATCGGTAATTTTCAATATAGGAGTGTGGAACCACATTATCGTAATGACAAACAATATTTATATCTTTCTTGATTTCGTCCAAGAAAAGGCGATATATAGGTCGCAAGACCTGTTCAAAGGAAGTCTTTTGCCGGTCTTCGTTTGAATATTCTTTCAAAGTGTTCACCATGATAATAAACTCCAATCCAACCTCTGTTTGGGCAGAACTTCTATCTTCCGTAAATGGAGAGTAAAGACATATTATAGGAAACTTCAATTTGCTTGTCTTAGGACTTTTGCCCCATAAAGTTAGTTGATTGCTTATGTAAGCCCAGTCTCCGAATAAAAACGACACATTGCTTCCGTATCTTTTTGATACCTTTTTTACAATGTCCGCAAATATATCATTTACTGATTTCATATCCCCATACAATTTATTTTACGCAGCATACATGGGTTGAAACATATACCGGCATATTCCTTGCCTTGTAAAAGTTGATAAACACGTTTGTTCATATTTACCATATCATTCCATGCCCTAATTTGCAAAACTTGTGGAGAAACAGTATCTCCATCAGCAGAGGTTACCGTTCCTACATTTGTAACACTGTAATTTCCGTCCGCTATATACTTGAAAAATATATAGCAAGCAATAGGGCTGTATTTTTCTGATAAAAGAGCAAACAGTCTATCCCATTTATTATCAACGCTATCGTCTTTTGAATTAAGATAATCGGTAAACGCCTTGCACATATCCTCACCAAGTATAAGAATTAGATATTCCTGTTCATATACAGAAATATATGATTCTATTTTATCCAACTCCGCATCTCTTGTTATAGAGGGAGCGCCAGTGTCAGGATTTATCCCGACACTCAGCAACCCAGTGAAAGATTTGTAGTCAATTATCATACCGTATCTTTTCTTGCAGATTTACGTTTGGTAAACAGCTCCTCGCAACCCAACATTTTGGCGTCGTTAATCAGTTCGTTTGTCGCTTCAATTTTACCTTCCGCATAAAATTTGCTTGCAAGCGCCATACCGACTGACACTTCATCACCGGACTTATATTTCACACCATCTTTGATAAATGTTACTTTATAGCGTTTCGTCAAATTAATTCTATATTCTTTTGCCATTTTTTATCCTCCTACTCCTTGAGTGATACCTTCTATTACAGTAGCAAATGTGTCCTTTACAAACGCTGTTTTATACTGCGATTTGATATAACACATTAATCTCTTCTCTGCGATTACAGTAACAATGTTTTTGCGGAAATCGTCATTTTCCCATCCCATAGTAATAGACAACGCCCACAAGTCGCGAATATTCAAATATGAGAAATCTCCCATGATAAAATCACCTTGTTCTATCGCCGTAGTCGTTTCGACACGTAATCCTTGAATAAGCTCATCTCCATAACGGAACGGGCGCAGATACTGCCCATTAGCATCCTTAGCTAACTGCATAGCCGCATAATCCAATGGGTTCATCAATACAAGGTTGGGACGATATGCCATTTCGCTGGTAGATACAATTTGCGAATAAGCTGCCACAAGAGCATCAAACATGTTCGGTCTTTCAACGTAGAAAGTGGAAAGAGAAAATGCCGGCATATCTGAAGCAACTCCTTTTATTTCCCCACTGGAACCATTGCCTGACAAAATACCCTGTTCTTCTTTTATACCAAGTTTGTTTATCATTTCCGTTTCAACTTCATTGACGAAACTTGGGAAGTCGGACAAGGTTTCTTCTGTAAACTTGGCGGCAATTGCAACTTTGGCGGCCGTCACCGTTTTTTCCGTCAATGTCGCATCCATAAGGGGCTTTAATCCACCTTCAGGAACCCATGCAGCATCCCCATCCTTGCTTGTGTATTCCGCATAAACCAAAGCCCGATTGTTGGTGCTCGATACATTTGCATATTTCCGAATGACAGTCTGCGCTCTCGGATTGACTGATAAATTTGGGTCAACCTCAATCCCGTAATGCGGAGCAAGAGACCCGGAAGTAATAGTCGCGGCATCTTTCTTTTCCAACACAAGATTTAATCCCAACTTATTGCCAGGAGCCGCCTGGCAAGCCGATTTCAAATCGAGGGACATAATACCTTTCTTGTCTGCGGTAATATACTCCTTGAGCTGTTCGTGTAGCTGCTCATAAACGGATTTAATCTTTACCTCTCCGTTTTTACCCACTTCAGTAGAAGCCTTTACACGTAAAATGGCATTCTCCAGTTCATTAACCTTCTCCTCAAAAGTCTTTTTGTCAATGCCGGCAAAATCCTTTTCCTTGATGTCGTTTATGGAATCAGCGGCATCCTTTATGGATTTGCGCAAATCTTCCAGTTTAACTTCATCCGAAAGATAGCCTTTCACTTGTTTTTCAAAAGCTTCTCCCATTTTTTCGTCCAAAGATTCAAAAAACTTTTTGTTTTCTTCAGACAGACCGGATGTGTCCATAAGTTCTAAAAATCCTAATTTCATACCGATTTTAGTTTTAATAAATTACATAATGATTTTTCTTCCGTTTTGCCATTACTGCCGGCTTCCTTCTCTTTGGGTGGAACTGGTATAACACTGTCCGGCCTAAAAGATGCAAGTGACATTGCTTTGGCTATAATTTTTTGCAAACGCAGTTGCTTAGACATGCTCATATTTTTGCATAACGAGGAAATTTCACTGCTTAAATCCTTATAAGAATTTTCATAGTCTTCAATTGACTTTAACCCCAGATACTCGGTTTCTCCATTGCAACCAATTGACACTACTGATATTTCATATAGCTTAACCTCTCTAACAATCAAAGCCTCTTTTTCATAATCCCATTCACATTTTTCCCATACATACTCATAGCCAATAGAGAATTGATTAAGCGTGCCTGATTCAAGTTGCTTTATGGCTCTATCTCCAAGTTCAATCTCATCAATGCGCGCCTCAAAATAAAGCCCTCTATCATCTTCCTTTAATTCAGTAATAAATCCCAAAGGCTCTGACAGATCGTGCATCCAAAGAAGTATAATTTTGTCGTTTGCTTGGCTTTGTGGGCCTCTTTCATTAATGCTTTTTGAGAAGCAACCCTTCAATAAAATATCGTGAGCCTTGTCCTTATTTCCGAATATCGCAGCATACCCGCTGATAGTCCGGCTTTCGGGGCTATATTGGACATCTTTTGAGTTAATGGAGAATAATTTATATTGCATCCCCATTTTATCTTTGTATTTATTCATCTTTTTTTCCATTCTCTTTGCTATTATTGATGTTGTTCTCAGAAGATACGCTGTTTGCTGTATTGTTGTCAAAATCTCCCTTGGGATTATCCGGGTCAATGTCTATATATCTTGCGATTTCTACACGGGCTTCATCATGCGTTATCAAAGACTTGTCCAATAACCTTTGCATGGCATCGGCCACTTTAACCAATGTATTTGCTTCTGCCTCTTTGTTAGTTTGAAGACATTCAACGTCTGCAAAATCAATCTTAATAAAAACACCCTCTGGGCATATAGCTTTTGAAAGACATTCTGCTATCTTTCGGCTATCTGGAATAATCACATCTTGATAAGCCTTTTTTCCGGCGCTTTCAAGATTATCATATTTGGCATCTGTGAACAGGTTGGCATTTATTCCCATTGCATTGGCAATCTTATCCGTACATCTTTTATCTTCTTCATGAAGCTTTAATTTATCGGCATCAAAATCAAGGGGAAGCCATCCTAATTTATAACGTGTCACCAAAATGGGGTATTCCTTGTTCACCAATCCGTAATTGCGTTTAAAACTGTCTTTTATCTCCTTTTCATCTTCTGAAGAAAGAGCAACATTACCCATTTGGTCTGTGTAGTCGTTATAGAGTACGCCTTTAGGGCCGCCGTTTACAAGTAATGTATAGCTTGCCGACATGGAAGCTATCCAGTTGGATATAGGCTGCGACAAACTGTCTGAAACAGACTCGAATTTAACATCTGCACTCCTGCCGCTCTCAACAAGGATATTGCTGTCATATACTATTATGTATTCATAATCTTCCAATTCCATCCGCCGTCCGTTGCAGTCAATATATGTACTCGATACAATATCCTTCAATTCATACTGACGAAACACCTTACCCGTTCCCTCTATATGGAATATTTCAGGGGGAACTATCCACATCGCTTTGGGAACGCTTTTTTCTGTAGCCCTCACAAGAACAATAGGACAATATCCGAAAACTTTAAGGCATATCTCAGCCTGCTTTACAAACGAAGAAAATGTTTGCAACGGATTGGGATTGTGGAGAATATTTCGTATATCAGCATAAGTTCTTTTTTCATTCCCGTCTTTATCAACAACGTAAGGAACACCACGGGACATCATGGAACCGATTTTATCAACTACAGTAAAAAAAGGAGTGCAAGAAATAAGCGCCTCAGCTTTATCTGAATTATTAGTCATGTCATAATATACTTTCCATCTGGAACGAGCACCAAATAAATCAGATAAAAACCAGTAGTTTCCTGCTGCATCCTTTTCTACCCGATTTACACTGTCATACATCGGAATAGATTTTCTATTTTTCGGCTTCCAAATTTTAGTAAATATGCCCATATACAAAGCAGGAGTGACAGCAAATGAATGCGGCCACTCCCATATATTTAGTGTTTTAGTCCATTTATACGGTTGCGTGCAACTTCACACGCTTGTAGTGACCCTACGGGTGCAAATATACATATTATTTAGACTAATTCCAAATAGCAAACAATCTTTTTTCGATTACTTTTTTAATTTTCTTTTTATCCTATCCGCTATACAGCACAATACATACATTGCTTCATATACGTCCTTGCCATCGTAATCCATTAGATTACGCATAAACAATGACATCTTATTGTCTCTCTTAAATTTAAATCCTCGGACTAATCCTCGAAAAGCTTCAATATAAGCTATTTTCCCTGCATTCTCCTGCCTTGCCCAGACATCTCCTATTTCTGCTCTATAATCGCGTACATAATGAAGCATCGCCTGCGAAACCTCAATATTCACATCTGCACCTGATACAAATGTCTTAACCGCTTCGATAGGAAGCGGCTCTCCTATGTATGCGTCGTCCACATATACCGCCCCATCCACTATGTACGCTTTAGCATGGACGAATCTTCCATTAAGCAGTGGATGTATTTCTACAATCGGAATACCGGAGAGAACTGCCGCACCGTCATCATAACTGTCATATTCAAATTCCCCACGCTTTTCAACAGTTCCGGTAAGAGCATCCGCACCGTCATCATGTGCATTCTTCCCGAACTTCCTGAAAGACTTTATCTCCGCATGAAATTCCGGGAAAAGAGTTTCCCAGCCTTCAGGCATATATGTGAGGTTCATCACTTCGGCAGAGCGGGTGAAAATTCTCACCTCTTTATTTCCGGATTGGTGGAACCATTTTATTTCTGTTTCATCATTTCCAATGATACGTGATTGCTTCTCCACATTTCGGGCAAAGCCACGCCCGCCGTTATTGCTTTCGATATTAGCCACGGTTATTCCGTCCTTGGCAAGCATGGTTGCGACTTTCGGCTCCGTAACTTCCATAGGAGCATCCGTATATAGAACATTTAAAATGAAGTTGCCGATTTCTGTATCTATATAATCTATGGAACATAGCTTGTCGATGCCTGTATCAGCGGTATCGGTGTAGTTCTTCCGGATAGCCCGGTTGGTGTATGGTATTTCCTTATAAGTTTTGAATACGCCATACATAAGTCCCACCATCGGGGTGGGATTTTGCATGTATTGCGTCTCAAAGGTAAAAGGGTTTATTTTATTAAGGTGGTGCAATTCATCCAGCGTATGCTTGAAATCCCATAGAGGTACTTCCTTCCCATCCGCTTCATTCTCTATGGCAGGCAGTGAGAGGACAGTCCATTCGCCGGGTTCTGTCTTCATAAGATAACCGCACAAGTCGTTTTCATGCAGCCGTTGCATGATGATAATAATAGGTGTGTTCCTGCTGTTTACACGGTTACGTATGGTCGTTTCAAACCGCTGGTTGATTTTCTCCCTCTTTACGTCAGATAGAGCGTCTTCCGGTTTGATTGGGTCATCTATCACAATAGCACCGGCAAATCTTGCTTCTTTTGATATGCTGTCTATTTCCGCCCCTATTTCCTTATCATCTATATCGTCTACCTCTCCGGCACCAAACCCCGTTATCTGCCCGCCTGTTGATACGGCATATACACCACCGCCAGCAGTGGTGTTCCATTTCTTCTTACTATCCGTACCTCGCTTTATCTGAACATACGGAAATAGCCGCTGATACTCTTCCGATTTAACGATGTCCCTTATCTCTTCTGAATTATCATGGGCTAAATCGTCAGAGTATGAAAGGTGGATGAATTTGGAAGAAGGATTGAGCGCCAGCCCGTAAGATATGAAGTTTTTTACAGCCAGCTCCGTCTTCCCATAACGTGGTGCAATATTGATTATCAGCTTTCGGATTTTTCCGGAAATGACATCATCCAGTGCATTGCATATACGTTTGTGATGCCTGCTCACCACAAACCTGCGTCCCGTTTTGCTTTTGAAAAGCAATTTTGTATAGTTAAGGACACCAGACATGCAGAATGCTTGTAGATACCGTACACCATCCATCATAACTTTTCTATCAGTTTTTTTGCTTCCTCAACGCTTATGGGTTTGCTGGTATTCATCTCTATTTCGGTAGGTTCATCAAACCCAAGCATTTTACATATACGCTCAATAGCCTTTATCTTGTCATAAAGTTCTATCTTCACATATTCGACATCTACAATTTCCGGGGCGTCACTTGTTCCAATATTTTTTTTCAATATTTTGGTAGATATACTTTTTATTGCCGATTTCTCTTTGTCAGAGAGTTCATCAAATTCTTTACGCTCTATCCATGTGTTGTGCATGCTGGCAATGGATGAGAAAGCTATACCGGACAATTCTTGCAGAATGCGTTCTTTAGTTATATCCGATTTGTTTTTTTGTTCCTCCTGCAACTCTTTGACCCTTTGGGCTACCTTTGGGTTGGACAACAACTTACAAGATTCTTCCCACACTTGTTTATCTTTCATCTTCTCGCACGAATAGGCACGACGATAGGCATCGGAAGTATTACCGCTTTCGATGTAGTAGTTGCAAAAATTCTCTTGTTTGATTGTAAGTTTTTTCATGTCTTTTCGTCAGTATGGGAAGCATGCCACTTGACATGCTTTTGCAAAGATAATAAAAATATATTGCAATTATAACATGCATTTAACTTCTTAAGCATTTCATTTGCAACTGTGTTTTATAACACACAAAATAATCATTCAAATATTTGAATAGCTATAATATCTACGACGAAGAACATTACAGTACTATCCTTTATCACGCAATCGCCCGTGATGAAGAACACGTAAAGGAATTGGCAGAAGAAGCCGGCATCAATCTTGAAGGGTTGACTATTGATTTGGAAAGAAATAATGTCAAGGATGAATTAGGTAGACTGTATCCTGCGAGAATAGAGGATGCAGTAATCAGATAGCCCCATGAATGACAGAGAACGAATAGGCAAGCGGATAGCGGAAATCCGCAAGCAAAAAGGAATATCGCAAGCGCAGCTCTCCGAGTTAACCGGCATTGCTCCCGGCAATATAGCGCGGATAGAGCTTGGAAAGTACAGTACGGGAATAGACCTCCTTTCCAAGATAGCGCAAGCATTGAATTATAGGATTGATTTTGTAGAAGAATAGGGAGGGGTGTATTTCTCTTCCTATTCTTTTATTGCTTTTTTATAATATTCACATAATCAATAACCTTACGATTGGCTTCATCTACTTTTTTAGTATCAAATCGGATATAGATGTCGGTCGTTGTACTGTTCGCCCAGCTATGCCCGAGTGCATGGGCGATTACCTCTTTGGGAATATCGAGTTCTGCCGCTACCGTAGCCCATGTGTGTCTTGCCCAGTACGAGGACAAATCAGGGAATAGAGGATTTCTACTCTTTTTTCCGCCCAATCCTTTCCTCTCTGTCTCTCCAATCTGTTTTAATCCTATTCCCATACGATGTAGGAAATCCTTGTAATTTCCGTATTCGTCCATTATATTAAGAAGATAATCCTTCCCTTTGTATTTCTCAATTATAGCCTGCGCTTCCGGTTCCACTTTTATGCTGTATAATTTCCCCGTCTTAGCCCTCTTATATTCAAAACGACCATTTACCAATGCGGAATGTTTTGCGTTAAACAAATCGGCTGCATTTACCCCTATAAGATAAAACATGAGCATGAATATATCTCTATATCTTATCTGATATTCCTCACATGGGTAATCTCGTAATGTAGCTAACTGCTCTACAGTCAGAGAACGTTTTCTTGTCTCCTCTTTTTTAATTGAAAATCTTCTGAACGGATACAATGTCGTGTATTCCTCATCAATGGCATAGTTGAATACAGTGCGTATATTCCGTAGATGAATAGCATAGGCGTTAACCTTCATGGTTTTTGCCATCCATGCTTCAAAGTGTTCCAGCCATGACTTATCCATGCTTTCAAATGTACAATGGCTATCGTATTCTTCAATCTTGTTTCTTGTGGTTGTGTATATGGTTTTAGTACCCTGGTTGGTTTTCTTGGACATAAATTCATCAAGGTAATAGAGAAACGTTTTGTGGCTTTCAATCTTATTGCATATAGCATCTTCTATCATCTTCTTTAACGATGTGTCCGTTGTTGACTTTAGCTTCCCTTGTTGTTCCAACGTCAATATTACTGTTTCCGCCTTGTTTATTATTCCACGGGCAACTACGTTTCTTGGTTTATAGTTTTGTGCCTTTGTAGAATATTCGTTACCAGCCCATTCTTTCTCTGAAGCACTTAGCTGCGTAGCTATCATTATTTGTTTGTTGTGAAATACATTCAACTTTATTGGATAAGTGCCATCTTTTTTTTGCCTTCTTTTATCAAGGTAGAATTTAACCGTTGCCATACAATTATATCAGTTATGAGTTGTACTTATGCAAATCCGAAATTTGCATAGAATTTGCATACAAAGGTAGGATTAAAAGGGTCTAAAAGGGTTTAAAAGGGGTATGTTATTCAGCATATATAAAAAAATCAGGTAGTTAATTTACACATAACTACCTGATTTTCAAAGGAGCGGAAAACGGGATTCGAACCCGCGACCCTCAGCTTGGGAAGCTGTATTTTATCACACACACAAGACTGTATATCAAATATTTATACTACATACAAAAATCATTTGCATACAATTTACATAATAAAATTTGCATTCAGCCCTATTCAACAACGCCCTAACTCTACTCTTCAAATCCTCTGCTAAAAAACATTTCCTTAATATATTCCGCCTTCTCTTGAACATCTTGGCAGCTATTTCTATTCACAAGAATATAAGAGCTTACGTTTTCATATTCGATGTGTTCGAACTTTTTCCTTCCGAATAAGTTTAAAGCTATTTTTTTATATATTCTGAATCTTTGGTTGTTTGATCTGCTTTCCACTTTATCACTTTCCATATCCATACTTTCTGCTCCATTTACAGCAAAAGAAGCATTAGGATATTTTTCGATAATCATAGGAATTACTGAAGCACAGGTAATAAATATCCCCATTGCTCCCTTATAACCATGAGCCTTGATAATTCTATTATATTTATTATCTAATCTCCTATCTCTCGCAGCATAGAATTTTATTGCAAAAACATCTTCATAAGCTTCTGCTCGGATTATATATTTTAATCTCTGATATTCCTTTGTCCTATCAGTATAAAATTTATATATCAATGAAAAATCAAAAGCGTCCCCTTCTTTAGGAGACGCTTTCTGTATATATTTTAATTCAAATGGTTGGATTCTATCGAACATTTACATAATCATTTTTGCAGTGGTCGAAATAAAACAGCATGTTTCATTAACAATTTTTCCTCTACCAGCGATTTCACGTAAAGGAACATGCTTAACTTCGCTTCTTAAAGTCCACCCTAATCTATCGCCTTTAGTTTTTACTTGGCGATTTTTTGTAATAACTTTAACTTTCTTGTTTTCTATAACACTTCCCATACTCTTTGATACTATGATACTATAAGAACGAACGACATATTTTAAACATAACGCCATCTAACAACGCTATGAGCATTGTTAATAACATTACGGTTACAGCATAATTTTAGCATTATACTTCATAATACAATCTTTCGGCTACAAAGTAAAGCAGAAATAAGGATGTAACCAAAATATGAAACTGATTTCTTTGTAATTTAGACTGATTATAAATAATATTTATACCTTCTCTATCATTGTTTTAATAGATATTGGCATCCCACAATGCGGGCATAAGTCGTTCTTTGCCTGCTTGGCTATTTCTTCCGGTGAAGCAAATAGCTGCCACATAGGAACGTTTAGGGCGGTGGCTATCTTTTCGTAAGATACTATGTTTGCAGTACCATTTATTTGGGTAGATAATGTTACCCTACTTATTCCTAATTTATCAGCAAGTTCATTTATAGTAACACCTTGCTCTTTTAATATTTCCTTTATTCTATTCATGTCTCAATATCTTTAATACTGTACAAATATACATTAAAATTGAATTCGTAAAACGAAGTACTTACAAAATATTGTTAAGTGAAAGTATTTTATTTATCATTTTGTTTTGCAATGTAATATAAACTACTTACATTTGTTTCATCAAAGTTAAACAAAAAGCTATAAGATATGAAACACTACAATTTATCAGAGATAATGAAAAGGGCTCACAACTTCTACAAGACGGGCAAATACACCTGGTCTGAAAGCCTAAAAAAATCCTGGAAAATGGCGAAGTTCTCGGTACGTGTCAAAGAAGATATAGCTAATATCGTAGACTATAAGGCTGCTGACAACAAGGCATTCGCTGATAGATTGAGAGAAGAAGCAAAAAGATACAAGCCTGCCGGAAGAAGTTCTTATGATGATTTGTCAATCCCGGCATCTGCTTACTATACCAATAACAGCAAAGGGCGTTTCGGTTCTCATTACGTAGGTGATTAACTTAACTATTAATATCATGGAAGAAAACAAACAACTTGTAGGCGATATTTGCGCCTCTATCGAGGAACTTGGCAATGTGATAGCGAATAATGTAGCCGCATCACATAAGGACTATGAGAGGATGATTGCCGCTTTGGATAGTTCAATAACCGAAATGAAGAAAAGATTAGGAAATAATTGCCGCATAAACAGATAGTGTAAAATGCACGTTGAGGTTTCGACCAACGTTCACGTTATGATACCCCGCCAGTAATACGGCTGGCGGGTTCCTTGAATATCAATTATTCATTGTTCATAAGAGGGGCATATTTGCACCTATCTTTTAATAGAAAAACATAACTCTTAAACATAACTTTTGAGAATTATTGTTATATTTGCACTGCATTGGGTTGTACTTATGAAAATTAGAATTAATCAGAGGATTAAGATATAGAAAGCTGTGTAGGTCACAACCCCCTGCATAGCTTTCGCCTTTTTATCTCCGTGTAAAGGAGCACGGAACGTTTCTCGGACGTGAAGACATTATTGTGAACAACATTCAGATTTTTAAGAATGAGGCTTTCGGTGAAGTTAGAGTAGCCGGAACAAGTGAAGAACCATTATTGGTTTATAAAGATGAAGAAGGAGAACGTTCTTTTAATGTTTATGAGTTGTTGGCTATAGCTTATAATTCAAAAAACGATAAATTCAGTGAAAAACTTATATTATTGCTTGACTATTTGTCTATTGAGAACAAATATTATTGGTTGTTACGTGATGCTGTAATTAGCGCAAATACAGCCTTGAAATTACAGAAAGTACGTTCTTACAAAAAAAATAAATGCCAAACTTATCTTATGAAAGATGAAAATACGGGATTTACAAAAATAGGGAAGTCTATACATCCTAAAAAAAGAGAACGTACGTTACAGTCTGAAAAACCGACAATCTCTTTATTCAAAGTGTGTGATAAGTTGGTGGAGAAAGAACTTCATGATTATTTTTCTATTAAGCATATACGCGGAGAATGGTATCATTTATCTGACGAAGATATAAAGTATATATTGTCTAAATATAACTTTAAATAGCAATTTGATATAAAGCAAGAAGTTGCCGACAACGGTCATATTATCTACCATAGAAAGATTACCGGGATTGGCAGACAAGGTATAATCAACCTAATTCTCAGCTGGTATAAATAAAGGGGCAGCGATTGTCTGCCACCCCTTTGGGTCTTAACCTCTGCGAACCTTAATTACAGTCCTACGGATTTTAACCCGTGTTGTGGTTTTGACCCTTACAGTAATTCTTGCCATAAGCGTTAATTATAATGTTAGACATTGGATAATCTCAGCCTTATCCGTCAGGCGGTCTCTTTTCTCATGTTATGGCAACAGATATAGAAACCGGGCGAGAATTGCTGTTTATTTGAAAATTTAATGACAGGCGAATAGCTCAAGCTTTCAACTCCAGTCTCCCCTATCATATTGAGAATTTCCGTTTGAATTATCCCTCTTCTTTGATAGGTTAATAACCTCTGTAACTATTTTTACACGATACCCGCCTTTACTTCCCTCGCTAACATTATATATTTTCTCCTTCATTTCATTTGCTTCCGCTTCTGTCAAATCACAGATTGTCTCATTTGTGACGACGGAAGATGTCTTTTCAGTTCCACTATATATAGTAGTCATAACCCGTATCTGAAAATTCCAACAATATTTAGCTTCATCTGTATCATCGTCTTTTGAGCACCCTGCAAGTAACAAGGATATTGCTATAAAAAATAAGATTTTCTTCATAATGTGTTTATTAGCTGTATAATCTTTATTCTGTAACTTTCCGTATCTTATTAACTGCGTCATATTCAGAAAAATCGATATTATATCCTTCTCCTAACTTAGACAATTCATATTTGTATTTTTCAACCAACTTAGGGTAATTTTCTTCAAAGTCCAGCTTTAATTCAGAAATCTTAATTAATTCCTCAACATATAAGCGTTGATATATTTCAAAAGCCTTATCTTTATTCCCAAGTATAATTTGTTTATGAGCTTCATTAAAACTATTAACAGTTTTATTTTTAATTTTTCTCACATCATTGGTCATTCCCCATACTTTGAAGAATAAAACAATTTGCAATATTCCAAACACAATAATAATGATTGAAGTAACAAGTAAAATATTTTCCATGATATATTTTTGGAATTATATGATTTTTATTGTTTCCTAATTCGGAGATGAATTTCTGAACCGCATCTATTTAATTTTATTCATATCTATGCTATACCCAGCATCTTCCATGTTTTTAGCTACGTTGCTTCTCCAAGATCCATTATCATCTAATGGCTCATAACCCAGTCCAGATATATCACTGGGAAGAACAACACTTCCTCTCATTAAAACAGAAACATTCTTTCTGCCTAATTTAGCAATTAGATACCCATGCTCGAATACTACATTTTGCCTCGCCCTTGGCTCTAACTGAACATTTTCTTTATTTTCACCACCTTTATCACATGGAGTATATATAACTATAGCATAACCTACATCAGTGTTTTTTTCTATAATTGTATTTCCACCATTCGCTTGTTCAGATAAAATAATAGCTTCACAACCTATTTTTTCAATAAATCTTGCTACAGACTCTTTTGCTGCGACATCATGTCCATGTACAATAAAAACTTTCATTTTTTCTCTATTTAAAATATCATTCTGTTTTACATTTACTTTAGCATTAAATCCACCACTTGAATAAAAGTCCAATATGGCATTATTTAGTTTATATTTATCGCTATAACCGAAATGAGAAAGTCCGTAATCTTGTACCAACTCATCTATAATGGATTTAAATTGCTCCTTGCTACATACAAGATTGGGAATATCGGAATACTTTGCTATAACTTCCATTTTTCCGCTTTCTTGATTTTCTATAAGATACTTCAATACCTTGTCTTTTTCTTCCGCTGTTATCACTTTAGGATAATCGGTACTCTTTTTGGGTGCTATTCTATATTCAGCCATATAATTATTTCATTTTTAAAAACCCATTCTCATCCACATACACCACAAATTCTTTTGAAGCAGGTTTCTCTTTGACTACGGAACTGCCTTTTATCATCTCGCCTTCTCCGCGCAGCAACCATTCGGCAGAAACTTTATCAAACTCTGATAAAACAAGTAGTATAGTACTTGCAGACAACTGAACATCCGAATTAATTTGATTATTCAGAGTTTTTTGATTCATTGAATACTTCTTAGCCAGTTGAGTAGGATTACTATTCATTTTTACCAAAACATCTCTAATTCGCTGTTTTACAACATCTTCCATAACTTATTATTTATAATTATTCTAAATAGAATTATTTTACTTATATTTTTTATTTAAACCATTGTACTAAGTAATATATTTACTTATATTTGCATCATCAAACGATAGATAATACCGTTTTGAGCAAACCATTTTAGAATAATTAGTAAAAGTATTTTAATGATATGGAGAAAACAAGTTTTGTGACAAAAAAAACGTTAACGGAAACGTTTCGGAGATTGCCCATAGGTGGTGAAATCATAGTTAAGACCCGTGATTTCAAGTTTAATACAGCAAAAACTGCCAAGTATAATTTGAGAAGGGAAGGCATCGAAATCCAGCTTACGGAAAGAGGGATGGTTGATGAGTATAAGGCAACAAGGTTAAGCTAAGGAGAAATGAATTATGGATATAGAAAAAATCAAAGATTTAAGAAGGATATTGTCACGAATTGAAACGGAAATTAAAAACAAATCAGACGTTATAATGTTGGGACGTTCTTTCCCAGAAGAAACTCTGGCAAGTATATCATTTATGGACGGAAGTCGTAAAGTATCAGTTGATGAAATCATTCTTAACAAAAAACAAGCTTCTGAAATAGTTTCCATCATCTTAGAAGCGAATAATACCAACTACATTAATAACATAAAAAAACTTATACAATATTCAAATAGTGAAGGCTATATACTTAAATACGACGCAGATATTCACCACGATTCTCTTGAATCTGCGTGTGCCGATATAAATAATGAATATAATAATATAATGGAGGGAGAATTATGACTTTAGAGGAAATTGGAAGATTAAGTAGATTATCGAGGTTGTTAAAACAACAAGCTGATATTGAATCACTAAAATTACCGATTAAAGGAAAATCAAATGTACATTTGGATTTAATCATGTATGTTGACGGGAGGATAGATTCAATCAATATCGCAGACTTAAATGCTAACCAAATATTTGATATAATTAATTACATATCATCTACAAATGAGAAGATAATAAACGAACTTAAACCTGCAATGGAACAAATCTTTAATAAGGAGGAATGATTATGGATATCACTATACACAATCTTTTCATCAATGAGGAAAACCCATGTGACGAGGAGGGACAAAATCGGAGTGAAAAGTGTAACAATATAGTTAAAGATTTGCTTAAAAGGTCACAACGTATAAAAAAACAATGCGAGTTGGAACAAGCAATTAAAGAATGCAAAGAAATAATTCTACAGTCTTATTCCGAAGGAGTTATGAAAGTTGAACATATCGGTGTCTTGTTCAACCTCATGAATTCTATTGAAGTAATGATAAAGCAATATACCTATTATGGACAGAAGTAAAATGGCAGTAACAGCTGCTCTTATTGTTGTAATATGTGTGTTATCCTTGATAATCATCATACCTTATGTATGCTTTCTTATCAATTTTTGGCTTGGATTGATTGTAACAATACTCTTTGTACTTGGCATTTCGCTTCGTGTGTTTTCATTGCGTTTAAGAAAAGAGGGAAACAAAGTTGAAGAAGAATACCAAAAAGCAGTCAGAAATAATTCAAACCGCCTTATGGAGCAGGTAATTAAAATGAATGAACAAAGAAACAGCCAGTAAATATAAAACTATGAATGCGAATAAAATATCAAAACAGATTACCGTATTTGCAATAGGGTTTATCGGGTTCTTCTTCCTTCTCGGAATTGCAGGTAAATCAGATTATAATCAGGAAGTCATATACAACATGACAGAAATGGCCTACAATGTTATCGTTGATTCTCTCGGTGAAGGTTGTAGCGATACTCAAATCGTAAAGACTTATTTAAGTAACAAAGAATATTACGACAGTCTAAGTTGGTAAGTTATGGGAAGGCATAAAAAGATAGGAAAGGTGGAACCCGTACAAAAAATATGGCTTTCCGCTAAGGAAACAATGGCATATTTGGGATGCAGTGATAAACTCTTGGAAAAACTAAGGAACAATGCCGAAATATCATTTTCTAAATATAACAACCGTACCATTTGGTATGATTTGAAAAGTATTGAAAGATTTATAGAAAGAAACCGTGTTGTGTAAAACAACTCTTCTTCCCTCTTATCTCAGCCAGGCAGAGTGTCGCCTCGGTTATTGTTCGTGAAAGTTTAGTATTTCCGGTCTGTGTATTCCGGTGGTGAAGGTCGCACGTTCGAATCGTGCAGAGGGAGCATTACAGGCGAAACCGATGAGCCAAACATTCGGGATGGGAGACTTAACCCTCAAAAATGAAGTCGTGTTCAGGGCACGTAAAATTAGCCTGCGCTGATAAGCAGTATATCTATTATACACATAGCCGAGGCGATGTATAGCGTGTAAGCAACCGATTGCGAAGACTGTTCATTGAGAGGTGAATACGAGCATAAGGCAGCAGCGTGATTAAGTTAATGAACATACTACAATAGTAGTCCATGTATCAGCACGGAAAATCGTCCGTTGACCGTTAAAGTATGATGTTTGGGCGTAATTATCGCTGATACTATATATATACTCCCTTCCCGTAAAATTCGGGCACGCTGAAAAGCCAAACACGTATTGTTGCGTTGAAGGGAGCACTTATACTTAATATTAAATGATATGGGCAAAATAAAAACATTTGAGGATTTGGTGTTTAAACCACATTCGGTTAGCAAAGAGGCGTGTAACCTTCCTGCCTCAATTCGCAAGGAGTGGGTGGAAGCCAAACACGCTGTAATGAGGTTTGATAATGGCTATGGAATAAGTGTTGTAAAAGGAAATATGTTCTATTCTAACGGCATAGATACCTATGAGGTTGGAATCCTTAAAGAAGGTGTTCTTTGTTATGACACCCCTATCACAGATGATGTAATTGCTTATGTAAATGCAGATGAGGTGTCTAATATAATGAAACAAATTCAAGAATTAAAATAAATAATTCCCGTGGCTCTCAATAGATGTTTGAGAGTAGTAAGGCTACCATCGGAACGCTCACGGGAACGAATTAAATTATAACGACAATGGAGAATATATTATCTTCCGGAGCGCTACTTGTCATCGTTTTCTTTGGCCTCAGTCTTTTCTATTCGTTCCTTGAGATTTTTGGTTCGATGGGGAAAAAGTCTAAAGATACCGATAACCGAAGCGCCGAGTGCAAGGATTCCATAGAAATAGATGTACACATCGGAAAAAATGTATATCACATATCTATACCCAAGACCATAATTGTCAGGAAAGACAATTAGCCAAAAGGAAGCGGCAAGGGTGCAGATAAGCAAAGGTAAATGTCCTCTTCTGTACCGCTCCCTTCCCGCTCTATATACAATAACGGTAAAAAGGTACGATATATACACGCAAAAGATAGATGCAGTGGCCGAGAAAACAACCTGCTCATAAAACTCCAAGTTGGCAAACTCAGGTATGTACAGATACAAGACAGTAAATAAGACGGGGAACGATACCGCAAAAGCGGTAAACAAAGACTTATGCTCCATATTGTAGCATTTGATTAATTCTGATAAATCCATATTTCTTAATTTTTAGTTTGGCGACACAAAATTAAGAAAATCCCCTGATAATAACGTGATGTTGCCAATCGAATTGGCTCAGGGGAGCAAAAGCCCGTGAGGGTGAATAATTAAGAATCATTTTAATATAAACAGCCCCGTCCACGTGCTGGTCGGGAAACACTGCGACATGGCGGAATGGTAGACGTAATACACTCTATGATAGGAAGGTCAAACCTTAGATGTATGGAGCTTGACAACTCGTCCCGGTTCGAATCCGGGTGTCGCAACATATTTGAAAACCCATTAATAACAATTATATGAAAACATTACAATTAAGTGAACAAAAAGCCCGTGAACTATATCGGAGCGGTTCAAAAGAACTAAAAACAGTATTGGAAGAATCCTTTGGAAAGGATTTCTTTTCACAAGACGTTACAGAAAGAGTGAAAACCTACCTTGATGCTTGTCACGAGTTGGGAAGGGAACCACTCGATGAGAAAAAGCTATTGGAGTTAGGCTTGACGGAACACGATATTGCTTACCAAAAGCTGGCTATCGTTACGGAAGCTCTAAATGAAGGTCAGAAACTTAATGTATGCGATGCTAACGTGAAACGCTGGTATCCGTGGTTCAAGCCTAATGGGTCTCCTTCCTCTTTCGCTTTCCACGGTTCGTATTACGATTTTGCGTCTGCGTATGCGGGTAGCGGGTCTCGCCTTTGTTTGAAAAGCGAAAAGCTTTCCAATTATTGCGGGAAGCAATTCATTGATTTGTGGAAACAATTTATTCTATAACCCTATAAACTTACAATTATGACTTTAAATGTATATAAAAAGAACGCTTTAAAGGCTTGGAGAGAAGCGGACAATAAAGGAAAGCAGATGCTCGAAAATCTATACGGCAAAGAAATATTTGCCAATCAAAACGTAATGGATAGAATCAAAACGTTTGAAGACGCAATGGAAGAAACAGGAAGAAAAGATGTCCCTGATTTTTCAGATTTGCCCAAAGACATGCGCAAGCGTTTCATTGCGTTATATAAAATGGAAGTTATTACGGAAGCTCTAAATGAAGGCTGGAAAGCAGACTGGGATAACTCGGATGAGAACAAGTATTATCCCTATTTCATTATGTCTCCTTCCTCTTTCGCTTTCTACGCTTCGTATTTCGGTTATGCGTGTGCGGTTGCGGGTAGCTGGTCTCGCCTTTATTATAAAACACGCGAACTTGCGGAATATTCGGCAAAACAATTTATTGACATTTGGAAAGACATCCAGATAGGATAAGCATACAAAGGTTGTCTGCCCTTGTCTCCTTCCTCTTTCGCTTTCCACGATTCGAATTACGATAATGCGTATGCGAATGCAGGTAGCAGGTCTCACCTATGTTGTAAAACCTCAAAGGGCAGAAACCTCACCTCTTGGTGGAAAACAACAATTCAAACGGTGTTGGTAGGTTTAACCCGAAAACTCTTATTAGAAAACAAAGGCTATGAAACGCTTTGGGAATTTATATCATCGCATCTATGATATAGATAATCTTTATCTTGCTTATTCTAAAGCTAAAAAGGGCAAAGGAAAAACGTATGGAGTTATTCAGTTTGAGAAAGATTTGGATAACAACATACTTTCCTTGCACAAAGAATTGTCGGAAAGAAGCTATATCACTTCTCAATACACGACTTTCATTATACATGACCCAAAGGAGCGTGAGATATACAGGCTACCATTTCGTGACCGTGTTGTGCATCACGCTATAATGAACATCCTTGAAGATATATGGACACCGATTTTCATTTCACACACTTATTCCTGTATCAAAGGAAAAGGCATTCATGGAGTGGTTAAACATTTGAAGAAAGACCTGAAAGATGCTGATGGAACAAAATATTGTCTGAAAATGGATATTTGCAAATATTATCCGTCAATAGACCACTCCATACTAAAACGTATCATACGTAAGAAAATAAAAGACATAAAGGTGCTTGCTCTTCTGGATGGTATTATAGATTCAGCACCTGGTGTTCCTATCGGTAACTATCTTTCCCAATTCTTTGCGAATCTATATCTTTCTTATTTCGACCATTGGATTAAGGAAGAAAAGCGAATGCCATATTATTACAGATATGCCGATGACATGGTGATACTTTCCAGCAGCAAGAAAGAGTTACACAGTATTCTTCTTGAAATCAACTCATATCTTAATGAGAAACTGCACCTGCAATTAAAGGGCAACTATCAGATTTTTCCGGTAGATAGCAGGGGAATAGATTTCGTGGGATACGTATTTTTTCATACGCATACATTGATGCGGAAATCCATAAAGAAAAACTTTTGCCGTAAAGTATCTGCATTAAACAAAAAGAATATAACCCCGCATGATTACAAAATGGCAATCTGTTCATGGCTGGGTTGGGCGAAGCATTGTAATTCTAAGCACCTTATTAAAAAGATTATTAAGAATGAAAAGATTCAGTGAATTAGGAATTGAAATTGATGCAGACCGACATATATTTCCAGTTCCGCAGGTTTCAATAACCGATATTCTTAACTGTGAAATTGAAATACTTGATTTTGAATCGGGTGTAAAAACACAGCATGGTTCAGACAGATATGTAGTAAAAATAAAACATGAAGGTACGGAATGCAAGTTCTTTACAAACTCCACTCCTATTAAAGAAGCCCTAAGCAAGATTTCCAAAAAAGACTTTCCGTTCATTACAACTATCAGAGTGAAGAAGTTGGGAGTTGGGAACAGCAAGATGTACTATTTTACTTAACCAAATTCAGCCGCAGAAAAGGTCAGAGCTATTACCGTACTAAAAGCCGTGAGAGAAGCGAAGTGCGCACCGCTTCCCTTTAACCTTGTACGGGCGGTCTAAAAAAATTATTTATGGAAAATAAAGTGAAACAGTCTTCAAAGAATAAAGAGGAAAACCTCTTGAACGAAGATAGAAAAGCCTCTAATAAAAGGCTGAAACAATATTCCGCTCGTATTTCATTGGGATATACAGAAGAGAGCCTGGAAGAAGAAAGAAGAAACCTCTGCCTTAGTCAGGGATTATCAAGACGTTGTTAAATTTAAAATTTATTATATTATGCCAATCGTAAAAAAGAACGACGTTCTACCTGAACGTCCTGTTATTATTGTACTTTATGGAGTACCGGGAAGTGGAAAGACAAGTGTTGCTACAACAGCTGATACCCCCTTACTGATTGATTGTGACAGAGGCGCCGACCGAGCAGTGCAGCGTTGCGATACTATAATGGCTAAAAACTGGAAAGACATAGACAGCGAGCGTGAATCAATGAAAGACTATAAAACAATTGTGGTTGATACAGCCAAGTCTATGCTTGACGATTATTTGAGCCAGTATGCCATTGAAAATAACTATAAGTTAAAAACAAATTCTTTAAAACGCTTCGGACAGATGGGCGAAGATTTTAAAGAGTTCGTCAACTTCCTTCGTTCAAATGGTTCTGATATTATATTTATCTGCCATGATAAAGAAACAGCAGACGGTGATGTGATAAAGCACTCTCCGGATTGTACCGGACAATCTAAAGACCTTCTTGTTAGAATTGCAGACCAAGTGGGATATGTATTTATCCAAAATGGAAAACGCTGTATATCTTTTGCTCCGTTAGATAATTTTGTAGGGAAAAATGTTGCCGGGCTTGAAACTGTTACGATTCCAGATTATGGCACAGCCCAATTTGATACTTGCATGTCTGACATCGTTTCAAAAGTCAAAATATCTATTCAAGGAAAAGGAGAAGCACAAGTAAAAGCTAATGAGCAACTTGCGGCAATACGAGAGCAACTTGCGGCTGCAATGACTGACGAAGATATTATCGCATTAATGGAAGCGACCAAGACGCTACCTAAAATCATGCAATTACCGTTCTTCTCTGAAATGCAAAAAAATCTTGCTACAAAAGGATACGCATTCGACAAGGATAAAAAAATGTTCATTAAAGCATGAAACCACTTATAAGGGTAACACAACTGGAAGCATTTCGAAAATACATAGAGCAAAGCGATTACGCCAGTTATGAGATAACAGAGCAGTCTGTTATTGACAGTATAACTGGTGTTTTCACTGGAAATTTCTATACGAAAATCGGGAAGGCTTTCCATAAAATTATAGAAGAGGGTGCGCCGAAATGCGAAAAGGTTGACGCTGGGGAACGCACCTTTCTATATTACAGTAAAGAACAAAAAGAACCTGTACCTTGCGGAAGGTCATTTGATATAGAAGGCGATAAAGTTATTATGGATATTCCGCAATGCAAAACCGCACTTGCTTACCGAGGCGAATATCCGAATGCCTTCCATGAGATACGGTTATATAAGGATTTTGGAGATGCTATTATAACAGGATGTGCCGATATGATAGATGGTATAGAAATAAGAGATATTAAAACCAAATATTCTCATCCCACTGATGCCGATTACATAAATTCTTGCCAATGGAAATTTTATCTCCAATTATTCAATGCAGATATATTTCATTTTGATTTGTTCATATTTGAAGGATATGATAAAGAGAAGCATGGATATGATGTCAGAGGTATTCCGTTGAAACGTTATGAGCCTGCAATAACATGTTATCGCTACGATGGCATGGAGCAAGATAATTATAACCTGCTTTACTTATTTCTTGAATGGGTAGAGCACAGAGATTTAACCAAGTATTTACTTAAAGAAACAATAGAATAGCATTATGATTTTAACAGGAAGCATTTGTCTTAGTGACATTCCCCGTGAGCAAATGAAGAAAGTAGTCTGCAAAGACGGGAAAGAGAGAATTTATTTAAATGTGGCGGTTATCGAACGCAAGGAGCCTTCACAGTTTGGGCACACCCATTTTATTACGTGCGCCCCCAAACAGGAAGAACGCAAAGAGGGCACGCAATATATTTTTGGAGATTTCAAGGAATATAGGCCTGTTCAGAGCAGTCCAACGCCGGAACAAGTTGCGGAAGCTCCGGGATTATCCCCGCAAGATGATTTGCCATTCTAAAATATTATGCAATACGACCTATCCAACCCACTCCACAAAGAGCAGTTCAAAATACGATGTAACCATCTATTCTCAAAGGGTTGCATTGTGGAACTGACGGAAAAGAAGCCTAAAAGGACAACGCAGCAGAACAAATACCTGCACACCCTTTTAGGCTTCTTCGCTTGTGAGACGGGGAACACGCTGGAATACGTAAAACAGAACTATTACAAAAAGTTAGTAAATCCTGCAATATTCACCCGTAGGATTAATGATAAGTTTTTGGGAGAAATGGAAGTTTTACGTAGTTCCACTGATTTAGATACAGCGGAAATGACGACGAGCATTGAACGTTTTCGTAATTGGGCGAGTGCCGAATGCGGTGTCTATCTGCCAAGCCCTGATGAAGAGAGGTTATTGCAATTAATGGAGATTGAAATAGACAGAAACAAAACTTTTATTTAAAATAGAAAATTATGAACACATGGCTTAAAGTGAAACTCATTACAGGGAAACAGCAGGAAATGAGATTAATAGAAAACAAGAAAGAGGAATAATCTATGAGCGAACAGAAAAACAACTTCGACAAGAAAGTGCAGATGCACTTGGCTTGCTCAAAAAATGAACTGAGAAAAGAAATGCAATGCGTCTATTTCAAAGATGGATTTGCATACGCAAGTGATGGCATTATTCTCGTTAAAAACAGAATATCCGAAATATCAGGATTGGAAAAACACGAGGTAGAAGCACTTAACGGGAAATTCCTTCATGCCGACTTATACAAGGATATGTTGAAATACGACAATATTATGATTGCGGAAGATGGGATCGAATGCAGTAAAGGTGATGATAAGGTATTCTTCTACTTTTCTAAATTTGATAAATTTCCAGATGCAGAAAAAGTATTGCAGAATGCGCTTAATATGAAGTCTGTACCATTGCCGCAGTTTAGCTTTGATATGAAACTTATTCAACGGCTTAATAAGGCTCTTTATGAAAGCGACAAGTGTACCGCTATGTTCAAAGGTACTAACAAACCTATTGTATTTTACAGCATGATAGAAAATATAAGTAGCGTAGGATTATTCATGCCTTGTTATACTGATGAGGGAGATGAATGATTATATCCCTAATAGTTATAATTATTAACCAAACGCCCTCTGCCCACGCAGAAGTCCCGTGAAAGGTTCGGGTTAAGTGAAATCAGCTAACAGTTAACTATCCCGGTGTGGCTTGACCGCCTATCCGGGAGCAATTTGTTAACCTGCCTGCCCGGTCTGTGAAGATATGGCGGGCAAACGGGGAATATGGTAGCGTTGAACGTATTGGACGGTTATTCTTTTTGATTGCCAATTAGTATTAGTTATTCATGAGTTTATTATCATCTGCCATCCAGCAAAACAACGTGCTCTGTTCGATTCGGAGCTCCCCACTAAATATAACTTATCATGAAACTTACAATAACCAAATCCGAACTTGCAATCATTCATAAGCTTGTGATAGACCGTAAACACGACATCCACAATATCGGCGGTGACGACAAACAGTATGAGGCTCTTAGCAAGCTGAACAAGAAGATTGCAAGGCAGGCAAAGAAATCCTACAAAACATGAAGCCTTACGTAATAACCTCTGCGGTTCTTATTACCTATGATGGAAAGAAGATACCGTTAGAGCGTATAAGAAGTGAGATAATAACCCGACCTATCCAGTTGACTAAGGAGAGGATACTTGATGCTTTCTCCACGATGAGGGATAAACCGGTGGATGTGGAACTTAAAATAAAGTATATATGAGACATTTAGAAGATAATCTCCAAAAATCTATAATTAAATATTGGGACTTGAAATATCCTAAATGGAAGAAACGGCTTGCTTGTGTTCCCAACGGAGGAAAGCGCAACGCCATTGAAGCCGCAAAATTCAAGCAAATGGGCGTTCGGGCTGGATTCCCCGATTTAATTCTCCTTATCCCCAACAAGTTCTATCCATTTTGTGGAATAGAATTGAAGATAAAGACTGGCAGGCAATCTGAACATCAGAAAGAATATCAGAAGGAGTTTGAAAGTATTGGCGCTAAATATGTCGTTGTCCGGTCACTTGATGAGTTTATAAAAGTTGTAAACGATTATTTGAAAGATGTATGACAATGGCAAAAGATAGCTTTATAATATATAAGTCTTTCTACAAACCTATATCAAGATTATCAGACAAACAGCTTGGACGATTATTCCGTGCAATTTTCAAGTATCAACTTGGCGAGGAGGTTACGGTAGAGGAGGACATTGAAATGGCATTTGGTTTCTTCATCAATCAATTTGAGATAGACGAAACTAAATATCATGGCATTGTCGAGAGAAACCGGAACAACGGGCGTAAAGGTGGTGCTCCGATTGGGAATAGCAACGCAAAATCGAAACAACCCAAACAACCCAGTGGGTTAAATTCAACCCAAACAACCCAAAACAAGCCTAATGAAAATGATAATGAAAATGATATAGAGAAAGAATCTCCTAACGGAGATAAGAAAGCGATTCCCAAAAACAAGGAAGTTGATTTGTCTTTTGTTGATGAGGGTTTTAAAGATGCATTTAGGGAATGGCTTGGATATAAGCGCGAGCGAAGGGAAAGCTATAAATCTGACAAGTCGCTAAAAATGTGCTATAATCATCTATTAGAGTTAAGTGACAACAATCCCCAAAAAGCAAGATGTATTGTTGAGCAATCAATTGCAAACAACTATTCCGGATTATTTGAACTAAAAAATTATGGAAAGAATCGGAAACCTGATACTGAACCAGACAAAAGCTCCGCCGGTATCAAATCAATTGTCTTCGGCAAACAAAGCTAATCAGAAACAATGGAGCAAGGAACAGGCTGATATGTACTGGCGCAACCAACTTGTAATTTCTATGAAATCCATTTCACCGACCTTTACAATTGATGACAGCAACCGCCAACTGTTGAAAGCTCTTTATCAATGGATATGGGGAATGCCTGGAATACTTGATTTAGATAAGGGACTGTTATTACACGGTTCTATCGGGGTAGGCAAATCCACTTTACTGAAAGGGTTACAGAATTATGCGGCGAAAATTGCCCGCTATTGTATTGGTGGTGCGGATGCCGGATTGACCTTTCAATTTACCAGCGCTGCCGAGATTGCCTTACAGTTTGCCGAGAAGGGAATTGCCGGGTTAAACCAATACACAGACAGGTCATGTATGCACAATCTTGCCATTGACGAAGTAGGTAGGGAGCCAATGGATGCCAAGCACTTCGGTACAGGCATCAATGCCATTCAGACCGTTTTGCAACTGCGCTATGAGCAGAGATATTGTTTCTACACCCACATGACTACCAATCTTGACCCGAACACGGAGTTTTCCGGGCGGTATGGGGATTATATTGCCGACCGGGTTAAGGAGATGTTCAATGTGGTTAAAATTGAAGGTAAAAGCCGAAGATAGATGGCAAAGAAAAAAGAACCCCTCTCCCCCGTCCACTGCCGCCAATGCTCATACGCCAAAGACTTTATCGGAACTCATGCCTCTGTAAAGCTAAAGGTCATAGGGTATGCGCATGTGACAGGTACGGAAGGATATGTGAGAATTTTAAGAAAAAACAATAACGACTTATGGACACAGAACTTGAAAGGAGAATCGAATTATTGGAGCAGCAGCGTGATAATGCGATGCGCATACACTGCCCGTTGGTGGCAAAGAAGTTTCAGCGCATGATTGACGAGCTTGCCAAAGAGAGCAGAAACAAGAGTATGGATAAGGCAGAATACGCAAAGCAATGACTACCGATACAGCAACCAAGATAATCAGCAAGTATGAGAGCCTTGTGGTACTCTGCACTTACAACATTCTCTTCACGAACGACATCTGTTGCGGGCAGGTTATCGAGAGCCTGCATGCGATGAAACGCACGCCTTATTACAGACAGGCATTCAAACGGTATTTGAATGATGCCGACAAGGCAAGAAAGGAATATGAGCGTACTGTAAACAGCGTTATCGGTTCAGATCGGAGCGAGTTCTTCGCCGACTGCAACGACAAGTACACGGAAGAAGTGAACAAGCACGTGGATATGTTGTACTGGCAGTTCAAACAGGTTCTTGACGATAACGGCATATTCCATTCCGCAGAGATTGCAAGGTTCGAACTTACAAGGACATTGTGTGATTACTCCTGTATTCAGTTCGACGAAAGGATTAAAGAACTTCGGAAGAAAGATGCACGGTTTAACGGGTTTACGTTGGAATACCTGAAGCTTTCCAATGTGGCAAGGATGATGAACCTTGCTTCCGACAGTTTGAAAATCGGGAAAACGGTCAATATGAACACAGAACGATGCACATCCGCATTTGATGCGCTGGTAAGAAAACTTTCGGATGCCGATAATATTGCCAATGCGATAAAAGTTTAGTGAAATGAAACTGATTTATAACCTTATAACTCTCCTCATGGACTGGCTTTCGGTAGAGGTCGGAAAGGATGAGGAGTGGTTTTAATAGAAAGAATAATCATGTTAGTAAATTATATACAAATATCCTATGTGTTGGGTATAACATTGTTAGAGGCTAAGGTAAAGATGGCACCTCATTTGGAAAAATGTGTAGATGTTTTAAAAAACAGGGAGTTCGATTCGATAAAAGATGTTATCAAGCTAATCAATAAAGAGGATGTGGTAGAAAGCGCTGCTTTAAATGAGAGATTTTGTCATCCTTCCATGAAGATTGATGGCAAAGACCGTATTGAATACACCATTAATAGCCTAAAAAAGGGAGAAGGACTTGCATTGTTGACAAAAAAAAATAGTTGAAGATATGTCTTGTTTAAAAGCCGGAAAGATAGCAGGTAAGTATAGAGCTTTATTGTATATACTTGCAAAAGAAGACATTGATTCTATTAACAGCGTTATTCGCAAGAAGCGCAAAGAATACCTGCATTTTGGTGGGGTTTTCAAAACAAAGAAGGTAAATCGTGTATGAAAGCAGTTAAACTTTCCAATTTAAAAGTCGGCGACCTTTTTATCCATAAAGGCACGATGTATGAGGTTATCGCAAAGAACAAATGGACTTCCCAATGTGGGTGTCTCAATGATAAATATTGCTTCGGGGGCTGGTGTAAATACTTGTATTGTGATTTTAGTAATTATACGAAAGTGGAAATTTAATATTAGCACATTGATTATGAAACGAAGAATAAGAAAAAAGATGCAGAAATACCAGCATCGGTATAAGCTGCACCAATACTTGAGGTATGCCCGCCAATGGTGTTGCACTTTGGCTTATAAAGGGTATATATACACGTTGTTGGATGATGGTAGAATTGTAAAGGAGAATTAATATGATACAAAGTATTGGCGCATTTAAGTACTGGCTACGGTTGCATAGGATACCGCTTAGCAAGTTTGGTACAGGGACTAAAAGTAATCCGATAAAGGTTAAATCAAAAAGAAAGTGATATGAAACAGACATTAGAAGAAGCCGCTAACGACTATCTCCAAAAGATATTGGAAGCAAGCGATTTTGAGATAAACTTTGAAGAAGATAATTATGATGCTGGCGCCCGCGATGCAGTACTTGATGTTACAGAACGGGCTTTCAAAGCTGGTGCCGAATGGCAGTCAAAGCAATCTCCGTGGATAAGTGTGGAGGAACGGTTGCCGGAAGTAAACAAAGAAGTTATTGTGATTTTCAATTATCATGGTACTATAATAATTAACACGACAGTATATTTAGGTGAAGATGATTGGCGTTTTGGTTGCAGTAAAATCTTAGGATGGATGCCCATACCAACCTTCGACCAAATCCTCGAGGCGAACAAAGATGTGTTACAACGAATGAAAGAGAAAGGAACTTTATGAAAACGAAAAGAAGAACAGCATACTTCGGGACTGATGGTTGTCCCGGACATTATTTTAAAGCTATTTCCGGAGAATTTTCTCCTCAAGAGGAAGAAGAACTTAGCAAGATAGATGAAGACTTTCAGTTATTCGGTTTTTCTGGCTTTAATTTTTTCTATTACAAGGGGTATGGGTGCCTTTCTTTCACTGCAAGTCCGGATGATAATCGTTCCGGAAGTAAGACCGTGTTTTTTGTTGAGGACGCCTGTTTAAAAACGGAAGTATTAGAGGCTTTGGAAGAATCTCCGTTTGTGAAAAAACAATTCCAGAAGTTAGCCGATATGTATGGTGTGGAATTACCTAAAATATAACAGCCTTTGGGCGGCTTTGTAAAACCCTATTAGTTATGAAAAAGTATATTGGAACAAAAGAAGTTGAAGCAATGCCTATGACACTGGGTGAGTTTATCAACAAAAGCGGTCGAAATCCGTATGAGAATGACGAAAAGATGCACGGTAACGATGAAAAAGGTTATCTTGTGAAGTACAAGGACGGTTACGAAAGCTGGTCGCCTGCCGAACCGTTTGAGGAAGCGTATAAATGCGCTGATACGTTCCTTGACCGTTTGATAATTGAAGATAAAGAACTCATGGAACGGTTTGAGAAATGCGCTGTATTCGTGGATTCAGAAAAGTTCCGTGAGGTGGTTAAGGAGGATTATCCTGCTTTCTTGCTCTATCTTCAAAGAGAAGCTATGGGAAGCTACCTTGGAACATTGCACAATCGCATTGAATATGCTAATGGCGCAAAGAAAGAATGTAACACACGTTATAACTTCGGCGAAGCCATCCATGCGTTAAAGTTCGGTCTTTCCATTCGCAGAGCAGGATGGAACGGCAAAGGTTTGATGGTATTCAAGCAAGTGCCAGCCCATATCGAAAGTGACATCATTCCTAAGATGCAATCGCTCCCTCAATCGGCAAAAGACCTTATTCTGAAAGGAAAGGGATTCATTGACTACACAAGCCAGTGTCTTATCTACAACGAGAATACTGGTCGTGCTGATTCATGGGTTCCGTCTGTCAGTGACGTGTTCGCAGAAGACTGGGAGATAGTTATCTAACCATAGGGGCTTCGTGCCCCTATAAGTAATACATCAAAAATAAAAAGAAATGAATTTAAAACAAGTATTATCAATCGAACAGATGAATCACTTGCAGGAGCTTGACCTGGATAAGAGCGATGCAAGTATGCACTGGCAGTTTTTGCCTACCGCCGATTCTATTATCAATGGAACAGATGAAATAGAGGAAGAGCCTTGCCTTTTTGTAAGTCAGCCGAATATGAAGCATGAATATCCAGCTTTCACCTTACAAGATATTCTCGACAGGCTTCCATGCTTCATTGATACGTATGTGTTGACCCTGCAAAAGCTTGCAGGCACATATACGTGTCTATATATGGAACCTTATTCACGCTCTATATTGATTTTAAAAGAAGACAAAGAGCTTATTGATGCAGCCTACGAGATGCTGTGTTGGTGTATTGAAAACGGATATATTGGAAAGGAGAAGTAATTATGGGATTTACGACACCGTGCTTTATAAGAAAGAATACTACAGAGCTTCAAGAAAAACTAAAAAATATTGGTTATCGCTCTCTTGATAATGACAATGATAAAAGAGATGGTCTTGTTGCTGATAGAAATGGTTTTATGTATTCTATTTTTGAGAAAAACGTTCTTGGTAGTACATATAACTGTGGAACCAACGAAGAACTTTTCTTGGCTATCGCTGCATTAAGAGATGATACAAGTGCTAACCAATATTGGATATTCGACCAAGATTTTCCACCCCATTATAAAAAAGGGGATTTTACGATAGGGTATTTTAATAGATGCTCATGCTACTGTCATGTAGCTACCGTAAACGAACTTATTGAACACTTTAAAGAAAAAAAATGAAAGCACATGTAATGAAACTTGAAAACAATTGTGTGATTGTTGACGAGGAATATTTTAATAGTTTGAAAGAAAAGTCCGAACTGAATGAGGTAAGGATAAAGGAACTTTCCGAAGAGATGTTTTTGAAATACATCAAAGAGAGTGGAATAAGGGTGTATTATGAAGTGAATGGTGTGCCGTATCTTTTCCATCATGATTTACTGAATGAGATAAATTATGACGAGAGGGGCTATCCAATATCCATATCGGAAAGGGTGAAATATACTATTGCAGACGATATAACCGAGTTCTTGAATAACAAGTTTAAAGGATTGAAAGACGAGGCTTTGAATTATGCAATGAGTGAGTTTAATAAGCAGCAATATGGTTTGAAGGCTACTGTAAAAATATGGAAATGGTTTGCTTTGATTGCTTCCATCATGGCTGCTGTTTTATTAATTGTAATATTTATAAAACCATGACCGAAGAACTTGTAACATTAGAAACGGCGGAAATGTTGAAAGAAAAAGGCTTTGATATTCCAGTAGAATCTATTTCTAAATTCTGCTGTAATCTTCTTCAAAAATTTGGTGTACGTGTTAACCATGATGACCCTATTTTCTTTTATGATGACCGCCCGCCCCAATCCCTCGCCCAGAAGTGGCTACGTGAAACCAGGAAGCTACACGTTGAAGTATCCTATATGCATGGGGATTATTGGATATACGATATACTAACAATACCGAACCATGATTTAGTGGGATTATCCGACAGGCCTTTAGTGCATTATAAAAGCTATGAGGAAGCACTGGAAGCCGGGATTTTTGAAGCATTAAAACTTGTATAACCATGAATAGAAACGAATACCGGGAACGTTGCAAACATTACAGCCCGTACAGTGGGCAGTGCTATAAGAAGTCTTTCATATCAGGAATAGCAAACAATGTACATGTGAACATGAGATGTGACGGGAAATGCCCCCGCATGAGGAATTATGATAAGAGAAACGGAGCATTAACAGATAAACAATAATGGATTATGGAAACTGAAAAACTGATAATTAACGCCATCCTCTTTACGGTCAATACTTTTTCAGTATGCTTCATCTGCATTATGGTAAGCAGATGGCACAGGCGCATGGAAGATAAGCTAAACGAGGTTAAGGAATACACTCGCCGCGTGTCAAGACGGGAAGATTTAGTTTATATGAATCAACTCTACTGGTTGAAGGATAGGCTGATTGAAGAAGAAAGGTATGAGGAAGCTGATAGAATCAACAAGTGCATTGAAGCCGAGTTTAATGATTATTTAAAAAACAACACCAATAAGGATTGATTATGAAGCGTGAAATAAAATTCAGGGCGAAAGCGATAAACAATGAGTTTTTTCAAGGAGAATGGGTGGATGGTTATTATACAAAAGTATTATGGAGTGGCAATCTCGTCGACGTAATTACTGACGGAGCGCATGAGATACCAATTCAGATAGAGACGTTGGGGCAGTTCACTGGGTTACACGACAAGAATAAAACGAGAATATATGAGGGCGATATTGTCCGTATGAGTTATGTTGCTGAAATTTATACCGATGATGACTGCTATGAAGAAGAAGGCAAATATGTTGGAGTTGCCACGATAACTGCGAACAAAGGTGTCTGTCTTAATCCTTGTATAAAAAATGAGCTTGACAAAATCAAGTATAAACCGTTGTCCGCTTATAGGAGTGAGGTGATAGGCAACATTTACGATAACCCGGACTTGATAAAGCAATAAATCTATGAGAGATTTTTACGAATTAATAAACCAATATCCATGGACGACTATTATTATTGCCGTTTTCTTCTATGAAATACTTGATTTAATAATGTCGCATTTGAAACGTAAATAGCTATGAATAAGTTAGAACACATCGCCACAATTGATTACTGTTACTGGCGGTTGGGAAAGTTAAGTGAAACTCTTTCTAAGCCTAAATCAGTTATGGAGCAGTTAATTGATAAAGCCTGCGGTTATAATGAAGTAGAAGAAGTGAAAAAGAAAGCTATACCCCTTTTGGAACAGATTGTTGAAAGCAAAAAGGCTATCGGTGCGGATTATTCAGGCGATAGTAAGTTCCTTGATAAATTGAAAAGTTACGCAAAAGAAATAAGCCATGAGCAAACTTTATAAACTCACCCTATTCGGGAAGCCAGTCCTAATCGGTTGGTTCTCCCATGCAGACAAATGGTATCACAAATTTGGAATAATCAATTAAATACAATGGAAGAGAATAACATATTAGACCAAGACCTCTACGCTGAATCCATCAGGGCTGCATTAGAGGTTGACTTTTTAAATAACAGGGAAGAAGTCAGGATGTACGCCACATCTCTATATAATGCGATGATGTGGGCGAAAAATCATACGGTTAAAGTAAAATAGAAAGAGGAGAACCAAGCGCACGACCACTCAATCCTCCCTCACACGATTATGATGCAAATATACTATTTACTTTTAAAATAATCGTGCTATGACAAAAGAATTTTCAGCAATATCGGAACTTAAATCCATCAGAGAGCAAAAACAAGACTTTCGGAACGGGAACAAGAACTTTCAGTACCTATATTATGTGATTTAAGATTAATACAAGACATTTATGTGTGGTTCAAGGAGATTCTCTCTGAAATGAACTGCGCACCTAATATCGAAAGCGTCACGCAAAGAAAGAAATTCCTATTTATTGTTTTATTCTTGTTTGCCCCAAGTGTATTGGCGGGCAGCCGGTTGCCAAGTGGTATCAGGGTGGAACTGGCAAAAGTATTTCCGGATGTATCGCCTTGTGTAATTTCAAACAATATAGCTGATGTTTCATTTATCTATCAGCAATACAAGGAATTTAGGCAGGATATTGACTATCTTTACACCGAAATCGTAAATCGGTTAAAATTCAAAGGGCTAATCAATCAACAAGCCGGAGTTTAGTGCTCCGGCTTAATTTCATCTAAACATGCTTTAATTGCATAAAATAGTTTGGATGTGAATTGATAATCAACAGAAAGACTATTTCCTTCATAATAATACCTCCATTTTGTAAAATGGTCTTTGTTTGCTGATAACGATTCATAAAAAAATAATCTGTCATATTCAGTACATTGTCTTATTATATCCTGCTTTTGTGTGCTCAATTCATTAAATAAATCGTTTAAATAATGCCCATGAGCAACTTTATTCTCTGATGCAAGTAGGGCTTTTAATCCTATTTCACAGGCGAAAGATTGCAGAATAACACATCCAATATAAAAGCTCGCAATTGATGAGCCTGTAACTCCTCTTTCATGCCTTTCTATAATATCACAATATACATAAAAAGCATCTTGGACATTTTTAAATGATATGGTTGTTTGTAGTTCTTTCATTTCGTACCATTTTTTTCTTTCGTTCTAACTCTCCCTTCCTAATAATACAGATAGCATTCTCGTAAGGTGATTCCGTCTTTTGCCAGTAGTTCAGAAGTGACTGCCGAGCTATTCCTAATTCTCGGCTTGTATAGTTGTCATACATAGCCGATGGCGAACCGAAATACCTATGCAATCCGGTAGCCTTAATTTCTAAGTGTATTACTCCTTTTGCTTCCATGATACAAAAATACTTATTTATTAGTATATATCATAAATAATGCTCTATTTTATGATTTATTAGCGCACGAATAGTATTTTATATTATAAATTATACTATCTTTGCGTCGTCAGAAATGAAGTCATAACAATTAAAACATATAAGATATGAAAGCAACAGACCTTTTCAATTATAAAAAAGAAGATTTTGAGACTGTTGAATCATTCTCAAAGAGGGTATATGAGACAGCAAAGAGATATAGAAGTTCTTTACACTTTACACCGCAAGAAAGCTATCATGTGTTGACTATACTCGCCAAGTATTACAATGAAAGTGTATCTGATATTCTTTCTGCGATAAGAGATATTGAATTTAGATGTGCTTCAAAGAAATATAGAATACAGTGGGTTAAGTGTTTAGCTGACCATTACTTAGTGATAGATAAAAGATAAGTTTAACCAGCAGAGCGCAAGCTCTGCGCAATATGGAAGATTATGTTTTGCCCTATTTTAGAACATCAAATTCAGCAACACAAGAAAGACATTGAGAGAGCAAGAATACTTGGACGTAGTGGTTTTTGTTACTTTGAAGTAAAAGATAAATCTGGAAAAGATTTTATATCTAATATAATGAAAA
>ENA-ORUW01000263-ORUW01000263.1-human-gut-metagenome-genome-assembly--contig:-NODE-263-length-60123-cov-17.330126_pt1 | contig 60123 bp, 56 predicted proteins | sample MGYA00242088_ERZ509227 | MGnify/ENA primary metagenome ERZ509227 (study PRJEB26280, sample SAMEA2338816) | human gut metagenome | biome: human gut; feature: human-associated habitat; material: faeces... | reverse complement strand
GCGCCATATAAAGCTGGATGAAACCAAAGCCCTGTTCATATACCAAAATACCAACAGCAGCAAGCCATGTGGACATGATGACGGAAAGCATTCTCGTCTTGTCAATGTTGATGCCGGATGCCCTGGCAAAGTTGGGATTGGAGCCAACGGCCGTCATCGCTGTACCGGTCTTTGTGTGAAGAAAGGCCCACATCATGAATGCAAGCACCGCAAAGAACAGAAGGCTGCCCACAGGAATGGAAAAATGTCCTATATTGATCTGCAGGAAGTTAGCCAGCGCCTTGTCATAAAATCCCTCCAGGGAAATCGTGGTACGCAGGCCCTTGCCTGCCAGACCCCAGACCATGGTCGGGCTGTTATACGGCAGCAAAAGCCACATCATACACATGAAGGAGACAGATGAAAAGCCCACATAGGTGGCAATCATCATCTCTCCGCCCTTAATCTTGTTAAGAAGCCAGCCGTAGCCGCCGCCGAACAGCAAAGCAAAGGGGGTGGCAATCAAGATGGCCATAAGAAAGCTTATAGGGCCTGTAAAACCGAACTGAATGGACAGTGTGGCTCCCAAAAGGCCTGAAATAATGCCCAAGGGAAGACCAAAGTTTAAGCCGCATCCGGAATGCACCATGGGCACCATGGCCAGTACAAGGACTGCATTCCAGCTAAAGCGGTTGATTGTATTCGTTATCTGTGTGGGGAGATCCGCTCCGACAAAAGGCGCCAAAATGAACAGCGCCAGAAGGAATCCGGCGATAATCAATCTCGGCAGGCCGAAGTTGTCAATAAATTCCTTGATTTTCGTCTTTTTCCCCCAGACCTTTTGTTTTATCTTCTTTTTTTCCATGCTGTCTTCCCCCTTATTTGACCTGGCTGACCATGAGCAGACCAAATTCCTCTGAAGGATTGGTCGCCGGCAGGATTCCAGCAATCTTACCGCCCGAAACAATGGCTATACGGTCACACGTGGTCCTCAGTTCCTCCAGCTCAGAGGAAATCATGACAACGGTAACTCCATGCTCCTTGTTAAACTTCTTAAGGGCATCCAGTACCAATGATTTCGCGCCCACATCAATGCCTCTCGTGGGCTCGGATACAAACAGGAATTTAGGTTCAAGTGCAAAGGCCTTTGCCAGACACACTTTCTGCTGGTTTCCACCGGAAAGCTCCTTTGCCTTTTGCTTGGAGCTGGTGCATTTTATCATTAGCTCGTCTATGTATTTTTTGGTCACTTCGTGGATTGCTTTTTCATCTCTCCAGGTAATCATCCCTCCAAAATATTTCTTGAGGAATTTGTCTTGAATCTGCATGGCAGAAAATGCAATATTCCACTCAAGGGTTTCGTCAAGAAGGAGTCCCACACCCCTTCTGTCCTCGGAAACAAAGGCCAGGGATGCATCCAGGCATCTTCTTGGGTTGTTAAGAGGAATGGGCCTGCCGTCAAATTCCACTTTACCGCCCGCTTCGCAAAGCCCCATGATTCCGTTCGGAATGCCCAGCTTGCCCTGTCCGGCCAGTCCGCCTATGCCAAGAATCTCGCCTTCCTTGATATCAAGATCCACATTGCGCACAGTCTCACCTGACATATCCACCCATAGATTACGGATGGACATGATGTTCTTTGCATCCGGATTAATCCTGATATCCGCTCTGGCCGTGGACTGGATATTTCTGCCCACCATCCACTTTGTGATATCCGCAACATCCGTCTCCTTTGCAGGCACGTCCTTTACAACGTAACCGTCCCGCATGATGACTACCTTGTCACAGACTGTCAGAATCTCGTGCAGCCGGTGGGTAATGAAAATCACGGCAATGCCTTTGGCAGCCATGCCGCGAATTGAATCCAGCAGCGCCTCTGCCTCTTTTTCCGTCAGAACAGCCGTTGGCTCATCCAGTATCAACAGCTTCAGGTTATCCTTGCTGAGCTCTCTCGCGATCTCAGTAAACTGCTTATGACCCACGGGCATATCGCTGATAACCATTTTGGCGTCAATCTTAACGCCCATCTTATCAATAGCCTGCTCAGAACGTTCGGCCATCTCCTTATAGTCAAGGGTGTCTAATCTGTCGCCGAAAATTTCCGAGATAATATTCTTTTTCTTTGGTTCACGGTTAAGCAGTATATTATCTGTTGCCGTGAATCCCGGTATTAATGAAAATTCCTGATGCACCATGCCGATTCCGGCCTCCAATGCATCAAAGGGAGTCGAGAAGCTGACCTTCTCGCCATTAATCAGAACGTCTCCGCCATATCCGCCGGTTTCCCTAATCACATCCATGCCAAAGAGGAGTTTCATCAATGTACTTTTACCGGCACCATTTTCGCCGACAAGACCCAGTACCTCGCCGGCATTCAGTGTAAAGTTAATATCAGTCAAGACCTGATTGCCAAAAAAATCCTTCTTGATATTACGCATCTCCAATAAGGGAGTGTTGTTATTCATCATATTATGCCCACCTAACACAACAGGGGGGAGAGCAACCCCTCCCCACTGTTCTCCGTACTTATTTTTATTAGTAAGTGTCTTACTTGATGGTGAAGTATTTCTCTGGAACCTCAATCTTAGTGGAGCCCATGAAATGTCCCGGATCGCCCATGATATAGGTATCCTGATATACCAGGAACACATTATCTAACTTAACGCCGGTTTCCACATTGGTGTAATTGGAACCATTCCACTCAGCCTTGGGAGAGAATACCTGATATGCCTTTGCAATATCATCAATATCGTCAAGCTCACTCTCGCCATTGAGGACGTTCAGTGCATGCTGGGCAAGACCGGCGGATGTGGTATATCCATAGGAATATGCCCATGTTCCGAAGTGGTCAGCGCCGCCTCTTTCAACGATTGTGGACTCAACCTTGGCAAGAATCTTATCAAAATCACCAGCCTCGGCAGTCAGATCGATACCAAGAGCGCCTGGATAGCCCATCAGCGGGGAAGGAAGGTCTGCTTCGATGAAGTAGCCGCCGTATTCCATGAGCTGCTTTAACAGCGGCTCGGTATGGGCGTCATTTGTACAGAAGTAAGCAGCGTTCTTGCCGTACTTCTCAACCCACTCCGGAACCTTCTCAAGTATGTACGCCTGAGCGCCGGCAACACCTACGTCAGAGGTTGGATCCGGAGCTGTCTCAAGTACGAATTCCATGCCGAATTCCTTGCAGGCTTCCTTCATGACAGCCACACGGCGGCTCATAGTCTCATAAGCCATGTGACGCGGGAAGGAAATATGTACAAACGTATCACAGCCAAGTTCATGAGCGGTGCGGATGATCAGGTAACCACGGGCAACGAAGTCGTTGTTGCAGACCAGGTCAGCCGCGCTGCCAATCTCAGGAAGATCCTCATGGCCCTCGCCGGCAATACAGAGAATGTCAGGGCGGGTCTCTTTGATCTTACGGAAAGCCTCGGTTGTGCCGGGAACAGACTGGTTCATGATGATTGCCTTCATCTTAGGATCATCAGAAAGGTTGACAATGGTCTGGATGGTGGTCTCTAACTCCTCGGTAAAGTTGTCAGGATAAATAGCCAGCTTAACCATATCCTCGCCATACATGGCCTGGAACGCCTCGGCGCCACGCCTGTCATCCTCGGACTGGGATACGGAGCCTGTTATGATACCAATGTGGAAATCACTGGCTCCCTCACTGTCAGATGCCTCTGAATCCTCTTTTTCATCCTCTTTCTTGGCATCGTCCTTTGCTTCTTCCTTCTGAGCCTCGGTAGCCTGGGTATCAGCTGCCGCTGCGCCCGTGCTTGTGCCTCCTGAGCTGCCACAGCCGGCAAGTCCTGCCGCCATGGCTGCCGCAAGCATAACGCCTATAAACTTTTTTCTCATACTTACCTCCAAATATTTTTTTAACAAGGGGACAACAGTTACTTTTTAATTGTAGCATATGCTCATATTTTGTCAATAGTTATAAAATCCATTTTGGAGTAGGTTCAATTTTATGCACATTTTCAAATTATCAAAAATAACTGTAAAATACTGTATTTATAACCGTTTTATATCCCGCTGTCCACTGTAAACCAGAACTCCACCCCCCCGTTTACATTTTCTACACCACATGATTTGTTGTGGGAATCCATAATCGCCTTGACGATGGAAAGCCCGATGCCGCTGCCTCCATATTCTCTTGTCCTGGCTTTATCTACTTTATAGAATTTAGTCCAAAGGTTTCCCAGGTCTTCCTCCGGTATATGGCGCCCCGTATTGAACACAGTAATGCGGACTTCCTTTTCTTTCCTTTCCAAGCGAATTTCAATCCGCCGTTCCCCCTCCAGGTGGTTCATGGCATTGTTCAGGTAGTTGGTGATGACCTCCTCTATCTTAAATTCATCCGCCCACACCCAAACCGGCTCCTCCTGGTCAAAAACCACCCTGGCCTCCTTTTGCTGGAGCAGGATGCCGGCAGATGACAGGATTCCGTGAATCAGGGCCGCGATATCGAACCGTTCCATCACAGGCATGTCGTTGCCGAATTCCAGGGCTGTCAGGGTCAGAAGCTGCTTCACCATCTTATTCATCTTGCCTGCTTCGTCCATGATGACCTCGCAGTAGTAATTACGGCTGTCCTCGTCCTCGGCCATGCCCTCGGTCAGGCCCTCCGCATACCCCTGTATCAGGGCAATGGGAGTCTTGAGCTCATGGGACACGTTAGCGATAAATTCCTTGCGGGTTTCATCAACTTTTATCTTTTCCTCAATGTCCTTTTGCAGTTCGTTGTTGGCTGTCTTCAGCTCACCGATGGTCTCCTTAAGCTTTTCCGACAGTGTATTCATGCTGCGGCCCAGCACTCCAATCTCATCCTCCGAATCACCGGTGTAGCGGGCCTCAAAGTCCAGCTCCGACATTCTGGCAGACAGGGCCGCAAGGGAACGGATAGGAGAAACCACCTTTTTTGTGGCATAGTACATAAGGGCGCTTCCCAGCACAAGGGCCGCAAGTCCCACGTAAGCCAGGAACTCATTGGAAATATTCACGCTGTCGTGAATGCTGGCCAGGGGCATGGACATGATAAACATGGTCCTGTTATCGTCAAAGAAGCCCCAGCTCTGGAGATAATAGCCCTGTGACCGTCTGTCATATATCTTCTGCACCTGATGGTCATCCTGGGATATCAGGGTCTCCGTCCTGGGGTCAATGATTCCTAATATATAGCGGTGGAGGGCATCCGCCAGGAATTTGCCGTCCTTTGCCAGCGGAATCAGCTCTCCGGTAATACTGTCCTGAATCACGATGGTTGTATTGTATTTATCATTCATAAGCCGCAATAGACGGCTGGCCTCTGTCTGCTCTCCATCGCTTGAGAACAGGCTCTGCAGTTCTTCCGTGATATTCTGGCCCTGAAACTCCTTGTCCACAGCAATGGCATTCAGATTTTCATAGGCGTTTTCCAAAAGCTGCAGCTTTTGTTTTGCATAAAAGCCCTCCAGAAAAAAACTGTTCACCGCCCACATGCTGACTAACACCGCCGCCATCAGACCAATGAATATCATGGTGAATTTTACCCTGATGGAATGCTTCATCCTTCGCTCACCTCGAATTTATAGCCCATGCCCCATATGGTCTTAATGTATTCTCCCTTTTCTCCCATCTTGCTGCGCAGCTTCTTCACATGGGTGTCTATGGTGCGGGCATCTCCAAAATAGTCATAATTCCACACATTATTCAGAATCTTTTCCCTGGAAAGGGCGATTCCCTGATTCTCCACAAAGTAGGTGAGGAGCTCAAACTCCTTAAAGCTCAGATCAATCTCCTGCCCGTCTATGGTAACCTGGTGGGCCGCCTTATCAATGCAAATACCTCCCACATTCACGCTGTCCGCGGAAGCCACATTCGTCCTCCTGAGGATGGCCTCCACCCGTGCCACCAGAATCTTCGGACTAAAGGGCTTGGATATATACTCGTCCACTCCCAGGGAAAAACCCTGGAGCTCGTCTCTCTCCTCACTTCTGGCTGTCAGCATAATGACCGGTACCTGGGAATACTTGCGGATGGTCCTCAGCACTTCCCAGCCGTCCATCTTCGGCATCATAACATCCAAAAGCACCAGGGCAATGTCCTTTTGCGCAAAGAATACGTCCACCGCCTCCTCGCCGTCTCCCGCCTCTATGACCGCAAACCCTTTATTGGTGAGGAAATCCTTTACCAGCTTCCTCATTCTGGCCTCGTCGTCCACTACTAATATCTTAAGTGTATCCATGATACTGCCTCCTTACATATAATCTGGCTTTTTTTCATTCTTTTATAGGAATTATTTTAACAAAAATCAAGGAACATTTCCATCATTTCACACAAGTTTCACAACTGGGCATCCGATAGAACAGGAGCCACCGGGCGCGCTTTCCTATGAACTGAAAAAAGCCCCGGGATTTCTCCCGGAGCCGTTCCTCTGTATCATAATTATCCTGATTATTCTTCCTCGTCCTCGCCCACCAGCTCATCGTATTCCTGGGCATCCAGCAGCTCGTCAAATGCTTCAGCCACGATTTCGTACTCATCGTCATCCTCGATGTTGTCCAGGTTAGGAGTTCCGTCCTCGGTTTCGCTGTAACGGTACAGATATACCTCGCCTTCCTCCGAATCAGCGCCTTCCATGGGTAAAAGGGCAATGTACTCGTGCTCTCCCGCGTTAAAGATAGTCAGCACCACGCACTCCACTTCTGTATCATCATCCAGAGTAAGGGTAACTGTCATCTCCTGCTCTTCTTCATTCAGATCTTTCTCGTCTGCCATATCCTGATTCCTCTCTTGCTTCCAAAAATTTAAGCTTGTTTCTTTTCTCTTACACTCTATCAGACTCACCCTTAAAATGCAAGAACATATTCTCTCATATTCATTTTCTAGTATTCGATTCCTTCCCTTGCCCCGACTCCGCGTTCATAGGGATGGCGTCTCATAACCATTTCCGTAATATAGTCCGCCTGATCCCGCAGGGCCTCTGAGGGACAGCGTCCTGTAAGAATGACCTCCAGGGCAGCCGGTTTTTCCTTAAGGGCCTTTACCAGGCCGGCCTCATCCACAAACCCAAGGTTACAGGCGCCGATGGCTTCATCCAGCACCAGCATGTCATAGGGTTCTCCCCCGTCCGCTCCCAGGGCCATGTTCCAGGCATTCATAAGACAGTGGTCATAATACAGGGCAGCGGCCTTCCGCCGGACCTGGGTCATGTTCCAGGAAAATCCGAAATTCCGGCCGCAGGGCAGCACTGTAATGTTGGGAACATGGGAGAGCCCTGTTACCTCCCCTGAATCATCTGTCTTTAGAAGCCTGGCCACCAGCACCCGGTATCCCCGCCCGGCGGCCCGTACAGCCGCGCCTATGGCTGCTGTGGTCTTTCCCTTTCCATCACCGCAGTATATCTGGACAAGCCCTGTTTCATTCATCCTTCTGCCTCCTCTGCAAACCTTGATTTCGCCTGTTTCTTGCGGTACCGCTCCTTCACATGATAAATATGGAGCCTCTCCCTGGCCCTTGTCATAGCCACATAGAACATCCTGCGTTCTTCCTCCACATCCGGGTCCAGAACCGCCTTGTGATGGGGCGTAACGCCTTCATTGGCGTCCAGGATATATACCACCCTGAATTCCAGCCCCTTGGCGCTGTGCATGGTCATGAGGCTGACTCCCTGGCGCTGTTCGTCCCTGCCTGCCGCCTGTTTTTTAAGCTGTTCCTTATATTCCTCCATATGGGTGAACCAGTGTTCATATGTCTTAAAGCCGGCCGCGCTTTCCTGAAGCTGGTCCAGCGTCTCAAACAGCTCCTCCGGCTTCATCCTTCTGGACTGGGCGTATTCCCGGATGTACTCATCGTACTCCACTGCCTTCCGGATGTAATTGACGGCCGCGGCCGGAGCCATATTCCTCAACACCGCCAAATCATATTCCAGCTGTTCAATCCGGTCCATCATCCAGTTCTTGTCCTGGTAAAAGGATTTCACCGACTCCCAGTTAACCTGCCGGTCCTCCAGGGCATCCCGGCTGATATAGCGCTTGGGACGGTTGATGATTTGAAGCACATTGGAACGGCTCAAATCCCCTAAGGCGGCACGGATATAGGAAATCACATTTCCGGATATCCAGTGTTCATACAGATTAGGCACCGCATCCCTCATATAAAAGGGTATGTTGTATTCCATAAGCTTGGAAATCAGCAGACGGGGGCCCATGTTGGTCCGGTAGAGCACTGCCATATCATTGTAGGATATGCCCATGGAGGCATAGCCGCGTATCTCTGTAACGATTCCTAACGTCTCGTCTATGGGCTCCTGCCACTCCTTTATGATGACCGGATGGCCCTTCCCCCTTGCCGCCCTGATTTCCTTGGGAAAACGGGTCCTGTTGTGCGAGATAACCCGCCCCGCAGCCTCCACAATCTGGCGGCTGCAGCGGTAATTGGTATCCAGGAGAATTTTTCCCGCACCGGGATAATCCCGTTCAAAGCCCAGCATCAGCTCCGGCTTTGCCCCGCGGAACCGGTAAATGGACTGGTCGTCATCCCCCACAATAAACAGGTTGTTTCTGGGAAGGGCCAGCATTTTTACGATTTCATACTGAATCCGGTTAATGTCCTGGAACTCATCTATTAATATGTACCTGTACTTGTCCTGCCATGCGGACAGGATATCTTTTCTTTCCTTAAACAGCTCGTAGCACATCACCAGCATGTCGTCAAAATCCAGCAGCCGGTTCTGTCTCAGCCGTGCTTCATAGCCCCGGTACAGCTGCCTGAACATGTCCTCGGAGCAGTTTTTTGCATAGTAGTGGTCCATGTCCATGATGTCGCCCTTCACCATGCTGATTTCACTGAGCACAGAGGATATGAACTCGCCTTCATCCTCAACCTCCAAATCGCATTTTGACAGCATTTCCTTTATGAACTGAACGCGCTGTTCTTCCCTTACAATGTCCGCGGCCTTATACCGGTAAGCCAGTTTGAGAATCAGAAAAAAGACAGAATGGAAGGTTCCAAAGGAAACCCGGCTGCATCCTGCCTGTGTAATCTGTTCATAGCGCTCCTTCATCTCCCTGGCCGCTGCCCTGGTAAATGTAATTACCAGAATATGGGAGGGATCCACGCCTGCCTTTTCCGTAAGATAACGGACCCGGTTGGTGATGACTGTCGTCTTGCCGGAACCGGGTCCTGCCAAAACCAGCATGGGACCTTCCCTATGCCGGATTGCCATTTTTTGTGCGTCGTTAAATGCCATTTACTAGATTCCTATGCCTCAAGCATCTGTATCCCTTTGCGGATTCTGGCCAGGGACTCCTCCTTGCCCAGGACTTCCATGATTTCTGTGGCTCCGGCCGGCGTCATCTGCTTGCCGGACACGGCGGTACGGATGGGCCACATCACAAAGCCGGTTTTGACCCCCGTGTCCTCCACATATTTTGAGAGGACACCGTAAAGGGCATCGTTGGTGAAATCCTCCTGTGCTTCCAGAAGAGGCAGCACATCCTTTAAAACCTTAAGAGAGGTCTCCGGGTTTGTCTTCATCTTCTTGTGGGTATACATGGCCGTATCGTATTCCGGAAGGGTCTCGAAGAAATCCACATGGTCCGCAATGTCAGGGAACACTTCAATCCTTGTTTTGACCATGGACGCTATCTTCTTAAGATCCAAATCCCTGCTGACAGCCGCCTTCAGATACGGCTCAGCCATCTCATAGAAGGTATCAAAATCCATAGCCTTCATGTATTCGCCGTTCATCCACTTAAGCTTTGTCATATCGAACACGGCAGGGGATTTGCTCATGCGGTGGTAATCAAATTCCTTTACCATCTCCTCCAGAGTGAATATCTCCCGGTTGTTCTCCGGTGACCAGCCCAATAGGGCCACGTAGTTCACCACGGCCTGAGAGATGAAGCCCTGCTCCAAAAGGTCCTCAAAGGAGGAGTGTCCGCTTCTCTTGCTCAGTTTATGGTGGCTCTCATCCGTAATCAGCGGGCAGTGCACATAGACCGGCACATCCCACCCAAAGGCGGCATAGAGCCTGTTGTACTTGGGTGACGAGGACAGATATTCATTTCCCCTTACCACATGGGTAATACCCATCAGATGGTCGTCCACCACGTTGGCGAAATTATAGGTGGGATATCCGTCTGACTTGATAAGGACCATGTCATCCAGCTCGGAGTTGTCCACTGTGATATCCCCGTAAATCTCGTCCCGGAATGTGGTGGTTCCCGTGGTAGGATTGTTCTGGCGGATGACATAGGGCATGCCTGCTGCCAGGTTGGCTTCCACCTCTTCTTTGGTTAAATGGAGGCAGTGCTTATCATATGCCATGATTTCCTCTCCATTTACAGTGGTCTTAAGGGCGGCCAGACGCTCCGGAGTACAGAAGCAGTAGTAAGCCTCTCCTTTTTCCACCAGCTTCTTTGCGTACTCCAGGTAAATACCGGATGCCTGGCGCTCGCTCTGGACATACGGGCCGCATCCTCCGTCCTTGTCAGGACCCTCGTCATGGATCAGGCCTGTATCCTTCAGGGTCTGGTATATGATTTCCACTGCCCCTTCCACGAAACGTTCCTGGTCTGTATCTTCAATACGGAGAAGGAAATCCCCTCCCTCATGCTTTGCTATGAGATAGGCATACAATGCCGTCCTTAAATTTCCCACATGCATCCTGCCCGTGGGGCTGGGTGCATACCTTGTCCTTACTCTGCTCATGTTAAAGTCTCCTATATTCTTCTCAATCTGATAACTCAAAAACCATTATATAACGAAGGCCTAAAAAAGACAATGCCTGTTTTCACAGGCACTGTCCCTTTCTTTATACCTATTTGAATGTGGCGTTGTTCACCTCGTCAGAGAACTTGCTTAAATCCTGAGGCATCCATGCGACCTTTTCCTTGCCGCTTACATCCACCTTGACTCTCTGGCACTTGATGGTCAGCTCGGTCATCTCTTCTGCCGGCACCATCTCGCCAATCTTTCCCATATACTGCTTTACAGCATCCTGCATCAGCTTCTGAAGGGCATCTTCATCACCGGCCATGATGGCTGCGGCTGTTTCTTCGTCGATGTTGTTCTGCATGTCGGTCATAACGTCTACCATGATATTCTGCATATCATCCATGGAATAGCTCTTAACCTTCAGAAGTACGGTGGTCTCGTCCTTGCTCTGGTCTGTGATCTCGGCGCTGTAATCCAGCTTGTCAATCAGTCCCTGAAGGGCATCGGACATTTCAGCTACTTCTTCGTCAGAGAACTCGATGCCCGCGGCCTCAAACTCTGACTTGAACATGGAAACCAGATCTGTCTCGGCGGAATCTTCCATCAGGGTGGTCTTTACGTCTTCCTCAGAAGCAAATCCCAGTAAATCCTTCATAGGAGCCGCATTTTCCTTAACAGACAGCTCGTACAGCGCTCCCACTACCTGGTCTGCCGGCTCAAGCTTCTGCTGGCATCCTGTCAGGGCAATGCCGCACACTGCCATAACGGTTGCAGCCAATACCGCAAAGCTCCTTTTCATGTTCCTCATAAACTTATCTCCTCTTTCATTCTGCCTTCTGTCAGGCAATTTATTTTTCCTCTGTCCTGGCAGCGGTCTTATTCTCTGCCAAGTCGCTCGGTCTCATGGTCAGGTTGATTCTGCCCATCTTATCGACCTCAGTTACCTTTACAGTAACCTCATCTCCGATGTTCACAACATCCTCCACCTTGCCAACGCGCTTATCAGACAGCTTGGAAATATGAATCATACCATCCTTATTGGGGGCCAGCTCCACAAATGCGCCAAAGTTCATGATACGCACTACCTTGCCGTTAAACACCATGCCCGCCTCAATATCCGTGACGATTCCGGTAATAATCTGGATAGCCCTGTCAATCATGGCCTCGTCCGTGCCGCATACATTCACAGAACCGTCGTCCGTAATGTCTATCTTAACGCCGGTCTCCTCAATAATCTTGTTGATGACCTTGCCCTGCTTACCTACCACGTCGCCAATCTTCTGCGGATCAATGGTAATCTGCTTAATCTTCGGAGCATATGGGCTTAAGTGCTTTCTCGGCTCTGAGATAACAGGTCTCATTACATTGTCCAGAATATACATTCTGGCTTCCCTTGTCCTGGCAATGGCTTCCTCAATAATCGGCCGTGTCAGTCCGTGAATCTTAATATCCATCTGAATGGCAGTAATACCATTCTTGGTTCCGCCCACCTTAAAGTCCATATCGCCAAAAAAATCTTCCAGGCCCTGAATGTCGGTAAGCACCAGATAATCGTCATCCGTATCACCGGTCACAAGACCGCAGGAAATACCGGCTACCATCTCCTTAATAGGCACACCGGCAGCCATCAGCGAAAGGGTGGACGCACAGATACTTGCCTGAGAGGTGGAACCATTGGACTCCATGGTCTCAGATACGGTACGGATTGCATATGGGAATTCCTCCGCACTTGGAAGGACCGGAATCAACGCCCTCTCCGCCAGGGCCCCATGGCCTATCTCGCGGCGGCCCGGTCCTCTGCTTGGCTTTGTCTCGCCTACAGAGAAGGACGGGAAGTTATAGTGGTGCATATAACGCTTGCTGGTCTCATTTTCATCCAGGCCGTCTAATTTCTGGGCCTCGGACAGAGGAGCCAGGGTGCAGACGTTGAGAATCTGTGTCTGGCCGCGGGTAAACATGCCTGAGCCGTGAACTCTGGGAAGAAGGTCAACTTCCGCGGCCAGGTGACGGATTTCCGTGATAGCGCGGCCGTCAGGACGCTTGTGATCTTTTAAAATCATCTTGCGGACCGTCTTCTTCTGATACTGGTAAACAGCCTCGCCCAGAACGGCAAGCCATTCTTCGTTTCCGGCAAATGCCTCTTCCAGCTTTGCTGTGATTTCCGCTATATTCTTCTCGCGGGTCTGCTTGTCATCGGTAAACACGGCCTCTTCCATTTCCTGTGGGGTCACGATTTCCCTGATGGCTGCAAACAGCTCTTCCGGCACCGCGCAGCTCTCATAAGAGTGCTTTTCCTTGCCGCACTCAGCCACGATGGTGTCGATGAACCTGATAATTTCCTGGTTCACTTCATGAGCCTTAAAGATGGCGTCAATCATAATCTGCTCCGGAACCTCGTTGGCGCCGGCCTCAATCATGATAACCTTTTCCCTGGTGGAAGCCACGGTCAGAGCCATATCAGACACCTGCTTCTGGTCAGCAGTGGGGTTGATGATGAACTGGCCGTCAATCAGACCTACCTGCGTGGTAGCACAGGGACCAGCAAACGGGATATCGGAAATGCTGGTGGCAATAGCAGAACCCAGCATGGCTGTCAGCTCAGGGCTGCAGTCAGGATCCACGCACATTACGATGTTGTCCAGGGTCACGTCGTTGCGGTAATCCTTGGGGAACAGCGGACGCATGGGACGGTCGATAACGCGGCAGGTCAGGACAGCATTTTCAGAAGCCTTGCCCTCTCTCTTATTGAAACCGCCCGGAATCTTTCCTACTGAGTATAATTTTTCCTCATATTCCACGCTGAGAGGGAAGAAATCAATGCCCTCCCTTGGCTTGGACGACGCGGTTGCCGTGGAAAGCACCACCGTATCGCCATAGTGCATGAAGGCCGCACCGCTTGCCTGGGCAGCCACACGGCCAACCTCAACGGTCAGTTTGCGTCCTGCCAAATCCATACTAAAACTTTTAAACATACTGGTATCTCCTTTACAATAAAAATAATAAATGTTACCGGTATGGCCGGGGCATGTCCAATCCATATGTCATCCCCGGGCAGAAGACGCCGAAACTACTGATCTGCCTGCAGAAATCATAATCCTGCAGGTACATCAGCGGTCTCGGAGTGATACCTCTGCCGCCCACACCGCTTCTTCCTTTCCATGATAAGCAAATATAGGGTGGAGTTCCCTCCACCCTAATCTTCAGAATTACTTTCTGATACCAAGCTTCTCGATTAATGCACGATATCCTTCCAGGTCTGTCTTCTTTAAGTAATCAAGAAGACCTCTTCTCTGTCCAACCATCATCAGAAGACCTCTTCTGGAGTGATGATCCTTTGGATTCTGCTTCAGATGTTCGGTCAGTTCTGTGATTCTCTCTGTCAGAATGGCAATCTGAACCTCAGGTGAACCTGTGTCCCCTGGCTTACGGCCATACTCTGCGATAATCTGTGCTTTCTTTTCCTTTGAAATCATGGTGTTTCCTCCTTAATATTATTCATCTCACCAAAAACCAGGCTGCCGGCTGGAGTCACCAGGTAACCGGGCATCGGCGTTATTTTATACCGACTTAGTATAGCATAAATGGGTGGGGTTGTAAAGTGAGAAAAAATAAATTTGGCGTGGCAATTTGGCATGGCATCGTACCACATCTTATTTCTCCACAAGAATCTCCGGATGTTTTTCATAATATGCATTCGCAAACTCTTTATCCTTTTCAATCCGCTCCTTCAGTTCCTCAAGGGATGTGAACTTTTGTTCCGGGCGGTCGAAGGCCAGGATCTGGACTTCTATGTTTTTGCCGTAGATGTCGCCTTCCAGGCCGAAGATGTAGGTCTCCACCCCTGCCGGGTATTCTCCTCCCACCGTGGGTTTCTTTCCAATGTTGGTAACGCCTTTATAGTAGACGCCGTCCACCAGCACGCGGGATACATAAACGCCGTATCTGGGCAGGCGCTTGATGGGAGGCGGAAGTATATTGGCTGTGGGAAAACCTAACAGACTGCCTCCGATGTGGTTGCCGTGCACCACTTCCCCGTGGATGGCGTAGGGCTGGCCCAGCAGCTGGTTGGCTTTTTCCACATTGCCTTTTTCCAGTTCTTCTCGGATATAGGTGCTGCTGATGTCGCGCCTGTGGTCCTTTTCCTTTTCTATGACATGGAGACGGTATCCCAGGTCATGGGCCATGGCCAGAAGCAGTGCTGCGCTGCCTGCCCCCTTGTAGCCAAAGCTGCAGTCCGGGCCTACCACGATTTCCCTGGCATGCATACGGCCTGCCAGAATATCCCTGACAAAGGTTTCCGGCTCCATATGGCGGGTTTCATCGGTAAATGGGTATTCCACCAGATAATCGATTCCCACCTTCTCCATGTTGGCGCGGCGCTCCAAATTGGTGGTGATAACGGTCTGGGGCTGACCCGTGACTGCTGTTCCCGGAGCCGTGCCAAAGGTGAAGATGGCAGTGGGATACCCTGTCCCTGCCTTCAGCTCCATCATGGTCCTTAACAGCTTCTGATGGCCTCTGTGCCTGCCGTCAAACTTGCCCAAAGTCACGATGGTGGGCTCCTCTATCTGAAATTCTGTGGTGTCTGCTATATACCTCATCCTGTCACTTCCTCGTTTTTCCTCTGTTCCAGATGTTCCGGCGGCGCTGCATGGGATGCTACATGGGGAACATCTTCCAGGGCTTCCACCAGTGCCTGTCCTTCTGGTACTGGTAGACCCCCGTAAATCTGTGATTGCTGTCATACATGCGGAACATCTGTCCGTCCTCAGCCCCGGCCTCCCGCTCATCTGACCGGCTCCAGTCCAGCTGCCTTGCAAAGCAGGGATTGCCATTGTGTAAGAGGGAGTCTGCTTCCGGCAGGCATCTAAGAGGCCGGAGGGACTGCAGGGCCTCCTCCACCGGGAGGATGCAGCTCTCCAGTTCTCCCTGGTCACGGAGCTGTTCCAGCTGGTCCAGTGTCAGGCTGTCCTCAATGCTGAAGCGGTCCACCCTGGTACGTGTAAGGTGATCCATACAGCCGCCGCATCCCAAAAGCCTTCCGATATCATGGCACAGGGTACGTATGTATGTTCCCTTGGAACAGGTGACCTCCATCCAAACCCTGGGCAGATCTATCCCGTTTACCTTTATGTCCAGAATCTGCACCGGCCTTGGCTGGCGTTCCACTTCCTTTCCCGCCCTTGCCAGCTCGTACAGCTTCTTTCCGTCCACCTTAAGGGCGGAGTACATGGGAGGTATCTGGGCGTAATTACCCCTAAATCCCATGACAGCGTCCCTTACCTGTTCCCCGGTAAGGGACAGTGCCCCTTCCCTGTTTTCTGCCAGAATGGTTCCTGTGGTGTCCTGGGTGTCTGTCTCACAGCCCAGCAGCATAACGGCCTGGTATGTCTTGGACCGGTCCGTCAGCATGTCGCACAGCCTGGTGCCCGTCCCCAGACAAACAGGAAGGACTCCTTCAGCCGCTGGGTCCAGGGTTCCTGTATGGCCTATTTTTTTCTGTTTTAAAATCCCTCGAAGCCGGGCTACCACATCGTGGGAAGTATAGCCCGGCTCTTTGTATACATTTATGATTCCGTGATACATGGTATGTTCCTTACTTCTGGCCGTCCGGGACAGCATCTAACTGCCCGGCAATGTGTACGGACAGATTGTTGATAACGTCGTGTATGCTGCCGCTCATGGTACATCCGGCAGCCCTTACATGGCCTCCGCCTCCAAAGAACGCCGCAATCCTGCTTACGTCCACCAGATACCGGGAACGCATGCTGACCTTGAATTCCTGGGCGCCTGTCTCATAGATGAAGATAGCCACCTCCACACCTTCCGTGAGGCGCAGCTGGTCGATAATCCCGTCCATGTCCTTGCCGTCAACCCCGTAAAACTCCATCTCGCTCTGGCGGATGGCGCTGAAGATGCACCGCCCGTCAAAAAAGGTTATGCTCTCCAGGAGGGCCCTGCCCAGAATCTGGTTCTGGATGTATGTTTTTCTGTAAAAGCTGTTGTCTATGATGGCTCCGAAGTCAATTCCCTTTTCCATCAGCTTTCCCGCTATCTCCATGGTGTGGGCTGATGTACAGGAAAATTTAAACACGCCTGTATCATGTATGATGCCGGTGTACAGGCACTCCGCCGTGTGACGGTCGATTTTTTCTTCATCCAGCTGGTCAAAAAGGACCTCGCAGGTAGAACTGGCCTCATCCGGAACCACGTTGGTGCCGCCGTAACGGGTATTGGTCACATGATGGTCCAGGCACAGGCTTTTGTCCGCCTGGTCCAGGTAATGTTTAAAATCACCCAGACGCTGGATATCGCCGCTGTCCAGGCAGACACAGAGCTCATAGTACGCATCGTCAACCTGGTGGCGGATTTTGTCATATCCCTTCAGATAATTAAATTTAGGGGATGACTCCTCCAGATACACGGCTGCCCGTATATCCGGATGATTCAGCCGGAGATAGTTATAAAGTCCCAGTGCGGAGCCCAGGCAGTCGCCGTCCGGGCGTACATGGCCCAGGATGGCGACGGACTTGGTGCCCTCTAACATCTGTTCAAGAATCGTCATTAAAACTCCTCCTTTGCTCCTTCTTCATCCTGTGTTTCTTCCTGATGAAGGTCTTTTGTCACTTCATCGATGAGTCTGGACATGTTAACACCATATTCAATGGACTGGTCCAATATGAACTTAAGCTCCGGCGTGTTGCGCAGGTTCACTCTTCTTGCAAGCTCCCTGCGCACATACCCTTCTGCGCTCTTTAGTCCCTGGATGGTAGATTTCCCCGCCTCCTCGTCCCCAAGAACGCTGATATACGCCTTGCAGAACTTAAGGTCTGGTGTGACCTCAACGGAAACCACGCTGGTCATGGGATGAATCCTCGGATCCTTGATTCCCCCGCGGATGATTTCACTGAGTTCCCGCTGAACCTCCATGTTGATTCTGGTATTCTTTATGCTGTTCTTACGCATGTAACTCCTCTCTTAGCCATGATGCCTATCTCGGTACTTCCACTATGATGTAAGCCTCGATCTCATCATCTTCCTGAAGATCATTAAACTTCTCAAATACAAGGCCGCACTCGTATCCTGCCGCCACTTCCTTTACATCGTCCTTGAAACGCTTGAGGGAAGCCAGCGGTCCTTCAAAAATCTGCTCTCCGTCTCTCTTGACACGGCAGCTGCAGTTTCTCTGGAATTTGCCGTCCAATACATAGGAGCCTGCAATGGTTCCGATGCCGGACGCCTTAAAGGTCTGGCGGATCACTGCGTGGCCGATAATCTTTTCCTCGAATACAGGATCCAGCATGCCCTTCATGGCTGCCTCCACATCCTCGATGGCCTGATAGATAACCTTGTACAGACGGATATCCACCTTCTCACGCTCCGCAATGGACTTGGCGGTCGCGTCCGGACGGATGTTGAAGCCAATGATGATTGCGTTGGATGCGGATGCCAGGGAAACGTCGGACTCGTTGATGGCGCCTACGCCGCCGTGGATCACCTTTACCATGACCTCCTCGTTGGAGAGCTTGGTAAGGCTCTGCTTTACAGCCTCCACGGAGCCCTGTACGTCGGCCTTTACGATAATCGGCAGTTCCTTTACATTGCCGGCCTGAATCTGGCTGAACAGATCATCCAGAGACAGTTTTGCCTTGGTATCCTCTATCAGTTTACTCTTTCCTTCTGAGATAAATGTCTCAGCAAAGTTTCTTGCTTCCTTCTCGTTTTCAGTTGCCACAAATACCTCACCGGCATTGGGCACATCGTTAAGGCCCAGGATTTCCACCGGTGTGGACGGCCCTGCCTCCTTCACGCGGCGGCCCCTGTCGTCCATCATGGCACGAATCTTGCCGAAGCACGCGCCGGCCGCAATGGTCTCGCCTACTCTTAAGGTGCCTTTCTGTACCAGAACCGTGGCAACAGGTCCCTTGCCCTTATCCAGCTCTGCCTCGATTACAAGGCCCCTGCCCTTACGGTTGGGGTTAGCCTTCAGTTCAAGCACGTCCGCGGTCAGAAGAACCATTTCCAGCAGGTCCTTGATACCCTCTTTTGTATGGGCTGAGACAGGTACGAAGATGGTGCTGCCGCCCCAATCCTCGGGAATCAGCTCGTATTCAGCCAGCTCCTGCTTTACTTTATCCACGTTGGCGCTTGGCTTATCAATCTTGTTGATGGCCACAATGATTTCCACATTGGCCGCCTTTGCGTGGTTGATAGCCTCAACGGTCTGAGGCATTACGCCGTCATCCGCGGCCACTACCAGGATGGCAATGTCAGTGGACTGTGCTCCCCTCATACGCATGGCCGTGAACGCCTCATGGCCCGGCGTATCCAGGAACGTAATCTTTCGGTCGTTTATCTCGATGACAGAGGCACCGATATGCTGGGTGATGCCGCCTGCCTCTCTTGCAGTCACGTTTGTCTCCCGGATAGCGTCCAAAAGGGAAGTTTTACCGTGGTCAACGTGGCCCATAACGCACACAACCGGTGACCTGGGAACCATGTCCTCGGTGCTCTCTTCATCTTCCTTCAAAAGCTCCGCTATGACATCAACCTTTACTTCCTTTTCACACAGGACATCGAATTCCATGGCAATCTCTTCTGCCTGCTCATAATCGATTTCCTGGTTCAGGGTCACTACCTGGCCCTTTAAAAACAGCTTCTTTACAATGACAGATGGCTGAAGCTTCATCTTCTCTGCCAGCTCCTTGATGGTGAGTACATCGGGAAGAGTGATGGTTTTCACCTCATCCGCCTTAGACTCCTCCTTCTTAGGCTGAGGCATGATAAATGCTCCCTTTCCTGTCTTCGGAACTTTCTTCTTGCCGTCCTCCAGCCTGTCGCGCTTATCAAATCTGGCATTCTTATGGGCATTCTTATTCTGGCGGTTGCTGCTTGGCTTTGTCTGGATTGGGGTGTCAAAGGATGACTTCCCGTCCCTGGCCCCTGCTGGGCGTCGGCTGTCAGTCCTGCCTCTGTTGTCCCTTGCATCCTTGTCATCTCCCGGACGGCCCTGATAGCCTCCCTGAGTTCTTGCGCCGTAGCCGCCCTGGGACCTGTTTCCATAACCGCCCTGGGGCCTTGCGCCGTCGCGGTTGCCCTGGTAGCCTCCCCCCGGCCTGTTGCTGTCGCGGCTGCCCTGGTAACCTCCCTGGCCTCCCTGATAGCTGCCCTGGCTCCTGCTGCCCTGATAGCCGCCTCCCTGGGGCCTGTTGTTGTCACGGCTGCCCTGGTAGCCTCCCTGGCCTCCCTGATAGCCGCCCTGGCTCCTGCTGCCCTGATAGCCGCCTCCCTGGGGCCTGTTGTTGTCGCGGCTGCCCTGGTAGCCTCCCTGGCCTCCCTGATAGCCGCCCTGGCTCCTGTTATTGTCACGGCTGCCCTGGTAGCCTCCCTGGCCTCCCTGATAGCCGCCCTGGCTTCTGTTGTTGTCACGGCTGCCCTGGCAGCCTCCCTGGCTCCTGTTATTGTCGCGGCTGCCCTGGTAGCCCCCCTGGCCTCCCTGATAGCCTCCCTGGCCGCGGTTGTTGTCGCGGCTGCCCTGGTAGCCGCCCTGACTTCTGTTATTGTCGCGGCTGCCCTGGTAGCCTCCCTGGCTCCTGGCTGTATCACGGCTGTCCTGGGCAGTTCCCGGGGCTCCCGCCTGAACTCCGGCCTGTGGTGCCTGGGTTGGCTGAGGCGCTGCGGTTCTCTCTGAAACCGTATCCGCTGACTGAGCCTGAACCTGTGGTTTTGCAGACTCTGCCAAAGCTGCCTGGGGTGCCGGATGTACGGCCTGAGGCGCTGCGGCCGGGGCAGGAGCCGTATGGCCCTGTTTTCCTCCCTGTGGCTTCGGAGGAACCGGACGCTTAATCTGCTGCTGGGCGTTCTGAGGACGGAACACGGCCGTCAGCTTCTTCTTAGCCGGTTCACCCCTTGACCCGCCGTCCTGGTTCCTGGCAGCCTCCGCCTTAGGAGCCTCTGTCTTAGGCGCTTCCGTCCTTGGAGCTTCCGTCCTGGAAGCCTCTGTTTTAGGAGCCTCAGTCCTGTGCTCCGGTGCGGCAGGTTTTGCGTCCCTCTTAGGATTTGCAAAAGAGCGTACAATATTCTCCTGATCCTTTGTCACATTCGATGCCGCATACAATACAGCTGATTTATCCTTCGTCTTAATAATTTCCAATATCTCCTTACTGGTCTTGCCCAGTTCATTTGCCAGTTCACTTACTCTCATTCAAGCTACCTCCGTTTTTATTCATTCGTTCTACCATTGACCTTGCGAAACCTGCATCCTCCACTGACAGTGACGCCCTGAACTCCTGCCCCATGGCATGCCCCAGTTCGTCCTTTGTTCCAAACAGATAGATTGGGACTTTATAGTAAGTACACATGTTGGTAAACTTTTTCTTTGTATTGTCCGAAGCTTCTTCCGATACGATTACCAAATGGGACTTTCCGCTCTTTACTGATTTCTCCGTCGAAAATTCGCCGCTTACCACCTTCCTGGCCCTTGTCGCAAGGCCCACCAGGCTTAACAGCCTTTTGTTATCTGCCAAGTTCTTCCATCTCCTTTTCCAGAGTTTCATACACCTCTTTGGGAATGGCCATCTTGAAGGAACGTTCCAGTCCCTTTCCCTTCACTGCCTTCTTCAGGCATTCCATTGATGGACACAGGTAAGCGCCCCTGCCGTTCTTACGGCCTGTGGCATCCAACATAATCTCATCCTCGGCGGTTTTTATGACTCTTATCATTTCTTTCTTACTCTTCATCTCCTGGCAGCCAATGCACTGCCTGAGCGGAACTTTTTTCATGCTCACTTACATCACTCCTAACCTTCTCAGAGTATCCCTTTTACTGTTCGCTTCCGTCTTCCTGATAGTTTTCTTCATACTCCTGGTAGCTTTCCGTTTCCTCCGTCTCTTCCTCATAGACCTCAGACGGCGTATCGCCATACTGAAGCCCCATCTGCTCGAAGAGTCCCATTTCCCTGGCCTGGGTCTCACTCTTAATATCAATCTTAAAGCCAGTAAGCCTTGCGGCCAGTCTCGCGTTCTGACCCTCCTTGCCGATGGCAAGGGACAACTGGTAATCCGGCACAATAACCTGGGCTTCCCGCTCTTCCTCGTCCGCCACAACGCAGATAACCTTGGCGGGGCTCAATGCATTTTCAATCAGGTACGCGGGATTGTCATCCCAGTTAATGATGTCAATCTTTTCACCCTTTAATTCGCTTACAATGGAATTAACCCTGGAACCGTTGAGGCCCACGCATGCGCCTACCGGATCCACATTGGCGTCATTGGATTTCACCGCAATCTTTGTCCTGGAACCTGCTTCCCTGGCAATGGCCTTGATTTCCACCGTACCGTCGCGGACCTCGGCCACCTCGGATTCAAAGAGACGTTTCACCAGGTCCGGGTGTGTCCTGGACACAGAAACCCTGGGGCCCTTTGGCGTATCCTTCACCTCGATAACATATACCTTGACGCGCTCCGTGGGACGGAATGTCTCGCCCTTTACCTGCTCGCTTTCATTGAGGATGGCGTCCACCCTGCCCAGGTTAATGCTCACGTTCCTTCCCAGATAGCGCTGTACCACGCCGGTCATGACATCCTTTTCCTTCATATAATACTCGTTGTACAGTGCCTTGCGTTCTTCCTCGCGTATCTTCTGCAGAATCACGTTCTTTGCGTTCTGTGTGGCAATACGGCCGAATTTCTTGGAATCCAGCGGAATCTGTACCGTATCCCCAATCTCATACTTGGGGTTCAGCATCTTGGCATCCGCCAGGCTCATCTCCAGACAATCGTCCTCCACGTTTTCCACAACCGCTTTTTCCGCATATACTGCAAAGTCACAGGTATTAGGGTTCACCGTGACCTTTACATTATCGGCTTTTCCGAAATGGTTCTTACAGGCAGTGAGTAAAGAGTTCTCAATGGCCTCAATGAGCGTATCTTTGGAAATGTTTTTCTCTTTCTCCAATACCTCCATTGCCTCTAACAGTTCCTTGTTCATGTTTATCCTCCTATCCATGTCTCAGCATGTGAATGATCTAACTAAAAATCCAGCGCAAGCCGTATCAGGGCAATGTCCGCTTTTTCAAATACCATCTGGTTTCCGTCTTCCATGGTCAGCGTCACAGTATTTTCATCATATGCACTGAGGGCGCCCGTAAATTCCTTTTGCTTGTTAAGCTGACGGTAAAGCCTTACATCCACATCCTTGCCCATGCTTCTTACGAAGTCCTTTTCCTTCTTAAGAGGACGGCCTAGTCCCGGCGAACTGACTTCCAGAATATAACTGTCGTCAATAAAATCTTCTTTGTCCAGCCAGCTGCTTAAGGCCCTGCTGATGACCTCACAGTCATCCACGGCAATGCCGCCTTCTTTATCTATATAAGCCCTCAGATACCAAGTACCTGCTTCTTTGACATATTCTACGTCTACCAGTTCAAAACCATGCTCTTCCATCAGTGGAAGGAGGTGTTTCTCCACCCGGCTCTCATAGCTCTCCTTTTTTCCCATCATTCCACCACCTTTCCTGTCTTTCCAAAACGAAAGAGTGGACTGGTGTCCACTCTTTTATCAGTAATCTACATTAGTTATCGTATACACTATACCATCATGCCGCCGTAAATGCAAGCATTTTCAAGGATTTTATCGAAATTTTCCTTAAAACCGCGGCGGTTCAGGGTCCTGCATCAAAGCATTGCGCGTCCTCTGCACCATGCCTGGAGTACGCTGTAATCATCATCCAGAACCACCAAATCCGCGTCGCATCCGGCTGCAATCTTTCCTTTTCTGTGATCCACGCCCAGACATCTGGCCGGGTTGATGGTGCATGAATTAAGAGCAGTGTCAAAGGGCACCAGCGCCTGCTCTACCAGAATCTTAAGCCCTCTGTTCATGTTGAGGGTGCTTCCCGCAATGGTATCTGTTCCCTTGAGACGGGCCAGTCCGTCCTCTCCTATCTCAATGTCATGGCCGCCCAGCTGGTACTCACCTCCCGGAGGGCAGTGCTTAGCCCTGAGGGAATCGCTGATCATGATGGAATAATCACGTCCCTTGGCCGTAAAGAAGTTGTTCAGGGCAGCCAGGTGGGAATGGCAACCGTCACAGATGATTTCCCCGTAGATGTCCCTTACCCGGAAAGCCGTGCCTACCAGCCCCGGTTTGCGGTGATGGTAAGGCGTCATGCCGTTATATACATGGGTCATGGATGTTGCGCCGTTGGCAATGCCCAAAAGAGCCTGCTCGTAAGTGGCTGCCGAGTGGCCCATACTGACCACCACGCCGTGGGTGGAGCAGTATCTGGTAAGCGCATGGTCCGGATCCCGCTCCGGCGCCAGGGTGATATATTTGATAAGGCCCTGTGCTGCCTCCTGATATTTTTTAAATTGCTCCACGGATGCAGACGCAATGGCCTCAGGCGGCTGCGCTCCCTTGTACTCCATGTCCAGGAACGGTCCCTCAAAATGAATGCCCAGGATTTCCGCTCCTTCGTAGCCCTCCTTCACCACGGCTGCCACATTGGCCACGGCCTTGGTGAGCACATCCGGCATCTGGGTTACGGTAGTGGGCAGGATGGCTGTTACACCCTCCTCCGGTATCCGCTTCATCCAGTTGCGGAGTCCCTCCGGCCGGCCGTCGTTTGTATCAAAATCATATGCTCCGTGTGTGTGGATGTCAATGAAACCCGGCACGATTCTCTTATCCCCGTAATCCTGATCCGCCGGTCCCGCACCATACCCATGGATACGACTGATGGCTCCATCCTCAATCTCCATCTGGGCTGCTATGAACTGTCCTGCTATCCAGACTCTCTTACCCTGAATCCTCATAATTTCTTCTCCTTCCATTTATATGTTCTCAATATTAATTCCCCTTAGTTATAAGTATATCACGTTAGAAACATTTTTCAATATACCTCCTAAAATAAAAAAATATTTTTTTTAATTCAAAATGCCTATCTATAATCTCCAGTATATACAGGGCGCAAAAAAGTGCAAAAAAGCAGGAGCCTGTGTCACATAAAATATGATTCACAGCCCCTGCCTTATATCACTTATCCGTATTTCCCAACCGTCCGGTTATGACGCATCCTGATTCAGACTCCCCGCCCTCATCCTTCCCGGCTGCCGTCCAGCAGCGCCGCTATCTCCGGAAATGGTTCCACGCTCCGCCTCAATATCCCATGTATGTAAGCAATGGTTATGCCATAGTTGGTCATGGGAATTCCCTGGTCCTGAGCGCATTTCATTCTATATTTCATCTCACGCTCATTCAGCATGCATCCGCCGCAATGGACAATCAGATGATAGCCAGCCAGTTCATCCGGAAACTCCGTACCTGAGGTAAACACAAACTCCGGTTCTGTTCCGGTATACTCCCGTATCCACTTGGGCAGCTTTACGGTCCCGATATCTTCGCACTGCCTGTGATGGGTGCAGCCCTCAGAAATCAGGATTCTGTCTCCCTTTCTGATGCTGTCCAGAGCCCTGACGCCCTGCACCATGGGCTCCAGACTGCCTTTATAGCGGGCAAAGAGAATGGAAAAGGAAGTCAGGAGAATATCCTCCGGCGTATCTGCACTGACCTTAGCAAATACCTGACTGTCGGTGATGACCATTCTGGGCTTCTTCTCCAGAGATGCCAGCGTGTCCTTCAGTCCGTTTTCCCTGACCACCACGGACACTGCATCCGCTTCCAGGATGTCGCGTATGGTCTGCTGCTGGGGCAGAATCAGGCGTCCCTTGGGAGCCGCCTTGTCAATGGGTACCACCAGTACGGCCAGATCCGATGGAGAAAGCAAATCTCCCACGATTTTGCGGCTGTTCTCCTGGGTCCTGCCCAGCTGCGCCAGACACTCCTTCAGCGCCGCAATACCCTGACCGGTATGGGCGCTGACAGACAGGACGGGAACCGAGTCAGGAATCCCCTCCGGTCTCTGACCGGAAATTCCGTCCAAATCCGCCTTGTTGCAGACCGCCACGCAGGGAATCTGTTTTTCCCCTATCTTCTCCAGGAGGGCATAGTCCTCCGAAGCCGGGCCGTGACAGACATCCATCACCAGCACAGCCACGTCTGTCTTGTTTAGTACCTGATAGCTCTTCCTCACCCTCAGGCTTCCCAACTGGCCCTCATCGTCAATTCCGGGCGTGTCAATCATCATCACAGGGCCCAGAGGCAGCAGCTCCATGGCCTTATAAACAGGGTCCGTAGTGGTTCCCTTCACGTCCGACACCACAGCCAGATCCTGGCCCGTGACCGCGTTCAGCACGCTGGATTTGCCGGCGTTTCTCCTTCCAAAAAATCCAATATGTATCCGGTCCGATGCCGGCGTATTGTTCATTCCCATGGTCATCCGCTCCTCTTCCCCTGTTTAAAATCTGAAATCCCTGACGCCCTGTTCAATCTTTACCAGGTTATCCCTGACAATCTGGCGCACCTTCTCCTTTGGTATGCTTCCGATTTCCTTCTCTATGAGCGCCTCGCCGATGCGCCTTGTCTCCTCAGAACTGTAATCCATGAGATATTCCTTCAGCGTCATGAGAGCATTGGGATGGCAGCAGTTTTGAATCTGCCCGCTCTTGCACAGGGACATGAAACGGTCGCCTGTGCGCCCTTCCCTGTAGCAGGCCGTACAGAAGCTGGGAATATATCCCATACCCATGAGCCAGTTCACTACCTGGTCCAGGGTACGGTTGTCGCTTACATCGAACTGGGCCGAACATTCATCCTCAGGCTCAGGTTCAAAGTAGCCGCCCACGCTTGTCTTGGAGCCGCCGCTGATTTGGGAAATGCCCAGGTGCAGCACCCGTTCCCTGGTTTTCTGGCTCTCTCTTGTGGAAACAATCATGCCTGTGTAGGGAACCGCGATTCGAATACAGGCAACCAGCTTGGCGAAGGTGTCGTCGTCGATTCCATTGTCAAAGGAATCCGGGTCAATGTCATCCGCCCTTCGTATCCTGGGCACGCTGATGGTATGGGGTCCCACCCCGAACACTGCCTCCAGATGCTCCGCGTGCATCAGAAGTCCCGCAAATTCATACCGGTAAAGCTCCAGGCCAAACAGCACGCCGCAGCCCACGTCGTCAATACCGCCCATTTGGGCACGGTCCATCGCCTCTGTGTGGTAACAGTAATCATGCTTTGGCCCTGTGGGATGAAGCTTTTCATAGCTTTCCTTATGATATGTCTCCTGGAACAGGATATATGTACCGATTCCCGCGTCCTTAAGCTTCCTGTAATTCTCCACCGTGGTGGCCGCTATGTTCACGTTGACGCGGCGTATGGCGCCGTTTTTATGCTTTATGCTGTAAATGGTGTCAATGGACTCCAGCATGTATTCAATGGGATTGTGCACCGGGTCCTCCCCTGTTTCAAGGGCCAGGCGCTTATGCCCCATATCCTGCAGCGCCATAACCTCCCTGCGGATTTCATCCTGGGTCAGCTTCTTCCTTGGGATATGTTTGTTCTTGGCGTGGTAGGGACAGTACACACACCCATTGATACAGTAATTGGACAGGTACAGGGGCGCAAACAGCACAATGCGGTTTCCGTAGAAATCCCTTTTAATCTGTTCCGCCAGCTCATAAATCTCCTGGTTCTTGTCCTCCAGTCCGCAGTCCAGAAGCACCATGGCCTCCCTGTGGGTCAGCCCCCTGCGCTCCCTGGCCTTTGCCAGAATCTCGTCAATCAGTTCCCTGTTTGTGCTGTTTGCCTCCCCGTAGGCAAGGGTCTCCTCAATTTCCCCGTGGTGAATGAATTCCTCTGCACGGGATGATTTTGGGTCGTAGTTCATGTTCTTCCTCTCCTTTTCTTGCCGGGTCAGGGTCCATGGCCATGGCGGCCTCCGGTAACACTTCCCCGTCAGATAATTTATATAGTTTTATCAACTACCGATATTGGAGTACAGGGCCTTGGAGTTAATGCCCTGAAGCCTGCCCAGTTTGCCGGACAGGGCGCTTATGATGTCCTGGGGTGCATCCACCACAACGCTTATAATGTTAACCTTTTTCTTTTCATAGGGAAGCCCCATCCTCCCAATGATGTACTGACCGTATTGGTGGAGCAGATCGTTGACGCTTTCCACCGCATCCTTATTTTCCACTATTATGCCGATTACCGCGATTCTTGTCTCCATATGATACCTCCCGATACTGAAAAAAGGATACGCCAAAAAGGCGTATCCTGAACATACTGTCATATCTGTGTCCCCGCCTTCCCCTTCAGCCTTGCTTCAGGTCAGTCAATCACATATCCTGATATGGGATTTGCTGCCGTCTCTTTGCTGTAAGGCCCTGGCCGTAAGACAGGCCTGTCAGCGCAGATACCGGTACCATGTACCGTGGCGCACATCCGTTTTTCTTATCTTACTACAGGCCAGGGGGACTGTCAATCATTATTCCGGAAATCTACCTGGCTCCCCTTATATACGGCTTACCCAATGCCTCGGGCGCGCTGTTTCTGCCGATGGAGCCCAGAAGGGCAACCAGGGTTATGATGTAGGGCAGCATGGCCAGAGCCTGTGTGGGCAGGGGCACTCCGATGGCCTGGAGGCGGATTTGAAGGGCATTGGCCGCGCCGAATATGAAGGCCGCGCCCATCATTCCAAAGGGCACATACCGGCCCAATATGACTGCCGCCAGGGCTATGTATCCCCTGCCTGATGTCATATTCTCAGAAAAATTACCCACCTGCACCAGAACCAGATAGGCGCCTCCCAGCCCTCCCAGCATTCCGTTTAACAGCACAGCCGCCCACTGGTACCGGTGTACGGGTATACCGGCTGAATCCGCAGCCCTGGGATTCTCCCCGATGGCGGCAAAGGCCATTCCCTTTGACGTCCTGCTGTAAAACAGAGCGACCAGGATTACCAGCACATAGACCCCGTATGTCAGTATGTCCTGGTTGAACAGGGCGTTTCCTATCAGGGGTATATCCCCCAGAAAGGGTATCTTAAGCTTTGCAAAGGGTTCAATCTGCTGATAGGACCGGCCGCTTGACATCAGTTTATAGAGAAAGCTGGTGACTCCGGCCATAAATATATTGATGGCGATTCCGCTGACAGACTGGTCCTGGGCCAGCCTGATGGACAGCAGCCCGTGGATGGCGCTGACCATGGCCCCGCCCGCCATGCCGCACAAAAGGCCAACGGCCAGGCTGCCGGAATAAAGGGTTCCCGCAAAGGAGAAAAAGGCTCCGCCCAGCATGACTCCCTCCATGCCTATGTTAAGGATTCCCGCCTTCTCGGATATGGTCTCCCCCAGTCCGGCGTAAATCAGAGGCACGGCCATTCTTACGGACGCCGTCAGAAAGGCCGTCACAAAACCAATGGTCATGATTTGCTCTAACATGGTTTTTCCTCCTTTCTCTTCCTGTAAAACAGATCCCTGCCCAGAATCAGCAGCACAATCAGCCCCACCAGGATATTGACAATGGCCGAAGGCACTCCCATCTGCCTCTGCATGGAATTGGCTCCCACCTCCAGGGCCGCAAAGGCGATGGCGGCAAAGAGTACGCCCAGGGGATGGTTGGAGGCCAGAAGGGCGATGAGCACCGCTGTGTATCCGCACTCCCCGGAGATTCCCTCCAGAAGCTTTCTCTGCACTCCCATGACCTCCACGGCTCCTGCGATTCCCGCCAGACCGCCGCTTAAGAACGCGGAAATGATGATGTTTCTGACAACAGAGATTCCATTGCAGGCAGCTGCCCGCTTGTTGAATCCCACCACCTTGATTTCATATCCCACCGTTGTCTTTTCCAGGATGAACCAGACAAGGAACACCATGAGCACGGCAATGATAAATCCCGCGTGAAGCCTGGTGGGCTTTAAGAACCGGTAAAGGGTGACGGAAGGGTCCAGCTTGGGCGACTGAGGTATGCTTCCTGCCGGGTCCATGAGGAAGGTCCTGACCGCAATGCCCAGGAAATTGATGGCAATGTAATTCAGCATGATGGTTACAATGATTTCCGATATCCCCAGCTTTGCCTTAAACATGGCGGCTATCAGAGCCCAGAGACCACCAAATACAAATCCCATCAAAATGGCGCACAGGATGCGGAGCGCGCCGGGAATCCCGGTCCAGGTAAGGGCCGCCCACGCCGAGGCAAGGGCCCCTATGTAAAACTGTCCCTCCGCGCCGATGTTGAAAAAGCCGGTCCTGAACGCCACCGCGCATCCCAGACCCGTAAACATCAGGGGAGTTGCCTTTACAAACACTTCCATGAACCCGTTTAAGTTTCCAAATATGCCCTTAAAGAACATGGCATAAGCCTCTGCCGGGCTTGCGTCTGACAGCATGATGAGAACCGTCCACACGGCCACTGCGATGAGTCCGATGCCTGCTGTCTCAAATATTTTTGATTTCCTATTCATTTGCCGCCTCCTTAGCAATACCGCCCATCAGCAGGCCAATTTTATGTACATCCGCCTCTTCCCGGTTCAGGATCCCTATGATACGGCCCTCATACATGACTGCCACGCGGTCGCTTACCCCCAGGATTTCATCCAGGTCAGCCGATATCAGCAGGACGCATCTGCCTGCATCCCTCTGCCTGAGGAGGGTTTCATGGACAAACCGGGTGGCTCCGATATCCAGTCCCCTTGTGGGCTGGCTGGCCACAATCAGGCCGGCTTCCCCGGATATCTCCCTGGAAAGTATGACCTTTTGCTGGTTACCGCCGCTCATCAGCTTTACCGGTGTTTTGATGCCGCTTTTGCCCGAGGTCTTGATGCTGTATTCATCCAGGGCCTCCCTGGCTCTCTTCTCCGCCTGTCTGTAGTCCAGCACCATTTTCCTTGAAAAAGGTTCCCTGTCAAAGTCCCTTAAAATCAGATTGTCCTCCACCGTCATGTCCATGACCAGGCTGTCGCCGTGACGGTCATCGGAAATATAGGAGATACCCGCCCGGAACCGTTCCTTTACACTGTCCTTTCGTATATCCTTTCCCTGGTATTCCATCTGTCCGCTTTTAATCCTGCGGATTCCTGTTATTACCTCGGCCAGCTCCTTCTGTCCGTTGCCTTCCACTCCCGCGATTCCCAGGATTTCTCCCCTGCGTATGGTAAGGCTTACGTGGTCCAGAGACATCTTGGTGCTGTGCTTTTTGTGGAGACACACATCCTTAAGGCTTAAGGCCGTCTCCCCGGCAGCGGATTCCCTTATCTCTCTTTCCGTCTTAAGCTCCCGCCCAATCATACAGGCAGACAGCTCCTCCGGCGTTGTCTCCTTTGTCACCAGGCTCCTGACCTTCCGGCCGTCGCGCAGCACCGTCACCCGGTCGCTGATATCCATGATTTCCCCCAGCCGGTGGGTGATGATAATAATTCCATAACCCTCGTCACGCAGCCGTTTTAATACCCCGAAAAAATTCTCCGTTTCCTGGGGCGTGAGTACGCCGGTGGGCTCGTCCAGAATCAGCAGGCTCACATCCCGGTACAGAGCCTTGAGAATCTCCACCCTCTGCTGCTCTCCCACGGAAAGGGTGTGGACAGGGGCTTCCGGGTTTACCGGGAGACCGTAGGCCGCGGCAAGGCCCGTCAGTTTTTCCCTTGCCGACTTCCGGTCCGCCATGATGCCCTCCCCCTTTAATCCCAGCATCACATTGTCCAGCACCGTCATTTTCTTCATCAGGGAAAAATGCTGGTGCACCATGCCGATTCCCCTGGCAATCGCCTCCCCCGGCGACTTAAATTCCACATTATGGCCTTTAAAACAGATTTCCCCCCTGTCCGCCTGATAAATGCCAAACAGAATATTCATAAGGGTGGTCTTGCCGGCCCCATTTTCCCCTAACAGCGCATGTATCTCCCCCTGCTCCACAGACAGGTCCACATCCTCGTTGGCATACACGCCTGCAAAGGATTTGGTTATATGCTTCATCTCAAGTAATGGCATCTGTTCCATCCTTTCTTTCCAAACAGGACCCGCACCCCCGGACACGCAGAGCTGCGGTTGGTTTGATGCAGGCCCCTTTCAGGAAATATCTTATGTTCTGGGCTTGGTATCACATGTCACTTCAAACGTTCCGGACTCAATTGCCGCAATCTTATCGGAAATCTTCTGCTTCAGCTCATCGGGAACAGCGGAATCCAGATTGTGGTAAGGCGCAACGCTCACTGCCCCGTCTGCCATTCCCAGCTGGTAGATGCCGCCCTCAAAGGTTCCGTCCGCAACCGTCTTAAAGGCAACCTCAATCACATGAGGAATGTGGTAAACAGATGAGGAAAGGATGGTGTCGGGCGCCAGATCATTCTGGTCATAGGAGTCGCCTGTGGCGTAGACCTTTGCTTCCTTTGCCGCATTGATGGCTCCTGTTCCCGACTCGTTGGCACAGTGTCCGATTACATCCGCGCCATTATCAATCATGGCCTGGGCGGCCTCCTTGCCAAGGGCCGTATCGGTAAAGGAACCGGTCCATGCGGTCTGTACCTGGATGTCAGGGTTTACTTCCTTTGCCCCGTCCTCAAATCCGTTCATAATCTTCACAAGGGACGCGCCCTGAATCGGTCCGATAAAGCCCACCTTGCCGCTCTCGGACATGCCGGCTGCCAGCATTCCCATGATGTATCCGCCTTCCTCACACTTTGACACATAGGAGGCCACATTGTCGGCAGACACCTCTCCCTCCGTTACAATGAACTTTGTATCCGGATACTGCTCCGCAACGTCCACCGCCGGATCTCCGAACTCGTATCCGTGACCGATGACCACGTCATATCCGCTGGCCGCATAATCCGCAAAAGCAGCCTCAATGTCATCCGGTGTCAGGTTCTCCGTATAGGTCACCTCACAGCCGTAATCCGCCTCTAAAAGCTTAAGGCCGTCATAGGCTGACTGGCACCAGCCCATATCATTGGCCGCGCCGGACAGGCACAGGGCCACCTTGTACGTCTTGCCGTCCGCTGTCCGACTTCCTTCCTCCTGGCCGCCTTCGGCCTGGTCCCCATTTGCCTGGGTATCTGCCGCCAGGGCGCCCCCGGCCTGCTTATCTGCAGCCTCTGTCTTTGCCGCTGTCTCCTTTGTTTCCCCGCCGCATCCGGTCAGGCCAAAGCCTGCCATGGATAATGCCAGGGCTGCCGCCGCTAAACGCATTCTGTTTTTCATGTCTCTTATCCTTCCTTTTTCCTTAGATTTTTTATGTTTCCTCATTAGGTACCCCATCATCAGTCATGTGAATCTATAACACCCGAATCTGCATGGCGGTGATAAAATTTTTATTGTCACTCTCCACGAACTGATCCAGAATATTAAAATTGATGGCCTGGGCCCCCAGCTCAAGGTCCGGCCTGGCCTCCCTCAGACGCCGGATGGTGTCCGGCACCCCCTCGTATCCGCCCAGATGGTATCCGCAGAGGAAGTCGCCTCCCCGGATAATCTGGATTCTGGACTGAGGTATGGTTTTTGGTATCTCCTCATGGTCCGGATACAGGTAGGCCCCAAAATACTTCCGGTCTCCCTCGTAAAAGGCGATGGTGGGATAAAAATAAAAGGAATTTTCCCTGTACAGCAGCTCCTCGTCGCCTATGGAAATAAACCTCCGGTCCTCAAAATGCTTTACCGCAATCTCATCCAGACGGATTCCATCCATCTCCTGTTCCATGAACCGGATTTTTCTCTGGATGGCCTCATCTATGTTGAGCAGCTTCTGCCACTGCCTGCGAAGCTTCTGGGAGCGCTGCTTCATAATGTCCACAGCCCTGCTGGAATTTAAGCTGGTTCTGGATTCCTTGATTTCCTCCAGGGAATAGCCCAGACGGCGCATATAGGACACGGTTGCCAGCTCGTATATCTGGTCAAACTCATACTTTCTGCGCCCGTTTTTCTCATTGCGTTCCCTGGGGGAAAAGATGCCGACGCTGTCGTAGTAGTACAGTGTCTGTATGTTAAGCCCGAACAGCTCCGCCAATTCCCCGATAGAAAAATATTCCTTCACCTGCCAACCTTCTTTCCTTTTTTCTGCCGGCTTCCCCTTTAAATAAGATTCCCCCTTAAATAAATTCCCTGTACGCGCTGTGAGGCTCCCGGATGACCCTTGTGCATACAGCCTCTCCCTCCAGGGCCAGCTTTCTCTCGTCCACGCCTTTCAGGATGCCGTCTTTGTAAACAATGTTTCCGTTAATCATGGTCATCCACACCGGTCCGGTCAGTCCCACTCTGGCCAGCAGGTTCTTCGGGTCGTGCAGGGCGCCCGCCAGCTCCAGTGTCTCTGTGTCAATCATAAACAGGTCCGCTGCCTTTCCCGCTTCCAGGGACCCCAGGTCGCCTCTTCCAAGGGTCTTTGCCCCGTTTACGGTGGCCACCTTTAACATGTCATAGGCGGAGACGCATCCCCCTCTCTCCTTGGTGTGGTTTGCCTGCATCAGGTAAGCCATGCGCAGGGCATCCAGCAGATTGGAACTGTCATTGGTGGCGGAACCGTCGCATCCCAGGCTCACAAGGATGCCCGCTTCCCGCATTTCCTTTATATTTAGAATCGGGAAGCCGCCAAGTACGGCCGGCGCCGGACAGTGGGAAACCCCTGTGCCTGTGGCTGCCAGGACCCTATACTCTTCCTTTGTCACTTCCCAGTCATGGGCGTACCACACGTCCTCTCCGATAAAGCCCATCTCTCCACACCAGTCCATGGTGCGCTTGCCCCAGCGGGCCATCATGCCCTCGTTCTCTCCCTCGCCCAGATGCGTATGCATCCTGACCCCCTTCTCCCTGGCCATGGCCACGGTCTCGGCAAAGGTTTCCCTGCGGCAGTTAATGGGCTGGCAGGGCGCCATGACTATCTGCCTCATGGAAAACGGCCCGGAATCGTGATACAGTCCAATCAGCCTGTCACAGTCCTTTAAGAACTCATCCGTTGTCTCCAGCATATTGTCGGGAATGGAGCTTCCTTCACTTCCGGGAAGGGTGTTGGTCCCCCTTCCGGCGTGGTACCGGATGCCCAAAAGCTCTGCCGCCTCCATCTGACGGTCCACCGGTGACTTGCCGGTCTTCCTGGTGTAGCAGTATTGGTGATCAAAGGCGCAGGTACAGCCGTGTTTCATCAAATCCGCAAAGGATGTAAGGGTGGAGTAGTAAATCACGTCGGAATCAATGTTCTGGAATATGCGGTAAATCTTATCAATCCAGTCCATCACCATCATGTTGGGATAGTCAATGGTCATGAGATTGCGCACAAAGGTCTGGAAAAAATGATGATGGGTGTTGATCAGGCCCGGATACACGAATTTTCCCTCTGCCCGGATGACCTGGACCTCCTCCTGATTCAGATTTCTTCCTGACGCCGGGTCCCCTCCGTTCATCAGGTCCCTGCCGATTGCCAGTATCTTCGGCCCCTCAATCAGCATGTCCGCGTCCCTGTAAACCCGGTCTTCCCCGTCACAGGACACGATTGCCCTGGCATTCTTAATAAGAATCTTTTTGTCCATTCTTTACCTCTCTTTCGGAAATATCATGCTGCAAAAAAGGACCGGCTTTGCCAGCCGGTCCTTTCCGCTTGGCTCTTGAACCTATTATATATCCTATAGCCGCTATAGGTTCAAGAGTAATTTTGTTTTTATTATAAATCGCTATATTCATATTAGTAAAACTTATAAATATGCAGACCCGTCACAGCCCGCTTTCAATCTTCTGCCTCTTGATTCCGTGTTTCTCGGCAAAGCCTGTAAGAATCATGGTCAGGGCCCCGTCACCGGTCACGTTGCAGGCGGTTCCGAAGCTGTCCTGAAGGGCAAAGATGGTAAGCATCAGCGCTGTTCCCGTTTCGTCAAATCCCAGTACGCCTGTAATCAGACCCAGGGAAGCCATAACCGTGCCTCCGGGAACACCGGGCGCTCCGATGGCGAACACACCCAAAAGGGCGCAGAACAAAATCATGGTGCCCAGGGACGGAATGGTTCCGTAAAGGATCTTGGATATGGTCATCACAAAGAATACCTCTGTCAGAACAGAACCGCACAGATGGATGTTGGCAAAGAGCGGGATGCCGAAGTCCACCATGTCATCCCTGAGAGGCGGCTGTGATTTCTTGGCACAGCGCAGGGCAACAGCCAGTGTAGCCGCTGAGGACATGGTACCCACCGCGGTAATATAGGCAGGTCCGTAATTCTTTATGACATCCAGCGGATTCTTGCCTGAATAGGCGCCGCCGACGGCATACAGCAGGGCCAGCCAGATGTAATGGCCAATCATGACAATGATGACCACCTGGATGAACACGGGAAGCTGTTTTGTAATAGTCCCCTCATAGGAAAGGGCACAGAATGTAAACGCGATAAACACAGGAAGGATAGGAATTACCACCTTGGTGACAACGGACAGCACAATCTGCTGGAACTCCTCCAGCACCTGAGTAATCACCGCGGCCTTGGTCCATGTGGCGGCCAGGCCCAGAAGCAGTGAGAACACCAGGGCGCTCATCACAGGCATAATTTGAGGTATATCCAGCTGGAACACGATTTCCGGCAAATCCTTTAACCCCTCCACCTCAGTGGCAATGGACAGGTGAGGAATCATAAGAAAACCTGCCGTCATAGAAAAAAGGGCTGCACCGATAGATGAAACATAGGCAATTATAATGGCGACTCCCAGCATTTTGGATGCATTGTTGCCCAGCCTTGTGATGGAAGGGGCAATGAATCCGATGATGATAAGCGGCACACAGAAAACAATGACCTGGTTCAGGATGTATTTGATTGTCACAACAACATGCATAAGGCCGCTCCCGGCCAACTGACCAACTATGATGCCCAGGATAACGCCCAAAAGCAACCGAAACGGTAAACTGCCTGTTATTTTTTTCATACTTATTCTCCAATCATGATTTTTATGATTTCCTCGTTGGTCTCCTTCATCCCTTCTTTTCCAAGACGACCAACGTTCTTAAGTGTGGCCTCGACACCCTTGGTGACGATACCGTCTCCCCCGTAAAACTGCTGACCGCGTATATACATGTTGTAGCCCAGAATTCCCGCATCCACTGCCGAGGCAATCTTGGCCGCGCAGGAAGCCTTTGCTCCGTCACAGACAATGCCCGACACAATGGCAAGGGCGTTTACAACCGTATGTACGACTTCTTTGAAACCGCCGCCGCACAGGTAAGCAATCCCTGCACCGGCGCCTGCACCGGCACTGACAGCCCCGCAGTAAGCGGAAAGCCTGCCAATGGGAGTCTTCTGATGGATGGCTGTCAGGTTGGACAGAGCCAGCGCCCTGTACTTCTTATCCTCATCCACCTTAAATTCCTCCGCATATACCAGCACGGGAACAGAGGCAGTGATACCCTGGTTTCCGCTTCCCGAATTGATGATGACCGGCAGTTCACAGCCATTCATCCTGGCGTCAGAACCTGCCGCTGCCATGGCTTTTGCCCTGGTGCAGACATCATTTCCGGACATTTCCAAAAGAACAGAGCCGATATTGGCGCCATAATCCCCTTTTAATCCCTCCTGGGCAATGGCCCAGTTGTACTTAATCTGGCGGTCCAATACTTCCCGTATATCCCCGATGTCCACCGTATTGATAAAATCCCAGATGTCCTCCATGTTGAGCAGGCTTCTGTCAGTCAGACCCTCCTCCTCGCCTGCCACCTCTACCTGCTTAAGAATCTCCCCATTCTTTTCAATCAGCACGATATTGGTATGATAATTGGCGATGCGGACCTTTGCGTAGGAATCCCCCTTATACAGAGTCACGATGATATCAAAGGTAATGCCGTTATCCGCATGCTCCACCCTGATTTCCGTGTTATCCAGGAATTCCTTCATCTGTCTGGTCTGATCTGGTGTAACTTCTGCAATCACCTCCAGTTCTTTGTCCGAATCTCCCGCAACAATTCCCGCTGCTGCCGCTGCCGGAATGCCCTTCAGATGATTCGTGTTAGGCACGATAACCGACTTCACATTCTTGATAATGCTTCCGCTGGCTCCCACCACCACACGGTCCGGCAGCTCCCCCAGCACTTTCCTGGCCGTGGCCGCCGCATAGGCAAGGGCAATGGGCTCTGTACATCCCATGGCCGGAAGCAGCTCCTCCTTCAGAATTTGAACATACGCTCCGTACTTAACATTTGTTTTTTCCATGATGATTGTGATACCTTTCTCAATTTTAATTGATTATCCGGAAAATTACTATACATTTTGGATTGATTTCTGATTAATATTAATGTACCATAAAAGCATATGGTTGTAAAATTTAATGTTTTTATGATATCATTTAAAAATTTTTATACAAAATGAGCAAAGGAATCACATCATATGGAGCTACGGGAGATTGCCGCCTTTATCCAGGTGGCGCAGTTAAAGAGCTTTTCCAAGGCAGCCAGACAGCTGGGTTATTCCCAGGCAGCTGTCACCATTCAAATCAAACAGCTGGAGCAGGAGCTGAACGTCCATCTCTTTGACCGCATCGGCAAACAGACCACCCTGACCCATCAGGGAGCCCTGTTTTACGAACACGCGGTCTCGGTCATGAAGGAGCTGGAACACGCCAGGGACGCGGTCACCCATGTTTCAGAGCTTACCGGAAGCCTGTGTCTGGGGACCATTGAATCCATTTGCGCCACCATATTCCCGGAGCTGTTAAGGGAATACCACAGGCTCTACCCCAAGGTCAACATAAGGCTCATCACCGACTCCCCTGAGACACTGTTGGAGATGATGAACAGCAATGCCATTGATATAGTGTATTTCCTGGATAAGCGTATGTATGACAGCAAATGGATAAAAGTCCTGGAGGAACCGGAGGACATTGTGTTTGTCACCGCCTCCGGCCACCCCTTTGTGGGGAGGGACAGCCTGGACCTGGACCAGGTCATAGGCCAGCCCTTCATCCTCACCGAGAGAAACGCCAGCTACCGTTTTATCCTGGACCAGTACCTGGCTGCCCAGGGCAAGGAAATACACCCCTTTCTGGAGATAGGGAACACGGAATTTATCATCAACCTGCTGAGAAAGAACCTGGGTGTTTCCTTTCTTCCGGAATTCACCATACACAGGGATATTATCAGCGGAGAGCTGGCCGTATTGGATGTCAGGGATTTCTACATGAGGACCTGGCGTCAGATTGTTTACCACAAGGATAAGTGGGTCACCAGAGAGATGGACGCGTTCATACGTCTGGCCAGGAGTTAAACCCCAAAAAAGCAGCCCGGCGCGTCAGAATTTAATTCTGAAGGGAGCATGTTCTCCCTGCCGCACATGGGCTGCTTTCCTGCTTTTCTATTGTCCGTTAATGTAATTCACCAGGCCGCCCGCCGATATGATTTTCTGCATGAAGGGCGGGAAGGACTGGCCCTGATAGGTCTCTCCCTTTGTCTTGTTGGTGATGATTCCGCTGTCAAAATCAACTTCCACCTCATCCCCCGCCTCAATGGACCTGGCCGCCTCCAGGCACTCAATGATGGGAAGGCCGATGTTTATGGAATTCCTGTAGAAGATACGGGCAAATGTCTCCGCGATAACGCAGCTCACTCCCGCGCACTTGATGGCCAGAGGCGCGTGTTCCCGGGAGGAACCGCAGCCGAAATTCTTGTTGGCCACAATGATGTCCCCCTTTTGGACCTTATTCACAAACTCCCTGTCAATATCCTCCATACAGTGTTTTGCCAGCTCGTCGCCCTGGGTGGCGTTTAAATATCTGGCCGGGATGATGACATCCGTATCCACATTGTCACCGTATTTAAAAACGTGTCCGCATGCTTTCATGTTCAGTCTCCTTTTCCTTACACAATGATATTGCATTTATTCCGTTAATCCAGCTGGCACGGGCAGATAATTTTTCCCGCCACGGCACTTGCGGCAGCCACGGCCGGGCTGGCCAGATATACCTCTGAATCAACGTGTCCCATACGTCCCACAAAGTTTCGGTTTGTTGTGGAGATGCACCTCTCCCCGGCCGCAAGGATACCCATGTAGCCGCCCAGACACGGACCGCAGGTAGGTGTGCTCACCACGGCTCCCGCCTCAATGAAAATCTCCAGAAGCCCCTCTCTCATTGCCTGAAGATAGATGGACTGGGTAGCCGGTATCACGATGCAGCGCACACCCTTGGCAATCTTCCTGCCCTTTAATACCTCCGCCGCGATTCTCATGTCCTCTATACGTCCGTTGGTACAGGAACCGATGACCGCCTGGTCCACCTTCACATCCCCTGCCTGGTCAATGGTCCTGGTATTGGAAGGAAGATGGGGGAAGGATACGGTGGGCTTTAACTGGGACAAGTCAATCACATATGTCTCATCATACTCCGCGTCCTCATCCGCCTTATATGCGGTAAACCCGCGCTTTGAATGCTCCTTCATATATTCGGCGGCCAGTTCATCCACCGGGAAGATTCCGTTCTTTCCTCCTGCCTCGATTGCCATGTTGCAGATGGTAAAGCGGTCATCCATGGAAAGGTTCCTGATTCCCTCCCCCACGAACTCCATGGACTTATACAGGGCTCCGTCCACACCAATCATGCCGATAATATGTAAGATTACATCCTTGCCGCTGACCCACTTGGAGGGCTTGCCCACCAGCTCAAATTTAATGGCAGAGGGCACCTTAAACCATGCCCTGCCGGTCACCATGCCGGCTGCCATATCCGTGCTTCCCACCCCCGTGGAAAATGCTCCCAGCGCTCCGTATGTACATGTGTGGGAGTCCGCGCCTATGACCGCGTCACCGGCCACCACCAGTCCCTTTTCAGGAAGAAGGGCATGCTCGATTCCCATCTCTCCCACATCGAAATAATTGGTTATCTCATGGCGGCAGGCAAACTCCCTGCAGCACTTGCAGTTCTCAGCCGACTTTATATCCTTGTTAGGGATAAAATGGTCCATAACCAGGGCAATCTTGTCCTTATCAAACACGGTCTTTCTGTCCATCTTCTTCATCTCGTTGATGGCAACCGGAGAAGTGATGTCATTTCCCAGCACTAAATCCAAATCCGCCTCTATGAGCTGTCCCGCCTTCACTTCCTCAAGTCCTGCGTGGGCAGCCAGGATTTTCTGGCTCATGGTCATTCCCATAACTTATTTCCTCCTTCAATATCCTTCTCTTTAATAATTCCTCGAAATTATATCATCCGTGCTTTACATTTTAGCATATGTATTGTTATAATAAAAATACATAATATGAATGGGATATATGAAAAAATGTTATATAGCAGGAGGGGGATTCCATGGAACAGAACCTGTCCCAATACAAGATATTTTATGAAGTGGCCAAAGCCGGCAACATATCCAAGGCCGCAAAGGAACTTTACATCAGCCAGCCCGCCATCAGCAAGGCCATCAGCAAGCTGGAGGACAGCCTTGGCCTGTCCCTGTTTACCCGAAGCTCCCGCGGAGTACAGCTCACCTCTGAGGGTGAAATTCTATTTGAACATACCAGGGAGGCTTTTGACGCCCTGGACCGGGGCGAACAGGAACTGAAGCGGATTCAGGAATTCGACATCGGCCACTTACGGATTGGGGTGAGCAACACTCTGTGCAAATATATCCTGCTTCCCTACCTGAAGACCTTCATCGACCAGTATCCTCACATGAAGGTTACCATAGAAAGCCAGGCCACAGCCCAGACCCTTGGCCGGCTGGAGCAGCAGAAGATCGACCTGGGCCTGGTTGCCGAGCCCTCGGTCCGCCGTGACCTGGCCTTTATCCCGGTCATGGATATCCAGGACACCTTTGTCACCACCCCCAATTATCTGGAGAACCTGTACCTGAGAGAGGGGCGGGATACCAGCCTGTTTGAGACGGGCAACATCATGCTTCTTGACACCAGCAACATGACCCGCCACCATGTGGACGAATACATGGAGGAAAACAACATCTGTCCCCACCAGATTCTGGAAGTCACCACCATGGACCTGCTGATTGAATTTGCCAAAATTGGCCTGGGCATTGCCTGTGTCATCAAGGAATTGGTGCAGAAGGAGCTGGACAGCGGCCTGCTGGTAGAGATTCCCCTGTATATCCCCATCCACCGCAGGACCATCGGCTTCGCCTATCACCCTTCCAACCAGGCCATGGCCCTGAAAACATTCCTGGAGTTTCTGTACTGATACTCCGAATATGCATATTCTGCATATATAAAACAGGCGGATTCCCCGGTTTCCTTCCGGGGCCTCCGCCTGTTCTTCCTTGTATCCGCCAATCTTCCCGAATACAATCTACGCAGCGTTCGTTGTGAATCAATTAGTTGTTAATCAGTTTGTCCGTATCATTCCAGCTGTAAAGCTTTCTCAGCTCAGCTCCCACCTTCTCAAGCGGCTGCTCTGCCTCGTTCTTTCTCATGGCATTGAAATGCGGGCAGCCAACCTGGTTCTCCAGAAGCCACTCTTTTGCAAAGGAACCGTCCTGGATATCGGACAGAATCTTCTTCATGGCCTTCTTTGTCTCGTCGGTCACAATCTTTGGTCCGGTGATATAATCGCCGTACTCAGCTGTATTGGAAATGGAATAACGCATGCCTGCAAAACCGCTCTCGTAAATCAGGTCCACAATCAGCTTCATCTCATGCACGCACTCAAAGTATGCATTCTCAGGAGCATAGCCTGCTTCAACCAGAGTCTCAAATCCGGCCTTCATCAGGGCGCACACGCCGCCGCAGAGCACTGCCTGCTCGCCGAACAGGTCGGTCTCGGTCTCCACTCTGAAGGTGGTCTCCAGGATACCTGCCCTTGCGCCTCCGATTCCCTGTCCGTAAGCCAGCGCCATGTCCATGGCCTTGCCTGTGGCATCCTGGTAAACAGCTACCAGACATGGGGTTCCTCTGCCCCTCTGATACTCGCTTCTCACGGTATGGCCCGGCGCCTTGGGAGCGATCATGGTAACGTCCACATCCTTAGGCGGAACAATCTGTCCGAAGTGGATAGCGAAACCATGGGCAAACATCAGCATCATACCCGGACGCAGGTTTGGCGCGATGGACTCCTTATACATGGCGGCCTGCTTCTCATCGTTGATCAGTATCATGATGACATCTGCTTTTTTGGATGCCTCAGCTGCTGTATATACCTCGAATCCCTGCTCCTCTGCTTTCTTCCAGGAACGGCTGCCCTCATACAGGCCTACAATTACGTTGCATCCTGACTCCTTTAAGTTTAAAGCATGTGCATGTCCCTGGCTGCCGTAACCGATCACAGCAATGGTCTTGCCCTCCAGTAATGACAAATTACAATCTTCCTGATAATAAATCTTTGGCATTGCTTTTTTCCTCCTTCAATTCCTTTGAACTTAAATCTTAAATGATATATGTTTAAGGCAACAAAACCGACGACTCTCTGTCCGCCTTTGGCCGCCCCTTAAGCCTCTGTTTTATGGAAGCATCCTGATATCCTCCGCGCCTCTTTCCAGTCCCGTAAGACCGGTTCTGGCCAGCTCCAGGATTTCATAATCCTCCAGCAGGTTAATAAGCGCATCCAGTTTGGACTGGTCTCCTGTCAGCATGACTGTCAACGAATCCTTTCCCACATCCACAATGGTGGCGCGGAAGATACTGGATATGGCGCTGACGGACTGGCGGTCGCTGGCATTGGCACGCACCTTCACCATCATCAGTTCCCTGTATACGGAACGGTCCGGCTGCAGCTCCTTGATATCCCTTACATCCTCCAACTTATTGAGCTGGTTCTTAATCTGTTCCAGGACGGTCTGGTCTCCCAGGGAAACCACGGTCATCCTGGAGTACCGCGGGTCAGCGGTGACACCTACAGTCAGACTCTCAATATTGTATCCGCGGCGGCTGAAAAGCCCTGCTACACGGGCCAGCACACCTGCGGTATTGTCCACAAGCAGCGATAACACGATTCTGTCGTCCATCTAATCCCACCCTCTCATTTGACGGCAAGCGCAAAAGCAGCTGCCTTCTTAATAGTAATTTCAATCATAGCAACCATTATTCTATTTGTCAATTGCATAATAGGAATGGTTATTATGAGTTCAAGTTATAGTGACAGGAGCAAATCCCTTAATTCCTTCACCGTCCCCGCAATCCAGGCAGGTCTGCACCCATCCATCTCCTGGCGGTCGCCATATCCGTAGAGCACGCCCACGCATTCCATGCCGCACTCTCTGGCCCCCAGGACATCGTGCTCCCTGTCCCCTACCATCATGCAGCGTCCGATTGTCTCATCGTCCGGCTCCAGGCCGCACTGTTCCAGCACATATCGGATTACATCCCCCTTGCGCACCCGCGTTTCCCCCATATCGGCTCCGCCGATGAAATCGAAATAGTCCGCCATGTCAAAGTGCTCCAGTATCTTCCTGGCAAACTCCTCCGGCTTGGAGGTGGCCACCAGCAGCACCCTTCCCGCCTCCTTTAAGGCTTCCAGCATTTCCTTTATGCCGGGATACTCCTTATTCTGAACCCAGCCCCTGACGCTGAAATACTCCCGGTACGCCTGTACTCCCTCCCATGCCTGCTCATCGGAAAAGCCGTAATACTTCTTAAAGCTGTCCCTCAGAGGGGGCCCTATGAAGGGCGTCAGACTGTCCAGATCATCTGTCTGTATCCCGAAATGCGCCAGTGCGTGCTGTACCGATTTTGTGATTCCCTCCTTAGGGTCTGTCAGGGTTCCATCCAAGTCAAATAAAATATAATCCTTACGGTTCATGGTCACTTCTCCTTTTTTATGTGGCTGCCTGCTATATCTTCCCATCCTTAAACGCCTTCATCATCTCGTGTCCCACACTGATACAGGGACCGTATTCCACGATTTCATCCCGTGTAAACCAGCCGGCCTCGCACAGTTCCTCTTCCTCCAGGCATATGGTGTCATTCCCGTCCAGCTCCGCCGTAAATCCCACCATCTCCGTATCGGAAAATGCCCAGGGCTGGCTTTTATAGTAGCGGATATTCTTCACCCTAAGGCCCACTTCCTCCATGACCTCCCTGCGGACGCAGTCCTCAAAGGTCTCTCCGATTTCCACGAATCCGGCAATCAGCGCATAGTTGCGGTAAGCGCCTCCGGCATAGCGCGACATTAACAGCTTGTCCCCGTTGGTAATGGCCACGATGACAGCCGGACTGATCTTGGGGTATTCCGTCTGCCCGCAGGAAGGACAGACAAGGGCGCGCTCCCTGGCGCTGGGTTCTGTCTTCGAGCCGCAGCAGCCGCAAAACCGCCTGCTCTGCATCCACCGGTAGAGCTGGCTGCCCGTTATCCCCGCAAACGCCTGGTGAAGGGGTTCAAAATTCCGGAACACAGTCAGAGGCTCCATGTAAAAACCCCCGAATTCCGGCACCGCCATGTCCGTCACACAGTAATAGGCCCTGTCATCAATAGAAAAAAGGTACTGTGCCTGTTCCGAAAATTCCCCTTCCTCTCTCAATTCCCCGAAGGTAGGGATCGCACTCCCCTTTTCGCCTTTGAGAAGCATTACCTTATTATATTCGTAGTGAAGCAGATAATCCCTGTCTTCCGGTTTCTTCCTCCTGAATACAGGGTCATATGTATGCGGTGCAATATCCTGAATCATGCATTTAGCCTCCGTCCTTTACGGTCTGTTAATCCTGAAAGTCCAACCTGTAAAAATATATTTAGTGTCTATTGTATCACAGGAACGGTTCATTGTAAAACCTTCCTTTCAAATCAGCGAAGTAAATCAATAAAGCACAGCAGTGAGGTAAAACCAGTGAGGCAGGAACGCCCGTCAAAAAAGGACGCCCTGTATCCGGAACGTCCTTTCACCTCTCAGTCATGGATCACAACATTCAATTTTTTATGAATCCCCAGACTGAGAATTCCCAGCATGGACTTTCCGTCCACCATGCAGCTGCCGCAGCACACGTCAATATCTTCCGGCTGCTTCTCGCTCTGCTGGACAAACCGTTTTACATCCTCCACCGAATCAAACATGACTTCCCTTGTGGTCATATAGGCACCTCCTGTCATTTTATACAGAAAGTCTTCCCATATCAAAAAGGCTTATACACGCCAAACCGCTTTTTAAGGGGCTTAAGCTTCCAGCGTCTGAGGCTGCTGAAAATGTAATAATAAATCACAAAGGCGACCGTGGTCAGGCTCCAGGTCAGCGGATAGCAGAAGGCCGCGCCGATGATAGTGTGGTAATGAGGCAGCACAAACATAATCCACAGCACCCTGACCGCGCACACGCCGATGCCCGTGATGACGAGGGGCATCCACGCGTCTCCCACCCCTCTGAGGGTACCGGAAAGTATCTCAATGGCAATATAGGTAATAAAGGTCGGGACCATGAAATGCAGCAAATCCATGCTGATGGCCTGGACCTGCCGGTCCGTGGTGAACAGTTCCACCAGCAGATGGCCGCCGTTATACAGAACCACTCCCACGGACGCTGTCAGCACCACGCCGATCACCATGCAGGCACCGGCGCCCTTGCGCACACGGTCCAGACGGCCGGCCCCGAAATTCTGCCCCACGAAGGTGGTGGCGGATATGCCGAGGGCATTAATCATCATCCAGTACAGGCCGTCCACCTTGCCGTAGGTGGCCCATGCAGTCACATTGTCTGTTCCCAGGGTATTGACACCGGCCTGGATGATGACATTGGATATATTGTACATGACGGACTGCATCCCGGCAGGGATACCGATGCGCACAATCCTCTGGAGCATCCTCTGGTCAATGCGCACCTTCTTCCATTCCAGCTTATACATATCGTCCGTTTTCATAAGCGCACGGACCACCAGGATTGCGCTTAAAAGCTGGGACGTGATGGTAGCCAGGGCAGCGCCTGCCACTCCCATCCGCAACACTGCCACCAGCAGCACATCCAGAATAATGTTGGTAAAACAGCTGGCAATGAGGAAATACAGGGGCCGTCTGGAATCTCCGACGGCCCGCAGGATTCCGGCGCCCATGTTGTAAACCAGGTTGACTATGATACCCAGGAAATATATGCGGATATACACCACCGCATGGCCCATGACATCCTCCGGCGTCTTCATGGTTTCCAGGGCCCAGGGCGATCCCACCAGACCCACAATCATGAATATAATACCCCCAATAACGGAAAAAGCAATGGATGTATGTACGGCCCAGTGGACCTTATCCGCCTTCCTGGCGCCGTAAAACTGGGATATGACCACCGTGGCGCCGCTGGACAGGCCCACAAAGAAACCCACCAGCAGATTAATCAGGGTGCTGGTGCTTCCACCCACCGCAGCCAGGGCCTGCTTTCCCACAAAGCGGCCCACCACCATGGCATCCGCCGTATTATACAGCTGCTGGAAAAACGTTCCGAACAATATGGGAAAGAAAAACAGCAGCAGCTGTCCGAAAATGCTTCCTTCCGTGATACGGTTTTTCTTTGCAACCTTTCCCTCCATACCTGCACCTCATGTCTGTACATTTTCGTAAAAATCATAAAGAATAAAACAGCACCCACCAGTTAGGTCAGCTGATGGGTACTGCCTCCAATTCCTATCTTATATCATGGACCGGCTTTTGTCCATCGGATTTTATTCTGCGGCCGCTTATTCTACGGTCTTTTATTCTGCGGCCTCATCTTTTGCGGCTACCTCTGCGATGGATTTAACCAGACCGGCAATTCCCTGGATATCCGAAGGAATAATTATCTTATTGGCCTTTCCGTTGGCAGCTGCCTGGAACGCCTCCAGGCTCTTAAGCTGAAGGACCGCATTGTCAGCCCCTGCCTCCTTGATGAAACGGATACCGTCTGCCGTAGCCTTCTGCACGGAACGGATGGCCTCTGCCTGGCCCTGGGCCTCCTTAATCTTCTTTTCCTTCTCGGCCTCAGCCCTCAAGATAGCCGCTTCCTTCTCAGCCTCCGCGTTCAGAACCGCGGATTCCTTGTTGCCTTCCGCCACCAGAATCATGGACTTCTTCTCGCCCTCAGCCCTCAGAATAGATTCACGGCGCTCGCGCTCTGCCTTCATCTGTTTCTCCATGGCCTCCTGGATAGCTGCCGGAGGAATGATGTTCTTAAGCTCTACCCTGGTCACCTTGATGCCCCACGGGTCCGTAGCAATATCCAGCGACTCCTGCATCTTGGCATTGATGGTTTCCCTGGAGGTCAGCGTTTCATCCAGCTCCAGGTCACCGATAATATTACGCAGGGTGGTGGCTGTCAGGTTCTCAATGGCAAGCAGCGGACGCTCCACGCCGTAAGCATACAGCTTCGGGTCCGTGATGTAGAAGAATACCACCGTATCAATCTGCATGGTTACGTTATCCTTGGTGATAACCGGCTGGGGAGGGAAATCCTCCACCTGCTCCTTCAGATTCACCTTCTTGGCCACACGGTCGATGAAGGGAACCAGGAAATGAATGCCCACGCTGTATGTGCCGAGATAGGCACCCAGCCGTTCCACCACCAGAGCCTGAGCCTGGGGCACGATTCTGATACAGGTGGACAGAATGAATAAAATAATGACTGCAATGATGATGAACGTGATAAATCCTCCGATTGCTCCAAACATATGAATCCTCCTTATGTTTCTTTATACTTTTTCCACTTCATGTTCCTGCTTTGCCGCAGCTACCAGCAGCTTAGCCCCGCTGACAGCGGATATAATCACTACATCACCCGCTTCAAAGGTATCCCCCTCCTGCGCCGCCCTGGCAAGCCAGGTTTCACCGGCCAGGATGGCAGTCCCTGTACCCGCCACATTATCAATACGTTCCTTGACCACGGCCTTACGGCCTGTCAGACTGTCAACATTGGTATTTGTCCGCTTGCTGTACAGGTACTTGTACGCAAAGGGACGGACCATGAGAAACAGCATGAAGGACACCGCCACAAACACTGCCAGCTGGGGATACAGACCGCCTCCACACACCTGCACCACCAGAGCCGCCAGGGACCCTCCGGCAAACCAGATACTGGTCAGGGATGTAGTAACTCCTTCCACTACCAAAAAAACCACAAACGCGATAAGCCAAATAAGGGACATGTAAATCTCCTTTCATCTGCACAGAATATGGAGAAAATTGGTTACTTATTCTTATTGTATCATAGTCAGACTTAAAATCAATCAAGGGATTGTAAATTTATCATATTCTTAATATAATTGTAAGCAGTACGAAAGGTTATGCGTCAGTTAAGGACGCCGCTGCTGTTATTATATGTTTTTGCAAACAGGTTATACTTAACATAAACTTAAATACACATGATCAGGGGGTACAACATGAAACGCATACTCTTACTCGGAACAGGCGGCACCATTGCCTGCAAGCGCACGGATAAAGGGCTTAAGCCCGTCATTACATCGGATGAAATCCTGTCCTATGTGCCCGACAGCCGAAGCTACTGTGAAATCCACTCCATCCAGCTGATGAACATAGACAGCACCAACATACAGCCCTGCCACTGGCTGGCAGTCGAAAAGGCAATCGAGGAAAACTACGGCCAATACGACGGCTTTGTCATCACCCACGGCACGGACACCATGGCTTATACGGCCGCGGCCCTGTCCTACCTGATTCAGCATTCGCCAAAGCCCATCATCATCACCGGGGCCCAGAAGCCTATTGACATGGAAAATACGGACGCCAGGACCAACCTGGCCGACAGCCTTCTCTTTGCCTCCTGTCCCGGCGCCCACGACGTGAACCTTGTCTTTGACGGCAAGGTCATTGCAGGCACCAGGGGAAAGAAGGAGTGGACAAAAAGCTATCACGCGTTTTCCAGCATCAACTATCCTTATGTGGCCATCATCCAGGACGGCCAGATTATATTTTATCTGGACGACAAGGACAGGGACAAAAAGCCGGTCTGCTTCTACCGCCAAATGGACGGGGATGTGGGGCTCATGAAGCTGATTCCCTCCATGGACGCTTCCCTGCTGGATTACATGGCGGAGCATTATGACGCCGTCATCATAGAATCCTTTGGAGTGGGCGGCCTGCCGTCCTACCAGGACGGGGATTACCACGGCGCCATCGCCCGTTGGACAGGCCTTGGAAAGACCGTCATCATGACAACCCAGGTCACCAACGAGGGCAGCGACATGTCCGTCTATGAGGTGGGCCGGAGCATCAAACAGGAATTCGGCCTTCTGGAAGCCTATGACATGACCCTGGAGGCAGTAGTTACTAAAATCATGTGGATACTCGGTCAGACAAAGGACCCTGTCCGGATACGCAGGATGTTCTACGAGACCGTGAACCGGGACATACTCTGGAAATGGAGTGAAAACTAATACCCTGCCTCTGACCCGTTTTTAGAGAACTGTGCGGAGTTCTATTTTAAGCCCCTTTCCCTTGACTGTGATTTATCTTATTTTATCTACAATGCTTTTGCCCATGCGGGGGAATTATATCTTGAACTAGAGAAATCCCACGACAGCTTCCCGGCCAGCGGACCTGTTCCCAGGGCCGCCGTCTGCCGCAGGGTCTCCAGTTGGAGTACACAAAAGGGAAATGGCGGGGGGTGGAGCAGTTCGGAGAGACTAAGTCCCGCTGCGGAAACGGTCACAGCCCGGGCTGCGTTCCCGCCTCTCACGGACGCGATCCCCCATGCACGTCCGCGTCCCCTCCCCCGCCTCATTCACAACCGTAAACCCAAGTATCATTCCCCCTCCCACTGCCTGAAACACAGTGATGGACTCATGCAGGATAGCCACCGATACCAGGATGGCCGCAAGGGGGTCTATGTAGCTGAGAATAGAAGCTTCCTGGCCTTTCAGATAACGAAGGGATGAAAAATACATGCAATAACATATGCCGGTGTGGAACACTCCCACCACCAGAAGGTTTGCAACCCCAAGTACATCCATTTCCGAAAGATGGGATCCTCCTGTCAGGCACACATAGGGAGTGAGAACCAAAATGGCTGCCAGGAACTGGTAAAATGTCCGGTTAATGCCCGACACATGACGTATGCTTTTATTGAACAATACCACCGACGCATAAAACACAGCGGCCCCCAGGCCGAACAAAATCCCAATCAACTCACGGCTTCCTCCTCTGCTGACACCTATCACCAGCACCAGTCCCAGTGTGGACATAACGAAACAGAACACCTGGCGGGCGGTAAGCTTCTCCTTAAACAGGAAGGGGCTCGCCGCTGTCACTCAAACAGCAGTACGGGAAGGGCCACCTTAAACACAAACTGATTGACCCTGTCCACAAAGACTCCTTCCATGATTCCTGCTTTTCTGAAACACGCCCCCAATACCATAAGGAAAAAGATGGGCATGGTCGCATTGAGACTGAATATGAGATGTTCCATCGCAGTCTGCCTCCTGTCTTTTTTTGCACATTTTCCCTGTAACAATATGCGCTGGCCGTTTCTTTGTCAAGTCTTTCAAAATTTTCTTATTGACATTTCCTCTGTCTCGTGATTAAATAGAATCAACTTATTAATATAATTTTAAAAAGTGCGTTAATAATTGTATGAAAGGAGGGGTATTCCCATGGCCCAGGAAGAACCGGTCACTGTAAAACAGCTGAATAAAGAGCGCATACGAGCTTACATGGGTAAACATGAGTCTGCTTCCAGAAGCCAGATTGCCAGGGAGCTGGGATTAAGTTTCCCTACGGTCGGACGCCTGATTGATGAACTGTGCTCCGATGGGGAACTGACTGAACAAGGGGCCGGCTCATCCACCGGAGGCAGGTGCGCCTGCCTTTATGAACTGAATCCCCTTTTCAGCCTGTATCTCCTGGTACAGGTTGAGTCGGACCGGGTATGCTGGAATCTGAAGGATATGAGAGAGAACACCGTGGAGCAGGGATGTCTGCCCTTTGAAATTCTGTCCCTGGAACAGCTGGATGCCCTGATTCTCGATATCCACAACCGGTATCCCCGCCTGAAAGCAGCCGCCGCGGGGATTGCCGCCCTGGTAAATCACGGTGTGGTGGAAGAGACCAATCAGTACAGCGGACTCAAAGGCATGAACCTGGAGGAGCATTTCCGGCGTCTGGTTCCCATCCCCATGACAGTGGGAAATGATATGAATTTTCTGACCATGGGCTGCTGGGCCCAGAAGCACCCTGATACAGGCTCCCTGGTCACGCTCTTCATGGGAGGAAACGGTATAGGAGGCGGAATGGTCATTGACGGTCATCTGTGGACCGGGGCCTCAGGCTATTGCAGCGAGGTCAGCTTCCTGCCTGTCTATAAACAGTTAAACAGCGGCGGCCCTGGTCTGCCTCCCGCGGAGAACATAAGCGAGCTATATGCACGCCTGATACAAATTTATGCCGTGACGGTAAATCCTCACATGATTGTGCTCTACCGCCACCCCCTGCTGGAGGGAAAAGCAGACGAGATCCGCCGTCTCTGCGTTTCCTATCTGCCGTCCAAGGCAATCCCGTCTATAGAGCTGTCCTATGATTACCAGCAGGATTATGAAAAGGGCCTGTTTGCCGTGGCAAAGTCCCTGGAACAGGCTGCCAGTGAAGGAGGTTCATAATGCGCTACACCCATGTTGTGTTTGATATTGACAACACGCTGATTAATACCACCGGGGCCGTGCTCCACGGACTGCAGAGAGCTCTCAGGGATATAACCGGGGAACACTGGGACATAAGCCGGCTTCTGCCGGTTCTGGGCATACCAGGGCTGGATGCATTTGAACGTCTGGGCATACATTCCCCCGACCAGATATTCCGGATTTATCCCCGGTGGGAACAGTATGAACAGGAGTATCAGTACACCGCCTATCTGTATGAGGGCATTGTACCCCTGTTGGATTTTCTGAAAAAAAGGGCTGCAGCCTGGGCATCATCACTTCCAAGACAATGCCTCAGTACACCTGCAGCTTCCTTCCCTTTCAGATATCCGGATATTTTCAGACCGTCATAACGGCCGATGACACAGTCCGCCACAAACCGGATCCGGAACCCATGCTTGAATATATGAAACGCACTGATGCCTGTCCCCGGCAGATTCTCTACATCGGGGACAGCATCTACGACATGCAGTGCGCATCCCGGGCCGGAGTTGACTCCTGTCTGGCTTTGTGGGGCTGCCACTGTCCGGACGACATCTCATCCACCCATCGTTTTGAGGATCCGGCTGCCATCATACGCTGGCTTGAATGATACGCCAGAATGAGACGCCAAAATGAGACACCGGCTTCCACGCTTCACCGCCCCGCGTCTGATTTCTCCCTCAGCAGCCAGCCCAGTCTGGACTGGTCAAATATTATCAAACTGGATATTTTGCTCAGTCCACTTTTCCGTTATAGTAGGTATCAGCATTTAAGTACTTCAATTTAAGGAGGTATCCCTATGACGGAACGTTTCTCTACTAAAAAACTGGTGTTGTCTGCCCTGTTCGCAGCTCTGGCCTGCGTGGCCACCATGTCCATCCGCATCCCCACCCCCGGTACAGGCGGTTACATCCACCCGGGCGACGCCATCGTGATTCTCTGCGGCGTGTTTTTGGACCCGATATCCGCATTCCTGGCAGCCGGTATCGGCTCCTGCATGGCAGACCTGCTGGGAGGTTATTTCATCTATGTCCCCATCACCTTTGCCATCAAGGGCCTGGTGGCATTTTCGGCAAGCCATGTCTGCCGCAGTTTAAGGGCCAGAGGGATGAATCCATATGCCGCCGTAGCCGGCTGCGGTGTGATTGACATTGTTCTGGTGGCCGGAGGATACTGCATGTGCGAAGTCTTTCTATACGGATTAGGTGCTGCCCTGGCCAGTGTTCCCAGCAACATCATCCAGGGAATCAGCGGCCTGATTATCTCCAGCGCCCTGTATCCGGTCCTCCAAAAGCCTCTTTCCATGGCGTTAAAGGCTTAAAGGGTGTGAGAAAGCATTGTAAGACACTCCTAAAACGAATCCGGCATTTCAGCCACGGTCTCTCCATAAATGGGATGGCGCTTATAGGGCGCTATCTCAGCCAGAGGCTTCAGGACAAAATCACGCTTGTGCATCTGTGTGTGAGGTATGCTAAACTGTTCCGATACATACACCAAATCGTAATAGAAAATAATGTCCGGGTCCAGCGTCCTGGGGCCCAGTGTATGATTCGCTTCCTTCCCGCTGCCGCCTCGATTTCATGTAGGCCGTCTAACAGTTCCTCCGGTGTAAAGAGGGTTTTTATTTCCATACATCCGTTGATGAAATCAGCCTGGTCCGTCACTCCGTATTTGCCGCCGCGGTGGCCATCTCCCCGATCATGTCCGTGGCCCTGGCGCACATCATCTGGGCTCCCAGCACCACCTTGGTGTCGGCTTCTGCAATGATTTTGATGAAGCCTCTCTCCTCCCTGGATATCTGGGATTTCCCATTGGCGGACATCAGGAATTTCCCCACTGACACAGGTATCCCAGCCTGGGCCGCCTCGTCCTCCGTAAGTCCCACGGAGGCAATCTCAGGACTGGTGTACACGCAGTTGGGAACAATGGATAAATCAATGGAGTGGCCTGTTCCCGCCAGGTGTTCCGCCACCCATACTCCCTGGACGCTGGCCACATGAGCCAGCTGGATTCCCTTAATCACGTCTCCGATGGCGTATACACCCTCCATGGATGTCTCAAAGTTGGAATCCACCACAATTCTTCCCCGCTCCATGGCAAGCTCTGTCCCCGGTCCCAGCAGCTTTTCCGTTTCCGGCACCCTGCCGGCGGCCGACAGCACATAATCCGCTTCCTCCCGCTTCTCCTCTCCCTTTTCCTCGAAGACGCAGGCCAGACCATGTTTCGTCTCTTCAATCCTCTTTACCGTGGCTCCTGTATAGATTTTGATTCCACGCTTTTTGAGAATCATTTTCAGGTTCTGGGAAATGTCCTGACCCAGGTCTGCCAGGAGCCTTGGAAGGGCCTCCGCTATGGTCACCCGGATGCCAAGGGATGAAAATACAGAGGCAAATTCAGCTCCGATCACGCCTCCACCGATAATCAGCAGGCTTTCCGGCGCACGCTTCAGTTCAAACAGCCTGTCGCTGGTAAGCACCCCGGGCAGGTCCAGTCCCTGGATGGGCAGGTTCATTGGCTTTGAGCCTGAGGCCAGCAGCACATGCTTTCCTTTTAACACCCGGCTTTCCTCTTCTCCTTCACATCCTGTCACCAGCACGGTTTTGTCCGCCTGCAGAGCGCCGGTTCCCTTAACCAGCGTCACGCCGTTTGCCTTAAAGAGCTGCTCCACTCCCTGTCTTAAGCTTCCTGACGTTCCCTCCTTGTATTCCAGAATCTTATCATACTCATACCGGACATTCTCCGCAAAAATGCCGAAATGTCCGCCCTCCTTCATCTCCCTGTAAAGCTGGGACGCATGAATCATGGCCTTGACCGGAATACAGCCACGGTTCAGGCAGGTTCCCCCTTCCTCCCTGTTTTCCACCACTGCCACCGTAAGCCCCAGCTTGGCGCCCTTGATTGCCGCCACATAACCGCCGGGACCCGCTCCTATGATAACCAAGTCAAATCTATCTGCCATTTTTCCTCCTATTGCCGCCGGAGCGCGCCGGAATCCCTTCCGACACGCTCCTGAGCACTGCCTGTATTGTTCTGCAAATCAATTGCCTGCTCTTACTCCCCCATATAGCGCAGCACCGGCTTTCTGGCCGCGGTCACCTCGTCCAGCCGGCGGACCGGAGTCTTGACCGGAGCCTGGTGAAGGCTCTCCGGGTCTGCCTTTGCCGCCTCATAAATGTTCCGGAATACCTCAATGGCTTGGTCCAGCGTCTCCCTTGACTCTGTCTCGGTGGGCTCCACCATCAGGGCCTCATGGACAATCAGCGGGAAGTACATGGTGGGCGGATGGATACCGTAATCCAGAAACGCCTTGGCAATATCCATGGCCGACACATTGATATCGTGTTTCAAATCCTCCAGCGTCATGACAAATTCATGCATACAAGTCTCATTGTAAGCCATCTTATACAGGTCTGACAGCTTATTCATCATATAGTTGGCATTCAGCACTGCATTGGAGGATGCCTCGGGAATCCCTTCCCTGCCCAGGGTCATGATGTAGGACAGCGCCTTTACCACCTCCCCGAAGTTTCCATAGAACATCTTTACCCTTCCAATGGATTCCGGCTCCTTCACAAAGCTTAAAGCCCCGCAACCTTCCTCTTCTCCCGACGCCTTAACCATAAATCCCGGAAGGAAGGGCCGCAGGAATTCCTTGCAGCCCACAGGGCCGCTTCCCGGACCGCCTCCGCCGTGAGGCGTGGAAAATGTCTTGTGAAGGTTCAGGTGGATTACGTCAAATCCCATATCTCCCGGTCTCACGATGCCCATGACCGCGTTGAGGTTGGCTCCGTCGTAATAGCACAGCCCTCCCGCCTCATGGACAATGCGGGTAATCTCCAGGATGTTTTTGTCAAAGAGCCCTACTGTGTTGGGATTGGTCAGCATCAGACCTGCCGTGTCCTCCCCCACTGCCTCCTTAAGCTTATCTAGATCCACGCATCCGTCCTCCCTGGAGGGAATGCTGACAACGCTGTAGCCGGCCATGGTGGCGCTGGCGGGATTGGTGCCATGGGCAGAGTCAGGGACAATGATTTTCGTCCTCTTTTCGTCCCCTCTGAAATGGTGGTAAGCCTTCATCAGCAGCAGACCCGTAAATTCCCCATGGGCGCCTGCCGCGGGCTGGAAGGTCATGGCCTCCATGCCTGTTATTTCACACAGATACTTCTCCGCCAGGCCAAACACCCTGAGGGCGCCCTGTACCGTATGTTCAGGCTGCAGCGGATGGATACCCGCAAAACCCTCCAGGGACGCCGCCTCCTCGTTTACCTTGGGGTTGTATTTCATGGTGCAGGATCCCAGGGGATAGAAGCCGTCGTTGACGCCGTGGGCCCGCCCCGCAAGACCGGTATAATGTCTGCTGATTTCATTTTCAGAAAGCTCGGGCAGGTTCAGTTTCCTCTCCCTGCCAATTCCTATCTCGTGGACCGGCACGTCGCAGTCCGGAAGCAGGTGGCAGTGTCTGCCAGGAGTTCCTTTTTCAAATATTAATTTCATTCCCCGCATACCTCCTTCACGATTTGGGCCGCCTGGTCTATGTCTTCCTTCCGGTTCTGCTCAGTAGCGCACCAGAGAATCTCCCTGTCATTTAAGGGCAGTCCCCCCAGGATTCCCTTTTCCTCCAGAGCCTTTAAGATAAGGCCGCTGTCCGTATCTCCCTCGGTGACGAACTCGTGGAAGAATTCCCTGTCATACCTGGCCGTGAGGCCGGCCTGTTCCAGCTGTTCCTTCAGATAATGGGCCTTGGAGGTGCAGAGAACGGCTGTCTTTCTTAACCCTTCTCCTCCCATGGCCGCCATATATACGCTGGCAGTCAGGGCGCAGAGGGCCTGGTTGGAGCACACGTTGGAGCTTGCCTTTTCACGTCTTATATGCTGTTCCCTGGCCTGGAGGGTCAGCACATACGCTCTCTTGCCGTCCACATCCCTTGTCTCTCCCACGATTCTGCCCGGAAGCTTTCTTCCCATGGCTGATGTAGCTGTCATAAAGCCCAGGTACGGGCCTCCGAAGCAGAGAGGCATGCCCAGGGGCTGGCCGTCTCCAACCGCGATGTCCGCACCGCATTCCGCCGGTGTGGGCAGAAGATCCAGGGAGATGGGGTTGCAGCCCATGATATATTTGGCTCCCTTTTCATGGGTGATTTCTCCCAACAGGCCGCATTCCTCCAGATTACCATAGTAGTTAGGCTGCTGCACATAGAAGCAGGATGCCGTGTCGTCTAACAGTTCCCTTAAGGCGTCCTCGTCCATGCCCATGACCGTGTCGCCGGGCTTTAACATGGCAACGAACACAGCCATGTTGGCCTGGGCTCCGGAATGGGGCTGTACATTTACGTAGTCGCATCCGAACAGCTTCTTTGCCCTCTCAATGGCAATGGTCTCCACCACGTCCACAAACTCGCATCCGCCGTAATAGCGTTTTCCCGCGTATCCTTCCGCGTATTTGTTGGTGAGCACCGTGCCCATGGCAGCCATCACCGGCTCCGATACAATGTTCTCGGAAGCAATCAGCTCCAGATTCCTTCTCTGGCATCCGCACTCCGCCTTGATTGCCTCCCCTATCTCTTTGTCATATCCCTCAATAAAATCCATTACCTGTTCAACCATTGGTTATACCCTCCTTTTTATTTTTCATCACGGTCTTATCAATCTGCCCTGCTTCTGCCTCCGAAACCATACCACCTCCCCATTTGTACCGTGCGCTTTTTTTAAGACCGGACCGGATATATACATGCCCTGTGTCCATGGCCCGGATATCAAAAAAAGCGCACGAACAAAAAAATGTTCATGCGCTCTGTCTTTGTACCTGAAAGATTTGGCTTCGTCGGTGCTATCGCTTTCCAGAGTTTCGTCCAGTATCCGGTTCTTTTGCCTGAGAGTTCTTCGCTTCCCCTTCGGCGCTGCCTGTGCAGTCTCTCCCGAATCCATCATCCGATTATATAAATTTATCAACAAAAGCATTTATATCAGTTCTGCTTTGTGCTATTTTCATAGTATCACACTTAACATTTTCAGTCGACAAGTAAAATGTGTTTAATTTTTAACGCATTTTCCCGTTATTATACTGTATTTTTGCCGTATTTCCTGTTTCTTCCTGTCCCTTTATGCATATGCGGCTGACCCTGTAGGAGTACAAAAGGAAAGCTGTCATGGCAATGGAGAGGGCTGCCGCAATGATCCAGGCAATGTTGTATGAGCCCGTCATATCATAGGCCGGCGCAATCAGAGGACCGCCCAGGGCATATCCCACGCCGGGGAAAAGACTGAGGAATCCATAGATTTCCGCGTAATGCTTTGTAACGAAGATTCCGCTGGTGATAACCGGAGCGCTTACGGTTCCTATACAGGCACTGAACCCAGGCAAAATTGCCATCAGGTACAGGAAGAGCTGATGTTTAATAAATATCAAACAAATTTCTGAACGGGGCAGGCTGCACTCAGAACTCTGGGAACCATGGCAAAAACTCCGGCTCTTTGACACCGATAAAGCGATGGATTATCTCTCCGCTTTTTATCCACCTATGGGGCGCCCTGCCATCAACCAGCCGCAGATTCTCAGGTCTTTTGTCCTGTTCTTTCTGCTTGTTTCCAAGGGCCTTGCCTCTCTTTCCCCCACGGCCTGGGCTGCCAGGCTCCGGCAGGACCGCCTCCTCGCTGTCCTCACCGACTGTCCCCCTGACCGTCTCCCGCCGCTCGGCTCTTACTACGACCTGATTGACCGCCTTTGGGTTTACCCGGATACAACCCGCTATTCCCGGCACAGGCTCTTTCCTGCTTCCTGGAATTCCAGAAAAACGGACAGGCCAAAAGGGAAACATCAGAAAGCCTCTGAATCCCGCCAGGGCATCGTAAAGTGTATTGCAGAACGTCTCCTGGATGATAGGTCCATCCCTTTCAACTTCGAGGAAAGGCTTCAGCAGTTCTTTTACGCTGCAGCCGTCCTTCCGTCCATGCAGCAGGGGCTTATCCCTTCAGATAACCTTACTGTTTCCGGCGACGGTACCGCAGTACATACCCACGCTTCCCCCAGAGGACACCGCTTAGATCCTTCCTCCCCGGAGGGCTCCTCCCGCCATTATTCCGACCCCGATGCTTCCTGGGGCTGGGACAGCGACCTGGATAAATACTATTATGGATATACACTTTTCCATCTGTCCTGACATAACAGTTCCCTGAAGATTGACCTTCCGCTGCTCCTGCGCTTTACCAGTGCGAAACGCCATGATTCTGTCAACTTTCTGGTCGCTTTTCATGAAATGGAGAAAAACATGCCTGGCTTTTCCATGAAAAACATGTGCCTGGACTCCGCCATGGATAACCTTCCTGCCTACACGTTACTAAAGAACCGGAAGATCCGGGCTTTTATTGACCTGGCATCCTGAATGATTATGGTCTTCACCGGATGGTACTCCATGAAAACCACGTTATTCCTTCATGACCACGATCATTGCTATATGCATCCATTTAGATGCCCGCTTTAAAAAGCGGCAGAATGCGGAATAGCTGATATCTGGCATTTATCCAAATATCCTATCAAAGGACCTCCTGTCGAAGGTCTAAAAATCATGCCCTTCTTTATTCTGTATTCCCTGGATAATCATCACCTCCACCTCTCGTTTCCCGATTATTCATTGGCGTTTTTTAATTGTTTGAAAATTGCATCAATTGTTTATCAAGTTTCCGAGACCGCTCATTTTAGGACAAAAAACAACACGAATCCGCGGACCTTTGAAAAAGAAAGGTCCACAAACTCATGTTGTACAAAATCAAGCCGAAGCTCTGCACGCAACTATTTACTCCCCGGTTATACCAATCCAGGAACAAAAGCCAATGTTCTCGCGAAAGAATATCGTTATCTTACAACAAATCGGCTGTTTTTTTAGCATACTGCACAAGATTTTTCTTTGGTTCACCTATACAAAATCCTCCCGCATAGGATTAAAGATATCCAGAAGAATGCCTGCCTTCCTGCACACGCATCCATGCTCCACGCCGTCCAGCTTCAGCATGGTATCCCCTGCCCTCACTGTTTTTTTCTCACCGTCTATAATGAACTACCCCGCAGCAAGCTGCGGGGTATCGAAGGTTGCAACCTCTACATAT
>ENA-ORUW01000260-ORUW01000260.1-human-gut-metagenome-genome-assembly--contig:-NODE-260-length-60401-cov-6.694247_pt1 | contig 60401 bp, 56 predicted proteins | sample MGYA00242088_ERZ509227 | MGnify/ENA primary metagenome ERZ509227 (study PRJEB26280, sample SAMEA2338816) | human gut metagenome | biome: human gut; feature: human-associated habitat; material: faeces... | reverse complement strand
GGAGGGTTAGGGCCCTTAACAAGCCCCGTACCCTTTATGGGTCGGGGCAGTTGACTAGAAAAGCTCCTTGCTTTAATATGGGGAGAGGGGACGGCAAAAATAGACAAGTGGTTTACCTTTACACGCCAGCTCCACATACCACAAAACCAACAAGTAGAGGACAAAAGTTCCCCTGTCTAAAACGCCGAAATACTCCAAATGTGAGTTCGGCTACCAACAAAAAACAACATCCAATATCCTGTCCTGCAATGGCTGTAAAGCTAATTTCCATGCGTTATAATTAAAGTCGAAAAGTTTAATTACTTTACACGAGTTTTCGCAAAATCAGACAAATTTTTGTGGTTTTTGTACTTTTCACAATTTCCACAGAGTTTTCCCCACTTTCGAATTTTCGTCGAAAATTTCTCGAAAATTTATTGACATTTTCTCCACTCTTGGTAAAATGGTCTCAATTGGAAAGGAGATGGGACAATGTTCGTTTCGTATCCAGCTGTTTATATGACGCGGGGCGAGCTGGTTGCTGGCCTCAAGCAGCTGACTGACGAATATAAGCTGAAGTCGGCCACAGAGGATGAGATCCGGGAAGTCCTCTCCCTCTGGAAGAAGAACTGCCCAAATCTGCTACTGGACATTGAGGGCCACAGGCCGAATGAGCTGGCGCCCCGGGTAAAGAAGCTGATTGGGGCCAAGCGGTCTGTAGTGATCCAGACTTTGCTGGACATGTCCGACTGACCAGGGGCAGGAGAGAAGAGAAAGAAAGGGGGTGGACCAAAATGGCTGACAGTATCCTGAAGTTCCCTGACCGGCTGCGCATTGAAGGCGTGATGGCCAAGGGTTATGGCATTATCTGTAAGTACCCAATGCAGGATACTGACTTGGACATTGCCGCCAAGGCCGTCTATTCGCTGCTCTGTGCGCTGGCCGGCGACGACCACTCAGTCTTTCCCTCTCGAGATAAGATCGTCAGCTGGCTGAATGTTGGACGCAACAAATATAATGCCGGCATGCGGCAGCTCCGGGACCAGGGCTATATTCTGGTGGAACAGGTGAAGGGCGCCGGCAGCCGGTTTGCCCATAACTCCTATACGATTGTCAGCAACCCAAAAAAATTTGCCGAGCAGAAATATGACTCGGATGGGGGAGCGCTGACCTTCGGCTTCACCGGGCTCAAGGGGGCCGGCTATGGTCTGCTGCCCCGCATGGTCATGTTCGACCAGCGGCTCTCCTGCACCGCTAAAGTCATCTATGCCTACCTGGCCAGCTATTCAGGCGCCGGGCAGGTGTCGTTTCCTAAGGTCGCCGTCATCTGCCGCCATCTGGGCCTGTCTGAGAACAGCTTCCGCAAGCATATGAAACAGCTAGTGGATACCAACTATATCAGCCGGGTGCAGCGGCACATCAACGGCCGGCTGGCTTCCAACAGCTATCACCTCAACGACTGCCCTGACACAGCAGCCGCTGACAAGGGACGAACTATCGTCGTTCAGTACCCCAAAAACAGTGCCACGGTACAGTCACCCAAAATTGAAGCCGCGGAAAATCAACCCACGGGAAAACAATCCACGGATATTCAGCCCACGGCAGAACAGGCCACGGAAAATCAATCTGCGGGTTTTCAGTCCGCGGTTCCTGAGGCCACTACTATCATCAGTTCTCTTAACAACATTCCTCTTAGCAACAATCCTTCAATCAACAGACGCCATCATTGGACGGATGGAATGACTTTGCAGGAGATAGAAGAATCGATAGGGGAGGGGCTGGAGCTGGAGCTCTATACCCCAGAGATGAAAACCTCATTCGGCATCACCATGTCGGATGCCGCCATCCAGCAGTTCATCGGCATCATTGCCGGCTACATATATTCCCGAAAACCTGAACTAAAGGTCCGAGGCCGGACTTATACCAGGGATGAGGTCATCTGTCGGCTCATGGGACTATCCCTGGAGGAGTACCAGGCTGTCTATGAGCAGGTCTCCCGGGTAAATACCCCCATAAAAGACCGCCGAAAATACATATTGGCCAGCCTAGTCACCATCCGGGAGGATCTTGACCTAGCTGTTGAGATGGATGTCCAGCGGGATTTCGGACAGAGTAGTTGAGAGCCCTTTCCCAAGCAGAATAGGGGAGAGGGCTCTTTTTATGTGTGCAGTGATAACTCTCTGTATTGTTGAAAATAATCAGTGGAAAGAGGTCGATTGTGGAAGGCGTAGCATGGTCCTTCTTGATTACGGTATGGCGCCGAAGGCGCTTTTTATGTGTGTTTGGTTGATTTTGCATTTGACAAATGCAAAATATTCGATTTCGACAAAAGGGTCTGTTTTCGAGGGTGGCCTGTCCGGCTGTTGTGCAAACGCAAAGTTTGAGGTTCGGTTGCGCATTTGCAAAATTTTTTATTGACGGCGGCCGCCCGTCCATGATATTCTTAATGCCAGCAAAGGGGGCATTTGATCTATGGCCATACCAATCGAACAGGAAACTGTCTCCAGCGTTTTCCGCCATCTGGTGGATGAATCGAAGAAAACGATTTCCAAGATCCATGAAGACACCAAAATTTCGGAGATGACCCTCTATTCGCTGTACAACCGTGAGAACAAAAAAGCCGACCTCCGGATGCTGAAGACGCTGGCCGATTATTTTGGGGTGGAGCTGGAGATCTTCTGCGGCATGCGTGGTTATAAGCCCACTCGCCGGCTCAGCAGCGAGGAGGAAATGCTCGTCCAGCAGTTCAGCACTCTCTCTGATGATGCCAAGCTCCAGGTCATGGGCCTCATCATGCGGCTAAAATCCGACCCAGCCAATGTAGTGCGCCTTATTTGAATGGTCTGAGCTGACCTTGCATAGTATTCCTCATAATCCAATTTAGGGGGAATTATGCAATGGTATATAATATTAACAACCGGATGCTTTATCGCGGATTTCACAGTGACTCCACAGGGAAGAACAAAATCACGAAACCAGACGGCAAAGTCGTCAATGGCAAATGGCTCTACGGCTGTATGGCCATCGTCCCGATGCCGGTGCCGGACGGCGCCAAACCTCAGATGCCGATTCTGTGCCTGCACAGCCCGGATCGGTGGGGAAAGAGCGTGGGCGACAGTTCTATCTGCCCCTGCACAGCATCCCTGTTCTCCGGGACCTGGATGGACACTAACTGGGACGACGCCCGCAAGGCAGACCAGAAAGACTGGCTGGCTCGGGGTAAGACCAGCGCCAACTGGAAGGGTATCCCTGTATTCGAGGGAGACATCTTCTGGCACAAGCTGTACAAGAAGTACTATGTCGTTGTCTACGATTTGCTGGAGGGTTTCCACCTGGAGCCGGCCGATGGCGGCGACGAGTACCTGTTGTCTTGGTTCTTCGGTCTGATGCGGCACAAGGGGACGCTCTGGAACTCCCCCAAGGATTTCCCCGAGAAGGCATTGAAAAAGTTCCATGAGGAGCGCAGTGCCGACACCAGGGTAGAGGCTATTCGTTTCTGAGCGCAAAAAGAGGGTCTGCTGCGATGCAGACTCTCTTCCATTTTGTTGAATATTGTATTATTACTTGAAACAAAGAGGAGCTAGGAAATTTTGTCTTTTTTTTTCGGGTTTCCTGAATTCTTCACGAAATGCGTTGTGATGGAGCCCCACACAGACCGCTACGCTAGGTCTGTGACTTTCCTAAAGGAAAGTTATGTGACACTTCGTAAGGGGTGGGAGGAATCAGCGTGCCTTCCGCAGTCGCTTCGGCTGGACAGGCGGTCTATGTACCCGGCCAGGAATGATGATAGGCGTCCCTTTCGCCAGATAATCAATCATCGTTTGTTTGAGCCGGTCAATGGTAATTTCACGCAGGTCACAGGCCAGCCATCCTCCTTCTGCATGCCAGCGTCCATCCATAGTTCGATAGGAGAACTCATAGTTATCACGATCGACAGTTAAAATCAGGACTCGGGAGCCCTGCGACGCCCTTGCCACCATCACATTACAGTCGGCGGTTGCCTCTGACGAGAAGATCAATTCACGAGCGCCTATAACCAAGTCTTCCGCGGTTTGACACGGGCGTTCAAGCATTTCATCAAAGAGCTTGAATTCGATTGGAGGTTTCCGGGGCATATACGCACCCTCCCTTCGTTGGACAGAATGATTTATAGAGTTTCTGCATATGATTTAGCAGCACAACAATTTTGGAGAAAACTACACCCAGGAGGTTATCATATGCAAAGAGGAGAAATCTACTATGCCGAGCTGAACCCGGTGATGGGCTGCGAATTTGGTGGTCAGCAGCCGGTTGTGATCGTGCAGAACGACTACGGCAACCGGCAGGGATTTACCTTTATCGCTGCACCTATCGCCAAGCGTAGCGAGGCCCGTCTTCCCACCCAAGTGGAGGTGACGGTTATGAATAAAAAAGCGGTAGTTATGACCGAGCAGGTCCGGACTCTTTCCGGCGCTCGTTTTATTTCGTCCTGCGGCAGGTTGTCCGATGAAGACATGGCAAAGGTCGACCAGGCCCTGAAGGTCAGTGTTGGACTGGTCAAATCTAAGCGTACCAAGGCCCTGGATGAATCGCTCATCCACCGAGGGGAGATCTATTTCGCTGACCTCAGCCATGCTTTTGGCAGTGAGCAGAGCGGCCTCCGGCCTGTCGTAATTATCCAGAATGACTACGGCAACCGGTACAGTCCAACGACTATCATCGCTCCGATAACAACCAAGCGCAAGGGACGGATGCCGACCCATGTGGACCACTGGCATCACAGAACCTGTGAGACAGTCCTGCTGGAGCAGGTTCGGGCCATCTCCTGCACCCGCCTGGTGTCCCGCGTGGGGCAGATGTCTAGGTTCGATATGGACAAGATTGACGATGCTCTGAGGGTCAGCCTTGGGCTGGCCTCGTTTGAGAAAAAGACCTAGGGAAGATGTGAATCCCGCCCTTTCTGAGGGCTGAGCATATACAAAAACCGAAAGGAGAAAAAATTATGAGGTATAATTTCAACATGGTCATCGGTGACTATTTCGGCGATGGCCACGGACGGACCCAATCCTTCCATATTGGCACAGATAAGCCAATTAAGGATGTCCTGGAGGCACAGACGCAGATCATTGCAAAAACTGGTATTGACCTGCACAGCTTTGCCAATAAGTTCGAGGACGACCTGCTTCCGGCTGATGTCGTTCAGCAGCTCAAGAAGCTGGGCTATCCATTCAGAACTGAGCTCTACGAGGATGAGAAGGGGCTCCACTTCCAGACGGCTGATACCCAGGCAGACTGCCCAGAGGAGCTGGCTGCCATCTGGTTGTTCCTGCTCAATTGCGTGGACCCGGAGCTGAACTGTTCCCTGGAGCCGATCCCTGAATTGTTCGGGGAGTATGGCGCCGGCAGTATCGGCTACGGCCTGTTCCCGGGCATGTCCTGAGAGGAGGTGTTAAGTTTGAAACAAAGCGATAGCCGAAGCAGAAGGAAAAAGGGCGCAAAAACACAGCCGCAGGGACTGCGGGAAAAAACGATATGGAAGAGGGTCTCAACCTGACTCGACGGCCAGTTCGTCCTTGAAAATATAGCCCCGCTTGCGAAGTAGAGCCAGGCCCTCCGCCTTGGAAATAACAACGGAATGCTCCGTCAGCTTGTCGGCAAGATAACCCTTTGCGGAATAAGGCTCCAGCTTGGACAGGACGTTCCAGATAGCGGTCAGAAGCATCCGGCATACAGCGATAATCGCTTTCTTGTGCCCACGGCGGGCTTTGATTCTGCGGTAGCGTTCCCTGCATTCAGGGTGCCTGTCGGATTTTATGACGGCATTTGCTATTTGAACCAGCAGAGGCTTCAAATAGCAGCCAGCTCTGGAGATTCGTGTGGACTTCACTTTCTTATTGCTCTGGTCATTTCGAGGACAGCATCCAGCCCAGGAAGCCAGGTGCTTTGCAGAGGGAAATACCGACATATCAACGCCGATCTCGGAGATAAGGGCCACAGCCGTCAGCGGAGCGGCGGCAAAGCCAGGAACCGTGCGGATCAATTCCAACTGGTAAGGATAGGGCTCAGCAAGCCGGAGGATTTCAGCTTCGATACGCTCCCTGTGCGCATTCAGTTGGTCGATGTGCAGCAGGCATTCCTTGAGTTTGGCTGCCTGTTCACGGGATACCACCCCGTCCACAGCAGCTTGGATTTCCTCAACAGGATGCTTGCAGCGCCGGTGGATAAACGGAGTCACATCAAACTGCTCACCAGGATGCTCCAAAATGTACTGGATAATGGAGCGTGAGGATTTTCCAAACACGTCAGAAAACACATCATCCAGCTTCAGATTGGAAACGGTGAGGCAGTTTTGGGCGCGGTTCTTCTCTCCGGTCAGCATATTGGTGAGCTTCACACGGTAGCGCATCAGGTCACGGAGCTGGCGGATGTCCGGCGGTGGGATAAAGCTGGGCTTGACCATGCCGCACATATACAGGTCGCAAATCCACTTGGCGTCCTTGCGGTCGGTTTTGTTGCCCTTCTGCGGTTTCGTGTATTTCGGGTGCGCCAAGGTGACCCAACAGGTCTTTTCAAGGATATTGAATACAGGAATCCAGTATTTCCCTGTGGATTCCATGCAGACATCCGAGCAGGAGTATTTCGCAAGCCAGTCAGCCAGATCCCTCAGTCCGTTGGAAAACGAGGAAAAGCGAGCCTGCTTGTACTCTGTCCGGCCATTGGAATCCGTGATACCGATACAGGCAAATATCCAGGTTTTGTGAATGTCCAGTCCACAGCAGTTTTTGCGGAGAATTTTGAAAGCCATTTGCCTCCCTCCAGACACAGTGTTTGGGGAGGTTCGGCAGGGACTGGCCACCCGGCAAAATCGAGTCGATTTGAAAGAGATAAGTTTACGGGCTGCTGTCATGCGCCATTCGTTGATGCCTTAACGGGGGGCCGAACCATATAGAAATGCGGGGTTGCCGTTATACAGCCCCGCCACTCACCTCCACGGTCTCTGTAGTATACCGAGCACTCCCGTGAACAGTATAGCAAACATCAATTTCAGGCGAAAGCACCTGCGTTTCATAACCCCGTCGGTGCCTTTCGCAGAAAGGCGGATTATAGACATGAAAAAGATTTTTGTCCTTGCTCTTGCTCTTGCTATGTTCCTGTGTGGCTGCCAGTCCCAACCTGATGACACTATGCTGTCCTATGACGGGCCCTATGTGGATCTGATCGCGGTTGATGTACCGGAAATGGCGGATGGGGAAGTCTCCATCATTAAGGTGGACAGCGAAACTGGTTATCCGGTCGCCAGCACTATCACAAAGAAAAACGGCGATAAGACCGTCCAGGAGCGCGTATTTCCGCGTTTCGACTATGAAGGTACCGAGACACAGCTCCGCTTCGAAGATGGCGTCCTGACGGGCGCACGGCCCACAGACCTTCCTTTGGATTTGGAGAAGCTGATGGATGACAGCTACTGGGAGACGGACCCGGAGACCCTGGCCGCCATGCTGGCCGACTACGAGGCGCAGATTGCTGTCCTCCCCGAAAATTAAATCGCACCCCTAAGAGACGCCATAAGGCGTCTCTTTTTTATCCGCAGGTGGGCAGCTGATTTGCCCGGCCATCCGGCCAGCGTACCGGTTCGACCCTAATGTCCCGGGCATAGGTCACGAACTGGCAGGGGACATCCAACTTATGGGGCCCCTGCAGAACCTTGGACCGCTCGCAGACCTTCCAACATTTGTTCTTGCCCAGAGCAACCGGAAATCTCCGGTCAGCGGGCAGTTCAATATCGGCCTGACAAGCCATGATGGTGCTGCAGTAGGGGAGAAGGGCCTTGAAAGTACACTCGCCGCCGAATACCATGGTTCGTCGGGGGCAGGCATCGATCAGTTCAGAGACAGAGCGGAAAATCTCAGCCCGTCCATCCGGCTTGGCCGTACTGGACAGTAGTAGGATACGGCTACACCACATTGCCGGGACTTTCTCCCAAGGGAACGACTCATAAGCAGTCCGTCCCATAATGACCGGGTAGTTTGCTAATATCCGCATCTGCTGTTCTCTAAACGGGCGGCAATGGAACAGAATATCAGAACCACTGCCAATCCCCATATTGTTGTCCACTAATACTACCGCCGTGAGCGGTTCAAACTTGTGCATTGTCAATCACCTCACTTCATTATATGCATTTCATAAATTTTATATTTTCCACAGTACGAAGAAAAGGCGTCCGGCATATCACCGGATGCCTTCGCCATATCCCAATCAGAACCGAAAAGTTTGCTCTTCATGGCCGTCCTGGACATAGTCCATATACCGCTTGCGCAAGCTGGTGCATTTCATTTTCCGCAGAGCCTTGGACTCGATCTGGCGCACTCGCTCACGGGTGATCCCCATCAGGTCGCCAACCTCGGCCAGCGTCTTTGCGGACTCACCATTCATGCCCAGCCGGTGGTTGAGGACAAGCTGCTCCTTGGGAGACAGGACTTTCCCCATAACCTCATGGACGGCATTGCGTAGGTCAGTCTTCTCAAACTGCTCCTCGGGGCCAGGACCATCTTCGGTCAGCAGATCACCCAAGACCATACCGTCAGTCTCCTCCGAGATGGGAGTGTCCGTAGAGACGACTGTCTGCCGGCTCAGGCGTGTCCGGGACAGCTCCTCCACAGAGATACCAAGTTCCTCAGCCAACTGCTCATCGGTAACAGAACAGTTCTGCTCCTGCTCCAGCCGTTTCTCCACAGCCATAATCTTGCGCAGCCGCTCGGACATGTGGACAGGAACGCGAATGGCGTGGCCCAGATTGGCGATATCGCGGGTGATGGCCTGCCGGATCCACCAGGTCACATAGGTGCTCAGGCGGAAGCCCCGATCCACATCATAGTACTCAATACCCTTCATCAGACCCATGTTACCAGACTGAATAAGGTCCAGCAGCTGCAGATCATGAAAGGAATTCTCATACTGCTTGGCAAAGGAGACCACCAGCCGCAGGTTGTGCTCAACCAGCTTATCCTTGGCCTTATCAGCGGCCTTGGACAGGGCCTTCAGCTCTACCTTCTCGACCTCAGACAGGGTTGCAGCCTCGTTCTTCAGCCGCTTTGCGGCAGCCCGGCCATCCCGGAGCTGAATGCAGAGCTCGCGCTCTTCTTCCTCACTGAGCAGCGGGTACTGACCAATCTCACGCATGTACATGGAGAAGGAATCCAGGGCGCCGCCGCCCCAATCCTCCTCAGGGTCGCCTGTGCCAGAGATGACATCATCGATGAACTCGGGCTCACCGGGGACGATCTTAATACCGGCCGCAGCCAAGGCCGCCTGGGCTTTGGTCAAGTCTGCAGCCTCCAGGCAATCCAGAGACTGCAGGACCTCAGTATCAGTTAGCTGCCCTGTCTTGCGTCCCAATTCAATCAGAGCAGTGAGAATCATATTAAAATCAAACATAATTTTCTAATGCCTCCTTATATCACATGAACCCTCTTTACCAGAGGAGCATCGTTTGCAGGTACTTAACCGGCATGGCTTTTATCATCCAAAGGCTTTTTTTTGGAAAGTCAGAACATATTTTTGATGTTAAAAGAGAGGTGGACATGCTGGCGACTCATAGGCAGTAGTCCACGCTCAGCAATCGCTCCCATCGACTTTTTAGCTGTGCCATGATCCAGTACCTCCAGCGGCTCAGCCTCTCTAAAGTCTATCTACACCGGGAACGAGTGTCCCTGGTTGGCACGGATCTTCTTTCTGTCCGGACTGAAGGCGTACCGCTGCTTTGCGTCGGTATGGACGATCTCCTCCAGGACACCCCCCTGGTAATTGGATACCTTTTGCGGGTTCCAGCAAGAGGGGCATCTACATCCGCCCAGCCGTGGTCATCAAAAGTCACTCCTGCCACATCCGGCCCGCATAGCCAAGAAATTTGCCAAGCCTAACATAATCAATATCCTTCTCCATGACCTTGCGCGGGCGTACTGCCTCCCTGGGGAGTCCGCCCAGCCCTCCTTTCTCGTGGCCTTGTTCTCTATGCATATTTTATGCAAAACGACTGTTTTATATTTTGGGTATGGAAATCAAGGCTTTTTAAGTCTCCTTTCAAACGCTAAAAGGACCGCCGAATTTTTTCTACCGAAGAAAAGCAGTGAAGGATCTCCTCCCTGCACCCTGGCCCTGATTCTTCGCCTGTGGTCCGTGAGATACCGGATACATGAAAGTTAAAATACTTGTCGGCCTTAGCCTGGGTTTAGCCACCTAAACAGTTGTATGCAGCCACGGCAAAATCCATTGTCGCATACCGCGGATGGTGACAGGTGTTATTTCTTTACAACTGTTGCAATAGTGCCGTTTTCACGGGCCATGTGCGACGCATCTCAGCCTCCTCAGTAAACAAAAATCACCCCACATGATTTCTTTGTTAAAAAAGAAGCCCTTTCTCTGGCAGGCAAATCTCCTTTCGCAGGCCCAACCCGCATGGGAAGCATTCTCTGGAATGAAGCGGATCCGATTTGCATAGGATTGGTGTAGACCCCAATCATTGGAGGCATACACATATTAGGAGGTAACTTTTTATGGAGAAATACATTGAGAAAAATAAGCCCGGTACTTTCACCCCTTATCATGAGGCGGCGGAAAATCTGAAGCGGAAGCTGTCAATCCTTGAGAGGCTGGTTCCCTCTGCCCAGGATCGGGCCCAGCTGGCTATGGCCATCCGAGTCAAGAATGCCCGCTGCAACACCCCTGAGGCCCTGGTGGTCCGGACGCTATCCGTTCTGCACCTGCAGACGGCCCCTCTTACACTGGACGAGGCTGTATTTGCCCTGGACTCCCTGGTGGAGAATGAGGGTACCGAGGTCATGAACCTTCCTGACCAGCAGCTGGCAAACAAGATCGCTCAGACGGCCTTTGCGGCCATGCAGCAGGTTTTGGATGAGTACACGCCACCCGATGAGAAGTCGCTGGAGGCATCTGCCGTTTGCGTGGGACAGATCAAGATTGGCGGCTATGGGAAGGGAGAGTGAACACCATGAAAGCTCTCTCGCTCATCACTGCAGCCCGACTTGACAACCATGATGGCGGCTATATCCCTGGTGTTCGTAGCTACTTCAGACTGATGGGCCTGCATGCCGGTCACTACTGGAGCACGGTCGACTACATGCGGTGGATCGATATCCACCAGTCAGCCTTCCATGAACGGCTAAAACGGAGGAATGAGCGCCCGGCTGCCTTCTATCCGGCCTTTTACCGGTGGCTGAACGATCGCTACTACGGGGACTGCTACATCATCTACACGCCGGCATCCGACCAGTATAAGGCGTCTCTCTCGACCCTCAAGAAATGGGGGTTGGCTGTGGACGACCGAATGTACCACCCCACCTGGGGCGGCCCACTCCGGCCCAATGCAAAGGTCGAAACTGCGGCACAGTATGCCAGGTATCAGCAGAATGTGATGCTGGGCGATGTGATTGTCCTCAGACAGGGCCATAAGCGCACTGCCTGGTTCCTGGATAGTTCCGGGTGGGTAAAAATCAAGGGCTTCGACCGGGCTCGCTGGGGCGACAATGAGCCTCCGGCCGAGGATGAGTCGGACGAACCTGTTATGGAGACTAAAAATCAGAAGGAGGAACAGAACAATGTTAAATGCGGCTGATCTGACCAAGTTGAGTCCCTATCTCAGCGAAGGGAAGGTTGTAAATATCGAGGTCAAGGACCGGGGCCGTAAAGGTCGGGAGGTCCTGCTGGAGTACGAGGACGGGCGTAAGCTGGTCGGAAATCTGAATCAGCCCAACTTTCGGATGCAGCCTCTCAAGGGACTGACCTCTATCGCTTCCTACTTTGCTCGCGGCAAGTATGGCAGTAACGCCTGGCGTGGAAACTGTTCCGGCCTGCTGATCCGGGACCTGCTCCAGCACTACAAGCCTGATACTTTCGGGGATCTGGCTGTGGGCTCCGGCACCTCCATTGAGGTGGCGCAGGACCTGGGTTATACCAGCGCCAACACGGTCTTTTCTGACCTGAACCCCAAGTATGGGGGCGTGGACATCAGCGGGCCTGACCTGGACTTTCCGCTGCTGGACTTCATCTTCTTCCACCCGCCCTATTTTGTATTCCCCGGCTCATCGATGCCAGTGTATTCTGGCAAGGGCGCCGACGGCAAGGGTATGTGGGGCGATGAGATCAATCCCCATGACGGCAGCCGGATCAGCGACCAGGCGGCGTTCAAGCAATGGTTTGATACCTGCAACGCCAACCTGTATAAGCTGCTCCGCAAGGGTGGCCGGCTGGCTATCCTGATGGGTGACTCCCGATACCGGGGCCAGTATTACTCCATGTTCAAGAATATGGACCTGTTCGGCGAGCTGGAGCAGGTGATCATCAAGCAACAGCATAACTGTCTGACCGACACCATCCAGTACAGCGGCAAGTTCATTCCCCTGGAGCATGAGTACCTGGTCATCCTGAAGAAGAAGGACCCGTACATCATCCCCGTGCAGCATGTCAAGTTCATGCAGCGGGATGTTCGGACCAGTGAAAAGATGACTTGGGCGGCTGTTCTGTCCATGATCCTGGAGGCCAACGGTGGCCGCATGGCTGCTGCCGCACTGGAAGGGGAAATGGAGAAGCACCCCAAAGCTCAGTCCAATAACCACTTGGCGGAAAAGTTGCGGCAGGAGCTACAGCGCCATCCGCGGATGTTCCGCCGGGATGGCCAGGATATTTGCCTTGCGCAGCCTGCCTGATATCCAATCCGGGGCCTCTTCGTGAGGCTCCGGTTCTTTTTGCCTAAAATGAATGTGCGCAGACCTGCATATTATCAAATGCGCCGTAAAACCCTTGGCTTTAGCCATGCAGGTTCTCCGCAGGAAACCTGTGTGGGGGATATAAGGCGCACCGTAAAAATTTGTACAGACATATCTGCATATAATATATATAGGAAGGAGGCGTTTCTTTGGGGGAAAGCATATAAGTACCGGCTATACCCCACTGCAACGCAGGAAGAGCATATTCGGGATCTAAAATCAAAAAATAGGAGGTAAAAATTATGGAAATTTTCGGAATCCTAGTTCTCTTCGCGGCAAAGAAGGGCATCACCAGTAAGTCCTATGAGGGCATCCCTCTGCGAACGGCGGACAAGGTGTACCTGGTCTTCCTGTGCCTGGGCTATCTGCTCTGTATGGCTGCTACAGCGCTGTCGTTCCTGGAGTACGCCGTTGGCACTCCCAGGATTCTGGTGGTATCGGCTGGCATGGCCTTTGCCATCTGCGTAGTCGACCTCTTGTCCGACCTGATCGGACTGGGGATGGGCGCTAATGGGGCGGGGAAGGGGCTGACTGTCATCGCCTATCTCATAGCAGTGATCCTCCCGGTCACCTACCTGATTGCCCGGCTGCAGGGCCTATATTGGTACGACAGCGTGTCCACCGGCATGATCATCGTGAGGGATGTGTTTGTCGCCTGTGCCGGATTGGTCGTGGCAATGACCTTCGTGAAGGATTTTTGTCTGCGGAAGAAACAGGACTAATTGCCAAAGCTGGAGCTCCCCATTGTGGGAGCTCCGGCTATTTTGTCAAAAATATAAAAAGTAAGAAGTGCATATAATATAAATAGAACCCCACCGTCCGGAAGAAAAATGTAAAGCCGCGAGTTAGGAATGCCCAGTGTCATCAGCGCGATTCTGGCATATCCGGGACATCCCGAACATGGAAAACTATCAAATCTTGTACAGTTGCAAGATCTTCTGCAAGGGCGGTTGGAAAATAAAAAAGGAGTGTTGTTCAATGCCAATCCCCATTTCCCTCGTCGGCGGCATCGCAGTCGCCATCCTCATCATCGCGATCTTCCTCCTCAGCTATGTAAAGGCGCCGCCTGACCATGCCTTTCTTATCTCCGGCGTAAAGAAGCAGCCCCGCGTACTCATCGGCCGAGCCGGATTCCGCATCCCCTTCCTGGAGCGCATGGACCGGCTGTACCTGGGTCAGATGAGCGTGGACATCAAGACTGACCGCCCTGTGCCGACTAACGATTTCATCAATGTAAGCGTGGACGCGGTGGCAAAGATCCGCATCATGCCTACACCTGAGGGCATTGCCCTAGCAGCCAAGAACTTCCTCAACAAGTCTGCCGACCAGATCGCCATGGACCTCATGGATTCCCTGCAGGGCAACATGCGTGAGATCGTGGGAACCCTGTCCCTCAAGGACATCAACACGGACCGTGACTCCTTCTCCGATGAGGTCATGAATAAGGCGTCCAAGGATCTGGCCAAGCTGGGCATTGAGATCGTCTCCTGCAACATCCAGAATGTCACTGATGAGAATGGCCTCATCAAGGATCTGGGCGCCGACAATACGGCCAAGATCAAGAAGGACGCCTCCATCGCCAAGGCCCAAGCTGACCGCGATGTGGCCATCGCCCAGGCGCAGGCAGACCGGGAAGCCAACGACGCTCGTGTCCAGGCCGAGACTGAGATTGCCCAGAAGAATACGGAGCTGGAAGTCAAGAAGGCAGAGCTGAAGGTCGCAGCCGATATGAAGCGGGCCCAAGCTGACGCTGCATACAAAATCGAGGAACAGGAGCAGCAGCGCTCCATTGAGACGGCTACTGTTAACGCCCAGATCGCCAAGACTGAGCGTGAGGCTGAGCTGAAGCAGAAGGAGGTCGAGGTCGCCAAGCAGACCCTGGACGCTGACATCCGCGCCAAGGCAGACGCAGAGAAGTACCGTCAGGAGAAGGAAGCTGAGGCTGAGCTGTTCGTCCGTCAGAGGGATGCCGAGGCCACGCTGTTCGAGCAGCAGAAGGAAGCTGAGGCCGTCAAGGCCCAGGCAGAAGCCGCCAAGTACGCCAAGGAGCAGGAGGCCGCTGGTATTGCCGCTGTCGGTAAGGCCGAGGCTGAGGCTATCCAGGCCAAGGCTCTGGCTGAAGCCGAAGGTATCGACAAGAAGGCTGAGGCCATGAAAAAGTACGGCGAGGCCGCTGTCATCGAGATGATCATGCAGGCCCTGCCTGACATCGCCCGGAATGTGGCTGAGCCTCTGTCCAAGGTGGACAAGATCACCATGTACGGCGAGGGCAACAGCGCCAAGCTGATCCAGGACATCATCACCGGCACCACCCAGGTGACCGAAGGCGTGGCCCAGGGTATGGGCATCGACCTCAAGGCCCTGATCGCCGGTATGCTGGGCGGCAAGCTGGCGGCCGGGGATGGGCCAACCATCGTGGTGGATGCCTCCTCCGACAAAAACCCTAAGGAGCCCAAGAAGTTGCCCAAGAAGGACGAAGCTATCTTCCAGGAGCTGGATGAGGGCGAAGAAACCTGATATCATATCGCGCCGGACGGCGGGGAGAGAAATTCTCCCTGCCGTCTTTTTTTGTTGTTTTGGGTTTGCCAATTCTTTTTTAACGAAGAAAACTGCTGAGGTTGTCTTGCTTGCTAGATGCTGTTGCTGCGAGCCGGCTCCGTTCCTGAGCCTATGCCGGGTCCATGAGGTTCCGTTGTTGTACGCAACAATGGACAGGTATCCGGTGGCAAAATCTCACGGACCCAATACAGTGCCCCGGAGGGGACCTACTCCGGCGAGAACCTCGGGCAAAACAAAATTCCTCCGCCACATTTCTTCGTTAAAAAAGACCCTCCGATGGCACAAAAGAATGAGAGCCCTGGCATTGTGCCAGGGCTCCCATTTCACGCTGCATGGGCTATGCCTCTCTAATGGCCCATACGGCATCCCGCGTGATGACCATTTTTCCATTGCCGATCCGCAGCATATGCTCAGGAGCAACCTTGCTGGCAATGACCTTGGACATCACAATATCGTAATCGGTGATACTCTCCAACATTCCGCTGACGACGCATTCGCCCACAGAGACTATCAGGCTCTTCCCAATGGCCTCCTCCGACAGGACTACAGTGGACAATGGTTCGAGTACCGGGAACCAACTACATGGCGCGTAGGTATAAACAATAGGCCTGGCCTCTCCGTCGCGGATTGAAACAACACCCTCCCGCATAGCAACCACCGAGGTGATTTTGCCCCATACCGGGAGCAGCTGGCCCTTCAGCTGGTCCCATTCGCTTGGCTGGCCATCCTCATCCGGATCCGTCTTCATCAGCCGGCAGCGGTACAAGGAACCATCGATCCGCATCTCGACCCCCATGTGGAAATTTCGGTCCCTCATGTGGCGGAAGGTCATCCCAACGAGAAAGGGCTGGTCGGCAACGAATAGGCCATTTGCCATAATCCATCGGCACTCCAGGCCGCATGCCGTGTCGCCAATGATAATCGGCGCATCGGCCTTATACCGGCTGACATTCTTTCCCACCTGGACCGGCTTGTTGCGCACATATATGCTTCCCAGCAGCCTTATATCTGCCATATGCTTGTCATCTCCTTCTGATTTTCCTTCCAAAAATTGTACTTGCTGTTCGAATACTATGCGCGTTGCCCGGAGGCTATTCGGAGCTGCCGGGCAGGAAAAGGGCCGCCCATGCGGACGGCCCTTCTGGAGCTATTGATCTGTCGCCGTATCCACGCCAATGAGGTTGACCCCCGCGGCCGGGATGTTCCGCACCCGATACCGGGCGATGCGCTTGATATGCGTCTCGCCTACCATCGCAGCCCAGGCCAGCTTCTGCCCCTTCTTCAGCGTGAGTACCCCTACGCCCTGGGCGGCCCTGGTACTCTTTGCTGCCAGCAGGGAGGAATCGAACAAGACTGTCTTACCAGAGTCGGCGCCCACGGCCAGATCCTGATCCTCCTTCAGCCACAGGACCTTGACCACCGGCGATTTGTCGGAGAAGGCTCCGATGAGTTTCTTGCGCCTGGTCTGCGTCTGGTACGCCGACAAAGCCACCCGGGCAGCCTTGCCATTCTCGAAGAAGAATACCAGATCACCAGAATAGTCGCCGGGCAGGCAGGCCCACAGGACTTTTTCATCAGCGTCCATGCCCAACTTGGTGGGCAGATAGTCGCCCAGAATGCTGGCCTTGGAGTCGTCGAACTCGCTGAGAAAGGTCTTGTAGCACTGCTGCTTGTCTGTAAAGACCATCAGCTCATCCTGGTTATCGGCCTCCCACTGCTGGCCCGGCCCGTCGCCGTCCTTGTACTTCTGCTCGCTGGCCATGCGCAGCGACTGGGGCGTGATCTTCTTCAGGTAGCCCCCCTGGGAGAGAAACAGGTGGACCTGGTAGCTGGGGGCGCCGTTGTCTACATCGTCCACAGCCTCATCCTGGTGGTCTTTGACGATCTCAGTCCGGCGGGGCGTCCCATACTTTTCTTTGACCTCCCGCAGCTCCTTGGCAATCAAGTTCTGGATGCGCTTGGGCGACTTTACGGTCGTTTCCAGGCTGTGGATCTCCTTCTCCAGAGTGGCAATCTCTTTGGTACGCTTGAGGATATGCTCCTTGTTGATATCCCGTAGCCGCAGATTAGCCACAAACTCAGCCTGCACCTCGTCGATCTTAAACCCAGCCATCAGGTTGGGCACCACATCGGCATCCTTCTCCGTCTCCCGGATGATCTTGATGGCCTTATTGATATTCAGCAGAATCTTCTCCAGACCCTGCAGCAGATGTAACTTCTCGGACTTGCGGGCGATAGACCAGTTGAGCCGTCGCCGCACGCATTCCATGCGCCAGGTTACCCACTCGTTCAGCAGCTCTCGCACACCCATAACCCGGGGCTGGCCGTTGATCAAAACATTGAAGTTGCAGGACTGGCTATCCAACAGAGGAGTCAGCCTGAACAGCTTCTGCATGGTCTTCTCAGGGGCATTGCCACGCTTCAGGTCGATGGCCAGCTTCAGGCCAGACAAGTCTGTCTCATCGCGGATGTCACTGATTTCCTTCAGCTTGCCCAGCTTCACCAGCTCAACGACCTTGTCCACGATGGCCTCGGTAGTCGTCGAATAGGGGATCTCATAGATCTCAATGACATTCTGCTTTGGAATATACCGCCATTTGGCCCGTACCTTGAAGGTCCCGCGGCCTGTCTCATAGATGCTCCGCAGTATCTTCTCATCATAGAGGAGTTCGCCGCCGGTGGGCAGGTCAGGAGCCAGCAGAGTGGAGAGGATATCATGGTTGGGATTTTCCATGAGGGCGATGGTCGTATCGCAGACCTCGCCCAAGTTAAATCCGCAGATATCACTGGCCATGCCCACAGCGATGCCTTTGTTGGCGGATACCAAGATGTTGGGGAAGGTGGTGGGAAGGAGGGAGGGCTCCTTCAGCTTTCCATCGTAGTTGTCAACAAAATCCACTGTATTCTGGTCGATATCCCGGAACATCTCGACGCAGATACCATCCAGCCGAGCCTCCGTGTACCGGCTGGCGGCCCAGGCCATATCCCGGGAGTAGACCTTACCAAAGTTACCCTTGGAGTCCACAAACGGATGGAGCAGGGCACCATAGCCCTTGGACAGACGGACCATCGTATCGTAGATGGCCGCGTCGCCATGTGGGTTCAGTTTCATGGTGGCGCCCACAATATTGGCACTCTTGGTCCGGGCCCCGCCAAGCAGGTGCATCTGGTACATGGTGTACAGCAGCTTCCGGTGGCTGGGCTTGAATCCGTCGATTTCAGGAATGGCCCGGGAAACGATGACGCTCATGGCGTAGGGCATGTAGTTGTATTTCAGGGTGTCGGTGATCGGCTGCTCCTGCACTTCTGACTTCAAGCCCTTTACATGCAGGTCAGCAGCGCTTACACGGGCCGCTTCAGCTGCCTGTTTTTTCTTTCTGGGTGCCATTATACAGCCCTCCTTTTAAGAGATATCTGCCAAATCAAGGAACAGGTGCCCATCGCTGGCAATATAATTCTTACGGCCTTGCAGGTCGTCGCCCAGAAGCAGGTCAAACATAGTGGCAGTCTGCTCCACATCCTCGGGCATAACCTTGATGAGGCGGCGGGTGTCCGGGTTCATGGTCGTCAGCCACATCATATCTGGGTCATTCTCACCCAGGCCCTTGGATCGTTGGATATCGCAATTCTTTCCCTTCAGCTTGGCAACCACCGAGTCCTTCTCGGCGTTAGAGTAGGCAAACCAGGTGTCACCCTTGCAGATGATCTCAAACAGGGGCGACTCGGCGATATAGACATAGCCCTCCTGGATGAGGGTGGGGGTGAGCCGGTAGAGCATCGTGAGGATGAGGGTGCGGATCTGGAACCCATCCACATCGGCGTCCGTACAGATGATTACTTTGTTCCATCGTAAAGCCGAGAGGTCGAACCCGGCCATCTCCTTGGCATGCCGATCCTTGACCTCCACACCACAGCCCAGGACGCGGAGCAGGTCTGTAATGACCTCGCTTTTGAAGATCTTGGCATAGTCGGACTTCAAACAGTTGAGTATCTTGCCCCTCACTGGCATAATAGCCTGGAATTCACTGTCCCGGGCCAGCTTGACGCTGCCCAGAGCCGAGTCGCCCTCCACGATGTAGAGCTCCCGGCGGCTGGCGTCCCGGGTCCGGCAGTCTACAAACTTCTGTACCCGGTTTGAGATATCCATGGAGCCGGTCAGTTTCTTCTTAATGTTCAGTCGCGTCTTCTCAGCATTCTCCCGTGCTCGCTTGTTGATGAGAACCTGCTCAGCGATTTTTTGGGCATCCAGGGGATTTTCAATAAAATAGATCTCTAGCTGCTCTTTTAGGAAATCGGTCATGGCCTCCTGGACAAACTTATTGTTGATGGCCTTCTTGGTCTGGTTCTCATAGGAGGTCTCCGTGGAGAAATCATTGGTCACCAGCACCAGCGAGTCTTGGATATCCTGGAAGGCGATCTTACTCTCTCCCTTATTGTACTTGCCCTGGGATTTCAGATAGGCGTCCAGGGCCGAGACAAAGCCGGAGCGCACAGCTCGGTCAGGAGACCCGCCATATTCCAGCCATGAGGAATTGTGATAGTGCTCGATGACCTGCACCCGGTTGGAGAAGCAGAAGGCCACTGACAGCTTGACCTTATAGTCGTCCATATCAGCCCGGTCCCGGCCTGACCGCTCCGGCGACTGGAAGAATACAGGAACTGTCAGGGTACCTTCGCCGGCCAGCTCGGTCACATAGTCGGTCAGCCCATGCTCATAGAGAAACTGAAACTCCTCAAAGCGGCCAGGCTCCATCTCATTCCGAAAGAGGAAGGTAATACCGGCGTTGACCACCGCCTGGCGCTTGACGGTATCGGCAAAATACTCAGCCGGGATATCAGTGTCCATGAACACCTCCCGATCAGGTTTCCAGCGTATGGAGGTGCCGGTATGCGCACTTTTGGGGGCCGCTTCTTCATGCAGGCCACCAACATTCTCGCCCTTCTCGAAATGCAGGTTATATCGCTTGCCATCGCGGATGACGACCACATCCATAAATTCGCTGGCATACTGGGTAGCACAGGAGCCAAGTCCATTAAGTCCCAACGCATATTTATAGTCACCGTCCCGGCCATATTTGCCGCCGGCATAGAGTTCACAAAAGACCAATTCCCAGTTGTACCGCTGTTCTGTCTCATTCCAATCTACTGGGCAGCCGCGGCCCTGGTCGTCCACCTGGATGGATCCATCCAGATAACGGGTGATGGTGATGAGGCTGCCGTAGCCAGCACGGGCCTCGTCAATAGCATTGGACAAAATCTCGAATACAGCATGCTCGCAGCCCTCCAGCCCATCAGAACCAAAAATAACACTTGGTTTTTTCCGGACCCGGTCGGCGCCCTTGAGAGCAGTGATTGAGTCATTGCCGTAGCCTTTCTTCTTAGTCATATATGAAAAGCAGCTCCTTTCTCTTTCGAAACTTCATTATACGCAAAGGGTGCCAGATGCGCAACTTTTCCATTTATATTATATGCAGTTTGCTTTGAATATATTTTTTCACAGAGGGTTTCAGGGCATAGAAAAAGCCCCCTTCGGGGGCTTTTGAGTGCTCAGACCGGGCTCAGCAACAGATGCTGGATAAGCTGGCGGTCTATGCAGCAGACCTCGCCATCCTGGACAACGCCAGGGCCAAAGTCGGATGGCATGAGCCTGTTCTTCCACAGGTGGATGACCAGGTCATAGTCAGAAAAATCGACCAGCGAACCATCCAGGCGGAACTCGCCGCAGTAAGCGGAGATGCGCCGGGCGATGTCACCCCGAGTCAAAACTGGTTCTGGTTCGATTGGCTCCAGAACCATCCGGAACCCAATGTTGGAGTCGGCTTTGTCGACCTCTCGGGCATTGACGATCCTCCCCCCATGGGTGACGACCGAGCAGCGGTCCGGTTGAAACACGCCATCACCAGGGATGAACTCCTGGCCGAAGAAACTGAAATCACCCTTCCATTCGATATCTTGGCTGGTAGCGGCCACAAATTGCTCCCACTCGCCGTGATTGGCAACCTGGGGGCAGCGGAGGAGGTAGTCCTGGCCATAGAGCGTTATCTTTCGCCCATAGACAAGCCCCTGCTTGTGCAGAGCCTCCCAGGTTATCCCGGATAGGAATACCTGGCGAGACACCAGAATACCGCAGGACTGGACCCAGTCTACCGGCAGGTTCCGCATGTCTACACCGTTTACCAACTCCAGGCGAGGATCCTCGACGGTGATTGAACCACCTTCACTGGCGGGAACCCCATTCTCCAGGAGATAACCGAAGCGAACTCTGCGGAATCTATGATATTTGCCCATATCCATATGTACATTATTCTCCTTCCTGCTTTATATTTTCCCTAAATTGAACTTCTAAGTATGTTTTATGCGGGCTTGTGCGAAACTATTCCGTGGGAATGGCTTGCTGTTTGCTACAACAATTTGCGTGGTTGCTTGTTTTGGACAACGAGGACCTACGAAAGTCTTTAGTGAGCTACCCCACGGCTAAAGCCGGGGGCTTCAGGCGTATCCTGGCATAGGCCAAGGTATGCCTTCTCTTTTCCCGTTCGTAGGTTTGCCCGCCGCTGTCGGCCCGCTCCAGGGTCAGGTCATAGTTGGAAATCCCGACCAGCCGGCCACAGAGGACATGCTGTGATAATCCGTTCCACCGGCTTTTGGACGGAGGCTAAGTCAGAACATGAGGTGCCGGGCAGGGCAATCTTGCCATCCAGGAACATGACTCCTAATTTTTTGATGCCCATATATGAATAATTCCCCCTTTCATGTTTTTGCTCCAAATTGTGGTCCTGGGTGAATAATATGCTCACTTGCTCAGGACCATTCCAGGCAGGTCTCACGGACCATAGGCGAGGTAGCGGAGATTCTGGTAGGAGAGCACCTATCCGTCGTATTTCTTCGTTAAAAAAGACGGTTTTTGGGGCAATGGGAATTTTGTTGGTAGAGTATGCTGTATTGCACCAGGAAAATGCAATTTCATACGCAAAAGTGGAGGGTAGCAATATATTAAGACAAACAGCTAAGTTGAACTATCTGCAAAGAGGGGCTCTTTTTTGTCCGGAAAAAGGCCCTTTTCTTTGCGACAATAGTTTCAGAAAATCATGCATATATTTGCTATGCAAACTTCGATATAGACACCCTTCCAAAAAAGTTCAAATTTGCCTGCACAAAAAAAAATATGTCGAGCAGTTTTGCCCAACATTTTTGGGATATTGGCGTTTTTGGCAAATAATTTTGGGTGCAGAATATCTGGCTGTTGTAGACAACCGGTAACTTCAATATATCGAAACGGACATCCGCATATAATATTAGTGATAGCCGAATTAGGCCCTGCGCCAGATTTGCCGAAGTGGGCAGATGGGAGACCTGTAGTCTGGTCAGCAGGTTTTTGGAGAGTCTCAATTAACGACAACGCAGTTAGCGCAGGGAATACGAAGGCCCTTGCCAGGTTAAACAGACCCATCATTTCCTGGTCCAACCCTACCAAAAGCGGATCTGCTGCATATCGAAATCCGCCGGCATTGCTGGCGGCGCAGCTAAGGGCGTACTCGTGCTGCGATACGGAAACTCTGTGCCATGCCGACATAGGTGGCGACGGAGTACATGGAGTACTGGTCTGGCGGAGCCGCTGCAGAAAATCTCGCTGGGAGGAATACATGGGAAAGACAAACCGAAAACCCCCCGGAACTGGGTGTAGCTGTCCAGAGGAAATATTAGCTAGGAGGGTTTTCTGCCGGTGATGAGCCGGGGGAGCCTGCTCGGGAATGGTCGCATGGAGCAGAAATGATGCGGAGAGCAGGTTGGTCGTTTGTCGCTGACGAGATCAAATGAGGTCTCGGACTCCCCCTTGCAGCGAAAGAGCAGCAGTATTTTGCTTCTTTTTCGTGGCAAGGGGGTGTTGCGTCTGTGCCGCACGACCACTGCTATTTCCTGCGCTATCGCGTCACTACAGGACACCCAGTCTTTTTTAATGAAGAAAAGGCCGGGGGGTGTTCATTCTTCCCCAAAGCATCGATGCGTCGCATTTGGTCCGTGAGACAGCCACCCTCAATGAACACGAGAGCCCTTCGATCCACTGGGGCGTACAGGTTATCAGGAGAAGCCCCCGCCCACTGCAGAAGACCGCACTCCAATCACCGATGTTCCCAGGCGACGCTGAGAGTGGAGCAAAGCGAAACGAACAGCGTGGGAGCCCGAGGGTTCATCCCCCTGACCCGGTAGGGTCTGGGGGGTGGCCCGAGGGCGACCTTAGGGAACCCTCTCTTTTTAATTTAACTTGCTAAAGTATTTGTTTTACATCTCGCTTTTCTTGGTTAAAGTTAGTTGTTTTGAGCTTGTTTTAGCTTGTTGAAGTAAGTCCCCTCAATGTCACTTTAGTGTGCCAAAGTACAGCTCTGAGATGTCGCCGTGAAGGAAATGATGAGATTGTACCAGCGAATAGCATCAACGCCATCTGCATAAAACAATACAGCACCCAATTCAGGAAAATTACTTAGAAAATAGGAGGAATAACATCATGGGGGTTAGCATTACCTGTCGGAAAACTGGCCGCACCATCGACATGGGGGCCGGCGGATTCCTGCGCCTGCGCCGGAAGGTCTCTGAGTTGCAGGGCGGCCCGTTCCACGATGTCTATGAGGAGGTCTGCAGCTGGTATCCTGGCCGCACCGCTGAAACGGCTGATGAGTTCGATGCCCGCATCAACGCCCGCATCGAGGAACTGCTCGCTGATGAGGACAAGACCAAGCGGCCTGATATCAAGATAGTCGACTTCCTGCTTCAGACCGATGTAGGAGGCCGCATTCGTTACGGCGCCTGCAAGAATATCCTGAAGGTCATCGGCGACTATGACGATAATATCCTGTACGGCTACTGCGGTCGCCCGGACTGCGCCAAATTCGCCGACTTCAAGTCTATTCTGCAGGACTGCGTGGATACCAAGTCAAACATGATCTGGTCGTAGAAGGCAACGATTACGGGGGAAAATAAAATGACAACAACGAAAGAAATACTCGCCGAACTGAAGGCGAAAGGATTCCAGGTTATACAGCACCCGGACCAGGAGCTGTACATCGCGTATAGCGAGAGAAGGCTGCTTCATACGGGATGTGGGATCTCCGAGACTTCCATCGAATGGCTGAAGGAAATGTTCGACGGCCCGCCCCAGGAGAAAGAGGAGGGTTCCAACATCAGCAACCAGGAGGCCCAGGTTCGGATCCTGCGCATGGAGCTGGCCCTGCAGGAGCTGCTGAAACCCGGGAAACTAGACGAACTGTTCCCGCTTCTGCCGCTCACCAAGGCCGGAAAATTCCACAAAACTGCTGCCACTAACCTGTACATTCCCGGCATCAAGTATACGGTCAACGAGGACTACTTCAGCCAGTCTGAAGTATCGCTCCAGATCGCCGCATACAGATGGCTGGACGACGACACCTTCAACTGGGAGGTCTGTCCGGAGATCGGCATCCTGCGGATCAACCCTGACGCCTCCTTCGTGGGACGGAAGACGCCGCCCAATCTCATTGATGAGAAGGGAAACATCACGGCGCCCGCCGAGCTGCCCCCAAAAAACAAGTACCTCAAGCAGGAGGATCTTGTTCCGGGCACCGGCTACCTGGATCCCAAAGGGACCGAGTACATGTACCTGGGCCGGCTGCGGCAGCACCGTGTCGAGGACAGTGTCGACTGGAATGGCGATCCCCACCATTTTGATGTGGTGCAGAACCTCACCAATCCGTTGTACCTGCGGATGACCCCAAAGGCCAAAAAGGAAGTTGCCGCCTGCGCCACCCTGCAGGAATACCTACAGAAACGGTTTGAAGCTGCCGAGGACGAGTGCCTGTTCACCGGTCTGAACGAAACGGTCTCCAAGAAGTTCGTGGATGAAGGAACCGTCTACTTCGATGCCGACCACAACAAGGTCCAGGGCCTCCATGTGGAGAAGAATATCCTTTGGCTCCCTCAGGGGACTGTAAAATTCGATATTGACCTGCCCTGACGGGCAGTCAAAAAGAGCTCTGCCGCACCAGCGGCGGGGCTCTTTGTTTTGCGCAACGAGGACTGTAGCTGTTTGTTTCGCACAGCAGAGAAGCCTCACGGACCCGGCATCGGCTCTGTAAGGAGCCGAAACAGCAATGCCATCAGAAAAAAAAGAGCCCCACCAGCCACATTTCTCCGCTAAAAAAAGACCCAACGCTCCCAAATCTATCCCCGCAAATGAATATCAGGCATTCTGCATATGATGAAAATGTAACAATCCTCAACGAAAGGGGCTTTGATATGACATGATTGAGAAGGTTAAAGGCATGGCCGAAAAAACCAATGCTTTTTTCGCCGAAGCCGGCCCACAGCTTTCAGTCACTGGCCAACAGTTCCTTGCTGGACTCTCCCTGCTCTGCGTCCTGCTGTCGTTGCTGTTCTTCAAGAACATGTTCCTTCCTGCCATGGTTTTGGAGTTTGTCTCCCTGGTCTGGTATATGTTTACTGGACAGAGCGCTCCGGAGATGGCCGGCAAGGCTGGTCTGTGGGCCAAGATCAATTTATACCTTAACATTTGCTTGCTGGTCCTGGTTCCTTACAGCTGGATCGCAAAGGTCGCTGGCGGCGGTGGCGGCGCAGCCCTTGTGGGCATGGCCTCCATGGTCGTCGGCGCAGCTGGCCTCACCGTCTTCCAGATGAGCGATATGGGCAAGGGTATGTGGATCAAGCTGGCTGAGGTGGGTACCAAAATGGGCAAGGGTGAAGATCCCGCCTACAAGCCGGGCGACATCATCCTGTGTAAGGACAAAGATTTGGTCGAGGCCGGCGCCAAGGATCCGCGGGAGATACTCCCATATAAAGACCGGTTCCTGCACATGCTCATTCTTGGCCCTACCGGCGGCGGTAAAACCTCTCAGGTCATTCTGCCTATGGTAGACCAGGACATCAAGAATTTTGAGGCCGGTGTAACGGTCATCGAGCCTAAGGGAGATCTGGCCCGTGAGGTAGCGATGATGGCCAAGGTGGCTGGGCGCCCCTACATCTATTTTGACCCCAGCGTGGATAATTGTCCCTTCTTTAACCCGCTGGTGGGCGATGAGGACGATGTCATCGAGAATGCCGTTACCACCTTCCTGATGCTGAACCCTGACTCTCCTCAGTACTTCAAGGATCTGTCCGAACAGCTGGTCCGTTATACGCTCAAGGTTCTGAAACGCCTGGACAAATCTGAAGGCGTCGATGGTAAATACGCAACCTTCATCAATATGAACACTGTCCTCCAGAACCCTAACCAGGATGGTCGCAAGCTGGTCACCAGGTTTGGACAACTGAAGGGGGAGACAGATGCTGAGCAGAAGGAAAATGCCGATATTGCCAGCTGGTTCATCAACGAGTACTATGCTGAGCGGTCCAAGGTGTATGAGAATTCCTCCGGCATCCGGGCTCAGGTGTCCAAGGTTATTGCCAACCGGTACCTGCGCGGCATTCTGAATCCTGATTTCGATAAGGGGCAGCGCAACCAGATCGACTTTGACGAGCACCTGGAGAAGGGCGGCGTCATCTGTATTTGTACAGCCCAAGGTATGATGCGCGACCTAGGTAAGTTCCTGGGCTACTTCATCATCCTGCAGCTTCAGTCGGCTGTTTTCCGCCGGCCTGGCAACGAAGATAACCGCCGGGCGCACTTCCTCTACATCGACGAGTTCCAGACTTATTCGACGCCTGGTTTCTCCGACATGCTGACTCAGGGCCGTTCTTACCGCGTGGCCTCGCACCTGGCGACCCAGGCTCGTGCCCAAATCGCCATGGGCGGCGGCCGGGATGGCAAGAACTTCGTGGAACTGGTCTCTACCAACGCCCGTAACCTGATCATCTTCCCTGGTGTATCGTTCGTGGATGCCAAATACTACTCGGATCAGTTTGGTGAGCACGAGACCGTCGATGTTGTCAAGAGCGAATCCCGCAAGAAGTTCGACTTGATCACGGGCGGTCTGGATCGGCTGGGGCATCCCACCGAGTCCATCCGTGAGCAGAAGAAGATGGAGGCTCTCTTCAGTCCCACTGCCATCATGAAGCGGCCCTTTGGCGAGCTGACCTACAGTCTCATCAAGTACAACTCGGTCCAGCCGGCCAAGGTCGGCGTGGTGCAGTGGCTGCCCAAGGAATATGACCGAATGCTCAAAGATTTGATCGATACTGAGATCGTCCCCCATGAATACCGATTCCAGAAGGAACACGGCATCCGGCCGCAGCCGGAGGATAAAATCGAGGACTTTGAGTTTGGGAACAGCCCCCAGAGCGACCCGTTCTCCGATCCTGCCCCCGCTCCCGCTCAGAAGCCTGCGTCTCGGCCTGTGCCTCGGCCGGCCTCTGGGGCGGACCTCGGCCTTGGTGAGGAGGAGCTTGCAGAAGACGCTTTGAAGCCGCCCCCTGGCAGCGACCTCCCGGAAGATATAATCTTTGACAACGGCCGAAACGACCCAGACTCCATGGATGAGAACTTCTTTGGGAGCCCCATGACGGATAATGGGCCTCCTCAGGATGATTTCAGGTTCGATGATCTGTCTGGCGACCCGCTGATCGACGACGATGATTTGATTTGAGTTTTTTCGAGCCCACTTGGCCTGCTATTAGTGGTGGGCGCCTTCGGGCCCCGCTACTGTCTGCAGAGCTGTATCTGGGACGAATTACTTTCCCTACCGGGATTGGCAGAAGCTCCTTCTAAGCAGCCGCAAGGCTGTTTAGAAGGTGAGGTTCACACTCAAAACGACCGTCGGCAGGAGCCCTTTGAAGACAAGCCCAAGGCCAGCCTTGCCGACGCCAAGCTCAAGAAACAAATTACTATTGTTGTCGTGGTCGCTGTGCTGCTGATCATTGGCATTATTGTTGTGGCGGTGACGGCAGTGATGCGAGGCAACCTGAGTATTCTGCCTGGCTCCAGCCAGAATGAAGATTCTGGATTCCTGGGGCTGAAAAGCCCTAACTCGCTCAAGGATATTGAGCCGACCACCAAAGAGGTGTTAAGAAATGTTTGACGCTCAAAACGACCGCCGGCAGGAGCCCTTTGAAGACAAGCCCAAGGCCAGTCTTGCCGACGCTAAGTTCAAGAAGCAAATCGCCGTTATTGTTGCTGTCGCCGTGCTGTTGATCGTTGGTATCATCGCTGGGGCGGTGACGGCTGCGATGAGGGGCAACCTGAGCATTCTTCCTGGTTCCAGCCAGGATGAAGATTCTGGATTCCTGGGGCTGAAAAACCCTGGGTCACTCAAGGATATTGATCCGACCACAAAAGAAGAGCTTCGGGAAGAATTCGAAGCCAGGCCTCCGGTCACTGAGAATGATATCCCAACCTTTGAGAAGAATATTACCAGGTATCTGAATGCGGGCGACTTTTCCGGGCTGGACAATTATCTGAGAGAGCAGATGTCCACATATCAGACTCCGAGCGAGGAAGATGAGGCGATAGACGACTGGAGCGGCAGATTCCCGCTGCTTAGAAGCGACACTCAGATTGCCATCAACTTGGTCAATAAGGCCATTGATGTTCCCGCCCCACAATTTCAGGTATTCAGCGATCCTGAAACGCTGGCTGCAGCCATCCTTTGGTCCCCCATTACTATGAAAATCGATGCATTCCTGGATTGGTCTTCGCTGATCCTTCCGGCCCCAGCTGTGGGGGCAAGTATCCAGCTCAGTGAATATGTCTACGATGAGCCGCAGGAAAAGCTGGCTGAAATCTCTGATTCCACTGGCGTCCAGTATTACGATGTTCGTTCCTACAATGCAGTTGTGACTGGTCACCAGGTTCGGGTTACGGTTGTCATGGGGCCGACTGGCTATTGGCTGCCGTATTCTGTGCAGGATATCGGAGGCACCTTGACCTCCAACAGCTGGACTAAGGCGTTCCTAAAAAATGAGCTGGAGCCGAACATTCCCTACCATTCTGATTTGGATGAGGTCTGCTATCTTAGCCCGCCCGATGGCGTGCCAAGCAGGGAAGAAAACCCTGATTGGTACAACGAGGAAGGCATTTACATCGGTCCTAACTCCGAGTACCGGCCACCTATCATTGAGCAAACAGAGGAAGAAAGCGAAACTTCCATGGAAGGAGAGTCTCAGGCAGAGGGCGAAGCAGCGCCTTCCGAGGAAACAGCGACTCCTGCAACCTGACATAGAACGAACCCCGCCAGGGAAGAGCCTCTGGCGGGGATTTCTTTTGGCCCGTCGAAAGCAGTCCTCACGGACCATATAAAGGCTCCAAGAGGAGCCGGCCCGCGGCGGCGCCATGAGCGACAAGAAAACTGTTCGCCACATTTCTCCGTTAAGAAAGACCAACCTCACTTTTTGCTGGCTAAACACCTTTTGACTTTTTGGTTGCAGAAATAGCAGGCAGAATTTTGAGTTCGTCATCAGCGCCATCGCTTCGCACATGGGGAACAGGCAACTTTTTCTCCGGTACAGCCAGTACCTGCTCTGGGTTGAATTTCCGCATCCGCTCGTCCCGGATGGTTGAATAGCAAAACCATGCATTGAGCAACGGCTCGATTCTCTGGTTATCCGATTTCGCCGACTGAAATGCCGTGAGCATCAGCCGGCCGCGGGCCATGCTGAAAAACAGCTTTACCGCAATATTGTTCTCATTAAACAGGTTGATAGCTGCAGGACTCATTTTTGCCTTCTCGTCGAAGACTGTGGACATTTCGATGCCCCTGGCATCCTCGTTGTAGCAGATGTACGACAGTCCATCCACGAACAGCACCGGCGTACCTGACAATTCGTCCATCAGGATCTCCACCCGCCGGTTATAGTAGGAAAGAGACCGGTACAGGTCGGACAGCACCTCTGGCTTTTTGAGTTCTTCTTCCATGGGGATCAGGACCAGTCGCGGGAGTTTGCTGGCAGCCGGTTTACGGTACAGAGCCGAATCCCGGCCTCTTAGAACCGCTTCCTCAAAGGAGATATTCTCCCGCTTCATCCGGGAGTACACAGTTATTCGCTTGAGCCGGAATGCCGCCATGGCCGCCTCCCGGCTTGGATAGCTGATTCCCTCGATGACGCATGGTTTGGCCGCAGGTGGGGCGTCGCTGCCGCCGGCCGGTGTCGAGTTTTCTAACACATACTCGATGGCCGCCTCTGCGCTGCACTGCTGAGACTCCCGCACCGAATACACGCGGGCAGGGGAGATACCCAAAGCCTCCGCCGCTGCATAGATGGAAGAATACTGCACTCCGTTGAATTTCACAAATTTTCGTTTTGGTCCTTCCCTGGGCGGCCCAGGTGTTTTGCTGGCTGTTGAGAACTGACATTTTTCGATAATCTCCTCCAGCGATTTTCCCTTCCTGAAATAGGCCGTCACCTTCGGGTAGTTGAGGTTAAACTCCTCCGCAAATTCCCGCAGAGAGGAATACATCCGCCCCTCATATTCCACCTGGTAGCCTTGCGCTTCCATTGCCATGATCTCCTCCTATGCAAATTTGTCAGTTCCTATTATACAACGGAACATGGCCGGATATTCACATATTTTGTACGGAAGTTGTATTTCTTCTCTCCAGTCAATTAGCACCAACAGGAGTGCATAACATCCAGATGAATGAGGCGCATGCGTTTGCCTTGCGGCGCCTCAAGGCCGATAAACAAAACATATAGGCTAACAATTAAATGAAGAAAGGAATAGTGATTCGTAATGGATAAGATTTTTGATACTGACCGCACCGCCCTAGAGACGCTGATGGCAGACGAGACGATCTGCTGGGGTACTGTAGAGCGGCTGGCCCGGACCGAGGAAGGGATGGGCTACATGACCCTGATGCTGGTCAAGAACCTGGATATGGGCATCAAGGCTGGTGGCGAGAAGTGCGTGATCTATGCCCCTGAGGCCGACTGCGACAACCCCAACCTGCGGCTGATGAACCTGATGGGGCGGCGGATCCCCTTCGTCATCTGCGGCATCGACGAGGACAAGGGTTGGCTGACCTGCTCCAGGAAGCGGGCGCAGGAGCTGCTGAAGACTAGCATGCTTCAGGGCCTGCAGTCTGGCCGTATCTACGAAGGCGAGGTCGTTGGTTTCAGCCGTTATGGTGGCTATGTGGAGGTGGGCGGCGTGACCGGCCATATCCGCAACAGTGATTTCACCACTGACCACAGCGACATTCGCGAGTATATGAAGATGGGCGACCGCCTGGAGGTCCGTTGCAAGGAGATTTCCGCCTCTGACGGCTACATCTTCTGGGAGGCCGTGAACAAACAGCACCGCACCAAGCCTTTGGCCTTTGACTTTGAGCCTGACACGATTGTGCTGGGCAATGTAGTCCGGATTGCCAATTTCGGACAGAGTACCGGCGTATTCGTCAACCTGCAGCTGGGTATCGATGCCCTGTGCCCCATGCCCCGCGACCTGGAGATAGAGGAGAACTCCCGAGTCTCCATCAAGATTGAGAGCGTTACCCCCGGCAAGCGGCCCACCGATCCTCCCCGCATCCGCGGACGGATTATCCGAGTGTCCTAACATCAATACTGCAGGGTCTCCCTAAAGGGAGGCCCTTTTTGCGCGAATAGAACACTAGCGATTTGCATAGTATATAGGTCATAGCACCGGATTTTCTCTGGTGGCTGCCAATTTTGGATATACATTTTGTAAGGAGTGTGACTTAAAATGAGCGAAATGCCCTATGTGACACGCGCTGACGGCGAGAATCTACGCATCGCGCCCTTCTACCAGCAGGTGTTCCATCATGAGTCCAGTCAGCCAAAGACGATGCCCGAGTACACCCTGATCAAGGGCTTCGTGCAGCTGCCGGAGCAGAACCGGCAGGTAACTCTGGAGGTTCTGAAGATGCTTTCCCAGTTTGTCTTCGCCACTCGGGAGCAGCTGGTCCGGTTGCTGGAGATTAAGGGGATCGACCCCTCGACCCTGGACGACGACCTGTCCCTGATGCTGGAGAACCGGCAGGTCAACTGCTTCTATCTGGCGGAGACGGCCTCGCCTGAGTTTGAGCCAGCTGAGGATGCCTTTTTGGTCTATTGTATGGATTTTGGAGCCCTGTGCCTGCTGAATCATTTCAGCAGCAGCGACTCGCTTTCCTGGTTCACCACGGACGCAAACCGCAGCTCTGAGCTGGTGCTGAAGTACCTGACAACTGTCGAGTTCTTCCTGTCCCTGGCCAAGGTGCAAGGTCCGTCCCTGCGCTACTTCAAACCGGCTTTCGATGTGGCCTTCGGGCATCGGGAGATCCGCTTCTCCGGAGCCTTTGAAATCGAGGATGCCAACGGTCAGAACCATTCGTTCCTGCTGGAGACGATCCGTAATTTTGACCTGCCGGTTACCTGGCGTGATAAGTTGGATAAGAAGGTCGTCCATTTTGTCTCCAAGCCCAAGAGTTGGGGCAAATACTTCCTGGATGAGCCGGTGGTCCTGCTCTTGGTCGAAAACGATAAGGATGCCCTGGAAGCAGCTGAGCTGTTCTATCGGCGTACCGAGAAGACCAATTTCCGGCTCATCACCGACGATCAAGTTCGGGTTGGGCTGGAAAATGCCCGGTTCCTGAAGTATGTGCCCTATCAGGCAGCACCTATTACTGGCCAGGGTTACGATGAGGAGACGGCCCGGCATATGACTGAGCTGGATGAGGCCACTCATACTGGCTCTCTGGTCGCCGTTCGCGCGTCTCTGCTGTCCGGGTCCTAAGACATATCTTTTATGCCCCGTCTCCGGGCCTTGGCCTGGCGGCGGGGATTTCTTTTTCGTCGTCTTGCTGGGAAGGATATGAATCTTTTCTAGCGAAGAAAGGCCGGCATGGACTTTGTCTCCCCCTCTGGTTACCGTGGATGCGTCGCCTATGGTCCGTGAAGTATCCCTGATCGTGGCAAACAATTTGCGTGGCTCTTTGTTTTGCACAACTGTTGGGAATACTCATGGGTAATAGGCTGCGGTAGATTTGCATAATATCATCTCTATAAAAGCGCGTGGTGACAGATCCCCCTTCATGTTCTCAAATCAAACTGCCACCACGAGACTTACGAATATATTTGCGGTATCTGGGGCTATTGGAAGCAGAGCTCCAATATAGGAAGCCAGAACAACCAGAACTTCGTATCCCTGCCCTTTGCAAAGTTCCGCTGGCAGCTGCAGTACCGGGCCGAGCGGCTGGGCATCCGCTATATCGAGCATGAGGAGTCCTACTCCTCCAGAGCGTCGTTCCTGGACAGGGATTTCATTCCTGTTTATGGAGAGGCCGGCGCTGACCAGGTGAAGTTCTCCGGGCGGCGGTTCAAGCGCGGGCTGTACCGCAGCAAGAGAGGTCAGGGTCTGAATTCGGACTTCAACGGCAGCGCCAATACGATCCGGAAAGCGATTCCGGATGCCTTTGTCAGGGGCATCATGCCCGACTTCAGCAGGGTGCTGGTGTACAAGCATCCGGACATGGAGCCCATTGCGGTTGGCAAACTGGCTTAATAAGTAGTCCCTATGGGATAGCGGCCTCGTGAACGGGCCAAATGGAGTTGCAGTTTCAACTGCGACGAAGTGGCGAGTGCAGGAAGCCTCGGTTCCCTGTACTCGCGTCTATCGAAGCTCCCTCTAAATGAGGGAACCCACCCTCATTTAGGGGGAGTAGTTCACTGTGGGGTAGACCCCTTAGCAAGCTCAGGTCCTTTACAGGGCTGGACCGTTCACGCAGGACATATTGCGAAGTTAAAAGACTTACTGGAAGAGCTGTCCTTTCTCAGATTTTCAAGAAGGAGGTAATGCCATTATGGCTGACAACGGCCTCAATAATATGGGTGATGTTTCCCAACAGGTGTCTGACCAGGTGACTGGTAAAATTAAAGAAAAAGCCGAAAAGGGGGCAAAGAAGGTCGCCAATAAAGTAGGGAAACAAGTTGGCAAGACAGTCAAAAAGGGCGCAAAGAAGGTCGCCAAGGCTACGGCAAAGGCCGTTAAGGCAGCTGTAAAGGCTGCTGTCAAAACGGCTGTTACCGTAATTAAGACTCTGATTAGCTTGATCGTCAAACTCCTTGTGGTTGCCTGGCCATTTGTTTTGATCCTGCTGGTCATTGTCATTGTGCTCGTAGTTATCGCAGATGTTATCTATGGTGAGCGCGGATCTGGGCAGGTGAACGACTTTAACCCAGCAGTGATGAACCCTACCCTCATCGACGAAAACACGAGGGCTGTGACGGCTCTGGCTCAAACAGAACCGCAGGCTGTGGTAGACGCCTATTACAAATACCTGTCCACCCAGTCGTTCACAAAGGAGTACAACGATAAGTTGTATGAATTTGCGGATGAGGATGAAACAGCTGACTTCTCTGCTCTCCGTGACTACTATGATGGAGAGAACTATTTCTATCTGTCAGATGATTTTATCCGCATGGTGGACGAAACTCTGCATGGGAATGTACTTTATTATCCGGAACAAGTCATCAAGCCCGTCTTCGGTAAGAATCTGACGGTTGAGGATAAAGAAGGCAATGAAATGACTGCCTATACCTCGCTGCTTCCGACCGGCTATGCCTCCGGTGATAAGTCTCCCATGTATGAAGATAATTTCGACAAGCCCGAGGACAGTCTTGTGAAGGATTTTGACAAGATTGTCACAGATCGGTCACAACTGGATGTCGCTGATATTGACGGCATCAATGACGAGACACCTTCCTTGATTGCCAAGTCACAGATACCCACCGAGCATGATCCCGGCGACGGCACAGCTCCTTATTATTCGTTGACGGAGCGGAATGTCATCGACGGTTCTGGTGGCTCTGGCAACACAGAACCTGGTCTGTGGGACTATGGTTTTGGCTCGGTTCTTCAGTATGAGCCCCATCAGAAGATCCAATATATCACCTGTACCTACACAGATGTTGATGCCGATATTGACCGGGCTTCCCGGCATTGGATCGATACTGAAGATGGAGGCGAGTGGTCGGACTGGTCGGATTGGAGCCATTATAAGGTCAAGTCCTTCCCGGTGCCTGCTGATAAATCCCAGAATTCGCTGGAAAAATCTGTACAGGATCACATTAACACTCTTCCGACTGGCAATAAAGACGGGACAGTGGAGTATAAGTACACATATGCCTTGCCTACCAATATAAAGGCAATTCTCTCTGATACCACGAATTGGGATAATGCCAAAGAGCCAAACAAGGACAACGAGGCCACCATCAACCGGAAATTCGCCAATGAGCACATTGATATGAAGGTAGAAGGTGCAAAGGACATTGAGATCTCTCGCCTGGAGTTTAGCAGCGATCTGGATGTTTTTGCAAACCACGGAACAGCCCTGTATCCTTTGAACATTGCCGTAATCAACCATGCGGCCACCTTCTCCGGCAATATCCATTATACGATCACCCCAGCTGGTGAAGATGGGTGTGTAGAGACCCGGACACCCCTGCAGGCTAATACAACGGCTGTCAGTGACCACCGTGAGGCTGTGAAAACCATTAAGGTCTCTGGCGCCTGCAGCGAGAATGTGCAGCTGACCGCTACCCGCGAGGGCGAAATGATCGTGCAGACGCCGAAGGTGGAAGAAACTGATTCTCCATGGGGGTTCGCCTATCTACAGCAGTATGCAGACAACTATGTCACCTACGCGCCCAACAACTACATGAATGACCGCGATTTCTTCCTGCGGTCTGGCTTGAAGGCCGTGCAGAGTCAGCTCGATGGTACTGCCAATGAGGCTGAGAATAAGGAAGCTCAGCAGTATGCCGATAACCTGGAATTTCTGCTCCAGCTTGGTTTCCTGAAGCCCTACTCTGGCAGTAGCCTGACAGCCATGGGAACGGTCGATATGGGAGATATGCAGGACTCAAACTCTGACCTGTATATTCTGGCCAAATGTATCGCAGCAGAGGCACACAATGGAAGTACGCTTGGCAAGCTGGATGAGCTTCTGGTTGGCGCAGTATTTGTAAACCGCGTCAAGGGTGATAATACTTTTCCTGATACCTATTGGGAAGTGCTGACAGCCCCAAACCAGTATGCATGTTATTCAAATGGGTCTTGGGCTAAGGCAAATCCAACTGAAAGTGAGATCGCCAGTGCTATCCAGTGTATGACCGGGCAGTTTGCCTTGCCGTCGAATGTCTTGTTCCAGTCGCAGAACCCAAATCAGGGGACAAAGATATTCATGACCAATGGCGTCCACTACTACAACCTGGCATATACCAATACACCAAGCCCGAAAGATATCTGGGACCGCCCCGCTTTGGGCCCAGATGATATCCGCGCGCTGGCGGCCAAGCTGGATGGCGCTGACCCGAATGCGATCAGTGGGCAGGGTATCAACTTTGATCCGTCTAAGGCTGTGTTTATCGGTGACTCGCTGACAGTTGGCCTCAATAATACGAACAAGCTGTCTTCAAGCGGCGCCATGGTGCTTGCTCAAAAATCAGCCAGCACAGACCAAATCAGGGAATTGGTAGAGGATTCCAACGAATCCAGGTGGGCCGGTAAAGAGGCTGCTTATATATGCGCCGGTACCAACAATCATCTGGACTATGAGGACAACTTCATCAAAAAGTATAATAAGCTCATAGACGCCATCTACGAAAAGGCTGGCAACAATATCAAGATCTATGTATTGACAATGCCTCCTGTGCAGGAGAAATACGATTCCAGCGTCAGCAATGAATGGATCAAGAAGAACAACCAAAGCATCCAGAAGGTTGCCAACTCGAAGGGCCTCCAAATCATTGATCTTTGGAGTGTGCTCCAGCAGGACGGCAAGCTGAACCCTGAGTATGACAGCGGCGACGGTCTGCATCTGAATGAAGCCGGCTATAAGGTCTGGTATAACTACATCCGTGGCGGCATTACAACCTCGACCATTGGAACTGGTGAAGTCAATATCAACGGAATTAAACCCGGAAACGGCGACATCGAGTCTGACTGGAGGCTCTATGAAATCGAGGATTTTGATCTGCTGGATGCCGTTAATATGCAGGCTCATCTGGGCACCGAGGATGAGACAGCCAGAAACTGGCTGGAGAGTACTGGGGCCTGGTTCATTAGCCTTGGCGAGAGTGCGGCAAACTTGATTGCCAATTTCTTCAAAGCCATGGATGAACTGCTGTTTGCCCCGCCTGATACGACCCTAGACCACTGCTTCCGTGTGGCGACTCAATATAATTCCATGGATGTGGAAGCCCTCGTCTATTCGTCGATCACATTCAGCACTCAGCTGCCCTTTGGCTCTGTGGAGGATGCCTATAGGGAAGAGACCAAGGATGAGCACCGTGTATTCTTGTTTGTGGGGAAGAATGCGATCAAGGGCCTTGGCACGATGGGTTATGGCAACACGATCCAGCTGGTGCCCGGTACGGGGACAACCATTGATGGGATCATTTCACCAACAGGCTCCTACTATCCACCGCTGAACGCTTATAATGGCACCTACATTGAATATCAAGTAGGCGAGGGAACCTCGGTCCTGGCCGTTGGTGACGGTAAGATCATCGAGGTGGATGATGTTGGTGCTACCGGTTCGTCCTCCAAGGGTAAGTATGTAGTCCAGGAGGTCAACTTGCCTGATGGGAAGGTTATGCAGGTCACCTATGGTAACCTGAAAGAAGTCAGTGTTTCTGCCGGATCCACTGTCTCGTCCGGCGACCTGATCGGCAAGACCGGAAAGAACCATGATGGCACTGCTAGCCTGTACTTATCGGTGACTATCGACGGTGCGAATGTGGATCCCTCAACCATCTTCTATCAGTCCAGTTGGGTCTACGGCGCCGGAAGCCTTGGACAGAACCTGAATAATGCAGATGGTACCATCAACAAGGAGGCCCTGAAACAGCTGCGCGAGGAGCTAAACCTGGTGGTTGGGCTTCAGCCGAACAGCCAAAAGCACAACCCCTATTCACCCAGCGATTTCAACCCAGCAGGCAAGATGCCGTACCTGTGTCAGCCGATGAACACACTGACCCCACTCCAGTGTACCTGGTGGGCGCGTGGCCGCGGATTACAGTATGTGATGACCTTCTACCCCGGGCGGGTAACGGTTGCTCAGTTCAAACAGTCCAACCGGGGCAACGGCGGCGAGATTTATTACAATGCCAGAGTAGCAGGCATCTTTGGTACTGGGACAACGCCCAAGCCTAACTCCCTAGTCAGCATGGACAGCAGCAGTAGCTATGGACATGTCGCCTATGTAGAGGCGGTTGACTATGTCAATAAGCGATTCTACATCAGTGAGGCCGGTAGCGGCACCTGGTGGGGCAGCCTTGGACAGAACGGCATCAGTTTCAACGATTCCAGAATTCGCGGTTTCGTCTATTTGGACGAGATCCTGATTTAACACAAACATGAAAGAACAGCGGAGGGAGATTCGGACCTCCGCTGTTTTGTCTTTTTAACAAAGAAAATGGCTTGAGGGATTTCTTCTTACCGACGGCACTCGCCGCATCGGCTTCCTCCGGAAGCCCTATATGGCGCATAATTGCTGAGCACAACGCAGAATTGTGCTATAAAAATATAAAAAGCGCGAAGTGCATATAATATAAGTGAAGAAAAGATGGGTATTCGACAAGTCGTATTGAGGTGGCAAACTGCAGATTGGTGGGCATATCTAAGCAGGAAGTCAGAGAGCCTACATAGATTTAACCACACAATTTGTCGAATACCCGAAACCCGAAAAGATTCCATCAAGCCTGACAGGGGAGTGGTCTAAATGTGCTATGAGACTGACATTCTGAATTTGCCGGACAGCCTGTCGTACCATGTGGAGGAGACTCTGTGAGGATCATTCTTTACGCCGAGCACATCCATGTACTGCAGCGCACCGGCAGCCTTGCTATAGGCGTTCTCCCACACCTCCGGTCTCAGGATGGCGACCTGCCTCAGGCAGCTCCCTGCTGGCCATGTACGACACTCCTGGTCGCTGAGCAGTGGGCAGAGGACGGCAGTTCCGGATTTCTCTACCGGACCGATGCTGGCATGGAAGAGGTCCAAGTCCAATGGCTAAGCGCGTCCCGGATGCCCAGGAGAGTCGGACGCATGGCTGTCAAAGTCTCGGATGTGCAGCCGATGCGGTACTCGGACTGGCTTGGGATTGGGCCACAGTTCCTGTTTGCTGTAAGCAAGTACTGCCACCGGGGCTGCAATCTGATGTTGGTCCCATCTCGCACCCAGGGCCGGCCTGGCCGAGATCCGTGGCTGTATCGTATCCAACTCCAGATTAAACCCATTTTTCTGGGGGTGGCCTTGCCTGAACGCCCAAAAGAAGATCAATCTAAAGCATAAAACAAGAGCCAAATGAGCCTCCAGCATGGAGGTTAGGTGCAAAAAGAGAGAAGGAGGGTTGGGCCATCGTGGCCCAGAAGTATGAACGAACGAATTTATGTAAAAGAGGGGGACTGTCTCAGCATGGTAATGCACCGACAGCAGCGATACGAACTTTTAGAAATGAAAATCTGCGGCATCGATCCTGGTTTGAATGGCGGACTTATCCGCACGCTGCTGCCGACGCCCTATGAGGTAAATGAGGTAGCAGAAAACACGGCGCTGATGATTCAGAACCAGAACCTGATATTGACATCACGGCCGTTTCTTTCGCTTCCTATTGTGCGAACACGAATTTGCCGCTGGATCAAATGGGCCAATGAGCATCCCGATAAGGTCCAGGATGTCATGCAGGACCCGGGCATCCATATCAGCGAGGAGGATGTGTGATGTATTGTCCCAAAAACATCGATATTCCTGCCTACGAAGGCTATTTGAAGTCCTGCATTGCCAGCGAACGGGAAAGGTACGCCATTGCCATCGCCAGGACCGAGGCTCATAAAGCCGGTTATGAGGAAGGCATCAGCGTGGCTCTGGAGGGCCTGCGCTGTTCCAACTACGAGAAAAAGCTGGATGATGAGAGCTACCGCCAGGGTATCAACGATTTTCTCTATGAGCTGGGCAAGGAGCTGGGCATCGGCAGCGCCGGCCTGCGGGAGAAAAATATCAGCCTGGATGAAAAGGCCGCCCTGATGGCTGAGCATATCCGCCAGGAGTTTGGGGCCGTCGCCAGAGACGAGGGGTGAGCTGTTGCCAGCAACAGTGGGTCCTCACGGACCATATACGAGGCGGCTCCTTCAGATGGCAACAGACAAAATCCCCGTCGATTTCTTCGGTAAAAAAGACTCAGCACGCAAATCTCCCATCAACGAATGACCTGCCACCCCAGAAAGGAGTGTATTTCAAATATGATCCCACTGAGCAAGATACAGGTTTCTCCCGTAAAAGAGAAACAATTTGAAAAGAAGCACATCACCTGTGTGGAAGAGCTGGCAACCTTCTTTCCCCGTAAGTACCAGGACTTCCGCACCAAGAAGAAGATCAAGGATTTGATGGACGGAGATGTCTGTCGAATCGACGGCGTCGTTACCCATATCTATGACAATGCTAAGTTCTCCCTCCAGCTGGACGACGGCAGTGGCTATATCTACATCACCTGGTTTGGCGGCTGTTTCTTCAAGGACTCCTTCGAGCGAGGCGCACTATGGACCTTCTGTGGTAAAATCAGCTTCTACAATGGTCAGCCGCAGATGGTGCAGCCGGTCATGGTCTGCCAGGGTGAGAATAAGCTGGCCCACATCCATCCCTGCTACTCCAAGATTGCCGGTATGTCCGATAGGTATCTGTCCGAGAAGATTAGTGCCAGTCTCTCTGTGATGGCTGCAACCGCAAGTTGGACTGAGAAGGACGCCGTGGCCAAAGCCATGGGACTGATGGAGCGGGTTGCCGCCTACCAGGAGATGCACCAACCCTCCAGCGAGGACTCTTGGAAGAAGGCCAGCCGCCGAATGAACTTCGAGCAGATATATGACTTCTACGAAGCCCTGTTCAAGCGTCGCCAGAATAAGGCGTTTATCCGGGCCAAGCCGATGCTCAAGCGGGAAGTCATGGACGCTTTTATTAAAAGTCTGCCCTTCGAGCTGACCGTGGACCAAAGAAAGGCCGTGGAGTGTATCTACAACGGCATGAACCAGGAGATGCCCCTGAATGCCCTGGTTTCCGGCGATGTCGGCTGCGGCAAGACAGCCGTCGCCCTCATTGCGGCACTCTGTGCTCGGGAGAATGGTGGTCAGACGATCATCATGGCTCCCACCCTGGTGCTGGCCAAGCAGCACTATGATGAGATGTCCAAGCTGGCTGGGGCCGATGGCATCGCCCTGCTGACTGGCGAGGCAAAGGGCAAAGCCCGGAAGAAGATCTTGGCAGGGCTAGCAGATGGCAGTATCAGCATCCTCATTGGCACCCACGCCGTCCTCTCTCCGGAGCTCCAGTTCCAGAACCTGGCCCTGTCCATCGTGGACGAGGAACACCGGTTTGGCGCCGCCCAGAAAGCACTGCTGTCCGAGTTTGACAAAACTGGCGCCCATCACCTCTCTATGACCGCCACCCCCATCCCTCGCAGCTATGCATCCTCCGTTTACGGCGACTGCCTGGATATTATCACCATCCAGACGATGCCAAAAGGCCGCAAGACAGTCATTACTACCGTGGACCATAAGCGGCCGGATGTCTATCAGAAACTGCTGGAGCAGGTGAAGCTGGGACATCAGGCGTATATCGTCTGTCCCTTCATTGAGGACTCCGAGAGTGAGCGGTTCAAGGATGTCCTGTCTGTTAAAACAGTCGTGGATGAGGTCCAGCAGTTCCTTCATGATAATGCCCCCATGTATAAGGCTGACAGCATCAGCGGCGATATGAAGCAGAAGGATGTACTGGCCGTCATTGATCAGTTTGCCCGCAATGAGATCCAAATCCTGGTCTCCACCACCATTGTGGAGGTTGGCGTCAATGTTCCCAATGCCACCGCCATCGCTGTGATGAACGCCGACCGGTTTGGATTGGCGGCTCTACACCAGCTCCGTGGCCGCGTGGGCCGCAAGGGTGACCAGGGCTACTGCTGTCTGGTCAGCGATACCTCCAATGAGAAGCTGGCGGCCATGACCATGTTCCCCAGCGGTTTCAAAATCGCTGAAGTGGACCTGCAGCTGCGGGGTCCCGGCGATATCCTGGGCAGTGAACAGACGGGCGACTCTAAGGTCGTGGACATGATCCTCCGCTACCCGAAGTTGGCGGCGGCCATCCGTAACTATTTTCAAACAAAGGAGTGATCTGCTATGACAAAACAGGAAATTATGATTGATTATGCCGACTTTTTGGCAACAGTGCTGGAGTGCAAGAAGTCCATAAAGGTTCCCACAGATGCCACTTTGCTAGAGGCTTACCTATACGGTTATGTGTTGGCATACCTGCGCCCCGACTGGTTCCAGGGTGACGAGTTCGATGAGGCATTTTCTGATCTGCGCTACGAGTTTGCATCGTATCGGGCTAAGGCTGACCGGGAGTTCTTCTTTGCTTCGATTGCGAAAGCATTAAAGATAGTGAGTGACAACGACGACCGTAAGGTCTATGAGGATGGGGATATCAAGTTACATCTGGAGCTCAACCATGGAATTGTATCAACCCAGGATATCGGGCTTATCATCTCGAAAGAGCCCAAAGACCGAAAGTTCGTTACTCGTACCATGGTCAGATACCTGCGCCGGGCATTCCCGAAGCCCAAGGCGGCACCTATGGTACTCGCGGCGCCCAAGGCGAAACCAACCGTCTCTGAGATTCTGGAACATGGCGTCTCCATTGTAGATCCTGCTGGGCAAGCGACAAAAATTTCTCTTTCCTCATTGGGCGGCCTGCCATTGGGCGATATGTCATTTCAGAGGCTCCAAGCTGAGGAGAAGCAGTGTTTCATATATGAGATGTGGCGGTATATCATCATGTTGATGGGGGAGACTCCCTATTCTAAGTCAATGATCGCAGCGGAAGATATGCGCTGGTCCTATGCGTATGGGGTGAGAGATGAAACGGTGGTAGATCTGGAAAGTCGTTTTGCCCGGGATGCCGCCTGTCTGGATCCGCTTCCCCCAGTCTGTTACCGCTGCCGGCCAGAGTTCCGGCGGCTGCTCACCACAATCTACTATGTCCGCAACAGCCAGCTCCCAATAGGACCTATGTATAGTCGTAAGGGCAGTGGGGAGCGCCTTCGGTACTTTGAACTAGCTGATGAAACTCTGGTTCCGGTCATAGACGAGATGGAGGAAGAAATCAACCAGCAGGTCAACTCGCTCAGAGATGCGATCATTGCCAAACAGCGGATGAAGCTGCAGCTGGGTAAAGCTGAAGCAGAGAACAAAAAGCTGCATGCTCAGCTGAACGAGATGTCCCTGCGGATGGCGGCCCCGGAGCTGAAGCAGGAGTTGTCCAAGCTCAAGGAGGAGTTGGCGGCCGTCAGGCGAAAGTCTGAGTCGGACCTGAAGTGGACCAAGGCTGACCTGTCTCGGCTGCAGGAGGAGAATAAGCGGCTGTCTGAGAACCTCAAGGCAAGCCAGGCATCCTACAATGAGATCAACGAGCAGTACATCAACCTGCTGTGGGAGGACGGCATGTTCCTGGATGAAGACGACCTACGGGAGCAGGATGCGCCGCCAGCACCCTCCGGTGTGCGGGATCGTATCGGCGAGGAGGTCTATGAAAAGCTGGCCGGCAAGCGGCTGGTGGTCGTAGGCGGCCATGCCAATACCCAACGGGTGCTCCGAGAGTTGTTCCCAGATTGGCGGTTCTTTGCTGTCGACGAAAAGCTCACTGACTCTATGTCCGCCGTAGACGCAGTCGCTGTCTTGGCTCGGTACACCTCCCACAAGAATGTCGAACAGGCCCGGGCTGCCGTCAAGAGCGCCGATGTTCCCATGCTCACCATCAACTATAATGGGCCCACTAGCATCTGCCAGGCCCTTGCGAAAATGCTTTAAGGGGGATTCATCATGGATAAACAATTTCTCATGGATGTCATCGTCCAAAAAGAGATCGAATCAATCGAAAATGAGAGCGAAAGCTGCTGTACGCTCTACCTCATGAATGCGATACTGGTCCATTTCCGGCCCTGCTGGTTCTCCAATAAGAAAATCAACGATGCCTTCGCCGACCTTGAGGAACAGCTGGACCAGTACTTCAAGAAGTTCGGAAAGCGGGAGGAGTATGTATCCAGCTTTCGTGGGGACGGGCCCACATTTCACCCATGGCAGAACATCATAGACCCAGCACACCTGGGGCTGATCATGTCCACTACCGCAAAAGAAGTGCGGTACTGCAAGAATGCCTTCCAGCAATATGTACGGCGAGTATTCCCCAATGCCAAGAAGAACCATACCAAGTTCTTCGATATGGTCAATAAAGAACTGAAGGCTGTGGCCCCGCAGCCGAAGCTGGGCAAGAAGCTGGACATCAGTGGACAGAAGAATGTGCCAATCCGGCCTTCTGAGACAGCATCTGGCAAAGAATTCACGGAGCTGTACATGGAAATGATGAACTATGTCTTCATGCTGATGATTGGCACCCCCAACTTCTCCTTTGAGGGGGAGATGGCAACTGTGTGGACGACTATCCTCTCCAATGACTCGACGGTCACTGCTGACCCGTCCTCATCACCGGCTCGGCAGGCCAGCTGCCTGAACCCCTCATTCATGGCCGTGGCTTCCTGCCAGCCTCGGTTCCAGGAACTAATGTCCACCATCTTCTATGTCCGCAGCAGCGGCCTGGAGGTCGAGCCGATGACTAGGCGGGTAGATCGGCGCAAGAACCGCTATTTTGAGGCAGCCCGGGAGACAGTCCTGCCTGCCGTCAGGGCCTTTAACGAGGCCAGGGCCGAAAACGCAAAGCTGACCGACGCCACTGCTCGGCTGAGCAAAGCACTGATGTCTGAAAAGGACAAGCACGCCAAAGACATTGCCAGCATGGAGCGGGCCATTGAGGAGGAACGGCGCGAGACCAAGCGGGCTTCTGCATATAATGAAGAAGTTGCCGCCATGAAAGAGGAGGTCGCCAAGGCCAGAAAGAAAGCCGACTCGACCGCTATAGACCTGGAACGGACAAAGGCTGCTCTCTCCAAGGCCCAGGAGGAGAACAAACGGTTGTCCGCAACCGTCAGCGAGGGCCGGGCTGCTTTCAATGAGATCAACTCCCAGCTTATCAGCATAATTGAGGAGCAAGACCCGTTCCTGGATGATGAGGATCTGTTGGAGCAGGACGCCCCGCCGGCCCCCACGGGCGTGCGGGAACGCATCGGTGAAGACACCTACCAGAAACTCTCCGTTAAGAAGCTGGTCATTGTCGGCGGACATGCAAATACCCAGCGTGTACTCCGGGAGCTGTTCCCCGAGTGGCGGTTCTACGCCGTTAATGAGTGGCTGCCTGACACCTTGTCGTCCGTTGATGCAGTAGTCATCCTGTCTAAGTACATCTCCCACAAAAGCTATGAGCAGGCCAAGTCTGTTATCAAGGGTACCGGTATTCCAATGCTGTTGGTCAATTTCAACGGTCCCAGCAGTATCTGCCGGTCGTTGGCGAAACAGATTTTTTAACGAGAAGGAGGGCGGGCCCATCCAGGTCCGTAAGGAAATATGAATATCTTTGAGAAACTATTTGGGACTTCTTCCCAGCGCGAAGTCAAGGCGATCATGCCGATCGTGGACAGAATCGAATCGCTGGCCAGTAAGTATGAGGATATGGAGGACGGCGAGCTCCAGGGGCAGACAGACGCCCTCCGGGCCCGGCTGTCCGCAGGGGAGACCCTGGACGATATCCTCCCTGACGCTTTTGCTGTCTGCCGTGAGGCAGCCCGGCGGGTGCTTGGTATGTATCCATACCGGGTGCAGCTGATCGGCGGAATAATTCTTCACCAGGGCCGTATCGCTGAGATGCGGACAGGCGAGGGCAAGACACTGGTGGCAGCCTTGCCTGCCTACCTGAACGGCTTGTCTGGGGAGGGTGTCCATGTGGTCACCGTCAACGACTACCTGGCCAAGCGCGACTCTGAGCAGATGGGGAAGATATACCGGTTCCTGGGACTGACAGTCGGGCTCGTCTATCAGAACCAACCACCCTTTGAGAAGATGGCTGCCTACAAGGCTGACATCACCTATGGAACCAACAATGAGTTTGGCTTCGACTATCTACGGGACAACATGTCTGTATCCAAGGATGGGCAGGTCCAGCGCAGCCACCGGTTTGCCATTGTGGATGAGGTTGACTCGATCCTTATCGACGAGGCCCGGACACCGCTCATCATCTCCGGTCAGGCTGAGGCAGCTAGCCCCCTGTACATGATGGCCGACCAGTTTGTGCAGTCCCTCAAGTGCCGCCGTATCGCCAGTGTGGACGCCAAGGAGGAAGAGTCTCCCGACATTGATGTAGATTATATCGTGGATGAGAAGGCCCGCACGGCCACCCTTACGGCCCGCGGCATCCGCAAGGCTGAGGCCGCGTTCCAGGTCAAAAACCTGGGTGACATCAAGAACACGACCCTGGTCCACCACATCAACCAGGCGCTTCGGGCCAGAGGTGTGATGCGCCGAGATATTGACTATGTTGTGCGCAACGGCGAAGTGGTCATTGTAGATGAGTTCACCGGGCGTGTGATGCCGGGCCGGCGCTACAATGAAGGGCTACACCAGGCCATCGAGGCCAAGGAGGGCGTCCAGATCGCTAATGAGTCCAAGACCTACGCCACCATCACTTTCCAGAATTTCTTCCGGCTGTACGATAAGCTGTCCGGCATGACTGGTACAGCCATGACCGAGAGGGAAGAATTTGGGAACACCTACTGTTTGGATGTGGTGGAGATCCCCACCAACAAGCCTGTCATCCGCAAGGACCACCCGGATGCCGTCTACCGCACAGCCGCCGGCAAGCTCCGTGCCATCGTGGAGAAGATTGAGGACTGCCACGACCGGGGGCAACCAGTGCTGGTGGGTACTGTTTCTATTGAGAAATCGGAGGAACTGTCCAAACTGCTGCGGCAGAAGGGGATCCCCCATAATGTCCTCAATGCCAAGAACCACGAGCATGAGGCCCGCATCGTGGCCCAGGCCGGCAAGCTGGGCGCCGTGACCGTTGCTACCAATATGGCTGGCCGCGGTACCGATATCATGCTGGGCGGCAACCCTGAGTTCCTGGCTAGGGAGGAAATGCTCAAGAATGGCGTCTCTGAGGAGCTGTTGGCTGAAGCTACCAGCTATGCCGATACGGACGATGAGGAGATTCTGAAGCTGCGGCGAGAATATGTGGAGACAGAGGCTAAATACCGGATCCAGACCTGCACGGCGGCCAAGGCCGTTCATCTGCTGGGCGGTCTGTTCATTCTGGGCACCGAGCGGCATGAGGCCAGGCGTATCGACAATCAGCTGCGCGGCCGCGCCGGCCGCCAGGGTGACCCTGGCGAGAGCCGCTTTTACCTGTCCCTGGAGGACGACATCATGCGCCTGTTTGGAGCCAGCCGGGTGGAGGGCATTCTGGATAAACTGGGTGTGGATGATGATACGCCCATTGACGCCAAGATCCTCTCAGGGGCCATCGAGAGCGCGCAGCGGCAGGTCGAGTCCCAGCACTTCCAGGCCCGCAAGCGGGTGCTGGAGTACGATGATGTGATGAATACCCAGCGCAAGGTCATCTATGATCAGCGCCAGCAAGTCCTGGATGGCCTGGATGTCCACGAGCAGATCCTCAAGATGCTGCACAAGGTCATCAGCAACAATATTCTTGCCAATCTGAATGAGAATATGGAGCTGGATGCGCTGCGGTTCCAGGGGATGCTGAAGCCATACCGAGCCATGTGGATGCTGCCGGATGAGTTCCACCTGACCACCGAGGAGCTCAAGGCGATGGGGCTGGACAAGCTGACGGAGGCCCTCTATGAGTCGGCCGTGGCCGGATACCAGCGCAAGGAAAATGAATTTGGTACGGAGCAGTTCCGCCAACTGGAGCGGCTGTTCCTGCTCCGGTCCATCGACAAGAACTGGATGGACCACCTGGATGCCATGGAGGAGCTGAAGAAGGGAATCACGCTCCGAGCTTATGCCCAGACGGATCCAGTGGTTGCCTACAAGAAGGAAGGCTACGAGATGTTTGAAGCGACGGTGGATGCCATCAAGATGGAGACCATCTGCGCCCTGTTCAGCATCCACCCGCCCAAGGAGGAGGCGAAAGAAAGTGCCTGATATTTTGTTTTTGCTGCAGAAGGATCGAAACGGGTGGCCAGTTTCGCTGGCTGCCCCCTTCCCGGAATCTTGCGATGAGGCAAACTGGCTGGCAAATGAGGAGAAGTTTGGCTGCACCCTGGCTCTGCCCGGGCAGACGGCCAAAACAATCGTGCCGGTGGGCAGCATCGAGTTCGTGAACCAGTATTTGTCCCAGATGGGGCTGGGACCGATGGAAGCCATGAATATTCCGCCTGAGCTGGAACAGGAACAGTTCCTGGGGCGCCGGATATTCCGGGATGTGTCCAAGACTGAACTGTCCAGGCTGAGAGCTGAGTTTGGGCCGCTACTGCTGAAGCCAGGTCGCCATCCTAAACGGTTCGAGGCGATACCCCATGAGGAGCGGCTGCTGGGTGAGATCCCTGACAATGAACTGCTGTTCGTCTCACAGATGATCCAGTCTCAGTTCGCATCCGAATGGCGCGTCTTCGTCTCCAGGGGGCGCGTTATGGACATCCGGCCCTACTTCATGGAGCACTGGCTGGCCCCAGACGCAGCAGTTGTACATGACATGGCGGACACTCTCCGGGAACACCCGGCCCTGGCCCTGGATGTGGCGGTCCTGCTGGAGGGCGGCCGGACGGTGGCTATCGAATGCCATCCATTCATTGCCTGCGGCCTGTATGGATTCGAAGGACCAAAGATGGTGAGCATGGCGCGGGACGCCTGGTTGGGTGAGCTGCGGCGGCAAAAGAGTCACCTTCTCGGCCATAAATAACCGAGTCCCTTTGTGGCGTTCAATGGAAGTAGTAGGGAAGAGGCCGGTCCTTTGCGGGGCTGGTCTTTCTTCTTTGGAAGGTATCCGTCTTTTTTAACGAAGAAAATGGGCGGGGATTTTCTCTTTTGCCGGAGACTCTTGCCGCGGGCCGGTTCCCTCGTGGGGAACCTATGTCGGGTCCGTGAGGGCTGCCAAAACAGTGCCGCTTGCGCAAGTCTCTGGTGTTGTGTTATACTGGGAACTGCAAAAATTAGAGCAGGGGAGCGGATATGCATGGAGGCTGAGTTTTTCTTTTCTTCTGTCGAGCACAAGGACTTCTTTCTGGACCAGTTGGCCGAAGCCAAAAGGCGGAAGAAACGCCAAGACAGCTATTTTAAGTCGCTGGCGTACCTTTGCGGGCTCACGGCTGAGACCCAGAACCATTTCTCCGACATCTTCGATCTCAGCGATTGGTCCATCCGCCCGGAGGCCGCCGAGGCGGGCTGGCAGACCGGCACATCGCTCCGGGTCACCCGGCTTGCCTTCAACCTTTGGAACAGCTGCGGCTCAGATGGCGGGAGTGGCGCCACGGAGGAATATCTCCCGGACAACCTGTTTTGCTGCGAACTGATGGAGGCATTTTTCGAGGCCCTCCGCATTCGCTTCCCCGAATATGCCGGACTCCGGCAAAACAAAATCCCCTATTTGGGGAAAACCCCTTGACTTTGGCCGCGGCCGCGCATAAAATAATATCAGCAAAGTCTCCCCTCGCATCGGCGCACACGCGCCCAGCCTTGGGGGCGGACCTCCCAACCCCGGTGAAGTAGGCCTCGAACCATCCCTCGTCATGAGGGCTGGGTCCTGCGTCCAGTTCCCGCGGCCGTGAACCGTCCCTTTCTTTCAGGCTTGCGAATATGGCTTTCTCACCCGCCCGGATGTTTGTTCCAGGCGGGTGCTTTTTTGTTGTCTAAAACAAGGAGTTCCTGCCTGTGCGCAAAATCGAAATCCGGCCATGAGCCACGCAAAAACAACACAGCATAAATCCGAACAAATTATGTGTAAAATCCGGCCTATTCTCGCAAATTAGCATGAAAAATATCAAAAAATATTCAATTTTTCTCGAAAAATACTTGACAAATCCGCATGGCTGACATAAACTAAGTCCAGGAAAGCAAAAGACCTTGTCCCACTGGAAGTCCCGGCCTTCGGGCCGCTCGACCGGTGCATCGTCTTGGGCCGGGAAACCGGCTAAGGAGTTCGCTCCTGAACAGATTGGTGAAGGCAGGGTTCACGCGCTGGCAGACCCCGCTCGGGGGCGGAGTAATCCGCTTCAAGGTTCGCCTGGTCTGCGGCCACCCGCCCAAAAGCGGGTCAGGTCACGGACGCCGGATGCGTAGGCCTCTTCGTTTTCGGTGTGCCGCCGTAACCTCCTATCCTGCCGCAGTGGGCGGCGGGGAGAGAGGGTGCGACACGACAAGCCTGACCGGCTGGCCAAAGGGCCCTATGATTGCCTCCTCGGAGGATAGCGCGGCAGGAGAGAGTTTTATCTCGCTCACATCATAATGGACAGGCAGTTTTTCGGAGCCGCCTGGATCAGCAATGACAGAATATTTGCTTTCTCACCAGCCTGGCGGTTCGCCAGGCTGGTTTTTTTTGTACTGATTTTCCCCTCGCGGATGGCTACAAAGGTGGGGACTTTCCTGCGGTCCATTTTGTAAGCTCACGGGCCATACATAGGCTCCCATCGGGAGCCGGCATGCGGTGGCGCCAATGGCAACTAAGAACGCCCCTTCCAGCTTTCTTCGTTAACAATTGCGCAGTAAATCCCCCCCGGATTTATATGTGAGGGATATAGAACGATGTGGCAGAACCATAGTCCAAAATATTATCTTTTGCCGGTAGGAGCACTGGCCTATGCCCGCTACTCTAGGCCGCACAGACGGGAACCGCGCCTAACATGACCGTCGAACGAGAAAAGAGAAGGCGTACCCTGACATATGCCAGGATACGCCTGAAGCTCACGGCTGATTGTTTCATGCTTCCTTTTGGTTTTGCGCTCCTACAATTGAATTTCTGTCTACAAGAAGTTTTCCCCCTGTGATGATCCAGCCACAACTTTGGCTCTCCAACACTGAACCATGCCAGTTAGAAAGGAGCACATCATAGTCAGTTACCTGTTCCAAGTAACCGTTCACGATATTTTGCCCACCCCAGATCATCACCCTTTGTCCAAGCAGAGCTGGGGTAAACTGTTTAGTGTTGAGTGGAACCAAAACGGGGCGGAAACCGACATCTGAGCGGCGAAGCCCTGATCCAGCCCAAGACCAGGTGCGGGCGAAAGAGTACCCACGGTATGCGCGGGTATATTCGTTAGCTATAGGTCCACAAGCAGGTGTTTCTTGCCCCCAAAAATATGTCCATTTCCAATTCCAAAGTCGGTTATCCTCACCTACGATATCTAAGGCCGCATCCCATTCATTGGGTTTAGCTTTGTCTGTCCCGATCTGGAGCAGCCTGATTTGATAGTGGTACCCTTCAATGATGATACATTTACCAAAAATCAAATTGCATGCATTGAGGTCATTCCAGCTGACATTCGTTAAAATACACCGGTCGGCAATCAACATTTCATTGACTACCACCCAGCTGATCTCTTTGCCAGGAATCGTTTTTCCAACCTCGATTGATTGTCCAGGAGCGTAATCAGCTCCTATTTCTACTGGTTGGCCATCTAAGTAGAGACTGCCAAGTTTTATGATATTTGCCATATGTGTATTATCCCCTTTCTGTACTCCCTCCTAAATTGAAATTTGATACTATTGTATGCAAAACTTCCGGAGCTCATTCGAAAGCTGAAATGGAAGGAGATGTGCCCATTAGGAACATACTGCAGCCGTCTTCAGACTGGTAGGGGAGAGGGGGGTGCGAATCATTGGCGCAGCTAAAGTGCCTCAAGGTAGTTCCCCAACTTTAGTTCAGGGATGGTAGTCTGAAAGAGCCGTCTCACGGACCATATGCTATGAGTTGAAAAATCTCAGGGAAGGAGATATTCCTCCAGAGGATTTTTCTATTAGAAAAGATGGGGTTCCCTCAAAGCCTTCGCCAGCTTAGGTTCTCTCAGGCAGCCAGCCTTGCTTCTCCAGCTTGGCAAAGTAGGCATAGGTCTCTGGCGCCGCCTCCTGCAGCCTCTGGAGCCAGACATCGGTGTCATCGAACCATTTTTCGAAGAATTCGGCAAAATATTCATTTTTGTTGGTTGCGGCATAGTTACCAATGACAGGTTTTGCCTGGTCTAGGACGCTTTTCTCCGAAAAAAAGAGCCGCAGATTTGACATCTACGGCTCTTTCTCTTTTGATTAGCAGTTTCGAATTACGGGGCCCTTTCCCTTGATCCATTGGAGCAGTTCTTCCACCGTGAACCACCCGGAATTATATTTGTTTTGCCCCTCCGGGTTTAGGAAAAAGATGACCTTATATTCTGACTGATATACGGGGTCTTCAAAAAAGTCTCTCCAAGCGGGCTTCAGCGCATACCAGCTGAGGCCGGCTTTTTTTTGAGCTTCTTGGCAATGCCTGTCTTCTCTGCTGCAGTCTGAAGTTGGCGAGCATCCTCATCCCGCACCAGCATTTCAGCCTTTTCCTCCCTAACCAAGCCAGTGTATGTTTTTCAAGAGAAGGTATCATCGAGCCACTTTTCCATCAAATGCTCTTTTTGAAAGTATTGATGTAATAAATCAGGAAAGCCTTCGTCCAATTGCCCGGCTATATACTCTGTTATCCTTTTATCAATATCCTTCTTGGACATGGACTTAGATCCAAAGAAAAGTCCGATCAAGAAATCTCTATCTTCATATCCATCGGCATTCATATAGAGTTCCAAAAAGTAATAATCGTCACGCCCTTCAGCACGGACATTCTTGGAACATTCAGCATGGATCGTAACATTATGCCCGTTCAGAGAGGGGCCATCTATTGAGAATTGGCAGCTGTAGAAGGGAATATCTACCTTGCAGATAGTATAGTTAAGCATTATAAATCCACCTTTTAGGCATATTTCAGTTCTGCTCCAGCTCAGTCAGCCGGCTACAAATGGACAGGTACTCTTCCTGGAAGAAGAAATGGGGGACAAACCCTTCTCCGCCTTCGTTGTAGGTGTCGTTGTATTGCTTCCGCAATCTTCTAGCTCCGTCTCGGTCGGGTAATCTGCCATCCTGCATCTGGTGTTCCGCCTGTTGCTTTTGAATACGAAGAGATTCAACCTCTTCCTGCTTCTCCTTTTCGGCGCGCTCCATGCTTCGCCGGGCGTCAGTAGCCAGCAGCTGGTCCCACTGTTCCTGGCTGATTGAATATACCTGGTTGCTGCAGCCGAGAAAAGCTCCCTCATATTGACTGGTTTGAACAACGCTGTAAAAATCCTCACAATGCATATGTTTGAGTTCTACTTCTTCAGACACTGGATGCAAAATTCGCTCTTTCCAGTCATCAGAAAATCGTTGCTAGTCCTGTTCACTAAGGTGCTGGGCTTTGCAAAGATAGAATCCGTACGAATCCGCACGCTCCGCCACCAGTAGGACTGGCAGGCTGGGATCCATCTTAAACTCGCATGCTGTGTGCTCTCTTTTCATTTTCCAATCTCCTCCCATATCCAGCTTTAATCTTAATTATATCATAAAAGAGGAATGCTTCGTTAACTATATCATGAGCCGGGTTGCCCCCGAGCACGGATGCTGGTATAATGGGAACTAAGGAGGGCTGGTTCATGGAGAAAAAGCAACTACGGTTTTCTGATGGGGACATTTCCAGGTTAACGCAGCTTTTGGAGGGATGCGAGGGGGTGAGAGTCCGCTGCCGCCGAGAGATGAGTGGTATTTGGCTCTCCTCCGACGGAAGTGATATGGAACTTCGGCTTTTGCTGCTGATGAATTTCAGGCTAACCGTTTCCAGCGTTCTCTTTGCGCATCGCCGCCAGGGGACAATGACAAAGGTGCTAGGTTTCCTTGAAAATTTCTGCAAAGAGCATAATATACCGGAAATCGTGATACAAAGCGTAGAGACAAAAGAAATGTCCAACTGGTGTCAGAAAAACCATTTTCAGCCCAACCCCAGTGCCTCGATACAAATCCATGATTTCATCATGGGCGACTACCGAAAGTACATTGAATAGGGGAGGGCGGGCCTATGGATTATGCAAGTGCCAGTCGGCTCCCCATCTTCCTCAGCTATCTGCTCCGCCATGCTCCCCAAGTAGCCGGCTTGGACATGCCCCCCCATGGCTGGGTGTCCGTAACGCAGCTAATCCAGCGTGCAAGGGGCGGTTTCTTTTCAGCGAGGATGGACAGCGCATCAAGGCCTACCAGGGACACACGATTCCCTGGGTGCAGCCAGAGCTGGAGCCTCTGCCGCCCCCGCAGCTCCTATATCACGGGACCACTACCGCAGTGGTGCTGAAGAAGATTTTCTTTCTTTTGCTGCCCTGCAGGTTCCCTAAAACCCATATGCTGGCAAGCCGCCTCGCACATAGTGTTCGATACGGCTGTCCATTCACCCACTTAGAAATCGCCATAAGGCATTTAGTTGGAGGCAGCTTGTGTTATCTTCGCCGTTCTAGCGAATTTCCTCACGGACCACATGTGATGTATCCAAAGCACAACGAGAAAGAACGAAATCTCTCACACCTTTTCTTCGTTAGAAAAGCAACTTCCAAGTTCAGCGGCTATCTTTTTCCGCTGTATCCTGTATGTTTTAATCGCGGGGAGATTCGTCTCCACAATCGTTGAAAAAACGGGAATTTAGGCGGTTGCCTGGACGCAGCTTCAGTTTCCAGTCTCTTGTCCATTTCGTAGTCGGAATCGTCCGGGCAGTCCGTGAGAATATGGGTCATCCACGACAGCGTTTGGTAGTCAAAGCCGTTTTGCCTGATCTGTTCATACTCGGATTTGGTATAGATTGACTCGTACACAAAGGCGAGATTTAGGGACTCAACAAAGCCGCCCATCATAACTGCGTAGACCGGCTCCGGTGGGTCGTGCTTCCAGATATAGCGCCATTCATCGGTGATATCTTCTACATTGATCCATTCCAATATTTCAATACAGTAGCATGGCTGCTCTGGAAAAAATCCGTTCATCAGAAACTAGCGTACCTCCTGTCAATTTTTAACCCAGCGCCCAGGCAGCATCTAACCTGGAACCTTGTCGATGGCGGGGTCATAGATGAGTGCCCCACATTCCCAGCAGTATAGTCTACGACGGGACTGCCTAAGAGGTGTTTCTGCTTCGCAGACGACACATTGTATTTTGGGCAGAGGTTTTGTATAGTCCACAAATGGAGCCAGCTGCTTATGTGTCCTGAGATATTCCTCTATTCGTCTTTGCTCTTTGCACTCTCCACAAATTCTCTGATAAGGTTCGGCAATAAAGACTTTTTTGCACCTCTGACAGTGTTTCAAGCTCATCCTGTACATGACAATCACCGATGCGATTATATAGAAAGGCTGGAAGAAAATCAAGATTTTATTCTGTCCAAAGTGTTCTTCGCAATTTTTTGGATTTTTTCACATCTGCCTCTGCCGGATACACGCCATAGCCTCGCAAAGAAACAGGGAGAACCTATGTTGCAAATTAAAGATTTCATGCAGGAAACTTATTAGACAGATTTTGCACAATGATGCTATAATTTTCCCATTAGATTTTCAAATGGATAAGGAGACCCTTATGACAAAAGAAACAGCAAAAAAAGTAGCCTTGCTGGCCACGCTTTTTGTGGTCGGCATACTGGCCGGCATACTGATCGGCGGGGCATTTGTGTATTGGCTGGCCTCGGCGTCCCTGCCTCCAGCTTCGACCGAACCAGTTGTGGCAGTGGATTCAGATTTGGCTTACGGTGGCGTATATATCGACCTGATTGAGCAGGCCAGGATTGATGCGAGATCGGAAGAAGATCAGAGCAGTTCCGATCCCGATAGTTCAGAACTCTATGTAGCAAAATACAATGCAGAAACCGGATATGCGGACGGGATCACTGTGACCAGCGCTGGGATCACGGACCGGCAGCTCAGTTTTGTGCATGAGGGCGTCCAACTCGATCTGCACTTCGTAAACGATGTTTTGATTGGTTGCCGAAAAACCTATGAACAGGAACTGACAGATCGGCTGGCAGGCCAGGCTTTAGAATCCTGTACTGCAGAGGAACGGGAGGTGGCAGAAGAGTGCGCCATGGAAGTCATTTTGAATAATGACTCCTGGGAAACAGACGAGGACTATCTGAAGCTGGTACTGGCCGACTACGCGAATCAGGTGCTGGAATATCAAAGCGAGCATCCAGTGGCTTTAGACTCCCAAAAATGATTGGAAATTTGTATGTGAGCGGGGTGTGAGAGCCGTTTATGACAACAAAAGAACGCATAGTTGTTTCTGCATATACCGGCTTTCGGATGTGTGACATGGATTTGATAGAGACATATGTCCAGGAAAAGCTCGGACGGCCGGTTGTCTCCAGCGAATGGGGAGATAAACATTTCCACGAGATTGTACAGGCTATGGTTGCAGAGGACTTTCTGACGCTCTGTGAGTAGCTGATTCTCTCGCCGAACTATACAGGACTTTGTATGGTGGTTGGCAGTTGGCACAAACAAAGAAGCCCCGCAGCTTGTGCTGCGGGGCTCTGTACTTTCAATGTAAGGAATAGGCACAGCCTTGTCCATCGTCAGCGGCCATACACGCGGAGCAAATCGGTTCTGCACCGCGATTTCGATACACCATGCACTGATTCTCTCATCGAACTAAAGTTCGGGAGCTCCCTGTAGGGAGCCTATGTGGTAGGTTCCCAGCAGGGAACCTATGTGGGCGACGGTCTAGGTGGCGATGCTGATTATCCCGCTCCGATCAACAGCCAATGTACCATCCTGCATCTTTGCTGCGAAGCTGACTTCTCCAATCAGTCCATCAGCGTTTGGCTGAATAACAAGGTCGTAGGCAGTCGCATCTATGAGGCTTCCAGCAACTGCGCCGGCCCTGCCAATAACCAAGGCTTCCTGGCTATGCCTGATGGCAGAGGGGTCAGTGGGCAGAGGCTCCAAGGCGGGGCGGAAACCGAGGTCCGCGAGCCGATTGGACGAGTCACTCCAACCCCAGTGGCGGGCCGAGGTGTACCCACGAATCGCGCGGTGCGACACAGACCCACTCACAGGTTCCTGGCCCCAGAAAAATTTATGATCCCAGTGCCAGAGAGTATCATCCTCGCCAACAGCGTCTAAGGCAGCATCCCACTCGTTGGGAACATCCTCCTTACTGCCGACTTTGAGTAGGCGGATCTTAAATCTAAGACCTTGTACTGTGACCTCTTTGCCAAATACCAAGCCTTGGACATCCAAGTCATCCCAGCTGACATTGGTCAGCAGGCACTGGTCCGCAATGAGCAACCCATTAACAGCTACCCATCCGATCTCCTTGCTGGGAGTCATTTCTCCAACCTCAATAGTCTGACTTGGAACATATTGCATCCCTGTTTCTACTGGACGGCCATCTAGGAAAAGACTACCCAGTTTTATTATATTTGCCATACATGTGTCATCCCCTTCCTGTGCTTGCTCCTAAATTGTTGTATAATACTGTTGTATGCGAAACTGCCGGAATTTATTCAGAGGAACATGGATAGAAGAGGGGAGAGGAGGGGTACAAGCAAGCTATCTTTTCTACAAATGAACTGCCAAGAGGGCTTTTTTCTTCTGGTCTGCCGCTTCGCATATGGCCCCTCAACCAATGGGCACAGGATACAACAAGTACTCCTATTGCACTCCTGCGAACGCCTGTGGTATAATATAACCAACAAAGGGGGATGATCAAAATGCCGGAGCCAAAGCGCGACATCAAGGATAGCGTATTTACTTTTTTGTTCAGCGATATCGAATATACAAAACAGCTATACCTGTCTCTGCACCCGGAGGATACCGATATCCGGGATGAGGACTTCAGGCTGGTGACACTGGAGAATATCCTGGCCATCGGCCAGTACAATGACCTGGGCTTTCAGGTTCGGGACAAACTCATTTTGCTGGTGGAGGCTCAAAGCACTTTCTCCCCGAACATCCCTCTGCGTATGCTGATGTATCTGGCAAAAACCTACAACGAGTATATCGAAGAGCACCAGCTTTCCCTGTACCGGGAAAAGAAGGTATCCATCCCCCGGCCAGAACTCTATGTCATATACACCGGGGAAAAAGAAGCCCCCGATATCCTGCGTCTAAGCGATATGTACGAGGGTTCGGGATCTGCTGACCTGACAGTGCGGGTACTGAGGGATGGCCAGCCTGGAGATATTCTCTCTCAGTATGTGGATTTCTGCCAGGTGGCAAACGAGCAGGTATCCCTGTATGGACGCACAGACGAGGCTCTTATGAGTACCATCCAACTCTGCCTGGAACAAGGTATCTTGGTACCATTCCTGGACAGTCGGAAAAAGGAGGTTGTTGACATCATGACAAGGTTATTCAGTCAGGAGAAAGCCTGGGAGATGGAGTTGGCGGCCAACGCTCGGGAAAACCGGGAGGCGGGCCGTGTGGAAGGCCGTGTGGAAGGCCGTATGGAGGCGCAGGCTGACATGCTGAGACGACTCCTGCAGAAGTTTTCTATCCTGGAGGTCTCTCAAATCATGGGTATCCCACAAAGCGAGATTGAGCGGCTGACCAAAATCTAAGATATTCCAAAGTCCAGCTGCCCAGAGGTGCGTCTCTGAACGGCTGGACTGCTTTCCTTTTTATAGGGATATGAGGCGGGCTGGCTCACGGACCATACATCGGCTCCCGGCGGGAGCCGACACGCAACGGGGTCAAGGGCAACGACAGACACCCTTTCCTGATTTCTTCGTTAGAAAAGACTCCTGAGCATGGATATCATTGCTACAAACGGAGACGCCTGTCAATCTTTTCTAAAGGAGAAAACAGCCGGTGGATATTCTTTTTGCCTGACATCTTCGCTGCATAGGTTTCCTTCGGAAACCTATATATGACATGCAGGCCAGCCTTATCATGCGGCCAAAATATTATTTTCTGCAGGTGCATATAATATAAATGAAAGGACAACCAGCGGGCGTTCTCTAATACAGAAGAGCCGCAACGCAAATTCGAAAAAGGAGGCAACCCCAACATGAAAACACTGAACAACAAGAAGCGCATTTCTATGCTGCTCATCGCAGCGATGCTCATCAGTATCGTTGCCGGCATCTTTGCCAGCAATGGTAAGTCCACTTTTTCCGATGTGCCCAGCAGCCACTGGTCTTATTCCTATGTGGAGCGAGCTGCCGAAAATGGCTGGGTATCCGGTGTAGGCAATGGTCTGTACGGCGTAGACAGGCAGGTAACCTACGGTGAGCTCGCACTTATGCTTGGGCGGTCAGTTTATCCTGAGCTGATTGATTGGTATGGCGGCGATCCGGCAGAGGTTGCGTGGTATGTCCCCTGTCTTGCGGTAATGGCGGGCATGGGCCTGGATAACGGAACCCCTCTTGATAATGGGTTTGAGGAGGTCGCCCTCCAGCCAATCAACCGGTATAATATGGCGCAGATCCTCTACAATTTCCTGAAGGACGGCGGCAAGGTCCCCAGCTACAATGCTGCAGCTGTGCAGGCCAGTATCGGTGATTGGTCCAGTGTTCCCAGTAACTATCAGGATGCCCTGATGGCTGTTGTGAGTGCCAGTATTATTACAGGTGTGGACAGCAACGGTACCTTTAATGGGAATGGACTGATGACCCGCGGACAGGCAGCAGTTGTCCTGTGCCGGATGTATGATGTGTTCTCTGGGAATGGCGAAACTACTCCCACCGATCCTACCACCCCTGGTACTTCTACCGGCGAGTTGGGACAGAAGCTGCCCAGTGGCGCCACCGCAGCGGCTGGTGTCCTGTCCAGTATCGGTAAGGATGATGCATACCCTACCTATGGCAATTCTGATGCTGTTTCTCCCAATGGGTACTTCACTGGCGCTACCAATGTGGATATCGGAAATGCCAAGTTGCAGTATGGGTTTCTTGAGCTGGTCAATGAGGCCCGTGTATCCGAGGGGCATGAGCCTCTGACTTGGGGTACCACGGACAGTATGGAAGAATACACTCTGATTAGATGCAATGAGATAGTCAGTAACTTCAGCCATGACCGGCCGAAGGGTAGTTTTTCTGGCGAGGTTTGTGCTAAGGGATATTCAACAGTACACGCAGCTTTTAATGGATGGATGAACTCTTCTGGGCATAAACATTCTTTGATGAGTGATACCTACAGCTACATGACGGCCGCAAGTTCAGGTGTTAAAGCCGACCTGATTTGACGAAAAAAAGCCGGGCTGTTTTGTCGGATAGCC